>Ga0194059_1000645_pt1 | contig 15867 bp, 18 predicted proteins | sample SepL6211m_MetaG_FD_163426 | JGI IMG/M metagenome (GOLD analysis project Ga0194059, IMG submission 163426) | Anoxic zone freshwater microbial communities from boreal shield lake in IISD Experimental Lakes Area, Ontario, Canada - Sep2016-L626-11m | ecosystem: Environmental > Aquatic > Freshwater >... | reverse complement strand
CTTTTACGACTAGTTTCGCACTTGGATGAGTATTAATCATGGGCAGGACTCTACTCGCAGATGGCATTACCCTTAGACAATGGAAACCGTGACCTCCGTTTTATTAATTGTGGTCACAGCGATTATCGGATTATTTTTATTTATAAAGGGAATCCGTGGCGCAACTAAATCTTGGAAGGGCGAATCACCAGATGGCATTTGAAATTCCCGAAGGCATGCATCCAGATTGTTATCCGCTGGCTTGGCTAATCGGAACTTGGCGCGGAAAAGGTTCTGGCGAATATCCAGGAATCGAACCATTTCAATTCGCGCAAGAAGTAACTTTCAATCATGATGGTCGACCTTTTCTAAATTACTTTTCACGTTCTTGGATTATTAATGAAGAGAATGAAATCTTGCGACCAGGTGCATCTGAAGTTGGGTTCTGGCGCCCGAAAGAGAATAAAACTTTGGAAGTTGTTTTATCGCACAGCACCGGAATTTCTGAAGGCTGGGTTGGTGTGCACGATGGACCAAAGATTCAACTTGCAATGGATCAAGGTTATTCAGCGCCATCAGCAAAGATTGTTACTGCTGGACAACGTCTTTACGGTTTAGTCGATGGCCAATTGTTCTATGCATATGACATGGCGGCCGAAGGTCAAACTTTGCAGGCACATATCTGGTCAAGCCTGGAACGTCAGGTCGGCGAATAAAAGTGAGCAATGATTTTCGCGGGGAAGTTCTAGCTGAACTAACTCGAAATGGTTTAGTTGAATCAATTCATACTGGCCATTTAATAATGTTGAACGCCGATGGATCGGTTCATAAAATTAAAGGGTCGGTTGAAATGCCGATTTTTCCAAGATCATCAGTGAAGTGCATGCAGGCAAGTGCGATGGTGCGCAATGGTTTGAAACTTGAACCACGTTTATTGGCACTTGTAGAAGCAAGTCATTCCGGTGCGCAGATGCATCAAGATGGCGTACTTGAAATATTGGCAAGTGTGGGTTTGAATGAAAGTGATTTGCAATGTGCATTTGATAAACCACTTGGCGATGCCGAACGAATTGCATGGGGCGATAAAGCTGCAACCAGACTTGCAATGAACTGTTCTGGAAAGCATGCAGGAATGCTTGCAACATGTGTAGCAAATGGTTGGGATATTAAGACTTACTTAAATGCTGATCACCCGCTGCAAGTAGCGGTTTTAAATGAGATTGAAAGCTTGGTCGGCGCAAAGGTTTCGAATAAGACTTTTGATGGCTGCGGGGCGCCGTTATTTGCGGTGACAACCCGCGAGCTTGCAACTGCAATTCGAAATATAACTATTTCAAAGGATCCAGTTCATATAGAAGTTATGAACGCAGCACGTGCGCATCCAGAGATGGTTGCAGGCGAAGGTCGTTTGACTACTCGCACGATGCAGAGCGTGCCTGGCTTATTTATGAAGGAAGGCGCCGAAGCAGTAGAAGTTGCATCGATGGCTGATGGTCGCACTTTGGTTTACAAGATTAGCGACGGTTCTTGGCGCGCATTTGGTGCGATTATGCATGCCGCGCTTTTAGAGTGGGGAATTACAACAACCGAAGAAGCGTTCAATGTTTATGGTGGCGCGAATATCGTTGGTGGAATGCGGGCGGTACTTTAAATGAAGAGTCGCATTGCAACCTTGATGGTGCACACTTCACCACTGGAACAAGCAGGTGTTGGTGATGCTGGTGGCATGAATGTTTATGTCATTGAGAATTCAATCAAGATGGCAAGTGCTGGTGTGGAAGTAGATATCTTTACGCGCGCAGATAAGACAGGTTTGGCAGATGCTGTTGAAATTGCTAAAGGTGTAACGGTTCATCACTTAGAAGCTGGCCCAATTGGCGCACTTTCAAAAGAGGAACTGCCTTCACAAATTGGCGCGCTGACGCATGCATTCATGGAACATCAAAGCGGTAAACCAAATAATTATTACGACATCATTCATTCGCATTATTGGATTAGCGGTCAACTTGGTTGGATGATTTCAGAGCGCACTAGTACGCCACTTGTTCACACAATGCACACGATGGCAAAGGTTAAGAACCAGGCACTTGCCGAAGGCGATAGCCCAGAACCTTTGATTCGCGCACTTGGTGAAGAACAAATTGTGCAGAATGCAAGAGCATTGATTGCAAACACTGATGCCGAAGCAGCAAGTTTGGTCTCGCTTTATGGCGCAGATCCAGACAAAGTAAAAGTTGTTACACCTGGTGTTGACCTTCAGCGTTTTACTCCGGGCCATGGAAAAGCAAGTGCACGTAATATTTTAAATATCGCACCTGATGCAATCGTTTTAACATTTGTAGGTCGGATTCAGCCACATAAGGGCCCAGAAGTATTGGTCCGAGCAATGGCTGAAATGGTTGCGCACACTCCGCAACTGCGTTCAAAGTTAGCGCTTGTAATTATGGGTGGCGCATCTGGAAGCGGAATTAACGAGCCTGAACGTTTAGCAAAGATTGCAAAGTTCTTAGGCGTATCTGATTTAGTACATTTCAAAGAACCAGTTTCAAGAAGTGAATTAGCAGATTGGTATCGCGCATCTGATTTAGTTTGCGTGCCCTCATATTCTGAAAGTTTTGGACTTGTTGCCCTCGAAGCACAAGCATGTGGGACTCCGGTTGTTGCAAGCGCCGTCGGTGGCTTGCGCACTGCAGTATCGGATGGAATTTCTGGAACTTTAGTTGATGGTCATGATCAAAAAGCCTGGGCCTCGGTCTTATCGCGATTGATTGCCGAACCACAACGTCGCGTACTTCTTTCAATGGGCGCACTTGAACATGCAAGGAAGTTTGGTTGGGAAAATACTGCGCGCCAGACACTCGATGTTTATGACTGGGTCTTATCGAAACCTAAATCGAATCCATTATGGGTGGCACAGTAATAATGATTCATCCACGAATAATCATCGAGGATTTTCTAGAATCTCATGATTTAGATTTTGAAAAGAGCGATGCAAATACTTTCCTCGTTACCTTGCCAGGTGAGAAGAAATTGCAGACACATTGCGCACTTATTGTTGGCGATAGCTCACTAAGCATCAACGCATTTGTTATTCGCAAACCTGATGAGCACGCCGATAAAGTTCACGAATGGTTGCTGACAAAGAACGCATCGATGTATGCAGTTACTTTTGCAATTAACGAACTTGGTGATGTTTTTCTAGTTGGCCGTTTGCCATTGCCAGCCGTGACAGATGTCGAGATTGATCGCATTTTGGGCGCGGTATTGCAGTATTCAGATTCCTCGTTTAATCCACTTCTTGAATTGGGATTTGCAACATCGATCCGCAAGGAATGGGCTTGGCGAGTTTCACGTGGTGAATCACTTGCAAATCTAAAAGCATTTGAACATTTAATCTAAGAGGAAATAGGATTTAGCCATGACAAAGAAATTGATTCTGCTACGCCACGGCGAGAGCGAATGGAATGCCCTCAATCTATTTACTGGCTGGGTCGATGTTCGTCTCTCTGAAAAAGGAATTGGTGAAGCAAAGCGGGGCGGCCAATTACTTAAAGAGCGCGGCTTATTGCCGGACATCCTTCACACATCACTTCTTCGTCGCGCAATTCATACTTCGCAATTGGCTCTCGATGAAGCTGATCGCCATTGGATTCCAGTAAAGCGCAGCTGGCGTTTGAATGAACGTCACTATGGTGCACTTCAGGGCAAGGATAAGAAAGAAACTTTGGCCCAATATGGCGAAGAGCAATTCCAGTTATGGCGTCGTTCGTTTGATGTTCCACCACCACCGATTGATGACAATGATAAGTATTCGCAATTCGGTGATGCCCGTTATGCAGATTTAGGTTCAGCGCTACCAAAGACTGAATGTCTGAAAGATGTCATTGACCGCATGATTCCTTACTTCACTGGCGAAATTGCAGATGATATGAACTCTGGCAAGACAGTTCTTGTTACAGCACATGGAAATTCAATTCGCGCGATGGTTAAACATATTGACTGCATTTCAGATGCAGATATTGCAGGCGTGAATATTCCAACTGGAATCCCGCTGCTTTATGAGTTCGACGATAATTTTGAACCAATTAAAAAAGGCGGCGAGTACTTAGATCCAGAGGCGGCAAAATCTGCAATTGAAGCAGTTGCGAATCAGGGTAAAAAATAATTAACCTGGCATTCAGCAACATTTAACCTTTAAAAGCCTCGATAGTTAAGCGGCTGCCTCATATTATTCGCATGAGAGTAGCGGTAGTTACTGAATCGTTCTTGCCACAGATAAATGGCGTAACCAATTCTGTGCTACGCGTCCTTGAAACACTTCGCGAAGCAAATCATGAAGCCCTAGTAATTGCACCTGATGGTGAAGGTGTGCCAAAAGAATATGCCGGGCATCGCGTTAAAACGATTCCTAGTTTGCCAATTCAAAGTTTATTTCCAGTCGGCATGCCAGTTGGATTGCCTACTAGAAGGCTAGAACATTTAATTGATGGTTTCGCCCCCGACGTTTTTCATCTGGCATCGCCACTTATTCTGGGTTCATATACCGCCAAATTTGCTAAGAAACTTAACGTTCCAACCCTTTCGGTTTATCAGACCGATCTTGCAGGATTTGCAAGACATTATGGATTTGATCTCGCACATTCTTCAATTAGAAAAATAGTAGGCCGAATTCATTCACAGACCGATAGAACTCTTGCCCCATCAAGATCGGCCTGTGTGGAACTCACATCACAAGGTGTTGCCGAAGTTTATCTCTGGCAGCGTGGCGTAAACATTGAACAATTCAATCCAGAAACTAGAAATGAAAAACTTAGAAAATATTGGGATCCAAGTGGCAAGAAATTAATTATTGGCTTTGTTGGAAGACTTGCGAAAGAGAAGCGAATTACAGATCTTAAATACTTAGATCGTGACCCCAATATCCAATTAATCATCACTGGTGATGGCCCAGCAGGAATTCGGTTAGAGAAAGAGTTGCCGCACGCAATATTCATGGGACATAAGTCTGGCAAAGATTTAGCAGAAATATATTCAAGCATTGATTTATTTATTCATCCTGGTCCAAATGAAACTTTCTGCCAAGCAGTGCAAGAAGCGTTGGCATCTGGTACGCCATGCATTGTTCCGCTAACTGGTGGTCCCGCAGATTTAGTTCGACATGGTCAGACTGGGTATGTAATAAACACTCATAGACCTGATGAACTAGAAGCAGCAGTTCTGCATTTTAAACTTCGGAATGATCGTAAAAGCATGTCGGCTCTTGCGCGCCAATCTGTTCTTGGTCGTACCTGGCCAGTAATTAACAACCAACTTCTAAACCATTACAAAGAGTTAATTTCAAAGAAAGAATTCGTACTAGATGGGAGCGCCGCATGAGAATTGTTCACGTAGCCAACTTTTATGGGCCGAATTCTGGCGGTATAAAGACCACAATGCACGAACTCGGTTCTGGGTATTTGGCGCAAGGACATGAATTTATTTTTATCGTTCCCGGAACTCAGCTTTATACCGAAGAGACAAGATTTGGTAGAAAAATCACGGTTCCCAGCATTATTTTGCCAGGCAGTTGCGGATACCAATTGATTCGAAACAATCGTGCATTGGTAAAGTTGATTGCAAAATTAGAACCAGATCGCCTTGAAGTATCAGATCGATTTACCCTTCATTGTTTAGGACGCTGGGCAAAGCGAAATAACGTGCCAACAGTTGCATTTAGCCATGAGACTCTTGAAGGGCTTGCAAAGAGATTTTTGCCGATTCCCGAGAATTTGCGAAATGCGTTGGTGAAGTTACATAACAAGAAATTTGCTAGAACATTTGATCAGATAATTACTACGACAGAATTTGCCGCCCGCGAATTTAAGAAATTACGAACACTAAATCTAACTAAGGTTCCATTAGGCGTGGATTTAAAAGTATTTAATCCAGATAAGCGTTCCGAGGAACTTCGCCAAGAGCTATTGCAAGGAGCAGATATTTTGTTGGTGCATTGCGGTCGCCTTTCTAAAGAGAAAGAACCACAACGTAGCGTTGAGGCGCTAATTGAATTACGGGCTCGGGGCTTGAATGCTCGTCTTGTAATGATTGGAATGGGCCCGATGTGGAAAGAGATTCGCCAACTTGCCAAGGGACACCCAATCGACACCTTGGGCTACATTGCAGATCGAAATAAAGTTGCCGCAATTTTGGCAAGCGCCGATGTTTCACTTGCACCAGGGCCGCTTGAAACATTCTGTCTTGCAGCACTTGAATCTCTTGCATCTGGAACGCCAGTTGTAACTTCAAATTCAAATGCGGTCGGAGAATTCTTAATTCAAGGATTGAACACACATGCTGGTGCAACAGCTCATGATAATTATGGTTCGATAGCCGATGCGATTGAAAGAGTTATTCGCAAGAAGAAGATTAGATTGCGCGCAAGAGAAGTTGCAGAAGAAATGCCTTGGAACAATACGGTTTCTAGAATGTTGGAAGTCCATGGAATATTTGAAGAAGAAATCCTGAAGGCAAGTTAAATGAAAACTGCCGAGGTTGCGCCATTTCTAACCTTCGCAGTTATCGGCGACAGCGCAGCATTTGGGACTGGCGACAGCGCGCCAGATGGCAGCTTCCGCGGTTGGACTTATTATTTAGCAAATAGTTTTCATGACAAATGTAATTACGTAAATCTCTCTCGCCCCGGGGCAAAGTCGGAAGAAGTTTCGACATCACAATTGATTAGAGCCAAAGCTCTTGCACCGGACATCTGCGCAGTAGTTGCAGGTGGAAATGATTTGCTACGAAATGGATTTAGCCCGCAGAAACTTTATCTAAATCTGCAGCGTACTTGCAAAGAGTTAATGGAACTTGGCAGTGAAGTCATTATGGTTGAACTTCATGATCCAAATCAATTATTGAAAATTCCGAAAGTTATGAAGCGAATTCTGCGCAATCGAGTCGAATCAGTTAATGCCGTTTACCGCGCACTTGCAGAAGAACTGGAAATAATTCTAATTAAGACGCGTGAAATTCCAGATGTTCACAACTTAAAGAATTGGCATATTGATCGGATGCACCCAGGAGAGCTCGGCCACAAACTGTTGGCCCGTGAAGTGGCGACACAATTACAGATGCGTGGTTGGTTGATTTCGTTGCCAGAGGAGGGTGAAATAATTATTAGAGAGCGGTCAGCTCAAATTAAATGGTTGATTGCAAATGGCTTGCCTTGGTTCTTGAAGCGAAGTGTAGATCTACTGCCGGTGGTGCTTATTCTTTCAGCTATTGAAATTGTGAAGATTATTTTTGAAAAAATTAGTAGTTTAAATATTCACCAGTCACAAGGAAGTAAACCCGGCGAGCTATTGAAACTGCATGATCGGCAAATCGTTCGTAATAGCGACCAAGAAGTGTCATATCGATAGCTGTTTCAACACCGTAAGACCAGTCATCGCTTAACAAAGCTGCGATCAGTTCGCGGTGCAATTTATCCATCTCGTCATCATCAGTTTCAATTTCTTGTGCGCGTACAGTGTCGCGATGTTCGATTACGACCCCAAGTTTGTCGATTAACTTGTTTGCAACAATACTCATGCTTGTAATTATTTGGATTAATTCTGCAGGAACCGCACTATTTGGATAGCGCATGCGTGCCTGCTTAGCCACATGGTTTGCAAGATCTCCCATGCGCTCTAAATCGGCGCTCATGCGAAGTGAAGTAACAAGTGTGCGAAGGTCAGAAGCAACTGGTTGTTGGCGGGCCATTAAATTAATTGTTCTAGCATCTAAATCATGTTGAATTTCATCAATGACACTATCTGCGGCGATAACTTTTTCAGCGATTGCCAGGTCGGCGGTTAATAGCCCTGTGGTGGCATCAGTAATAGCAATTTTTACCAATGCAGACATTTGTAGAAGAGTGGTCGTTATTGAATCGAGCTCATCGTGAAAGGCGTTGCGCATTGGCTAAGAATAGTGTGGCCAAGCATTGACGGGCGTTAAGAATATGAACGCGCCTTGAACTAAAGGTTAAGAATTGGCTATAACGGGCAGGTTTGGGGGCAATTGGTGGGGGTGAGTTAGGTATCTCTCCTACGATTAGAACATGTCCTGGATCGCGAGAATGAATACTAAGCGAAATAGCAGTGACGCTCTGGTGGCCGAAGTAGAGATTATGCCAGAGGCAGTGCAAGATTTACTTAAACTTTTTGATGCCGAAAATATTGTGCTTGGAAATGGCGAAGTAGTACTTGCACAATCCGAAGGAATCTCAACACTAAATCTAATTCGTGATCAGCATCTAAATAATGAATCTCTATTACGTTTAGTCAGAGCAACGCGCAGATCTGGTAAGACTCAAGAAGTCACAATGGAACTTCCTCGCGGCCCAATCGGAGCAGGAACACATGACCTATTAGTTAGAGTTTCACTTCTTGGCGAAGACGGCCTAATTGTTATTTTAATTTTTGACGACAGCGAAATGCGTAGACTTGATTCGATACGTCGAGATTTTGTGGCAAATATTTCACACGAACTTAAAACACCAATCGGCGCTCTTTCAATTTTGAGTGAAGCGGTATTGGGTGCGAGTGATGATCCTGAAGCAATCACAAGGTTTGCGACCAGAATGCAAACCGAGGCATCTCGACTGACTGACTTAGTTCAAGAAATTATTAATCTATCGCGCCTTCAAGATGATGATCCACTTAAGCGCGCCCAGCCATTTTTTATTAGCGAAAGTATTAAAGAGGCAATCGATCAGTCACGATTGAATGCGGAGGCTCGAAAAGTTGAAATTGTTTACAATAATCATGACAAATCTTTAGTAAATGGCGATCGCGATCAAGTGACTATGGCAATCCATAACTTAATTGAAAATGCTATTAATTACAGTCCCGATGCAACTCGCGTGGCAATTGGGGTAACCGAAGTTGATGGAATTTGCGAAATTTCAATTTCGGATCAGGGAATCGGAATTCCCGAGAAAGATTTAGAACGAATTTTTGAACGTTTCTATCGCGTGGATGCAGCTCGTTCTCGAATAACAGGCGGAACTGGGCTTGGACTTTCGATTGTTAAACATGTTGCCACTAATCACGGTGGCGATATTTCAGTTTGGAGCGTTGAAGGTGCCGGAAGCACATTCACAATTCGACTGCCGCTTGTAAATGATGAGGGCAATCAAACAAATAACGCCGTGGAGGCAACTAAATGACAAAGATCCTCGTAGTCGAAGATGAAGCTTCTTTCTCTGATGCCCTTGCATACTTGCTTGGCAAAGAAGGCTTTGAAGTAATCATTGCCGACACTGGTCCAGCAGCTATCGAACAATTCGACCGCCATGGTGCGGATTTAGTTCTTTTGGATCTGATGCTTCCTGGTTTATCTGGCACTGAGGTTTGTCGCCAACTTCGCACCCGTTCAAATGTCCCAATAATTATGCTGACTGCAAAAGATGCCGAAGTAGATAAAGTCGTTGGTCTTGAACTCGGCGCTGATGATTATGTAACTAAGCCATATTCATCTCGTGAATTAATTGCTCGAGTCCGCGCAGTACTTCGTCGCCAAGGTGAGGAAGATTCAGTTAAAGATGGAATCCTTGAAGCCGGCCCAGTCCGCATGGATGTCGAACGCCACAAGGTAAGCATTGGTGGCAGTGATGTTGCATTTCCACTAAAGGAATTTGAATTACTGGAATTCTTAGTTCGTAATAGTGGACGCGTCTTAACACGCTCTCAATTAATAGATCGGGTTTGGGGCAGCGATTACTTTGGCGATACCAAGACTTTGGATGTTCATATCAAACGCTTGCGCGCGAAAATAGAATCAGATCCAGCAGAACCAGTATTTATTCAGACCGTACGCGGGCTTGGATATAAGTTCGAAAACTAATTTCCAACGTTTGCATAGGCTTCAGCCTTTGCGCGAACAATTGCATTTAATTTAATTGGTGCCGCGTTTGCAAATGTAATTTCTATATTTACTCGGTCGCTAGCTTTTGCATTTAAGCCAACAAACTTCGCAGTTGAGTTTGCGGAATCACCAGAAAAAATTGCGGGTCCAGAATATTGATCTAAAGTCGAAACTGAAATTTCACCAACAATTCCATTTGCAGTAATTGCAGTAATTGCATCTCGTCCTTCACCAGAGTTAACAAATGTTCCAACAAGAACTGCTGATCCATCTTCTTGTGCAACTAGAAGAACATTTACTGCTTTCACATCTCCTGAAGTTGCCTCAACACCATCGGTTACTTGTCTAACATTACGAGTTGGGGCATCAGGACCAGAGGCGTTACAACCAGTCAAGCCCACTATTAAAAGGGCTCCAAAGAGGGCGGATCTGGCTGATTTCAGGTTTTTCTTAGGCATGAGTGAATGGTATCCTTGGCTTCTATCGAAAGGCCAAATTAATGACTTTTAAGGTCGGCGAAACCGTTGTTTATCCCCATCACGGGGCGGCTCTCATTGAAGCAATCGAGACCCGGACCATTAAAGGCGAAGAGAAAATTTATTTGGTTCTAAAAGTTGCCCAAGGCGACTTAACAGTTCGAGTCCCAGCAGAAAACGTTGACTTGGTTGGCGTTCGCGATGTGGTCGATTCAGCTGGTCTTGATCGAGTATTTAACGTATTGCGTCAGCCATACACCGAAGAGCCAACAAACTGGTCACGTCGATACAAGGCCAATGTTGAGAAGCTTGCATCAGGTGATGTAATCAAGGTTGCCGAAGTTGTTCGCGATCTTTATCGCCGCGATTTAGACCGCGGGCTATCTGCTGGCGAGAAGCGCATGCTTTCAAAGGCTAAGCAAATTTTGGTTTCAGAACTCGCACTTGCCGAGCGCACTGATGAAGAGAAGGCCGGCGTGATGCTAGATGAGGTCCTTGCTTCCTAAAGTCGCTCTACTTATCCCCGCTGCTGGCAGTGGTGAAAGATTCGGCGCCCAAGTTCCTAAGGCACTTGTCCAATTAAATGGGCGAACCCTAATTGAACATGCAGTATTAAATCTTGGTTCAATCGCGACCCAAATAATTGTTGCCGCACCTGCTGGTTATGAAGAGCAATTCCGCAATTTACTTGGAAATGGCGTAACGGTTGTTACAGGTGGAGAAACTCGCACCAAGAGCGTAAAGATTGCACTTGAAAGTATCGAATCAGATATTGAATTTGTTTTAGTTCATGATGCCGCAAGACCACTTGCATCGGCGCAACTTGGTAAGAGCGTTATTGATGCGCTCGCAAATGGTGAAGTTGCAGTTATCCCAGCGCTAAACGTTTCAGACACAATCAAAGAAGTTGATGCCGGGAACTATGTTGTTTCAACACCAAACCGCGAACGACTTCGTGCAGTGCAAACACCACAAGGATTTGATCGCGAAACTTTAATTAAAGCCCATATGCAAAATATCGAGGCCACCGACGATGGCGCTCTTGTTGAAGCGATGCGAGGCAAAGTTAAGTTAATTGCTGGCGAAGTTCGCGCGCTTAAAATCACCAATCCAGAAGATTTAGCATCTGCTTTGAAATATTTAGTACCAAATCAAGCAAGTGATATTCGTACCGGTGTTGGCATTGATGCACATGCCTTTTCATCAGATCCAAAGCGCCCATTGTGGCTTGCTGGTCTGCTTTGGGAGAATGAAATCGGCGTCGATGGACATTCTGATGGTGATGTTGCAGCACATGCAATTTGTGATGCGCTCTTTGCAGCAGCAAATATTGGTGATCTTGGTTCAAACTTTGGAACATCGAAGCCAGAATACGCGGGCGCTACGGGCGCAAAATTATTAGGCGAAACTCTTAAATTAGTAACTGCTGCTGGATTTAAAATCCAGAATGTCACAGTGCAAATTGTTGGCAATAAACCAAAAATTGAGGCCCGCCGGTTAGATGCTATTTCAGCAATTTCAACAGCGCTCGGTGGCGCACAAGTTTCGGTATCAGCCACAACAACTGATGGCCTTGGCTTAACTGGCGAGGGTCACGGAATTGGCGCAATTGCGACAGCTCTTATTGTTCGAGATGAAAGCTAGAATTTACCTATGACCAAAGTAGCTAGCGATCTAAATCTATATAACACCGCAGATCGCGCGGTCTCAAAATTTGTTCCATTAGAAGCGGGCAAAGTCGGAATTTATTTGTGTGGCGCGACCGTGCAAGCACCACCACATATCGGGCATATTCGTTCTGGTGTTAACTTTGATATTTTGCGTAGATGGCTTACCGCAATTGGTTATGACGTAACTTTTGTTCGTAACGTCACCGACATCGATGACAAGATTTTGCACAAAGCAGTTCATGAAAATATTCCGTGGTGGGCTGTTGCAATGAAATACGAGCGCGCATTTAGCGATGCTTATGCGGCCTTGAACGTTATGCCTCCAACTTACGAACCAAGAGCAACTGGCCATATAACCCAGATGATTCAATTAATGGAAGCTTTAATCGCAAATGGAAGTGCTTATGCGCCAGGCAATGGCGATGTTTATCTCGAAGTTCGTAAATTAAAGTCTTATCTAACTCTTTCAAATCAGAAGTTAGATGATCTGCAATCTGCCGATGATGCTGATTTAACTTTCAAGAGAGATCCACGTGACTTTGCGCTCTGGAAAGGCGCTAAACCAGGAGACCCATCTTGGCCAACACCTTGGGGCGATGGTCGCCCGGGATGGCACTTGGAATGTTCAGCAATGGCCCACGCATATTTAGGTGAAGCATTTGATATTCATGGTGGTGGTTTAGATTTAATATTCCCGCACCACGAAAACGAAATTGCACAATCAGAATCAGCTGGCTGGAAGTTTGCAAATATTTGGATGCATAATGCTTGGGTTACAACATCTGGCGAGAAGATGAGTAAATCTCTTGGAAATTCACTTCAAGTTATGGAGATCTTGAAGAAGGTACGTGGAATTGAATTGCGCTGGTACTTAGGAAGCGCTCATTACCGTTCAATGTTGGAATTTTCCTTTGAAGCACTTGAAGAATCATCAGTTAATTTCCGCCGCATCGAAGGCTTCCTGCAGCGTGCGCATGAAGTATTAAAGAGTGAGATCAAACCAGCAATATCTGATGAATTTGCAAAGGCCATGAATAGCGATTTAGCGGTGCCACAAGCTCTTGCGGATATTTCAGAAGCAGTTCGCTTAGGAAATAGCGCAATCACAGATAATGATTTAGCCGCACTTACAAAGAGTGCAAGTGAAGTTCGTGGCGCACTTTCTATCCTTGGTTGCGATCCCTTTGATCCTATATTTGCAAGTGGCGCAAGTGCGAAAAAAGATTTACTCGATGGCCTAATTTCACTAGCCCTAGAACAACGCACTGCCGCACGCGAACGTAAAGATTTTGCCGCAAGTGATGCAATTCGAGATTCACTTATCGCACTTGGAATTACAATCGAAGACACCCCAACCGGCTCGCGCTGGACCGTGAACTAATAACTAAAGAATCGAAAATAAATGCGCCCCGGAAAAAAACGTCGTGAAGCAGCAGTAGCTCCAGACCGTAGACCAACAAATCGCAAACCAGAATCAAGACTTGAGACTCGGGCAAATAGCGATGCGGTTGCTGGTCGCAACAGCGTTGTTGAAGCATTGCGTGCCCGCATTCCGGCAAAAGAGTTGTTAATTGCCGAGCGCGCCGAAATTGATGAGCGCATGACCGAAGCGCTTCGCTTAGCAAAGAATCAAGATTTAGGAATTAAAGAAGTTCCACGTGGCCAATTAGATGGCGTTACTGGAACAACAAATCATCAAGGAATTGCGCTCATTATTAAGCCATTTCAATACAAAGCTTTTGAAGCTGTTCTACTTGGCGCAACAAAACCTGGATTAATCATCGGACTAGATGGCGTTACTGATCCACATAATCTCGGTGCAATTGTTCGAAGCGCTGCTGCATTTGGTGCACATGGTGTTGTAATTCCAGAACGTCGCAATGCTGCGATGACTGGATCTGCTTGGAAATCATCTGCCGGCGCCGCTGCAAGGCTTCCGATTTCACAAGTTACAAATATGGTTCGCTCAATTGAAGATGCCAAGAAGGCTGGGTTCTTTGTAGTCGGCCTTGATGCCGAAGGTCAAGAGTCACTTCCTGGTTTCTCACTCGCAACTGAATCGGTTTATTTAATCGTAGGCAGTGAAGGAAAAGGTTTATCACGACTTGTTAAAGAGAAGTGCGATCTAATTCTTTCAATCCCAATGCAATCTGATGTTGAATCTCTAAATGCGAGTGTTGCAACAGCGATTGTTATGTACTGGATTGCCGAGAAGCGAGCAAAATAACCATGACAACCTTCAATCGATTCATTGCACTTGGTGACTCAATGACTGAAGGTATGTGTGATGAGATTATTGATGGCAAGTTTCGGGGATGGGCAGATCGCGTAGCCGACACGCTGGCTAAGGATAATTTGGATTTTTCCTATATTAATTTAGCAATCCGCGGAAAACTTTTACATCAAGTTATAGATGATCAGATTCCAGAGGCAGCGAAGTTTGTAACTGGCCCAGAAACATTAGTTTCATTTCACGCTGGCGCAAATGATGTACTGCGGCCAAATTATCAAGCCGACGTTGCATACGCCAAGTACGAAAAGGGCGTAAGTGATCTAGCAAAAACTGGTGCGACCCTAATTGTTTTTACTGTTGTAGATCGCGTTGAAGGCGAAGGCAAGACCGCAAAACTTTGGCACGAGCGTTTTAGTTCTTTCAATGTAAATGTGCGAACCGTCGCTCATAAATACGGGGCCACAATTATCGAAGCTGATGATGCTAAGTGGCTTGCAGACTTGCGATTCTTAGCAGTCGATCGACTGCATTTAAATTCGGATGGACATTGGCGTTTATCCCAGGCAGTTCTAGAGCGACTTGGTAAAGAGTTTGATCCAGCTTGGAGGATTCCACTTCCACCAGCGCCGATAAAGTCGAAATTACGCGCAACAAGTGAGAAAACACTCTGGATTATTACCTTTGTTCTGCCATGGATTTGGCGCCGAATTCGCGGTAAATCATCTGGAGATGGCAGATCAGCCAAGTATGAAACTCCGATTGCTTGGAAGAAGTTTTAACGGTTCTCTGGAGCCAAAATTTGTTGGAGCATCTCAATATTTTCGACACATCGGCCAGCACCAATTACAACTGAGTAAAGCGGATCATCCGCAACTCGCACTGGCATTCCCGTCTCTTTAATTAATCGTTCTGATAAACCTTTGAGAAGTGCGCCACCGCCGGCTAAAACAATTCCGGTTCGAGATAAATCTGCAACTAAATCTGGCGGGGTTTCATCGAGCGTTGCTTTAATTGCCGCCACAATTTTAGAAACCTGATCGTCAATAGCTTCGCGGATTTCCTTTGGCGAAACCATCAAATCTTTTGGCAGGCCTGAAACTAAATCACGCCCACGGATGCGGGCATCACTCTCACCATTTAACCGCGCTGCAGAACCGATTGCCATCTTTACTTCTTCGGCAGTTCGCTCACCAATCAGTAAGTTATAAGTGTTCTTAATATAATTAACAATTGCATGGTCAATAGCATCGCCACCAACTCTTATTGATCTGGATGTAACAATCCCGCCAAGTGAAATAACTGCGACATCTGTTGTACCACCACCAATATCTACGATCATAGATCCCATTGGTTCTTGAATTGGAAGTCCGGCGCCAATAGCTGCGGCCATTGGTTCTTCCATTATGTAAACTTTTTTAGCACCAGCCGCATAAGCAGCATCTTTAATTGCGCGATGTTCTACCGATGTAACAACTGGTGGAACTGCGACCACAACAATTGGTTTTGAAATAAAGCGTCTAACTCCAACTTGGGAGAGAAACATACGTAACATCTTCTGTGCGGTTTCAAAATCTGCAACTACGCCATCTTTAAGTGGCTTTACGGAAATAATGTGTCCAGG
>Ga0194059_1000644_pt1 | contig 15899 bp, 14 predicted proteins | sample SepL6211m_MetaG_FD_163426 | JGI IMG/M metagenome (GOLD analysis project Ga0194059, IMG submission 163426) | Anoxic zone freshwater microbial communities from boreal shield lake in IISD Experimental Lakes Area, Ontario, Canada - Sep2016-L626-11m | ecosystem: Environmental > Aquatic > Freshwater >... | reverse complement strand
GTCTTACCGTGGTCGACGTGGCCCATCACGGTGATCACCGGTGCGCGCGGCATCAGCGACTCGGGATCGTCTTCGATCACGATGTCGTCGATCTCTTCCTCGGCACTCTTAATCGTGACGGGGCGCTCAAACTCGGTGGCAATCAGCTCGATTGCCTCGTCGGTCAGCGACTGCGTGATCGTGACGAATTCGCCCAAGCCCATCATCATCTTGATGATCTCGGCCGTGGAGACGCCAAGCTTCTCGGCGTACTCCTTGACCGTCACACCACTCGGCACCGTGACGGGGCCGGTCGGGCGGACGACAACCTTCTCCTCGCGCTCTTCACCACGACCACGATCGCCACCACGAACATTGCGTTCGCGGGGTCCACGGGCAGCCTGCGAGTCGATGACGACACGACGCTTTTTGCCCTGCGGCACACCACGCTGAGGACGACTGCGACCAAACGGTGCGGCGGTATCGCCCGGCGGCGGCGGCGGCGCAAAGCGACTGCCACCCGTCGTGCGAGCCTGACGAGGCGCATCACTGCGCGGCGCGCGCTCAGCACCACCCGCTGCTGCAGCAGCGGGCTTCTCTTCCTTCGGCGGTGCCGGCGGCTCAATCTTGATTGCGTTCGGGTGCGTGGCCGCCGGATCGGGCGCTGGTGGCGCGTCGGCAGCGGCTTTACGCGCAGCAGGCGTGGCAGCAGCCTTCTTCTTAACCGGCGCCTTTTTTGGCTTAGAACCGGCTAGGGCGCGCGCTGCGGCAACCTCGTCGACCATGTCGCGCTGGATCGGGACGCCCGCCTCGAACAGGACGCGGGCGACCTCATTTGGATCGAGCCCACGCTCACGCGCGATTTCCACAATACGTCGCTTCGCCATCAGCGGGTGATCCTACCAGTCTGACGGCTTCTAGCCCCCCGCCAGCGCCGCCACAACGCGCTCTGTAAGGTCGGTCGGCACCTCGATCGAGGCCCGCAGACGCCGTGGAATCGATCGTGTTCGTACGGCTCGTTCGACACATTCCGTACGCGCACAGAGATACGTGCCGCGTCCCGTGCTGCCACCGAGCACGAGCAGGCCGGCGGCACCGACCGAGAGCCGAACGAGCTGGCTCTGCGGTCGCTGCTGCCCACAGCCGGCGCAGGTTCGCGTCGGCTCCATTGTTGCCGCGCTAGACGGCGTCGCCGTCGATCGTGACGACGTCCTCGGGACCGACGAGGCGCTCGTAGCGCCGCACGACGATGCCGTTGATCGAAACACGACCTTCCTTGAGGAAGGCCTTCATTGCACGCTCGTCATGACCACGAGCCTCGAGGTACTTGGCGATGTTGTCGGCACCCGCGTAGTCCTCGTCGCCCTCCATGGCGAACTCGGTCTCCGACTTGATGTCGATGCGCCAACCCGTCAGCTTGGCTGCCAGGCGCGCATTCTGCCCCTCACGGCCGATCGCCAGCGACAGCTGGTCGTCCGGCACGATGACGGTCGCCTGCATGCTCTCGTCGTCGACGAGCACCTCCTTGACGCGCGCCGGAGCGAGCGCCTTGGCGATAAAGCGGGCGGGCTCATCGTTCCACGGAATGATGTCGATCTTCTCGCCACGCAACTCGGAGACGACCATGCGGACACGCGAACCACGGGGACCGACGCAGGCGCCGACCGGGTCGACACCCTGCACCTTCGACTCGACGGCGATCTTGGCGCGATAGCCAGCCTCGCGGGCAACCTGACGGATCTCGACGAGACCGTCGGCGATCTCGGGTACCTCGAGGGTGAACATCTCGCGGATCATCTCTTCCGATCGTCGCGAGAGCACAATCTGTGGTCCACGCGTGCCGCTGCGAACCTCGATGATGACGGCCTTGATGCGCGCACCGTGCTCATAACGCTCGCCAGGAACCTGCTCGGAACCGGGCAAGAGCGCCTCGACACGGCCAAGATCGACGAGGCAGTAACGATTGTCGGCCTGCTGGACGATGCCGGTTACGACGTCGCCCACGCGGTCCTGATACTCCTCGAACATCATGTCGCGCTCGACCTCGCGGATCCGCTGCAGGATGACCTGCTTGGCGGTCTGCGCTGCGATGCGACCGAAGTTCTTCGGTGTTGCGTCGTACTGAATGATGTTGTGTCCGGCGAGTGCATCCCAATCGATAATTGCCTCGGGCTCGTTGTCGATCGGGTCGGGATCGCGATCGGCACGAATGTAGAACGCAGGGCGCTCGCGACGCGGGCGCTCCGGCTCGACCGGCAGTTCGCTCATCTCGGGCGGCAACGGATATTCCAGCAGCCCAAGCGCCTCGAGCTGATCATCTGTGGCGTCGATCTGCATGACACGAAAGTCGCCAGAATCGCGATCGATCACGACGCGAGCATGCTTGCCCTTCGCATCGGGTGTCTTGCGATAGGCCGCACCCAGCGCCTCTTCGAGTGCTACCAACAGGATTTCGGAGTCGATCGACTTTTGCTGTTCTAGCTCTCGGACAGCTTCGAGAATTTCTTTACTCATAGCGACTTCACCAGCTTCCACATGAGGGTTGACTTCTTAACGTCGGCGTACGGCACCTCGAGGCGCTCGCCACCGGTTTCGACCGTGACTGAATCGGACCCAGCTGCAATCAGCACGCCGGCAAAGGCGGTCTGCCCTGCAACCGGAACGCGCATGACAAAGGACGCCTCGCGCCCAATCGATCGCGCGTAATGATCGGGGCGCGTCAGGGCCCGATCGAGACCAGGCGACGAGACCTCAAGCGCCCAGTCTTCGCGCAGCGGCAAGAGTGCCCGCGAGATTTCCTCGCAGACAGCGAGCGAGACGCCGCCTTCGCAATCGACCATGACGCGCAACTGACCGTGGCCGGCGTCGGCCATCACATCCCAGAGGTAGATATCGGGACGGACCTCGGAAATCAGCTGTTCTACGACAGTTCGTGGATCTGCTGGATTTTCCATGGCACCTCCTTCAATTGTCTTCGTCCAGAAACGAAAAAACGGGCTCTTGGCCCGTTTCGGCCGAGCGCCTTAGAACCACGCTCGTGCCGAAGGGTACCAGAGGAATGGTGTGCGCGGTTCGCTCTGCGTCTGGTGTCTACGGCGCGACGTCGAGCACGATCGTGACGGGCCCGTCGTTGACGAGCGACACCTTCATGTCAGCCCCAAAGCGCCCAGTCGCAATCGTGATCCCGCGTGCTCGCAACGCGTCCACATACTGCTCGACGAGTGGTTCAGCCACCGCAGGGTCGGCGGCACCCGTAAACGATGGGCGATTGCCCTTGCGCGTGTCGGCAAGCAGCGTGAATTGTGAGACAACGAGGATGCTCCCGCTGATTTCGATGACCGAACGATCAAAGCGGCCCACATCGTCTCGGAAGATCCGCAGGGCCGTTGTCTTGGCAGCCGCACGCTCCACCACGCTCGCGTCATCGCCCTCGGCAATACCCACCAACGCCACGAGGCCCGCATCGATCTTGCCGACCGTCTCGCCGTCGACCGTCACGCTTGCCTCAAGGACCCGTTGCAAAACCACGCGCATTGGCACGGTGTATCAGACCCGCGTCCTCCTGTCCTCCGCCTCGGGTAGGCTCACCGGGATAGGAAACGGGGTCCTGCCCGCGCCGGCATCTGTGGCGGTCTGGGCGGCTTACGTGGGAATCACCAAAAGACGCCGGCATCATTGCCGACCGATCACGGGAGCACCGCGATGAGCGAACTGCCTTTGTACGACGCGTATACGAAATTTCTGAATACTCCAGGGACTCCGTTTACGGTGCCCGGCCACAAGCGCAACCCGCTCCTCAGCGATGCCCTGCTGTCACTCGATTTGCCGCTCTACGGTGCCGTCGAGAACATCAGTGGCACGACCGGTCGTCTGCAACGCGCCGAGCGTCTGGCGGGCGAATTGTGGGGTGCCGACTGGGCTGGGTTCTCGGTGCAGGGCTCATCGCACGGCAACATGGCGATCGCCATGACAATCGGCGTTCCGGGCGACAAGGTGATCGTCGCCCGCACGCTGCACAAGTCGCTCTTCTTTGGCCTCGTGCTCTCCGGCCTCGTCCCCGTCTGGGTCAAGCCCGACATCGACGCCGAGACCGGTCTGACCGCTGGCATTCCCGTCGAGCGCATTGCTCAGGCGTTGCGTGAACATCCCGACGCCAAGGCGGTGATGCTCGTCGAGCCGAGCTACGTCGGTGGCGTCTCGGATGTCGCCGCGATCGCCAAGCTTGTCCACGCCCACGGCATTCCCCTGACGGTCGATGCGGCCTGGGGTGCTCACCTCGGCTTTCATCCTGACCTGCCACCGCATGCATTGCAGGCAGGTGCGGACGTGCTGGTGACGAGCGTCCATAAACACATCACTGGTTTCACGCAGTCGTCGCTCGTGCTTGCTCAGTCCGAGCGGATTGATCTTGAGCGCCTCGAGCCGGCTTTTGAGGGTCTCCACACGACGAGCCCTTCGGGCGGCATCATGGCCAGCATCGATCGGGCCCGTGCGCTGCTCGACGAGCGGGGAGAGGAGCTGCTCGGCAACGCAATCCGACTGGCCGCCGAGGCCCGTGTGCGTTTCCGCGAGGTTCCCGGCCTTGGTGTCGTGGGCGAGGAGATCGCTGATCGGTCGCCGGCGCTGCTGATGCACGACCCGACGAAGATCGTGCTGACACTGGTCGGGACGGGCGCTGACGGCCAGGCCGTGTCGACGGTGCTCGAAGAGCGCGGCGTCACGCTCGAGTTCGCCGACCGCGACACCTTCTGCCCGGTGATCACCCTCGCCGATACGGACGAGACCGTCAATCGCATGGTCGACGAGATCATCCGCGCGATCGAGGAGCACCGGGGCACACCACGCCCAATCGTGCCGTTGACCGCGTGGACGGTTGATCCCGATACGGCGATGTCGCCACGGGATGCGTTCTTCGCCGCCCACGAGCGCGTCTCCGCCACCGAAGCCGTGGGGCGTATCGCCGCCGAGACTGCCGCACCGTACCCGCCTGGCATTCCGGCACTCGCTCCGGGCGAGCGTATCCACGGTGAGGTCCTCGCCGCCCTCCAGGCCGAAGCTGCGAGCGGGACGCGCATCGCCTATTGCGGCGACTCACAACTCCAGACCGTTCTCGTCGTCAAGGAGTAGCCGGTACGACAGAGGGCCCCGCTCCGCTAGGAACGGGGGCCTCTGTCGTACCGTCATAGAGGGCAATGACCCTCGTGCCTGCTACTTGATCTTGGCGACGTTAAAGACGCCCTTCAAGAAGACGATCTTCTGCGCTTTGAAGGTCGGCTGGAAGGTTGCCGCGTCGAAGGTGACCTTGCCGCGGAATTGCGCCTTGATCGAGCCGGGTGCATTGTTGGCCGCATTGTCGAGCTCGTTGCAGGAGACGAGGTCCGGGATCTTGTCCGGGTCGGTCGTATCGGCGAAGCACTTGGTCGCTGCGGTGGTGGTGATGACGAACGACTCGCCCTCAAGCTGGTCGTTGAGGAAGGCCTTGGTCTGCTTGTTGGCCCCGTCCTCGACGCTCTTGAAGGGCCAGCCGCGCTACGTTGCAAGCGCAACAATCGTCGGCACACAACCTGAGCGTGGGTCGATGCTCTACGTCCAATCAACCGCATTGCGCGGCGTCCGATCGACCGAGAACGAGAACACATCGGGGCGGTTGTAGTGGCCCACCGCATCAAAGTGCTGGAATTCTCCGCTCAAGCGTCCAAGGTCGAGCTCGGCGTGGAGAATCTCCTCGCCTGAGCCGGCCGGACCGACGACCCATTCGCCGTCGGGACCAATCACACCTGAGCCACCCGAGAGCAGAAGCCCATCGTTAGCGACCTGACTATTCCAGGTACCGAGCAACGTCTGTTCCCTCAGATCCTTCGGAATCTCCTCGATCGACAGCGACGAGCCGGCCGCGATCACGTAGCAGCGTCCCTCAAAGGCGTAGTGGCGGCTGGCGAGCGTGGCGTTTGGACCGACATCGGGCCAGACGGCGATATGGATCTGCTCGCGCAGCGAATGCATCGCCATGCGCGTCAGAGGCATCCAGTGCTCCCAGCAGATCAGCCCGCCAACCCGACCGAGCTCGGTGTCGTACACGTTGAGTGTGCTGCCGTCGCCGCGACCCCAGATCATGCGCTCGGCGTGCGTGGGCATCAACTTGCGATGACACCCGAGCACGCTGCCGTCGGCTCCGATCGAGAGCAGGCTGTTGAAGAGCGTCCCGCCGGAGAGCGCATCGCGTTCCTGAATGCCGAGGTGGAGCTGCACCTGCAACTCGCGGGCCAACTCGCCGAGGCGTTCGGTGGCGGGGCCGGGTACCTCGATCGCATTGTCGAGCATGCGCGCATAGGCATTCTTCTGCAGCTCGCCGTCCCAGGGCGCCTGGCCATACATCCAGACGGGATAACCCGGAATCCACGTCTCCGGGAACACCACCATCTGGGCACCAGCCGACGCCGCAGCGCTTGCGAGCCGCTCTACCTCGGCGAGACAGCCATCAAGATCGAGCATCTTCGGTGCGGCCTGGGCGATCGCGACGTGCACGGTTCCTGTCTGCATGGCCTTGTTGTAGCAGGAAACGAGAAACGAACCGCGTGCAACACATCGGTAGGTGCCTATGGAATGATCGTCTGTACCCGAATCCTCCTAGGAGCGCCCCCCGTGCCCGTTGCAGCAGAGATCGAGATCGTTGGCCCTATTCCCGCCAGTGCGGAAGGTGTGCTGACGGACGCTGCCCTCGAACTCGCTGCGCGGCTCCAGCGCGAACTCGGCGCTCGACGCAACGAGCTGCTCGCGGCACGCGCCGCCCGCCAGCTCCTGCTGGACGCTGGCGGCCTGCTCGACTTCCTCCCGGACACGAAGGCGATTCGCGAAGGCGACTGGCAGGTCGCTGCCGCACCACCCGCGCTCCAAGATCGCCGCGTCGAAATTACGGGGCCGGCCGAGCCAAAGATGATGATCAACGCCTTTAACTCGGGCGCTCGCGTCTTTATGTGCGACCTCGAAGATGCGCTCTCCCCGACCTGGGACAACGTGCTGGCAGGCCAGGTTGCTCTCAGCCAGGCAATCCGCCGCGAGCTCGAGTTCACCAGCCCAGAGGGCAAGCACTACCGCCTCAACGACGAGATCGCGACGTTGATCGTGCGTCCGCGCGGCTGGCACCTCGAAGAGCGCCACCTCCTGATCGACGGAACGCCGATCGCTGCGGGGCTCTTCGATCTCGCGGTCTACATGACCCACAACGCCAAAGAGCTCCTGGCCCGTGGACTCGGCCCCTACTTCTACCTGCCGAAGCTCGAGTCGCACCTGGAGGCCCGCCTCTGGAACGATGCCTTCGTGATTGTGCAGGATGCCGTCGGTGTCCCGCAAGGATCGATCCGCGCGACGGTACTGATCGAGACACTCCCCGCAGCATTCGAGATGGAGGAGATCCTCTACGAATTGCGCGATCACTCGGCCGGCCTCAACGCCGGGCGTTGGGACTACATCTTCAGTGCCATCAAGAAGCTCCACACGCACGAAAACGCCATCCTGCCCGACCGCGCGTCCGTCACGATGGGTGTGCCGTTTATGCGCGCGTACACGCAGCTACTCGTGCGCTCGTGTCATCGCCGCGGCGCGCACGCGATTGGTGGCATGGCCGCGTTTATCCCCTCGCGCCGTGATGCCGCCATCAATGAGGTCGCGTTTACGAAGGTTCGTGAGGACAAGGAGCGCGAGGTCAACGGTGGCTGCGACGGTACCTGGGTCGCTCACCCCGACCTCGTCCCGCTGGCGATGGAGATCTTCGACGGCGTGCTCGGTGATCGTCCCAACCAGGTTGAGCGACTCCGCGAAGACGTGATTCCCAACGCGGCCGCGCTCGTCGCGCTCGGCGAGACGCCCGGCGAGATCACCGAAGCCGGCGTGCGCACCAACATCTCGGTCGGCGTGCGCTACATCGCCGCCTGGCTCGGTGGGCAGGGTGCCGTGGCCATCGACAACCTGATGGAGGACGCAGCGACCGCGGAGATTTCTCGTGCTCAGCTGTGGCAGTGGCTCCACTTCGGCGTCACCCTCGCCGATGGACGCACCCTCACTCAAGACCTCTACGCGACGTTCCGCGACGAAGAGATCGAACGGATCGGTGGCCGCAGTGAGGGGCGCGTTGGCGAGGCCGTCGACCTGCTCGACGAACTCGTTCTGCAGGCACGTTTCGAAGAGTTTCTGACGGTACCGGCCTACGCCAGACTGGCGTAGCCGGGCCAATCGGCTCGACGCAACTCCCAGAGACAGTCGATGCCGACGTCGTCCGGTGAGCGCATGCCCGTAGCCTCGCGGTCGCCGAGGAGCGTGTAGCCAAGCCGGCGCGGGACGCCTGCGCTCGGCAGGTTGGTGACGTCATGAACGATCCGCAGATGGTCGATCTGTGGGTCGAGGAAGGCGAGGTCGGTTAGCAATCCGGCAGCAATCGTCATAATCCCCTGCCCCGTCCAGCCGTCCGCCAGCCAATAGCCAAGCTCCAGCCCACCCGGCCCAAGGCGATCGTGGAGCCCGGCTGCGCCAACGATCATGTCCTCGACGAAGACACCGAAGTGGCGATCGGCACCGGCATCCCACTTCTCGTTCCACTCAGCGACCTTGCCAATCGCGTCGTAATCGTCGGCAAACCATTCGTCGACCCACGGCAACCGCGGGCGCAATCGCTCCGCTGAGCCCATGATGACGTCACGGAGCTCCTCAGCGTCTTCGGCCGCCCAGCGCCGTACCTCCACCTCGCCGTATTCGGTCTGCTCGGTTGTCGGTCGTGTCACGCGGACGGCACGTCGACGACAGCGAAGGTCGCCAAGGCGATCGCGAGGATGCGATCTTGGTCGTCGCGCATCTTGCCCTCGGCGACGATCGTACGCCGCCCGTTGTGCTGCACCTCACCGGTAGCGGTGATTGGCGTGCCGGGCATGACCGGGCGGGTCAGGTTGACCTTAATCTCGATCGTCACGGCACGCCGGCCAGCAGGGAGCAACGTGTGCGCCGCACCGCCAAGCGCCGAATCCATCAACGTGGTGACCCAGCCACCGTGGACGAGGCCGATCTGGTTGAGATGGCGTTCATCGGGCGTGGCGCCGAGAACCGCGCGTCCCTCGCCGAGATCCTGAACGTGCAGATCCGCGAGCACGGCCCATGGGCTCGGCGTGATCTGTCCATCCTTGAGCTGCTGAAACAGCTCGAGGCCCGACAGCGAGGTGTGCTTGGGGTCGGTATCGCCGATCACCCCAACACCCTAGCGATTAGACCGCCTGCACATCCTGAACGAGCTGCGTCAGGCTCTTGCGTGCATCACCAAACAGCATGCGCGTCTTCGGATCGTGGAAGAGCATGTTCTCGACCCCCGCAAAGCCCGAGGCCATCGAACGCTTGAAGACAATCACGTTCTCGGCGTTGTCGACCTCGAGGATCGGCATGCCGTAAAGCGGACTGTTCTCATCGTCGCGTGCAGCCGGATTGACCACATCGTTCGCGCCGATGACCAGCACGACATCGGTCTGAGGAAAGTCGGGATTAGCCTCCTCCATCTCGAGCAGCTGGTCGTACGGCACGTCGGCCTCGGCCAACAGGACGTTCATGTGCCCCGGCATGCGACCCGCCACGGGATGGATGGCAAAGGCGACGCTGACACCACGCTCGATCAGGAGATCGGCCAGTTCGCGTACCGGATGCTGTGCCTGGGCGACAGCGAGCCCGTAGCCCGGAACGATCATCACTCGACGCGCGTAGACCAACTGAGCCGCTAGGTCGGCAGCCGAAATTTCGAGTACCGGTAGTGCCTCGCCTGTTGCACTGACGCCAGAGCTGCCGCCACCACCGCCACCGAAGGCACCAAACAGGACGCTCGTGACGGAGCGATTCATCGCCTTCGACATCAGCTGCGTCAGAAGCGTGCCACTGGCGCCGACGAGTACACCCGCGATGATCAGCAGGCTGTTATTGAGTGCGAAGCCCGTTGCCGCCGCGGCCAGACCCGTGCAGGCGTTGAGGAACGCGATGACGACGGGCATGTCGGCTCCACCAATCGGCAGAACCGCAGAGACTCCCAGCAGGAGCGCAAGCGCGGCAGCCAACCAGAGCAGCGGATCGTGAATGTTGAAGGAGGCGTAGGCGGCAAGTCCAAGCACGATGATCGCGCCGAGCCCATTGATGACCTTTTGAGCGGGCCACGTGATCGGGCGCCCGGGCAGAATCTCCTGCAACTTTCCGAACGCCACGAGGCTACCGGCAAAGGAGATCGAACCGACGATGGCGGAGAACATCACCGAAACGGCGATCACCGCTCCCAGCCTTGCCTCACCAGAGGCACCGGCAACGTGGTACTCCGAGATCGCAATCAACGCCGCCGCGCCACCACCGAGGCCGTTCAGCAACGCCACCAACTGCGGCATCGCCGTCATCTGCACGCGTCGCGCGACGAGTGCGCCGATCGAACCGCCGACGAACGCGGCAATCGCAATCCACGTGTACCCGACGACACGACCATCGACCAGCGTCGCAATGATTGCGATCAACATGCCGAGCGCAGCGACGAGGTTGCCTTTACGCGCCGTGCGTGGAGACGAAAGCCAGCGCAGGCCGAGGATGAAGCAGAAGGCCGCGATCAGATAGGCAATTTGGATCACGTCAGCTCGGGTCATCCCTGGCCCTCCTTGGGTGGCTCGGGACGACGGCGGAACATCTGCAGCATGCGGTCGGTGACGACGAACCCGCCCACGACGTTCGCCGCACCAAAGGCGACCGCGACGATGCCACAGATCGTCTCGACCGTACCGCCCGCTGCCGCACCCAAAACGAGGATCGCACCCACGATCACGACGCCATGAATTGCGTTTGTCCCACTCATCAGTGGGGTGTGCAGCATCTGCGGCACCTTCGAGATCACCTCGATCCCAACCCAGGCGGCGAGCACCAGGATCACCAGTTCAGTAATCAGACTCACGACGCACCTCCTGTACCTGCAAGGCGCTCATTGACACGGCTAGCAACCACTGCGCCACCGCGTGCGATCAACGCGCCCGCCACGATTTCGTCGTCCCAATCGGGAGCCAGCACGGCGCCCGGCGCGATCAGCCGGACGAAGGCACGCACGTTGGTCGCATAGAGATCACTCGCGGTACCGGGAATGGCCGCCGCAGGATTGGTCGGACCGAGCACCAGCACGCCATCGATGTCGACCTCTTGGCCCGCCACCGTGCAGGCACAGTTGCCACCCGTCGACGCAGCAAGATCGACGATCACGCTGCCGCGTCGCATCGAACGCACGGCCGCTTCCGTAATCAATTCGGGTGCCCGTGCGCCGGGGATCTGCGCCGTGCAGATCACGATATCTGCGTCGGCGCAGGCCCGAGCCAACGCCTCCTGCTCGAGCCGGTGCTGGGCCTCATCGAGGCCGGTCGCATAGCCACCCGCCTGCTCCTCGCCCGCTACATCGATGGCAAGAAAGCGTGCACCGAGCGATTCGACCTGCTCTTTGACCGCGGCCCGCACGTCGAACGCCGTCACCACGGCACCGAGACGCCGCGCGGTCGCGATCGCCTGCAGACCCGCCACGCCGGCCCCCAGCACCAGCACGCTACGCGCCTTGACCGTACCCGCCGCCGTCATCAGCAACGGAAACAGACGTGGCGCACGATCGGCAGCCAACAGCACACCGTGGTAGCCGACCACGGTGGCCTGCGACGAGAGCGCGTCCATCGCTTGGGCCCGTGTCGTCCGGGGCATAAACTCGAACGCGAAGAGGGTTGCGCCCGTCTCGGCGAGGCGCTGCGTCCGCGCAACATCGCCGAGCGGATCGAGCAGTGAGATCACGGTGTGAGCGGCAGTCAGAGACGCGAGCTCGTCGGCTGCCGGTGGCGAAACGCGCGCGATCAGCGTGGCGCCGGCGTGCGTCGCGGCGGCGTCGTTAACGAGCTCCGCGCCTGCCTCACGGTAGGCCTCATCGCTGTAGCCGGACGCGACGCCCGCGCCACCCTCAACCAGGACACGAAATCCGTCCCCCACGAGCGACTCGACAATCGTCGGTACCAGCGCGACACGGCGTTCGTCCGCCGCACGCTCAACCGGTATTCCAATTGTGACGTTCGACATTTCGATGCTGCATCCAGTGTTCGACAGAAACCTGTGCTACCTCTTCGTTGCCAGTTGATATCCGGCCGATACCTTTGTCTAGCGACTCCAACCGGGTTGGTCGCGATCGAGCAGCCGCTTCATGGCCGTGAAGAGAAGCGGCGACTCGTGGTCGGACGCCTCGGCCCACTGCTTTGCCGTGCGCTCAGCGACGGACTTCTTGGCCAAGACCAATGTGGAGCCAGTCGACTGCGCGAGTACCTGCATCTCGCAGGCTCGCTCAAGGAAGTACGTGCGCAGCCACGCCTCAGCGGGTGTCGAGCCGACGATGATCACGCCGTGGTTGCGCAAGAACAACACGTTGGCGCCCTTGGCAACCGCGCGTGCGAGGCGGGTGCCCTCGTCCTCTTCCTGCACCTGACCACCGTAATCGAGCGTGGCCACGGCGCCATGGAACGACATCGAGTTCTGGGTAAGACGCGTCAGAAACCCGTCTTCTGTGCAGGCGATCGCGGTGGCGTACGGCATATGCGTGTGCATCACGCAACGGGCATTCGGGCGCGCGGCATGGATCTGACGATGGATCTGGATCGCGGTCACCTGGCCACCACCCGAGCCATCAAGAACGTTGCCTTCAAGGTCGACGAGCAGAATGTCGCTCGACTTCATCTCCGACCAGTGCGGACCGTAGCGGTTGAGCAAGAAGACGTCGTCGTGGCCGTCAATCGCCAGCGAGTAGTGGTTATCAATGCCCTCGTTGTAACCATGGACGGCAGAGATGCGCAACAGAGCAGCGACCTCCACGCGGGCTGCGGCAAGGACCTTCTTGTCAATCGTCGGGGTGCTCATGTGAGAAAACTACCAGCAACTGAAGCGAGTGAGGTGCGAAACTACCCGACAGTGAGCGTCGCACACGTCAGGGCAGAGACATTGCCAACACTGTCTTTCGAGGTAACACACCAGACGTATTTGCCGTAGGCAAAGTCACGCGGCACAAGCCATCGCACGATCGTATCCGTGCCGGCTTTGTTGACCGCGGCGACCGTCGTCAGTCGACGCAAAACGGTGCTGCCCTTGCTGCGCCGAATGGTGATGTTCTCGCGCGTCTCACCGGTCTCGCCCGAAATGCGGTAACGCAGGTTTGCCTTGTGGTCGGGCACCTGACGAGCGTTGCGTACGCGTACCACTGGTGGTGACTGATCCGTCGACTTCGCCCAAGCCACCACATCGCCCGCCAAGAGCGGCGTGATCCAGGCGGTCAGTGTCGCGACACGGGTGTAGAGCCCCGGCCGATTGGCTGCACCACATTCGTATCCCCACGATACGACGCCCGCGAGCAAGACGCGGTCGTCGGCAGGGTCCGGTGTGTCTGCGCCGGCGACCACGGTCAGCGGACCACCACTATCGCCTTGGCAGGTATCGACACCACCTTCGGGAAGGCCGGCACAGACCATCTTTGTGGCCTCTGCGAGCGAGACTTGATCACCACTTGCGCAGTCCTGATCACTCACAATCGGTAGCGCCGCCTGCATCAATACATCGGAGCTGGAGCCACCGGCAGTCGTCAACCCCCAGCCGGCAATCCGAGCAATCGCTCCAGCTGCGTAATACCGCGCATCTGCCGTTGACGCGAGTGCCAGCGCAGGACCTGGCAGGTCCGTCGTCGTCTCGATCAACGCGGAATCGTAGGGACCACCTTCGTTGCCCGACTGGCGCGCGTAGCGAGGGTTGACGGCAATTCGAGCAGCCGCGAACGGTGTTCCGTCGGTGCCATTCAAATCCACGCGCCCAGCAACGCCTGTCATCGTGGCGGCCGGAATCACGGTTCCCTTGTCGACGACACAATGCGCGGCCGTCAGGATGTACCGCGTCCCGACGATCGTGCCGCCACACGACCATGCATTGCTGTTCGAGACGGTCGCCTCGAGATAGACAATCCAGGGCATTTCGGCAATAGCGACAGGTGATCCACCGACCACGCGAAGATGCCGCGCCGAAGCCTGCGCCGGAACCACCGAGATGATCATGGCCATAGCGAGAATGAGAATTCCAAGAGAGATCCGACGCATACCGTCCTCACACTATGACCGTTTACGGCCCGGTGCCGAGTGGACGTCTGCCCGCCCACATGGCACCGTGCACGTATGGGCGTTCGTATCCTCTTCGGTATTCTCGCGGCTGGCCTGCTCGTGATCGCCTGGTCGGCGTGGCATGGCGGACTCCTAATCGTCACAATTGGCGCCGTCGTGCTCGCTGGTTGGATGGGTTGGATGGCGCTCAATGGCCTGCTGCGCCGCTAGGTCGAAGGCGTCGAGCACGGCAAGACTCGGGCGCCTCGCGGCGAATGTCCAAAGATGGCCTTGGTGGCGGACCCGATTGAGCAGCACCTAACCGCGTTGCGTGCGCGCGGCGCGAGCCCGCAGACACTCCGCGCCTACCGGTCAGACCTCACCGACTATGCCGGCTGGCTCGAGGCGCGTGGGTCCTCGACGACGCAGGCGACACGCAGCGACGTACGATCGTATGCCGCCCACCTCGCCAGCAGTGGACTCGCACCCTCGACGCGCGCACGTCGCCTGTCGTCGGTTCGCGGCTTTCATCGACGCTTGGCGGGCGAAGGCGAACCCGACCCAGCCGCCGAAATTCCCGGCCCAAAGCGTCCGCGACGCCTGCCAACGGTCCCCGCTGCTCGGGATGCAGCACGCATGCTCGACGTTGCCTGGCCCGCTACCCCACTCGGACTTCGCGACTGTGCACTACTCGAGTTGCTCTATGGCGCCGGGCTACGTGCCGCCGAAGCCTGCGCGCTCGATGTCGCGAGTCTCGAGGGTCGTACGCTACGCGTGACCGGCAAGGGCGGCAAAACACGGCTCGTGCCCATTGGTGATCCCGCCGCCGACGCAGTCACCGCCTGGCTCGCACGCGGTCGACCCGAACTCGCTACTACCCCCGACTCTGAGGCGCTCCTGCTGTCGACCCGAGGCAAACGACTCGACACGTCTGGCGTTCGACGCGCACTCAACCGACGCCTCCAGGCCGTTGGACTCGAGCAACACGGCCCACACGCCTTGCGTCATGCCTACGCGACGCACATGCTGGAAGGTGGCGGTGATCTTCGTGCGATCCAAGAACTCCTCGGCCACGCCTCGCTCGCAACGACGGAGATCTACACGCACCTCGGTTTGCCCCACCTCCGCCAGGCGCACGCGCAGGCCCATCCACGCGGCGAAGGCTAGGAGCGTCGCGATGCCACCCGACCGATCGTATGATCTGGCCACAATGGCGACCGCGCACGAACGACTCACTTCGACCGATCGGCTGCTCGCGTGCGCGATCTGCGAGCGCACGATCCTGCTCGGCGAGGAGCCACTGCGGTTTACCGAACGTGGTCAATCGCGCACCGTCTGTCGTCTCTGTGCAGCAAGCGCTCGCCAAGACGGCTGGGTCGAGGATGGTCGCTCCTCGCCTCCCCCCACGCGACCGCAGCGAGAGCCAAGCCGCCTCTCGCGCATGCTGACGCGCTCGCAGACCCCTCCCGAGCTCGATCTAGCCGACCCAATTCGCGCCCCTCATGGTCTTGGTACTTCCGATGACCTCGCCCGCGCCACCACCATGTTGATTGGCGTCGAGACCTTCAATGCCAGCCCCTACCGCGGCACCGTTTCGGGTATTGCCAAGAGTTTGGGACAGGCCAAGGTCAGTGTTGTTGCCTTCGGGGGGCGCCGACCTGGAGCCGCCATCACGATCGTTTGGGATTTGTCGTGGTATCGCTACCTCGTGGAGCCCGGCGGCATTCCAGCCGTCCGCCTCGACGAGCGCGGGGACTCGCTTGCCGAGCTTGCACC
>Ga0194059_1000643_pt1 | contig 15938 bp, 19 predicted proteins | sample SepL6211m_MetaG_FD_163426 | JGI IMG/M metagenome (GOLD analysis project Ga0194059, IMG submission 163426) | Anoxic zone freshwater microbial communities from boreal shield lake in IISD Experimental Lakes Area, Ontario, Canada - Sep2016-L626-11m | ecosystem: Environmental > Aquatic > Freshwater >... | reverse complement strand
TGGTTGTACGGCGCCCCACTCGGTGGCGCGCCGTACAACCAAGCGACGAAGTCGGGCAACCTGATTTTCCTTGCCGGCCAGATTCCGATTGATCCCGCTACGGGCGTCCTCGTTGAGGGTGGCATCCAGGAGCAGACCAACAAGTGCTTCGACAACGTCGCCGCGATTCTTGAGGCCGCAGGTTCGGACCTTTCGAAGGTTCTGCGCGCGCAGGTCTACATGGCCGACCTTGGAGATTTTGCGGCAATGAATGAGGTCTACGCAGCGCGTATGCCTGAGCCGTTCCCGGCTCGCTCGACGTTCCAGGTCGCGGCTTTGCCCGCGGGTGCGATCGTCGAGATCGAAGTCGTCGCGACGGTGTAGTCAGTGAGCGCGCGCGCAGGCGGGACCGATGCGCGCGCGCTGATTGCTGCCTCCGCTCGTGTGCGTGAGGCGGTGCCGCTGTTGATCGAGGCCGCGGAGCCTGGGCAACGCGTGGCGCTCGTCGGTGGTGTGGTGCGCGATCTCCTGCGCGGCACGGAGGCGCGCGAGGTCGATGTCATGGTGGAAGGCGACGGCGTTGCGTACGCCAAGCGGCTGGCCGCGCTGACAGGCGCTGACGTGCAGATCTACGCGGCGTTTGGCACGGCAACGATTGCCTCGCGTCCTCCCGTTGACGTCGCGACAGCACGCAGTGAGACCTACTCGGAGCCTGGTGCATTGCCGACGGTCGCGCCAGCGACGCTTGAGCAGGATCTTGCCCGCCGCGACCTCACGGTCAATGCGATCGCTGCCGTCGTCGCGGGCCCCGATGCGGGCGCCCTGCTCGATCCGTTTGGTGGAGCCGCGGATGTGCGGGCTGGAGCGCTTCGACTATTGCGCCCCGATGCGTTCGAAGAAGACGCGACGCGGCTGGTGCGTGCGGCCCGCTACGCGGTGCGACTTGGGGCAACGCCCGATCCGACGCTGGTGCATGCGGCGAAGGCTGCGTGTCACGGCGGCTTCGTAACACTGACTGGTCCAACCCGCATGATGGACGCGTTGCGTCTCGTGTTCGAAGAGTCTGAGCCCGCCACTGTGTTGTCGTTCTTGGTGGAGTGGGGCGTGCTTGCGGCGATCGAGCCGGGTCTCGCTGTCGATCGTGCGCAAGTGCAGGCGGCGTGGGCACTCTTGGAGGACGAGGCGCGGGACGCCGACCGCGTGGCGCTTGGGCTTGGGCTGATGACGAGCGGGCTCGAACCCGCTCGCCGCACTGGCTGGTTGACGGAAGGTGGGCTCGACCGCAGCACAATCAAGTCTGCGCTGGCCGCGGCAGACGGTGCCGTGCTCGCCGCCACGATCGCGGGGCAGAGCGATGCCGACGTCGATGCGGCCTGCGCACGCGTGCCGGCCGAGGGCGTGATCGCCGCGGGTGGCGACGAGGCCGCGCGCTACCTCAGTCGCCTTCGCCACATGTCGCTCGGCGTCGACGGTGACGATGTGCGGCGCGTGGCCAGAGTTGAGGGTCCCGAAATTGGACGCCTCCTGATCGAGCTGCGCCGTGCCTGCATCGACGGCACCGTGGCTGACACGCGCGATGCGCAATTGGCTTGGCTCAACGATCGCTGATGCTTGGATCGGATTCGTCCTCCGGTGAACCGGATCGCCGAGTAGGCTGAGGAGCATGTTCTCGGGGACACGTCGCCGCTTCTTGGGGTCTGCACTGGGCGCTGGGGTCACGCTCGGCCTCGGCTCGCTCGTCGCTGCATCGCCGGCCGCGGATGCCCAAGCCCCGACCGGGCCCCTCCTTGATCTGACGGGTATGCCGTACCGCCAAGACGATCCACGTTGGGCGGACGATTTGATGTGGGATCGCAAGCTCGTGATGCGCGCCGATATGGAGCTCAATGGCCGTACGCGCGCGGAGGCGGCGGAGCTGCTCCATCGCTACCCGAATGGCAATTCGATCGGCAATGAGGGCTGCATGCTGACCTGCATGGCGATGGCGATGCAGTTGCTCGCGCCGAGCCGTCGGCGGCCCTGGACGCCGGCCATACTCAACCGTGCCGCGCACGATTACTACTACTACACGCTCTCCGGTCTCGCGATGGCGACGTTGTACTCGGATCTCGTTGCCGAGATCTCCGATGGGCACGTGCAGATGGGCCTAACCGAGGAGTACCTCCCCGGTGTGCCGGGCTGGAAGCTGATGACTGCGAGCACGGCGCCACTGGTGCGAGCGTATCGGGGTCTCACACCAGCGCAGCGGAGCGGCGTCGTGATGATGATCAAGACCGGGACATACGACGACTCCGTCGCCTCGCACTTCGTCTTACTCAATCCAAACGCCGAGCAATCCCCAGACGATCCGAACGCTGCGCTGCTCGACCCGGCGATGCCGAAGAGTGGCCATATGCCTTGGCTATTGACGGACTCTGCAGCGTGGATCACACAAGACACTGACATTCGCTCTGCCTGGCAACGGGATGGCATCACACCGACGCAGATCGGCGGAGCGTGGGTCTATGCCCGGTGGGATCGCAGCACTGGACGGTCGACGATCGGCCCACTCGTCGCTGCATGGGCGCGCGAGCTCGGAGCGTCGTAGCTAGCGACCGGAGCCGGTGACGAGGCCGAAACCGATAAAGGCGACGGCAACGACGAGCGCGATGACTCCCGCGAAGAGGAGCGAGCGCGACCGCACTTCAGCCGCCGGCCAGGGTAATGAGGAGATCCTGGATCGGAATGCGAATCGCGTCGATGATCCCGAAGAGTGGCCGGAAAAAGATCAACAGTGCAAAGAGGATCATGAAGCCGTGGCGATCGAGGCGACCCCACGCCGCGGCCATCTCGCGTGGCATAAACGCGGCCAGCACGCGGCTCCCGTCGAGCGGTGGGATGGGGAGCATGTTGAAGACAGCAAGCAGCACGTTGGTGCTGAACGCCAGGCCAAGAAACTCACCGAGGAGTCCGCTGGGGTACGAGAAGACCCAGATAAAGGTCAGCGCCGTGACGTAGGCGATCGCGATGTTCGTCACCGGACCGGCAATCGCCACGATCGCCATGCCGCGCTGCGGATGGTTGAAGAAGCGAGGCTGCACGGGGATCGGCTTGGCCCAGCCGAACATGAAGCCCGACGCAATCCACGAGATTGCGAACATCGCCGAACCCATCGGATCGATGTGAACGAGCGGATTGAGCGTGAGGCGCCCCATCATCTTGGCCGTCGGATCACCAAGGCGATTGGCGACCCAGGCATGGGCGAGCTCGTGCAGCGCCATCGAGATGATCAGCACGGGCAGGATCAGTGCCAGCAGTTCGAGGCTCTGGCTCGAGAAGCGTTCCTGAAGGTCAGGCATCCCGCGCAGCGTACCTTGACCCGGCGCGTTACCCTCACGACATGTCGCTCACGTGGGACAATTGGGAGGCCTTCCCGCTCTTGCGTTGGCAGGGCCCGGAGGGCATCATCGCGGTCTTTAGTGGCCGTCAGGGTGGCGTCTCGAAAACACCATTCGCCTCGCTTAACTTGGGTCTGACGACGGGCGATGATCGTGATGCAGTGGCCGAAAACCGTCGGCGCCTCTGTGCGGCCGTCGGCGCGGATCCTGCGCGCACTGTGCAGAACCATCAGGTCCATGGCACCGTCGTCCGCGTTGCCGAGCCGATGCTCGGTGGCTACCTCGCTCCGCAGGGGGAGCTGCCTAAGGCCGACGCGCTGATCACGCGCGAGGCCGACCTCGCGTTGGTGGCCCTGTCGGCGGACTGCGTGCCAATCGTGATTGCCGCACTCGATGGCTCTGCGGTTGCCGTCTGCCACGCCGGGTGGAAGGGGCTCGTTGCCGGCGTCGTGGAGGCGACGGTTGCGGCGCTCGGACCGGGTGCCTACGCCGCCGCGGTTGGTCCGTGTGCCGGGCCGCAGGCCTACGAAGTTGGTGACGACGTTGCGGTCCCCTTGCGCGAGCGCTTTGGTGAGGGAGCTGCCTACGGTGGCACGGCCGACCTTGCCGCCTGCGCCGGGCTCGCATTGTTCTCTGCGGGTGTCAGTCCGGACGCCATCGACATCGCGGGTATCTGCACGATCACCGAGACCGACGACTTCTTCTCGTACCGTCGTGACGGCGCCACGACCGGACGACAGGGCGTGATCGCCTACCGTGAGGACGTATGACGCGTAATCCCGACGATGTAAAGTCCGGCGTCGCTGCCACGCAGCAGCAGATTGCCGACGCCTGCGCGCGCGTCGGGCGTAACCCGGGTGGGGTCGAGATCGTCGCGGCTGTCAAGTACCTCGCGATCGAAGACCTGCCGCTACTGCATGCGGCTGGCATCCGCCGCGTGGGGGAGAACCGTACGGATCAGCTGATCGCCAAACAGGATGCCCACGGCGATCTGTTCACGTGGGATTTCATCGGCCATCTGCAGAGTCGCAAGGTCAAGGAGATCGTCGGGCGCGTCGCGTTGATTCACTCGTTGTTCACCGAGTCAACCGCCGACCAACTGCAGACGCGCTCGCACGAACCGCAGGCTGTGCTGATCGAAGTCAACGTTGCCGCCGACCCCGATAAGGATGGCGTGGCGCCTGCGGACCTCGACGCGCTGCTGGAGCGGCTCGCGGGACAGTCGAACATTCGCGTCCAAGGCTTGATGACGATGCCAGCGTTTGCGACGGACCCCGAGGCCTCACGACCAGCGTTTCGTGCGCTTCGCGAGCTCGCAGAACAGGCCTCGGAGCGCTGGGCGGGCGTCCATCAGTTCGCTCAACTGTCAATGGGAACAAGCCAAGATTTCCCGATTGCTGTTGAAGAAGGAGCCACGTTGGTGCGCGCTGGCTCCGTCCTTCTTGGCCCGTCCGACACACGACCGTAACCCCAAGGAGTATGCTCCGCGCATGTCTGGCGGAAGCATTTGGCACCGATCACTCGTGTACTTCGGTCTCGCAGAGGATGAAAGCCTCTACGACGACATGTCCACGGTGCACGAGGAGCCCGAACGTCCCTCGAAGAGCAGTAGCGTGCGCCGCATCGATCGTCGCCGCCATCGCGAGACGGCGAGCGACTTCGACGAGGCCTTCTCCGAGGAGGAGACCGCAGCCGGACGACCGCGTCGTGGTGGGGCATCGAGCAGCGAGGAGACGAACGTTTTGCGCTCGTCTTCGACCGGCAGTCCGGCGAATGCCGTGCGCGTCCATGTGATCGCACCGCGCTCGTACAACGATGCGCAGCAGATCGCTGATCGCTTTAAGAACGGCGTGCCCGTAATCGTCAATCTGCAGACGGCCGAGCCCGACCTGTCGCGTCGCCTGATCGACTTCAGCTCGGGTATGTCGTACGCGCTCGACGGCGCTATTCAGCGTATCGCCGAGAAGGTCTTCCTCTTGACGCCAGCCAATGTCGAGGTCTCGGCAGAGGATCGCCAGCGTCTCGTCGACCAGGGCTTCTTCAACCCGGGCAACTAGCGCCGCTCGCTCGACTCGCGGTAGGGTTTCGCCGTCAGGACGACAGGGGCCATGATGACGCTGGACGAGTTGTGTGAGGGTGTAACGCGCGGAGAGATCGACACGGTCGTCTTGGCGATGACTGATATGCAGGGTCGCCTGCAGGGAAAGCGGCTCGATGCCGAGGCCTTCGTGGCGGAGATCGCGGAGCACGGCGCTGAGGCCTGCGCATATTTGCTGGCGGTGGACATGGAGATGACACCGTTGTCGGGGTTTGCCTTGACGAGTTGGGAGGCGGGCTACGGAGATTTCGTGCTGCGCCCCGATCTGTCGACGCTGCGTCGTACGACCTGGCTCGACGGCACGGTTATCTGTCTCGCTGATGTCGAACACCACGACGGTTCGCCTGTCGCCGAGTCACCACGCCAGATCTTGCGGGCGCAATTGGCACGCCTGGCCGAGCGGGGATGGACGGCAAAGATTGGCTCTGAGTTGGAGTTCGTGTTGTATCGCGAGACCTACGAGGCGGCGCGTGAGAAGTCCTACCGCGAGCTCAAGCCAGCGAATGCCTACAACGTCGACTATTCGATTCTTGGCACGACGATGGTCGAGGACATCATTCGCCCGATTCGTTTGGCAATGAAGGCCGCGGGGTTGAAGGTTGAGGACTCGAAGGGCGAGTGCAACTTCGGGCAACACGAGATTAACTTCCGTTATCAAGAGGCCCTGCGCATGGCGGATGACCATGTGATCTACAAACTGGCGGCCCGAGAGATCGCGCACCAGCACGGTGCGGCAATCACGTTTATGGCGAAACCCAACCAGCTCGAGGGTAACTCGTGTCACATTCACTGTTCCTTCTGGGACGGCGAGACGCCACTCTTCCCGGGCGACGGCGACGGTGGTCGGTCTCCGCTCTACGAGGGCTATGTGGCCGGGCAGGTTGCCAGCACGCGCGAACTCTCGTATTTCTACGCGCCGAATATCAACTCGTACAAGCGCTATGCGAACGGCTCGTTTGCGCCCACGAAGTTGCTGTGGGGTATCGACAATCGCACGTGCGCGTTTCGTTCTGTTGGGCATGGCCCGTCGTTACGTCTCGAGAGCCGGATTGCCGGTGGCGATGCGAACCCGTATCTCGCCTTTGCCGCCACGATCGCCGCTGGGCTCGATGGCATCGACCGAGCGCTCCCGCTCGTGCCGCCACTGCACGGGAGCGCCTACGACAGCGAAGGCGATCACCTGCCAACGTCGCTCGCGCAGGCCATGGATCTCTTGGACGGGAGTTCGCTGGCACGTGCGGCGCTCGGCGACCGTGTCGTCGACCACTACGTCAATTCGGGTCGTCACGAGGTTGCTGCCTTTGAGTCGGCCGTCACGGACTGGGAATTGCACCGTTCCTTCGAACGCTCGTAGAGGCGACATTTTGGGCCCGGGCCCAGAATGTCGCGTGGTGCCGAACGTGAGTGGCCTGATGCTCCTACGTCGGCGCTAGTCTGCTCTCATGCGACCGCGCATTGGCATCACCGCGTACTGGCTCGAGGCATCGTGGGGTCCGTGGTCGGCCATGCCCGCGTGTCTGGCACCGCAGGCGTACGTCAACTCGATCCTTGTGGCCGGAGGGTTTCCGCTACTGGTGCCGCCGCTGCCCGAGATGGAGGGGTTTGCGGAGCAGGCGCTCGATACGCTCGATGGCCTGATCCTCGTTGGCGGTAGCGACGTTGGCGCGAACACGTACGGAGCGGAGTCGCACGAGACTGCGGATCCGCCGAACACGCGCCGCGATGACGCCGAACTTGCGTTGCTGCGTGGCGCGCTCGATCGAGACATGCCGCTGCTGGGTATCTGTCGCGGCTTTCAACTGCTCAACATCGCCTACGGCGGCACGCTGGAACAGCACCTCGATGATGTCGTCGACGGCGATCTACATCGCGTAAAACTCGGGCACTGGTCGAATCATCCGGTCGAGATCCTCGGTGGCAAGATCGCCGAACTGGTACCGAACGGCACCGTCATTCATTCGCACCATCACCAAGGCATCGAGACGGTCGGTGGTGGTCTCGAGGTGACCGCCAAGGCACCGGACGACACGGTTGAGGGTCTTGAGGATCCCAACAAAGCCTTCGCCGTTGGCGTGCTCTGGCACCCGGAAGAGGCGCATACCGATTCGGGCGCACCGGTCTTCAAGGCGCTGATCGACGCGGCCGCGCAGTACGCCGAACGCTAATACCACCTGCGCTAGCACGGGTGGTATGCTCGCCCGATGCATCGTCTCCGGCTTGCCCTCGTCGTCCTTGCCCTACTCACGATCGGCGTGCTCAGCGCTGGCTGTGGAAATCTCCTCAGCGTCGGTGCCGGCGTCTCGTGCGTGATCCAGTCCGATGGCGCGCCTAACTGCTTCGGCGCAAACGGCTCTGGTCAGGCCGGGCACAGTGCTGGCACGACGCCGGCGAGCCCCGGTGCAGTCACGCTGCCTAAGGGGTACGCCGCGGCCGACATCTCGGTGGGACAGGGCTCCGCCAATGGCCTTGCCACAGTCTGTGTCGTGGCCGGTAAGAACGCGATGTTGGGCGGTTCTGTTTACTGCTGGGGAGATGACACCGGTGGTTTGCTTGGACGCGGAAGTGCAGGCGCCGCGAGCGCGGCACCGGTCAAAGTGAAGTTAGGCACAGGCAACACTGGCTCGGCTATCAGTGTCGGCGGAACGATGGCCTGCGCCCTTATCAGTGGTATGGACACAGGCGTTTCCTGCTGGGGGACCCAGCTTGGAGCGGGGATCACCGCTCCGTCGATTGTCAGTGGTACGTCCACATTCCCGGCCAAGGACGGGGGGACGTCGTCAGCGTCGATTCTGGCTGTCGGACAGTCGCACGCGTGTGCCGGTGGTAACACAAAGTTGGTTTGCTGGGGTGTTGGCACATCCGGTCAGCTCGGCAATGGTGCGAGCGTCGACAGCGCAACTCCCGTGACCGTCACCCTCCCGAAGGTGATTACCGACATTGGCGCGATCGCAGCCGGTGGCGCGAGCACCTGTATTCAGGTGACGGAGGAGGATGGGTCCTCGAGTGCGTGGTGTTGGGGTGCGATTGCGGCGAGCAACGTGCCGACCAAGGTTTCGTTTCCGGGTGATCTTGACGCCGTGCAAGTCAACGTTGGTCTCAACCATGCCTGTGCCATGTTGTCCGATGCGACTGTCTGGTGTTGGGGCGCAAATGAGAGTGGCCAACTCGGCAACGGCACACTGACAGCGTCGGCAACACCCGTAAACGTGATCGGTGTGAAAGCATCGCGCATCAGCGCTGGCCAGGATCAGAGCTGTGCCGCGATGACGAGTGGATTCTTGCGGTGCTGGGGTTCGAACGCACAGGGACAACTTGGTCAGGCCGCCGTGATCACGGTCGGTGCCACGCCAATGACGGTTCCAGGCATCGATGGTCTGCGTGCGCCGATTCCGAAGAAGGTTGCGATCAAGGGCGTGGCCGCGGTTGGTTCGGTCTTGACGGCGACCACAGCACCGTGGAAGTACGCGACGCAGTACACCTATCAGTGGCAGCGCCTCAACGCAAAGGGTGAGTGGGTCGAAATCGCGAAGGCCACCAAGAAGACGCTTCGCCCAAGCATGAGCTTGGGTGGGAATGTGGTACGCGTGGTGGTTTCCGGTGGGAACGCCTGGACCATGGCGGGCGAGCCGAGCTCGAAGGCGCCACCCATGCAGATCCCAGCGGGCTAGCTCAGCCGTTCGTCGAGGTGCCAGAGCTCGACGTGGGGAGTCCGTCCGGGACCTCCCAGTCCGCGCGCCCGTCCCACCAGATATGTCCGACCGACTTCAGCCCCGACGGCTCGTCGACGCTGCCGGCTGCGATCGCCGTGTACTCACGATCGGGTGCCTTCCAAAACAGCGACGAGCCGCAGTTCGCGCAGAAACCGCGCACCGCATTGGTCGTGCTGTGGGGACTCTCGATCCAGGTCAGACCAGCGTCGGCTAGGAGTTCGAGGCTATCGTCCGGACAGGCCGTATATGGCGCAGCACCGCCATGCATGCGTCGGCACTCGCCGCAGTGACAGGTCGTCACATCGCGCAGTGGGCCGTTGACGCGATACCGCACGCTGCCACACAGACAGCCGCCGTCGTGGTGTTCGCTCATGGGACGATTCTACGTGACACGATCCGGCGCGAACCTGTCCGTCACGTACACTGCCGCGCATGACGGCAACACTGGGATTGATCGGAGCAGGGCGGCTCGCCTCGGCGCTCGTTGCTGGCTGGGTTGCCGCCGACCCGTCCTGCGCCCCGAGGATTCTGGCCACCGATCGCTACGAGGGTGTCGCCGAGGCGCTGGCCACTCAACATGGCATTGGAGTACGTGCCACGCCCGCTGCCGTTGCCGCCGAAGCCGATCTCGTGATCCTGCTCGTCAAGCCGCAAGATGTTCCGGGCGCTGCTGCAGAGGTTGCCACGACCTTGCGAACGGGCGCCTGTGTCGCGTCGGCCGCCGCCGGAGTCGAACTGGCCACGATTCGCGCCGAGCTCGCCGACGAGACCAACATCGCTCGCTTCATGCCGAACATCCCGGTTGCCGTGGGTGGAGGCGTCTCTGCTGTCTGTGGAGATGCCGACGCCGTCGCCGCGCTGACACCATGGCTCAAGGCCGTCGGTACGGCGGTGCCGATGGACGAGTCGATGTTCGACGCTGCAACTGCCATCTCGGGCTCTGGGCCGGGGATGCTGGCGTACGTCATCGAGACGTTCGTTGCCGCCGCGATCGACGTTGGTTTTTCTGCTGACGACGCCAATCGCCTCGTGGTCGATACCTTCGCTGGCACCGGACGGTATCTGGCCGAGACGGGGGAGAGTGCGACCGCGCTCCGCGAGCGAGTCACCTCGCCTGGAGGCACCACTGCGGCCGGCATTGCCGCACTTGAGTCTGCTGGGCTTCCCGCGGCTCTCGTCGCGGCAGCACGCGCGGCCCGCGATCGTGGCACCGAACTACGGAGCGGCTCATGACGTTCGACCGCGCCCTGATCGCCACGTTTGTGAGCTCGCTCACGATCGTGTACACGATCATGATCCTGATCTACGCGATGCAATCGTTTGTACCGCTCGGGTATTCCTCACCAGTGATGACGATGCGTCGTTTCCTCGACGAGACCGTTGCCCCGTTGTTGCTGCTGTTTCGGCGCTTTATCCCGCCGATCGGCCCACTCGACCTGTCCGCAATGGTGGCGCTGTTCGCCCTGTGGATCGGTTCTGGCCTCGTGCAACAGCTGATTATCGGTTAGCAAACGAGGGCAGGAGATTTCGAGGGGGTGCCGTAGGTCATGCCCATGGCTATTACTCCCGCAGAGCTCCGGCACACGCCACTTCGTCGTTCCCTGTTTGGGTACCGACGCCCTGATGTCGACGACATGATCGAAGAGTTGGCGGACGCGTACCAGGAGACGTGGCAGAACCGCGTGGACATGCAGGAGCGGATCGAGACGCTCGAGACCGAGGTCAAGCGCTATCGCGATATGGAGGATCTCCTCCGGCGCACGCTCGTGAGTGCCGAGAAGCACGCTGCCGATCAGAAGGAGGCCGCCCGTAAGGAGGCCGCTCAGATTGTGCGCGAGGCCGAACAAGAGGCGCGTGAGGTTTTGGGTGAGGCGCATCATCAGCGCTCCGCTGTCTGGCGCGATACGCAGGCGATTGAACAACGCGGCCGCGAGTTGCAGGCACGCTACCGCGCGTTTCTCAGTACGGCCGAGGCGGTCCTCGATGAGGTCGAGGACACCGACGATCGCACGGAAGAGCGCGAGCCGCTCGCCGATGCGGTCACCATGCACTGACGGGGCTCCCTCCTCGCGGGCAGGGGTATGGTTCGCGCATGGAACTCGACGTCGCCACAACCGCGCTGACCAGTGAGCGCGCACGCATCGCCCACGACCTCGAGCATCTCAGCGCCGAAAATGGCAACGGTCGAGACAGCGCGGATCGTCTGGGTGCGGGTTCGGATGATGCTGTCGCCACGTACGAAGACGAACTTGACGAGGGTGTCGTTGACGATCTGCAGGCAAACCTTGACGAAGTCGACGCTGCGCTCGCACGCATCGCGGCCGGGACGTACGGCGTCTGCATTGATTGTGGCGAAGCGATTCCCGAGAAGCGCCTGACAGCGCTGCCAGCGAGTGCTCGTTGCGTCGAATGTCAGCGCCAGCAGGAGCACCGCTGAGGCGATGCCATCCCTGCCGCCCAAGCCCGCGGTAGAGCCGCTTCGGCCGTCTCCAGCCCAGTCAGCCGATGCGCTGCAGTGGGTCGCGCTCGTGGTGATTGCTCTGGTGACGATCGTTGCCGATCAGGTCACAAAGCTGATTGCGCGGAATTCGTTTACGCCGAATGATCCGTTCGAGGTGCTGCCGTTTTTCCATTTTACGAACACGATCAATACGGGAATCGCGTTCGGCCAGTTCCGCGACAACCAGATTATTGTCATCGCCGGCTCCGTGGTCGCGATTGCCTTCATGTTGATCTACTTCGGCCGTTCGGGCGGGCGACATAGCCTGTTGCCTGTCGCGATCGGTCTTTTGGTTGGTGGTGCGACCTCAAACCTGTTTGACCGCATCACCCAGGGGCACGTCACCGACTTTCTCGAGGTTAGCCACTTTCCCGTCTTCAATCTTGCCGACGCCGCGATCACTGCCGGCGTGATTGGGCTCTTGATCACGCTGCTCTCGAGCGAGCACGCGAAGAGCGAATGATTACCGTCACCGTTACAGCCGAGCACGCTGGTGCGCGGCTGGACCGCATCGTGCACGAGTCGCTGGGTGGAATTTCGCGGGCCGAGGCGCAGCGTCTGATCGAGGACGGTCACGTGACCGTTGACGGTGCGAGTCGCTCGCGCAGCTCGCGCGTGCAGCGCGGCATGGTTGTGGCGATTGATGTGCCGGAGAAAGCCGTGGTTGTCGAGGAGGCACCGGTCGATCTCGAGCCACGCATTGTCTATGAGGACGAGTACCTCGTCGTCGTGGACAAGCCGGTCGGTTTGGTCACGCACGCAGCACCCAGTTCGAAGGGGCCGTCCTTGGCGGGTATTCTGGCGGCGCGTGGGATGGCCGCGGGCGGCGACGACGATCGGCCCGGCATCGTGCACCGCCTGGATAAGGAGACCTCGGGCCTGCTCGTTGTGGCACGCGACGCCGAGACCTTGAAGTCGCTGCAGAAGCAGATGAAGAAGCGCGAGATCGAGCGCGAGTACGTCGCGCTGGTCCATGGCCGTCCACCCAGCATCGCTGGGCGCATTGAGGCTCCAATCGGGCGCGATCCACAAAACCGAACGCGACGCATGATTGATGGCATTGGCGCGCGCCCTGCGACGACACACTTCGAGTTGGTCGAGGCCTTCCCAGAGCACACGCTGCTTTCGGTCCACCTCGAGACGGGCCGCACGCACCAGATTCGCGTTCACTTCGGCGCGATCAAGTATCCGATTGTGGGCGATCCGGTCTACGGGCCATCGTCGAGTGACCGGCTCGGTCTCGAGCACCAGGCCCTCCATGCTCATCGGCTGGCCTTTTTGCATCCCGTCTCGGGCGAGCGGCTGGAATTCACCTCGCCGGTTCCCGCCGATTTTGAGCGTGCGCTCACCTCGCTGCGCCCGGAGTAGCGCGCCGAAGACCCGAGCGTTGGTACGGTTGCGCCTGTCCAACGCACGACATTCCGTCGTGCGAACCACTCCCCTGCTGGGGCGTGTCTCGCTGAGAGGTGCCGACCCCGTCGGTCTCAGTAGATGCCAGCAGGTGCTCGACCATTAGAACCCAATTTGAAGGAGCCGTTATGGCTGCAGTCAGCATGCGAGAACTGTTGGAGGCCGGAGTTCACTTCGGTCATCAGACCCGACGCTGGAATCCGAAGATGCGCCGGTTTATTTTCGGCGAGCGTGGCGGCATCTACGTGATCGATTTGCAGAAGACGATCGTGCTGGCCCAAGAGGCGCACGAGATGGTTCGCGACATCGCCGCCCAGGGTGGCAGCGTGTTGTTCGTCGGCACCAAGAAGCAGGCCCGTGACGCCATCGCGACGCAGGCCGATCGCTGCGGCATGCCGTACGTCAACCATCGTTGGCTCGGCGGTCTCCTGACCAACTTCCGCACCATCACCGACCGCATTCAGCGTCTTCACGAGCTGCGCCGCCTCAACGAGGAAGGCCAGTTGGAGCTGCTGCCCGCCAAGGAGCGCCTGGTGCGTCTCCACGAGCTCGAGAAGCTCGAGAAGAACCTCAGCGGCGTTGCCATGATGAGCAAGGTTCCGAGCGCGATCTTCGTGATCGACCTCACCGCCGAGCAGTTGGCTGTGCACGAGGCCAAGCGCCTTGGCATTCCGTTGATCGGTCTCGTGGATACGAACTGCGATCCCGACCAGGTCGACCTGGCTATTCCCGGCAACGACGACGCGATCCGCTCGAACGATCTGATCGCGCGCATCATTGCCGACGGTGTCATCGAGGGTCGGAAGCACTTGCCGTCCGCCGTTGAGGGTCTCTCGTCTGACGAAGCCGCTGCGGTTGATGAGGCTGTCGCCGAGATCCTGGCGCAGGCTGAGGTCTCTGAGATCGTCGCCGAGGTTGCTGTCGCTGAGGCGCTCGTCGCCGAGGCCGAGGCCGAGGCTGTCATCGCCGATCCGACTGCCACGCAGGAGCAGGTCGTCGAGGCCGTTGCTGAGGCCGTCATCGCCGAGGAGATCGCCGAAGAGGCTGTCGCCGAGGCAATTGCAGACATCGCCGTTGCCGAGGTGGTCGCCGAGGCGATCGTCGAAGCTGAGGCCGAGGTCGCTGCAGAAGAGAATCCCTCCGCCTAAGCGCGGAGCCGACACGAGACGTATGCGGCCGTAGGCCGAGAAGGACCGAGAATCATGAGTGATTACAAGCCAAGTGCCGCCGAAGTTAAGGTCCTACGCGACCAGACGGGTGCCGGCATGCTCGATGTTCGTGACGCCCTGAGCGAAGCCGCTGGCGACCTTGACGCAGCGAAGAAGATCCTGCGCGAGCGTGGTCAGGCCAAGGCCGCCAAGCGCGGCGGACGCACGACGACCGACGGCAAGGTTGCCTCGTACATTCACGGTGGTGGCACCAAGGGTGTCCTCGTCGAGATTGGTTGCGAGACCGACTTCGTCGCGAACACCGACAAGTTCCAAGAGTTCGCCAAGGACATCTGCCTGCAGATCGTCTCGAGCGACGGCACGCTCTACGTGTCCGTTGAAGAGGTCCCAGAAGAGGCCAAGGCCGCCGAGATCGAGGTCTATCGCTCCCAGGCTGCCGACAAGCCCGCCGACGTGCAGGACAAGATCGCCGAAGGCAAGCTGCGCAAGTGGTACGAAGAGGTCGTGCTCCTCAATCAGCGGTATTTCCGCGATGAGGATCTCTCCGTTGAGCAGGTGCGTGCGGCCTTGTCGTCCGAGATGGGTGAGAACATCGAGATCAAGCGTTTCGCCAGCTACACCCTCGGCCAGGAGTAAGTCATGTCCACAGCCCCCTTTAGTCGCGTTCTCCTGAAGCTATCGGGAGAGTCGTTGATGGGGGACACGGGCTATGGCGTGGACCCTGCACGTACTGCTGAGATTGCGTTTGCCATCCAGCAGGTGCGTGAGCTCGGCGTTGAGGTCGCGATCGTCGTTGGCGGCGGCAACATCTTCCGGGGCATGGCCGAGTCGGCCAAGGGAATGGATCGCGCCAGCGCGGACTATGCGGGCATGCTCGCAACGGTGCTCAACGCGATCGCGGTGCAGGACGCCTGCGAGCGCATTGGCGTCTTCACCAGGATCCTCAGCGCGCTCAATATCCAAGAGGTCGCAGAGCCGTACATTCGACGTCGTGCGATTCGCCACCTCGAGAAGGGGCGTGTGATTATCTTCGCGGGCGGTACCGGCAACCCGTACTTCACGACCGACACGGCAGCGGCGCTGCGAGCGTGCGAGATTGGCGCGCAGACGATCCTGATGGGCAAAAACGGTGTCGAGGGCGTGTTGGATGCAGATCCGCGCGTCAATCCCGATGCGCAGTTGATCACCGAGCTAACGCACCTCGCGGCGATCGAGCGTGGCCTCAAGGTGATGGACACCACGGCGCTGTCCTTGTGCATGGAGAATGACATGCCAATCCGCGTCTTCAACGTCAACGACGCCGAGAACATCGTGCGGGTCGTACGGGGCGAGACGATTGGCACGCTCGTCGCCAGCGTCGCGCGTGTCGCGCCAGTTGCGCCGAAGGAACCGCGGGCGTAGCGTTCGACAGATGGCACGAGGCGATAAGAAAGAAGAGCGGGAGAAGGCAGAGCGCGAAACGCGTCGCAAACTCGCACAGGCCCAGATTCGCCAGTTTCCTGATCCCGTGCTGCGGAGCGAGACTCGCCCGATTTTGGAGTTTGATGACGAGCTCAAGGCACTGTCCCTGCGCATGTTCGAGCTTGCCGACGATGCTGTCGGAGCCGGCCTCGCGGCGCCCCAGATTGGATTGTTGCGGAAGTTCGTGGTGATTAGCCTGCGCGACGATGAGCCGTGGTTGGCGATGGCAAATCC
>Ga0194059_1000640_pt1 | contig 16046 bp, 16 predicted proteins | sample SepL6211m_MetaG_FD_163426 | JGI IMG/M metagenome (GOLD analysis project Ga0194059, IMG submission 163426) | Anoxic zone freshwater microbial communities from boreal shield lake in IISD Experimental Lakes Area, Ontario, Canada - Sep2016-L626-11m | ecosystem: Environmental > Aquatic > Freshwater >... | reverse complement strand
CCGGCCCCCCGGCCCAGAGAGTCAGCGTCGCATCGCGCGGGTCCTGTGCAGGCAACACAAGCGTTCTTCGACCCCTTTGACACCGTCTTGTCACGGCGACTGACCCCACCCGGGGTCTGACCCCAGGAGCGCCCCCGATTTGCGAGCCTGATGCCCCCATCGCGCCAGCCAGATGGGCCAAACACGCCCTGTGACCGTTTTGACACGGCGACTGACCCCACCCGGGGTCTGACCCCAATTGCGCCCTAAATGCACGAGCCAGATGGGCCAGGACCGATCCGTGTCGTTTTGACACAGCGACTGACCCCACCCGGGGTCTGACCCCGGGTGGGGACTGACCCCGTTGCGGGGGGCTGCCGAAGTGCCTAATTTGCGGGGTTTGGGGAATTCTTACGACCGGGTGCCCCGGAACAGTCGGTGGCATGGCGGCCCCCTGACCCGACTACTCGTGTGCATGGCCCCTCCTGTCCGTAAGGGCGATTGCAGTTCAGGGCAGGGGCATGCGCTGCGGCGGCGAAAGCCAAGGGCCGTAGCGGATCCGACCCCGAGATGGAGGGAGCAGCGCCTCCCATGGCACGAATTGACGACGACATGCACGACGCGGGCAGCACGCAGCGGGCGTTCACGCTGGTGGAGGTAGCACCTGAGCCGGTGCCCGCCGACCTCGCCGTGGTCACCCCGCCCTCGAGCGAGAAGCGCCGCCGCGGCGACGTGTTCCGCCCGGGCCCGGGACCAATGGTGCAGTTCCAGGGTGTGATCAAGCGCTACGACGGCGACGTGCGGGGGCTCGACGGCGTGTCGGTATCCATTGCCGCAGGCGAGTTCGTCTTTCTCGTGGGCCAGTCCGGATCCGGCAAGTCCACCTTCATCCGCCTGTGCATCCGTGAACTGCGGGCCACGTCGGGGCACGTGATCATCGGCGGCCGCGATCTGGGTGAGCTCAGGCGCAGCAAGGTTCCATATCTGCGTCGCGCCATCGGCTGCGTGTTCCAGGACTTCCGCCTGCTGCCCGACCGCACGGCCTCCGAGAATGTGGCGTACGCGCTGCAGGTGACCGGGCACTCGAGGCAAGAGGTGAACCGCCGGGTTCCCGAGATCCTCGCCCTGGTGGGGCTTGACGGTAAGGGCGACCGCCTGCCGCGCGAACTCTCGGGTGGCGAGCAGCAGCGGGTGTCCATTGCCCGCGCGCTGGTAAACCAGCCGCGCCTTCTCATCGCCGACGAGCCCACGGGCAACCTCGACCCCGACACATCGCAGGGCATCATGGATCTGCTCACCCGCATTAACCGCACGGGTACCACTGTGCTCGTGGCCACCCATGACCGCGACACGGTGGACCGCATGCAGCAGCGTGTGATCGCACTCCACAACGGGCGCATCGTGCGCGACGCGGAGGGCGGCTACAACGAGGACCCGGGCGACACGGGGGAGATCGCATGAGGCTTGGCATGTTCTTCCGCGAGGCGCTTCGCAGTATCCGCGCCAACGCCGCTATCTCGGTGGCCGCAACCGTCACGGCACTCATCGCCGTGTTCATCCTCGGTGCCTTCATCCCATCGTTCATGTACGTGCGCTCGGCGGTGAGCGCCCAGACGTCGAAGGTCGACGTTGACGTGTACATCTCCGACACCGCGTCGGTGAAGCAGGTCAACACGCTGCGCGACAAGATCGGCACGCTCAAGACCGACGGCCAGGTTGCGGAGTTCACCTACGTGTCGAAGGACGACGCCCTGCGCCTCATGCGCGAGCGCCTGCGCGACCCGTCAGTGCTCGACCAGCTGCCGAGCAACCCGCTGCCGGCCAAGTTCAATATCCAGCCCACCGATCCGGCGAACGCCAACGCCATCGTTGCCGCGGTGAAGGACGATCCTGCGCTCGACCCAACCGAGGGGATCGTGTATCCGCAGACCACCGCCGACAGGCTGCTCACTGCAGCCAAGTTCGTGCAGTGGGCCGGGTTCGCGCTCATCGGGATCCTTCTGGTGGCGGCGGTGCTGCTGATCGGCAACACCATCAGGCTCTCCATCTTCGCCAGACGGCGTGAGGTGGAGGTGATGCGCCTTGTCGGCGCGACCAACTGGTTCATCAGATGGCCCTTCATGATCGAGGGAGTCCTCTGTGGGCTCGTCGGGGCCGTGGTGGCCGTGGCCATGCTGTGGGGCATCAAGGTGGGAGTTGTGGATGCCTGGGCATCTGGTGCCGACACCGCCCTCACCAAGAGCGGATCCACCGCCGGGGCAATCGCCTTCCCGCTCCTCACCGTGGTACTGGTGGGAGCCGGCGCCCTGCTCGGCGCCGTGGGCAGCGGCATTACGCTGCGCCGCTTCCTGCGTATCTGATCGCCGCGTGCGGTGGCGCCTGCGGGCGCCGCCGCCCCGCGACCGGCTGGACCGCGGGCACCCGGCCTCCGGCCTAGGATTCGCCCCGTGTCAGCACCTCACCAGCCCCCGCGCCGCGGCGCCGCGTACGTCGTTGCCGTCGTGGTGATGGCTCTCGTGATCTTCGTTCTGGGGGTGCTCGTGGGCGGCCATCCCCGGCAGTCGGGGCTCGACCAACTGCCGGCCGGCGCCCGCAGCCTGCTGGTGGGCGGCTCCACGGGGTCGCTTCCCGATCAGGTGCTCAATGTTCTTGGCGATCGCTATCGGGGCAACGTGGACCGTGGGCATCTCGAGCAAGTCGGGGCCGCAGCGATTGCCGCGTCGCTCGGCAATCGCTGGACCCAGTACTTCACGCCCGATCAGTACCGCGACCTCATGCGGGCCTCGGAGGGCACCTACACCGGCATCGGCATCCGGGTGAAGCCGGCCAAGGCCGGAGTCGCCATCCGCGAGGTGTTCCCCGGCAGCCCCGCCGATACCGCGGGTTTGGTGAAGGGTGACGTCATCACCTCTGTCGGTGGTATTCCGGTGGCCCGGCGCGGGCAGGCGAGGAGTGTTCTCGCCATTGGCGGCAAGCCGGGCACCGTGGTGGCCCTCGGCGTTACCGCCACCGACGGCGTGAAGCGCACCGTGAAGGTGACCCGCGGCGACGTGACGGTGCCGCTCGTCGAGGGCAAGCTGGTGACCGCTCCCGGCGGCTGCAAGGTCGCAGTGGTTGCACTCGACCGGTTCGATCAGGGTGCGGGGGAGGCGGTTGCCGACAAGGTGAAGGCACTCCGTGACAAGGGCGCCACCGCGGTCATTCTCGATCTGCGTGGCGACCCGGGCGGGCTTGTGGACGAGGCAGTGGCAGTTGCGGGCGACTTCCTGAAGCCCGGCGATGTTGTGGTGTCCACCAAGGGCCGTACCTCGCCCGAGGAGGTGCTGAAGGCCGATGGCGATCCCATTCCGGCCAGCATCCCCGTCACCGTGCTGGTGGATCGCAACAGTGCCAGCGCGTCGGAGATCGTGACTGGGGCCCTCAAGGATCATGGCCGCGCACTCGTGGTGGGCACGCCCACCTTCGGCAAGTCGGAGGTGCAGGTGACCGTCCCCACCACCGATGGCGGCGCGGTAAAGGTGACGGTGGCCGGATATCTCACCCCCAAGGGGACCGACATCGGCAAGAAGGGCGTGCAGCCGGACGTCCGTGCCGTTGATGATCCCCGCACAGGCGCCGACGAGGCGCTTTCAGTGGCGCTCGCGCACGCCTGCACCGGCAAGGCCTAGCCGGCATGGCCCGCGGCCGTACTGGAGCGACGTTCGTTGCCGAGCTGGTGCCGCATGGCCGCGGTATGGCACTGCGCCCGGCATTCGAGGCCGGGCCGGAGGTGGCGTTGCTCAAGGCGCGCCGAAAAGACGCCCGCATGGGCGACCTGGTGACCGCGCGCCTCAAGGGTGGTGGGGCCGAGGTGATGGACATTCATGGCCCGTCCCGTCTGCCGGGGGCAGCGATCAGGGCGCTGGTGGCGCACGAGGATCTGGGCCACGGGTTTGGCGCCAAGGTGCGCGATGAGGCCGACCAGGCCGCCCGTGGCGCCGAGACCATGGAACCGGACCGCCGCGACATGCGCGAGCAGCGGGTCATCACCATCGACCCGGAGGGTGCCAAGGATCACGACGACGCCATCGCAGTGGCACGCGATGGCGAGGGAATCCGCCTGTGGGTGCACATCGCCGATGTGAGCAGCTTCGTCAAAGCAGGCGGCGCCGTTGACCACGAGGCCGAACGCCGCGCGTGCAGCACTTACCTGCCCGGCACGGTTGACCCCATGCTCCCCGAGCGGCTCTCAAACGACGTGTGCTCACTGCGCCCCGGCGTTGATCGAAAGGCGCTCACGGCCGAGATGCTGGTGATGCCCGATGGCAGCGTTACCGGTGAGGCCTTCCAGCGCTCGCTCATCAAGTCGGACCGCAGGCTGACTTACCCCGAGGTTGACGCCCTGCTGGAGGGCAGGGGCGAGCTGGGCGACCGGGTGATGGAGGATGACGTCCGGCTGGCAATGGACCTTGCCCGCGCGCTGCGGGCCCGCAGGATGCGCCGCGGGGCGCTCGACGTGGCCACCACCGAGCCACGGTTTCACTTTGAGGAGGGTCGGATCGCATCGATCGAGGTGGAGCGCCAGACCGATGCCCATTCGCTCATCGAGGAGTGCATGATCGCCGCAAATGAGGCGGTGGCCCGCTTTCTCATCGACCGCAAGGTGCCCACCATCTTTCGCGTGCACGGCGACCCCGAGCAGATGGCACTTGAGGAACTGTGGACCCGTCTTGAGGTGCTCGGCATTCCGGTGCCACCGCTGGCCGAGGGAATGCTCACCGCCGATCAACGTCGCGAGGCGGCCGGTGTGGCCGCGCACGCAACCCGCCTGTATGTCGATCGCACAGGCAAAGGCGGACGGTCGCTTCCGTACATGGTGCTGCGCTCGCTGCAGCGTGCTGTGTACCGACCGGATGCCACCAGCCACTCCGGGCTCGCCAGCGCGGCGTACCTGCACTTCACATCACCCATCCGCCGGTACCCCGACCTGGTGGTGCACCGGGCGCTGGTATATGCCCTCGGGTTGGGGGAATCCGCTCCCGATGCCGTAATGCTGCCCGAGGTATCGCGCGACTCCTCCGAGCGCGAGCGCGCGGCCACCGATCTGGAACGCCGTGCCGACCGCATGTGCCTGGCCTACCTCCTGGCCGATGAGATGCGGGGAGACGAGCAGTGGGACCGCCCCCGCGATGGCGAGGTCACGGGCATCGGGCAGTCGGGGCTGTTCATCTCATTCGGCGAGGCGTACGACGGCTTTATGCCCTTCCGGCGCATGCCCGACGACCACTGGGTGCCCGAGCCCGACGGCGTGCAGGCCATAGGCAATGAGACCGGCAAGCGCATCCGCCTGGGCGACTCGGTGCAGGTGCGCGTGCACGACATCGAGCCGCTCCAGGGGCGCGTCACGCTTGAGCCCGCCGATCGCCCGGGGCCGCGCACCATCCGAGACCCCGAGCAGCGAGATCGCGATCGCGGGTCGCGCCGCGGCCGCCGCGCGCCGCGGGGCCGATAGGATCGGCGCGATGGGCAAGAAGGCAACCACGAAGGGCGGGTCCACTCCGCCGACGCGTCGCGACATCGCGCAGAACCGCAAGGCGCTGCACGAGTACGAGATCCTCGACCGCTATGAGGCGGGAATCTCACTCGCCGGCAGTGAGGTAAAGGGCCTGCGCGAGAGCGGCGCCATGATCCGTGAGGCCTACGCCCAGGTGATCAACGACGAGGTGTTCCTCGTGGGCGCCCACATCTCCGACTACGGCCCGGCCGGTGGCCGCGGGCACGACCCGCAGCGCACGCGCCGCTTGCTGCTGCATCGCCGTGAGATCGACAAGATCTCCGGCAAGCTTGCCGAGCGCGGGGTCACCCTCATTCCTCTGCGCATGTACTTCAACGACGAAGGCCGCGCGAAGATCGAATTGGGCCTGGCCCGCGGGCGCACGCAGTACGACAAGCGTGTGGCCATCAAGGACAAAGAGATGTCGCGCGAACTCTCCAGGGCAAATGCCCGCAGGGGCCGCAGCTAGGCCCCACGCCCTTATGGCGTGATGATGACCACGTGCTCGGTGAGCGCGCCGTGTGCGCCCAGCGTGGAGATCTTCTCGATGTCGCTGCTGCGGCTGGGCCCCGACACCAGGCTGACGGCCGACGGCACCGGGCGGCCGTCAGCAAAGGTTCGTGCCAGCGCCTCGCCCAGAGTTTCAACCACGCGATCGGCCATGAGCAGCGACACGTGATGGCGATTGGTCACGTCGAGCCCCCGGCCGTGGCCCACCGAGGCCTCAAGCACCAGAGTGCCGCGCTCAGCCACGGCCAGTGTGGGCACGGTCACACCGCACACGTCTTCGGGGCCCTCAAGCCCCAGCACCTCGCGCCGCCCCATGGCCACGGGCCAGCGCAATACGTCGATGCCCGCCGCCCGAAGCGCCGATTCGAGGCGAATGGCATCCACCACCGGGTCGTCTGCCAGTACGGCGCGCACAATCCCCTGGTCTGCCATCCACACCGCGGCGGCCCGCCCCGCATCACCGGGCCTCGCCAGTTCGACCGTGGCTTTACGACGGGCGAGTGACTGCACCATCTGCTCAACCGGGGTGCTCACCGGCGTGGGGGCCACTTGCTCGGCATGTCGCGAACCTTGGTCCAGCCCGACCCCGGCCCGGGCAGGCGGTGTACCCATCCGCCGCGACCGCGAATCCGGAGCGCCAGCCGCCAGCCGATCATGGTCAGGCGGTAGGTGACGCCCCGGCGCCAGAGCAGGCTCCATACGCGAAATGCCAGGCCTGCCTTTCGCTTGGCGGGCGACGACGACCGGGCCCTGGCGCGCACAAGCAGATCGGGCAGTGGGATCCCCACGGGGCAGGCATCGCCGCATGCACCGCAGAGCGTCGACATAAACGGCAGGTCGCGCGACCCGGGCGACGAGGGGCCTTCGAGAAGGGGTGTGATGATTGCGCCGATGGGCCCTGAGTAGGGCGATCCGTAGGCCTGTCCACCCACGTTCTGCCACATGGGGCACGAGTACAGGCAGGCCCCGCAGCGGATACACGAGAGCACCTCTTCAAATTCTGACCCGCGCAGTGCTCCCCGCCCGCCATCAATGATGACCAGATGAAACTCCTCGGGGCCATCGGTCTCGCCCTCGCGCCTCGGGCCGGTGATGAGACTGACGTAGTTCGCCGCGTCCTGGCTGATGGCCGCCATTGGAAGCACCTGCAAGATGTGCGCGGCCTCATCCCAGTCGGCGACCACCCGCTCCATCCCCATTACGGCCACATGGATGCGCGGCTGTGATGTGACCAACCGGGCATTGCCCTCGTTCTCCACGATGCACACGGTGCCGGTGGATGCCACGCCGAGGTTCACGCCCGAAATACCGATCTCCGCTTGGGCGAACTTCTCGCGCAGCCGCACACGGGCATGCGCCACAAGGCCCTCGCGATCGGTGGGCACATCGTCGGTGCCGGCCTCCTCGCGAAAGAGCGCAGCCACCTGGTCGCGGTTGAGGTGCACAGCCGGGGCGATGATGTGGGACGGGTGCTCGTTGGCCAGCTGGATGATCCACTCGCCCAGATCGGTCTCAACCACCTCGAGTCCGGCGTGTTCCATGGCCTCGTTGAGCTTGATCTCCTCGGTGGCCATCGACTTGCTCTTGGCCACCACGCGTGCGCCGCGTGCCCGTGCCAGATCGGTGATGTACCTGCACGCCTCATCGGCATCTGCGGCGCGCACCACCACACCGCCGCTGGCCCGCACGTTCGACTGCAATTCGGCAAGCAGGGCCGGCATGTTGCGGATGTTCGATCGCCTGATGTCGCGGGCACGGTCGCGCATCTCGTCAAAGCCGAAGTCGCGCTTCATCACCTCTCGCCCGGCACCCCAGCTGTCGCCTGCGGTGCGCAGGTTGTCGGCAAGCGTGGGATCACGCAGGGCATCCACTGTGCGCTCGCGCAGCGTGCCCGTGACATCGGAGTAGGCCACGCCGGGATTGCGCCGGCGGCGACGGGTGCTCACGAGCCAAGCACCTCAGAAATGTGACGGGCGCGAATGGGGATGCCCGTGCGGTGCGCGCGCCCGGCGATGTGCATGAGACACCCCAGATCGCACGACACCACCTCAGGCGCGCCTGTGGCTGCGGCGGCCTGCGCCTTCTGCTCGCCCAGCCGACCCGACAGCTCGGGGAAGTTGAGTGCGAACACCCCGCCGAATCCGCAGCACTGGTCGGCGTGGGCCATCTCCCGCACCTCGCACCCCGGCACCTTCGCGAGCGCGGCACGCGGGCTCTCGTGTTCGTCGAGCACGCGGAGCATGTGGCACGAGTCGTGCACCGTGAGGGCACCGCATGCCTTGGCGCGCGGGTCGAGGTCGTGCTTGGCGAGAAATTGCGTGAACTCAATGGTGCGCAGAGCCAGATCGAGGGCGTCCTCCTCGTCGGGCTGCCCGGCAAACAGCTCGGGGTACGCATGGATGACCATTCCCGCGCACGATCCGCTCGGCACCACCACCTCATCGCTCCCGGCGAACACCTTGATGGTGTGCCGCGCCACGGCGCGCGCCTGATCGGGGTGGCCGGCCGTCCACGCGGGCTGTCCGCAGCAGGTCTGGCCGCGGGGCACCTTTACCTCAACGCCCGCGCGCTCCAGTGCCCGCCGCGTGGCCTTCCACACCTTGGGGGCGATGGCATCAGACAGGCACGTGCGCATGAGGAGAACCCGCATGGGGGGAGTGTAGGCGCGGGGTCAGTCGCGCTTTCGGCACACCACCAGCGCCTCGAGGTAGTCCCAGCGGTGGCGGCCGGGGTCGGCGGCCACACGGGCCTCGATCTCTGCCAGAAACTCACCCAGCAACTGGTCGGCGCGGTCCTCGCCCTCGCGCGTGAATGCACGGCGAAAGAGCGGGCCGCCCCATGCCAGGCAACTGCGCACGAAGTCGCGGGCGAACACTGCCGGATCGGGGTCGAAGTAGGGATTGTCGAGGTGGAACAGTTCGACCCGCTCAATCACCAGACCGTCCACATCACCACCACCGGCATCAAATGGCGCACGGATTTCCTCAACGGTTCGCATCCAGACCGGTACCACCACCGCATTTGCGGTTGCCTGGGCGATATGTCCGCTGGCCACCCACTCAGCCAGCACTGCATTCATGTCGCGCGCGATCTCCGCATACAGGCCGGTGCGATCGGGGCACGGCATCTCCGACGCCGGAAGCGCGGCGATAAACCAGCCCCCCGGCACGAGTTCCGCGGCGCGAAGGCGCACCAGCTGATCCCACTGCCGCGCGGCGGCGTCGCGCCATGCCGATCGCTCGATCTCGTTGTGGTGATCGGGATAGCCGGGGAACACCGACCGGGCTGACCCGAGGTCCTGCGGGGCTTCAACCCAGTGCATGGTGGTGCCGGTGATCGCCATATGCACCGTCCCCGCGGGCGCGCTGAGACCAGTGTGGAGCGGGATGCCTGCCATACCGATGACCGTCGTGGCCCCCGAGGTCAGGGCCTCGTCAACGGCTGCCGCGTGGTCATCGGCAGATGCCAGGTGCCCCCCGGAACCCGCGTCAACCGCCCGGGTATCCGCAGGTGTGGGCACCACGTGCGCTGCGGGGCCGATCACAGGGTCGGCGTTCAACCGCCCGTGTGCCACGTCCCAGGGGTTGGTGGGCATGTCAATGAATGAGTAGGCGAGCGGACGCCCTGCGCGCAGCGCGATGAGGTCGCGCATGAGCGCGTGCGAGTTACGGCCATCGGAGGCACCTTGGTCAACCACGCGCAGCACGGGTTCGTCCGCAAACCCGAGGGCGGCCTCCATCACTGCCGGGAAGGTGCGTTCAAACGAGGCCTTCTGTGACAGGGCATAGGAGCCGTAGTCATCATCCATTCCGGACAGCAGGGGGCGGCGATCAGCCATGAGCACTCCGTGGGTTGCGGACGCCGACTGTACGCGTGTCGCGGAGTGCACGGGCTCGACCCGGTGTTTCAGACCACCGCCACCACGATTCCGGCGGTCATCCTCGTGGCGGGTGTGGCCGTGCGGGGCCGTTTCGCCGAGCGCCCGGCGATACGGCCTGACCCCGGCTGACCCGGGCGCTCGGCGGGCGGGTGCCTACGAGGCGCAGTCTCCCAATCCCGCTGCCATCGCTGCCGCACGCCGGGCCTTGATGTTCGCCCGCCCGGCGGCGCTGTCGGTGGTATCGGCCACTGCCTGATTGAGATCAGTGCCCGATGCCACTTCGCGATAGAGCTTCTGGCTGGTGGCAACGCTGGTGGCGCCTTCGTTCAGATACGTCGCGACGTCCTTCGAGATGTCGGCGGGCGGCGTGAGGCGCTCGATGTCTGCGTACTGCTTCTTCGCAAGCGCCAGAGCCTTGCCGAAGCGGTCCTTGAAATCGGTCACCGACGTGAACGACTGCATGTCACCCAGCGTCTGGAAGTCGGTGTAGGCCGTGGCGCAGATACCGTTGGCCTGAGTGACGAAATCGGATGCGGCCGCGCCCGACGACGTTCCGGACGAGTCGCCTGAACCCCCGCACCCGGCCACAAGACCAATGCCCGCGATCGCAAGACCCGCCGCGATCATCCGAATGCCCGTCCTCATATCCATCCTCCCGTTCGCTGGGTGGGGGAATAGAGGCAATGTACGCCGCAGGCCCGCCTGTAAGGGCTGCGTGTCATTGCCCTGATATCCTGATGCACAGCAGGAACCTTCACGGGCCCGAACCAGTTTCGACGGGGTGGAGAAGGATTGGCAAGCGAGCCGCGGACCCTGAGGACCGCGTTACCAACAGGGAACCAAACGTAGCTGCGGATTCTCGCCAGCTCGCTCTCGCCGCCTAGTAAGCGGATCTGAGAGTCGTCGGCCTTCCCTTTGGATCACGAGGGAGATCACCGGCGTCGCATAGTGATCCTGGCCCCGAGGCAGGGTTCCTCGGTCAAGGGGCGAGATTGCAGGAGGAACTGGGGGCGGAGTGTTTTGCCGACGATGGCGCCCACCCCGAGATCTACATCATCGGCTGCGCTCGGAGAAACCCATCTGGAAACGCCTTCGGACGCCGGGGCAGTGCCGGCCGGGTCCATCAAGGTCTCTTCTGCAGACAGTTCTGAAGAAGAGAAAAATGAAGGAAATACGCGGGATCTGAGGGAGCCAACTGGGGCTCCCTCAGCATTTGGCGAGCAGAAGGCGCGTCCCCTCGCCGGGAGTCGCGCTGATCTTGGGCCGTCGCAGGGGGCCGGTGCCCATCGATGCACCGGCAGGTGGTGGGTGAGCGGAAACCGGGGGAGCGCAAAGCCCGCTGGCGGCCACACCATGATTTAACCGCCAGCGGGCGGGAAGCTCGTCCTGCCGCTCCTTATCAGCCGCGCGTCGCCATCTAGCCGTCCCAGGACATGGTGCCCAGCACCTCCGTCACTTGGCTGTCCGCGATGGTCATCAGGTAGGTGCACTCCACCTTTGCACCGCCGGGATACGTGCACTCGATATGGCACGCCGCGCCGTCGTCGCAGGTCATGACCCGCACCAGCCGATGGGTCATCTCAGGGTCCATTCCCTTGCGCAGCAACACCTCGACCTCGTCATGCCCCGTCGCCACCATCGGCGACGCCGGACGGCTGTCGATGTCGTACTGCGTCCAGGTGATATCGGGGGAAAGTGAATCGAGGGCCCTCGCGAGCCCCTCCTCGTCGGCGATGGCGAAGAGCCTGTGGAGTATCTCCGTCACCGCGCCTGTGGGCATGGTCTCCATTGCATTGCCTCCTCTCGCTAAGAAATCGTAACCGTATGCTCGTTGCGTTGACCTGGCCCCAGGCCGCACCGTGCAATGGCGGATCTGGCGTTTCGCTGCGATGCACAACGCAGACCTCGCGGACGAGTCGCTGGCGAAGGCACATGGGACGCTGCAGCACGGATCTGCCTCCGGGGGCGTCCCGTGGGAGAGCCCACGCGATGGTGCTGATCACTGGTACCCATCTGTGCCAGGTGCGGTGACCCTGGAGCGCGCCCCCAACGCCGATCGGTCTACTCCAGAGGACGCCCATCAAGGACATACGAAGCACCTGAGGGAGCCAACCGGGGCTCCCTCAGTCGTTGTGGGTAGGCCACGTCACGTGCCCCATGCCACACTCATGGGCGGCAGCAGTGCCGGTGCGACCTGACGGGTGGCGCATGCACTCGCGCCGAACCCCGGGAGCACCTGATCCCCGGGGCCTCCACCACCAGGAAGGGTCCGCAATGTACGCAACAGTGCGTGAGTACGACAACGTCCGTGAGCCGACGGAATTGAGTCGCAGGCTGAACGAGGAATTCGTTCCTGTCGTTCGGGCGCTCCCCGGATTCGTCGCCTACTACTGGATCGACGTGGGCGAAGAGGGCGGCCGTATGTGTTCGGTGAGCGTCTTCGAAAGCCGCGAGAGTGCCGAGGCATCCAACGATGCTGCCCTCGAGTGGATCGCCGCGAACCCCGGTCTCTTGCCAGCTGCCACGCTCGTGGATGCCGGCCCGGTGGTGGCGCACGGCTAGACGTCAGCGCTCACCGGGCCTTGGCGGCCAGCTTCCGCGCGAGGTGCCCTGCTCACACACGTTGTGAGCAGGGCTGATGGGTGAGCCGGTTCCCGATCCCACTGTGACGCTGTATCGCGTGCGTCGTGACAGTGGTGCCTCGACCCACGAGACATGATCGCCTTGCAAATGGGCATGGGCGATCTGGCTACTTCGGACGAGGCCCATTAAGGACATGCGAAGTACCTGAGGGAGCCAAATGGGGCTCTCTCAGCCATCTTGGGGTCGGGTGAGCGCAACGTTCACGCGGTGCGGCGGGTCATCGCCCGGCGCAGAACTTGCGCGAATTCGTCCACACTCAAGCCCCCGCTGAGGCGCTCGATCCAGTCAGCCATCTCGCGGTCACTTGCTGCCACATGGAAGCCGTTGATATCGAGAAATACCAGGACTGCCATCAGCGCCGCTCGCTTATTGCCGTCGACGAAGGCCTGAGATTGGGAGACTCCATGACCAAGCGCGGCTGCCTGGAGTGCGAGGTCCGCATCGCGGTATTCGGCATATGTGCGCGGGCGTGCAACCGCTCCGTCGAGCGCAATCTCGCTGCGCAGGCGTCGGCGTGCCTCGCTGCCGTCGATGCCGAGGGCGATTGCGAACAGAGCAACCACGTCAGCAGTCGTGAGCCAATTTGGCGGCCCCGCGTGCTCAGCCATGGTGGGCCGCTACTGGGTGCCGGTGGGGGTCTGACCACCCAGAATCGCCAAGGCTTCAGACCTCTCGCGCGCGATCCGACGACCTGACTCAAGAACCTGCTCGCGCACCCGGTCCGCTGGCGTGATGGTGATCTCGCCTTGGTCATTTCGAGACACAAGCACCTGCGTGCCCGGGGGGAAGTCATCCCCCGCGACGGATCGCGGAATCGAGACGACGTTGCTGTTACCGACGCGGCGAATCTTCATGATTTCCATGGCACCAGTATATACACGGATATACCAATGCCTCAGGAGAATGCGAGCGGGGCCGGTGCGCGCGCGAGGTGCGCCGACACACACGATCGACCTGCACGCCCGAATGGGCGATCTGGCGACTTCAGATGACGCCCCTCAGGATCTCGCCACAGGAGGGTTCTGCAGAAGGGGCAGATGAAGGACATACGAAGCACCTGAGGGAGCCAACTGGGGCTCCCTCAGCCGTTTTGGTACGCCGGACATGCCCCGAACCGCCCTCGCTGGCTGGCGATGGGGCATGCCCTTGCGCGCGGCCTATCCCTCGCTGTGGATCTCGAAGGCGGTCTCTTCCGGTGCAGATGTGAATCCACCCTCGACGCCAGCCTTCATCGCGGGGACGATCACGCTCTCACGGAATGCGTCCCAGCTCTCCTGCGAATCGTGCGTTACGGCGATGGTCCAGCCCGCGCGTCCAGAGCCACCGATGTTGGCGGTTGGGCCGGCAACGTGGGTGAGCTGCCCGGCGGGGAGGCCACCACCTGCTGGGTGCACGGCCGCGATCATGGCCTTGTACTGCGCCTCGGTTCCGCCTTCGAACTGGTGGATGATTCCGTACTTCATGTGTGGCTCCTCTGCGTACGCGCTGGCCGTTGATGGCATCAACCATGTGGAGAGCGTCTCCATGAGGCGATGATCCGGGGACATCGTGCCCTCGTGGAGGCATGGACCGGCAAGCGGCGTCCATGCCACGCGCCCGACAGTACTCAGCATCCTCGACACGGGTTCGACTCCTTGGCCCCGAACTCCAGGCACCACGCGCTGACACCGGCTGGCTGTGACCGCCACCGGGCGCTCGCAGAGCACCGAGGCCGAGATGCCGGGGCGCGTGCAGCGTGATGCATGAGCCATCACTGGGAGATGGCGCGTCCCTGCCGGGGCGAGCGTGTTCCCGGCTGCGCCTAACCAGTTCCGTCGGCGGGCGGTGGCGCGGTGGTGGCCCTGATGGCGAGCAGTGCCGGCAGGGGTGAGAGGCGTGGGACCGGCTCGCCCGCAATCCTCGCGAGCAGCACGCGCCCGGCGAGCTCGCCCATGGGGCGGTAGGGAATCAACGCCGTTGTGAGGCCCCGCTGGTCGGAGCGGGGGAGATCATCGAGGCCGGTGATCGAGACGTCATCGGGCACCTTCAGGCCCATCTGCTGGACGGCGCCGATTGCACCGAGAGCGAGCTGGTCGGAGAGCGCCAGAATGGCGGTGGGCCGCGGGGTGGCGCTGAGTGCCTGCCGGGCGGCGATCTCTCCATGCGCATCGGTGGGCCATGGCACACCGACCGTGCGGTACACGGGCACTGGCCCCAGCTCGCGCAGTACCTCGCCCGCTGCTTCGAGGCGGTCGTCCTGGCCCGGGCCCGCAATCACGGCGATTCGGCGGTGACCGAGGTCGATGAGCAGGCGCGCGAGGGCCGCGACAGCCGTTGCCGCCTCTGCGTGTATTGACGGGATGCCATCGGCCATGGTGTCCACCACCACGGCGGGCCCGCGTGCGGCCGCGTCTGGGACGTTGCGCAGGAATACACGGCCATCTACTGCCTGCTCGCCATCACGACCGGCGAGAACGAGCGAGAGGCCGGCGCGATCGCAGATGGCCAAGAGTCCCTGGGCGACGAGCGATGCCCCGGGGTCGGTGAGAAGCGGCTGGGCATCCTGCGGTGCGATGATCGCCACCATGCCGGTTCGTCCGAGCGCGAGGGTGCGGGCACCCGGGTTAGGGCCTGAGTAGTCGAGCGCGTCGGCCGCTGCCAGCACCCGCTCGCGGGTGGCTTCGGCCACACGATCAGGGTTCCCGAAGGTATTCGAGGCGGTCCATACCGACACGCCAGCCGCCTCCGCCACATCTCGCAGTGTGGCGCGGTGGGGTCTTGCGGAGCGGTGACCTAACAGGTTAGGGTCTGTCTTACTAACCACTTAGGGCACTCTACCCAATGGAGCGGAACATGTCAGATCTCTATGCCCCCCAGATGGTCATTCGCAGCCGCATGCTGTACTTCACGTGGGTACCGGAGGACAAGGACGCCGTTCGCGCCCTCGTGCCCGCCGAGCTGCCGCTGTCGGACAACGCGCAGTGCTTCATCAACCAGTACGTCGTGGATTCAAGCGACGACACGTCGGGCTTTGAGCCCTACTCGCTCACGTACGCCGGTCTTGACGTAAAGGGTCAGGACTCGCCCCAGGGCATCCCCGGCCGCTGGTGGACGCACTACGTCAACTCGAACGCCGACATGACTGCCTACGCCGCTGAGCGCGGTGTGCCGGCACACTCCGGTGGCGAGACGGTCCTGTCCATCGCCGACGGTGTGCTCACTGCCATCACCAGGCAGGACGGCAAGGACCTCATCCGCACCACCGCCAAGGTGTCCGACGACATCGCCGTGGTGGGTCGCGGCCAGTTGAGCTACCTCACCAAGGTGGATGGGCAGCTCACCAACGGCCTGTACCCGTTTGTGGCGTCGATGGCCGACGGCTGGGAGGTCACCAGCATGGAGTTCCTCGACCCGTCGCACTCCATCTACGCGCTGCGCCCGGCGAGCCCCCTCGAGGTCACATGGGGCTTCTACTCGCCCGACGCCGCCTTCTGTTACCCCGGTGGAGAGGGTCCGGTCTCG
>Ga0194059_1000638_pt1 | contig 16061 bp, 11 predicted proteins | sample SepL6211m_MetaG_FD_163426 | JGI IMG/M metagenome (GOLD analysis project Ga0194059, IMG submission 163426) | Anoxic zone freshwater microbial communities from boreal shield lake in IISD Experimental Lakes Area, Ontario, Canada - Sep2016-L626-11m | ecosystem: Environmental > Aquatic > Freshwater >... | reverse complement strand
AAATAAGGTTTTGCTCTATCTTTGAATATAGATTAGACATACAGACAAATTAGATTTACTAAATAGCTATATTAAAAAGACTTTACTGATTTATGTAAAGTTAGGGGGTGTAAGGGGGTTAGGGGGTGTTCCGTGGAATCTGCGGTCGCTTGCGACCATTGGTTACAATTTGTCCGAACAGGCCTACGCAACCTTGTGCGGTGCGGGCGAAGCACAATAACCCCAGTCGCCATTACGGTCGACAGCCCCTTCACGAGTGGCAATTTTGCTAATGGCTCGTAAACTTCGCCGCTACAAATTCACTACTATACCTGGGCAAAGGCTTCTTGGAGCATGCCTTTTACTGCCTCAACTTTGCTTGATACTTTGCTTTTTATGGCCATATCATCGTGCAATCTACGACAGGCATGGAGAACTGTAGTGTGATCTCGAGCGAAAATCTTACCTACTGCAGGAAAACTTAGATCTAGTTCATTTTTGCATAAGTACATAGCTACCTGACGTGCCAATGCTACGTGCTGCTGTCGATTTTTGCCCAATAATTCCACCTTTGTAATATCGAATACTTTGCAAACCGCGTCCATGATTCGATCGCTGGAATTTGGCATGAATTTGATCTGAATATTCATTGGGATTGCCTGATGGAAACCTCCTAAAATTTTATTTAATTCGTAGTCCTCAAAAGGTTTTTCTGGTAAGAGCTTGATCCTAGCCTCAATTCTATTTAAAACGCCCTCTAAATCTCTGTAATTAGTGTCTACAGCTGTTGCAATTCGGGTAAGCTGGTCTAAAGTTAACGGTAGTCGTAGTCTTTCTACTTTGTCTTTTAAAACTCGAATTCTGTCTTCTAGTTCAGGCTTGGAAATATCAATTACAATACCCCATTCAAATCTGGAAATTAGTCTTTCTTCGACTGCACCTAGGGATTTTGGATGCTTATCTGAAGTAATTACTATCTGCTTGTTGTTTTGGTGTAGCTCGTTGAAAGCGTGGAAAAAGGCTTCTTGGGTAGCTTCTTTTCCAGCAATGAACTGAATATCATCGATTAGTAAAACGTCTGTATTTCGATAATAGTCTTTAAACTCGGCACTTTTTTTGTTTTGAATTCCCGAAATAAACAAGTTGAAAAAGGCTTCACAGGTGGTATATCTGATTCGACTGTCGGGTTTATTTTCTAAAATTTTCTGACCGATAGCCTGAAGTAAATGGGTTTTTCCAAGACCTACACCAGAATATAGAAATACGGGATTGTACTGAACTCCAGGCTTTTCTATAATTGCCTTGGCTACGCTTACAGCCAGCTCATTATTTCCAGTAACGACAAAATTTTCTAAGGTATACTTTGGATTTAGATTATGAATGTTTTTCTTTGGGATAATCGATCCTTGATTTAAGTTTATGGTTTTGGATTTCACTTCTTTTATCTTTTCTTGAAGATCGGATAGCTCGGATTGTAATGGGAAAAAGCCTTCTTGTTGTAGGCTTGTAGTCTCAGCAACCGTGTTGGAAATTTCAAAATCAATATGCACTACCTGAGGGTAGTATTTAGACACTGCTTCTTTCAAAATATGCTTAAACTTGGTTTCAATATAGTTTTTACTAAAACTTGAGCTTGTGGAAAGTATCAATTTTCGTCCATTATTGGTAGTTTTCACAAAATCAAGACTTGTAAACCATGCCTCAAAATTACTCTTGGACAATTTCTGTCTAAGAGCCTCTAATACTAGTGACCAATAATCGTTTACAGCTGGCATTCGGCGGAGGTTTTAGGGCAATATATAGTTAGTAATTAAGGACATTGATTTGTCAACAGCTAAATGTAGTCAAAAGCGTAGGAGTTTGAGTCTATATTTAGTGGGTATTCTTTATTTTGACATCTAAATGTACTCAATGCTAGAAATTATTTGGCTGTGTTTGCTAGCGATTCTGGAAAAACTATCTGTTGAATATTAGGAACAAATTTAGGAATATCTTTTTTAGGCCTATCCCATTCAGCTCGTTGTCTTATAAGCACTTTAGGATTTAAATATGCTTCTAAAATAACGCTTGCTGATGTTTTAACAAAAGGATGGTTTTTATTTAAATACCGTTGCAGGCTAAGAATTAAGTTTCGCTTCTGATCATTATTTTGAGCTCTTAATTGAGGTAAATTTTTAATTTGACCTACCAAATACGTTTTTATACCTCCTTCCACGTCAGCTTGAATATCAGAAATAATAGCAGACGCTAGATCTAGTACCTGATTATCATTTAGGTTTAAAACTAGTTCACGATATGGCTCGATTTTTAAATCTTTAAACACTCCGGCCAAATATTCAGGGCTGTCCTTTAAGTGAATCAAAAATGAATAAACAAAGATCAAGTCGGATTGTTTAATATTTGCCACATCTTTTAAAAATTCAGGAACCCGGGTTTTAATATTCGCTTTTATTGGTCTTGCTAGAATGTTTAGCAAATTTGCACTGAGTTCTTCTCTAAGTTTGATATCATGCTTCTGAGCATCAGCAATTTTGTTTGGCTGTACAAAAGAATCCATTGATTCTTTAACTTTTTTCGCTAATTCATTTTCCATAGCCAATCTCTCTGGTGAGGATCGCACTTGCTCCACCAATCTCATTATATCTTGAGTGCTAAAACCTGATTGAATGTTATTGATATCAACTCTTAAAGTACTAAAAATATTTTGCCAAATTTGTGCTTGTGTTGAGCTAGAAAAGTAGCTTAAAACTTCTTCTTCAGTTGCAGCCCAGAGTCCGTTTTGCTTCAGAAAATTTTCGAATAAACCTCTGACTAAAAAAGATTTTTTATTCTCCGCGATGTCTTTTGAATTTATAAGACGATAAACATTCACTGATTCTTGATATAAATTATTATCGACCAAAACAATCTTATCCGTATAGCCTACACCAACACAATCGCCAAGTTTAACTTCTTCTCCCAAACTAACATCAATTACTCGCCCAGGACACCAGGAGCTATCGGTGACTTTAAAACCTCTTTCATCAAAAGGATTAACCTCCATGCTCAAGGGCAACCTATCCCTAACCTCATAAATCCCATTCTCAAGCTTAACAACCTGAGCTGGTGTCTCAGTATTAACTGCATTTGATTGTGTTGTCTCAGCCAATAGAGGATTAACACCAGTAAAAGCTAACAATGCAGCAAATGGTAAAGCTAACCACCCTTGTTGTCTTGTAAACTCGAGTTTAGGATCTCCCATAAGCTAAAACTTTACTTCGTATAAGGTTGATCTGTAGCAGGATCTATAAGAACTCCACGGGTTAGCCATCTGGCTACTGCTTCCCAGCGACCGTTTCTAATACCCAAAATTGAAGTTTGTAAGGTGCAAACCCTTTGATCTGAATAATTTTTGTAGGCTGTAGATACGTCGTTATCAGCAATTTTTAAAGTCTCAAAAGTTCTAAAATGCAACTCCCTGCCGAATCTATCAAATATTGTAAAATCTTCACCTGGCTGACTTCGCGATTCCAGCGGTTTAAAAACCGTATTATATGGACTTTGAATGAAGCTATAATTGCTACTATGCCCTACAATATAGCAATTACCCAGTTCCCCAGGTTGTGGAGTATATGCCAAATGAACCACCCCTTGAATTAGTTTTTGTTGTACGGGACTTTTGGTATCGTTGGTATCTCTAGGTTTTGTAAAATCAAAACTGCCATCAGCTCTTTTTTCAAATAAATCATCAAAAGTTGTATAAATTATAGGAACCCTGATTTTGTATTTATCATAAAGGAGAAGGTTTTTAAACTGGGCAGTTGCAGGTGTCTTCACCACTTGATCTAGCGGTTTTGGGCCTGTATCTGCTGGTTGCTGGTCGATTTTTTTCTCAACTTCTTGAACTTTTTCGGGAGTTAAACCCAAGTCCGCTCCAAAATCAACAAATGGCTGGCTAAAAATAAAACCCATATTTATCCCAGCCTGGTCTTTTAATAGTTCAGTTATAATTCTACCTGCTTTGTCGTATACAACAATTTTGTTACCAATTAAAACATAGCTTCCAGGATCGGTATCGCTCTTTGCAACCGTTTGCTCTACAGCAACTTTTCTGATTTGAGTATAAAACGTATTACTAGCCAGAGCTTCATAGCCTAGACCATTTACTGGAACATCCTCAGGAATGCTCTTATCTGCAGCAAATAATAGCGGAGCTGTTACAACAATAACTATAAAAGCGTAAAAGCGGTACCTAAGCTGCCAAATTTTACGCAGGCTAAATACCTTAGTTTTTTTATGCAAGCGACTAGGGTGAAGCTTTGGTTTTGCTTGAAACATGTTGCTAATTTATTTGTTATTGATAATCTTATCCTAAAAAAATACAATTGTACAGATTACTTCAAACTATAATCACTAAAATTTATAATTTTAAATTTATAATCAATTTTTAAGGTGTAATTTTAAGTAAAATATTATTCATTTTTCATTTTCTTGTGGCTCGTAAACTTCGCCGCTACTTCGCCGCTACAACATTTTTCATTTCAACTACCCACTAATACTAACCCCACCAATAGCTCCATAAGTCATAAAGTAAGCGTTGTCTCTTGCAAATACTTGGGTATCCGATCTGACAACTTTAGTTTCAAACAACCACTTAGGTTGGTTTTGACCTTCAGGAAGTAGCTTTACTGAGCAGCCACTAGTGGTAGAGTAAGGAACATCAAAGGTGGTATTGTCTGTACTTCTAGCTCCACCTGGAATACCAACTTGAGTAGCAGCCAATTTATTTAAGCTGGCGTTAAAGCCTTTGGTAGGATCAGCATCTAAAGCTCCAAACTCTTTTAATTTAAACTTACAAACTGCAGTAGTACCATTAGCAGTATATTTAGGATCATCTTTACCATTACCTCCTACAGTAAGAGTTAGATCAGCAACCCCAAACTTAACAGCAGCAGATTCAATTGGATTGAAGTTTAGTTTGGATGGGTCGATGAAGAGGCTGTCAGTGACGTTATTTTGTAAAGTAACATCACCTTTATCTGTTGCAGTACCGCCAGCTATAGTTACTAAGACATTCTGCAGGCCTATAGTACCATTTGTGGTAGGAATAAGTGTGCAACTTAAGCTAGCTTGAATTGTTTGGTTGGCAATAATGGTACAAATTGCTGAATTCCCGGTTGCACTACTAGTTGAAGCTACAGTGTCACCTGCAGCAGGACTATAGTCATTACTAGCATTACCAGTTAAAGCAAAACTGCAGCTATAGCTATCAGGGATTGTGAGGATCATTGCTGCTGTACAATTACTGGAATTAGAGATGTTAGTTTGGGTTATGGTTGTTGGGGGTTGAAAAATATTTGAGACTCCTGCAGTAGTGATTACTGGGTTTGTCCCAACTTGAGCTACAATAGCTTGAGCACCTGTTTGACTTCCTGTTGGAACAGCTATACAAGTTACTTTGTTAACATCTACTCCTGTGCCTGTGGTACAAGTTCCAGCAGGGGTGGCGTCTCCAATACCTAATTTGAATCCATCTGGTAAAGTGGTGTTGTCTGGAATAGTGAAAGTACAAGTAGTAGTTGAGTTAATTGGAGCAGAAGCACAATCAATGATTAGAGCTGCAATCTGAGCTGGGGTTAGTGGATTAACTATCGTAATAGGGCTACTATTTGTACTTATTGGAGTACCGCCATTTACAGAATAAACAGGAGTTAGATTTCCAATTAAGCCACCAACTAGTATGGCTGTACAGGTAAGTGTATTACCAGTAGCTGGAAACACAGGACATGAAGTTTGAACTCCATCGCTGATTTGAATTTTAATATCACCTGTTAAAGTACTAAAGTCTTTACCATCCACTAGAGTTATTGTACAACTTACATTTTGATTGATGTTTGAAGTTGGGGTACAAACTAGAGATGCAATGTCGGAGTTTTGAATTAAAATTAAATACAAACCATCTTTACCGCCACTCTTGGTCTCATTTTCTAAGACTGTAACAGTGGTAGGATTAGCTCCTGTACCATCTCCAAGCTGAGTAGAAGTGGAAATACTGTATTTAGGATTTGTAGTAATTACATTTACTGTATAGGTATCTGCGGGTAGATTTTGAGTGTAACTTCCATCACTTCCAAGACTTTGGGTAGTAAAGCCAGCAACTACAGTAGTTGAAACACTACTAGTAAGATTAAAGCTAATACTAGGATTGGTAGTTGAGGTAATAACCACACTGGTACCACTAGGAATTAGGTTTGTGGTAGAATTAAAATCATTTTCACCACCATCTTGAATACCGTTGTTATTGGAATCAGGGTAGAGTTTACCAGTTAGGTTACTGTAGACATAATAACCAAAGTTAGCATCATTTACACCAACTACTCCTGTGGCTACACTAAAGCTTAGATTAACAGTTGTAATACTGTCTAAGGCTGCAGGGATTGGATTGGCTGTATAATCTCTATCAAAAGTTTGAGTACGAAGACTTGGTAGACTTGAACCCAATACTACTACAGTATAATCTCCAGAAGAAAGATTACTAAAACTATAGTTACCTGCAGAATCAGAAGTGGTAGTAGTGATTAAAGTTCCAGAAGGAGTAGTTCCAGCTCTTAGTTCTACACTTATTCCAGCTAAATCTCCATCTCCAGCATTTTTAGCTCTGTTTTGATCTTTATCATTAAAAATATTTCCAGAAATGGTTCCAGCTTTAACCTGAATTACGGCTGAGTTGGTAGTAGATACAATAGGTACTCCAACGGCTCTAGCCTGAGTTAAATTGTTGTAAATATCTCCTCCAGCATTACCTGAAGTAGTAAAGTTTAACACAGTAGAATAAATACTGGTGGTAGTACTAGGTTTAGGTAAACTACCTGTAGTTAGACGTAGAGCTGTAATTTGCCCAAAAGAACTAGGGCAGCTAGTAGCATCGGCTCCAGCAGTACCAGTAGTACCCAGGACTGTGCCATTTAGAGATTCATCACACCAAATAGTCGTACCAGTACCGATTACTGACACATCCACCGAAGCACATCGTGGATTGGTATTTACGGGACTACCTGCAGGATTATTGCTCACATCGCAAGGATCGTTACTAAGAGCATTAGTACCAACTGGACTAGTTTTAGTGTATTGCACGATCTCCCCATTGGCAACGCCGTCATTACCACTAGTGGTGGTAGTACCTAGACCAGTAAAGGCAAGAGAACCAGTAAAGACTGTGGCTGGCTCTCGACTAGGAACTTGATTATTGAAAGGAAAAATATCTATCAACTGAGTAGAGGCAATATCGTTATTTACATCCAAATTCCCATAGCGTAAAGTGTATTGTAGAGGTTGATTCTTTTGGACTACCGGAGTATTGGCTATTTTCTCTACACCTAGTAGGGATAGATTGGAGACTGTGATGGAGGAGGTGGTGCAAGAAACCTGAAAACTTAGGTTTGCCCATATTGTACCTGGAGTTTCAGAGGTGTAATAAGCTCCTCGAGGTTCAGTACATTGAGTTCCAACGGGACTGAGTAAATTAATGGCAAGTGATCTAAAATCATCAGGAGAACTAACTTGAGATCGATTATTAAACACAGTCCCAGTGGGTGCAAAAGCGCTGGCGATAGCTTTGTAGGTGATAAAGTTAGTTAGGTTGGAGGTGTTGTAAGGTACAGTTTTCGTCCAAGTCAGTAAAGTAGAACCATCACCTTGAACAGCTACACTATCTGGCTCTGCGCTAGCTGAACCGATTAAATAGGTTTGTCCAGGGGCCAACAGATCTTGGATGGTTAGGTTTGTGGTGGCTCCAGGAGTATTTAGTTCAGTATAACTTCCGTAGCCTAGTCTATAGGTGGCTGTTTTTCCAGCTGAGACTTGAGTCAGGGTATTGTTGCCATTATCTTCAATTATAGTTCGGGTGACATTGGTGCGCAATCTAGTGATTGCAACGCTATTGCCAGGCCCACCCCAAGGTATCCAAACATTACCACCATAATCGGGAGTTTTGATACCACCAATATTGGTAACAACTGTACCATTAGATACATCTAAAATTTTGGCTCTAATTTTAAGTATTACATATACACCAGGGCGAACTCCTTGAATGCCACTGAACCGAATTCGATTGATGGTTGTTTTACCTCCTGGAACTAAATCAGGATTAGTGTACCAAGTACCAGTACCATCACCACAGTCTAGACTGGAATCAGTGTATTCGTATATTGCGTTGGAAATATCGGCATTAATGGCTGGCTGAGTGTATTCTATCCAAGCTGATTCAAAAGTAGTTTTAGTCGGGTCCACTGTGCTACACAGTGATAAATTGTTTATATTATTAATAATACTTGAATTTTGAATTACAGTAGACCAATCTAAAGTGGTACCGATGGTGGCTGTATTATCTCCTCCTATAGCTGAATGATTATAATAACCCCACATACTGGTTGCTGTATTTATAGTATTTACAGCTTGATTATTACCAAGATTGGCTTCAATGCCAGTAATGTTATTGGGTATATTGGAAACACTTACTGGGCTAAAATTGGAAACTGTAAAAGTTAAGCCTAGTAAATTTCCACCAGTGGCTTGAATATCGCTCAAAGGTACCCAAATTAAGACTCTATCTGCAACAACAACTCCATCCGAATCCCCAGAATTAACATTGCCAGACGAATCTAATCCTGAAATAGTGATATTTATTTGACCATTTATTCCTGCATCTTGAGTACAAGAAGGGGTATAAGTAGCCTTGTTTAAAATGGATATACTACCAAGAGATAAATCATTGATTTTTTGGCAAGAAGCTGTTCCCCAGGTATACAGTTTAGCCCCTGTAAAGCTTTGCCCTGCAGCTGGAGGTGTGGTATAATCTAGCTTGGCTTTAAAGTTTAGTGGTTGAGCTAAGATTTCTGAGCCTTTAATATTTGGAATTGCAATCATATATTGCGGTTGTACCAAAATTCCAGCTTCCCCAAATGGACCCAACACAGATACGTTATGCTTACTATTTGTATGACTAGACAAATCATACCGAGGACTAGCACTAACCACCAAATCAGGCAGACTAAAACTACCAGGAACTAAGGTAGTATCAGCTGTGGCTGTGGTGTCTGTACTTGGAGTGGAGAGCATAGATGCATTTAGATTTTCTCCACGTACTTTGGCTACAAAGGGATAAGCCGTACTATTTCCAGCAGCCACATTACCCACATTACATATAAGAGTCTGACCAGTAACGCTTGAAGAAGGAGTAAAACCAGCTCCTTTGTTACAATATACTGGTAGAGTATCGGTAGTATAGTTCCAAGTCATACCTGTAGGTAGAGTATGAATAATTCTAACATTTGTAGCGTTGGCTACAGACACCGACACAGTTTGGGAATATTCTATGGTATCTAAAGTTCGCACCACCCTATCGGAATCACAAGCATCTTCTCCAGCTGTGTAGATAGTACCGCCTACAGTACAAGTACCAGTAAAAGGAGCAGTACCAGTTTTTTGGACTATACCTAGGGTAATTACTGGTTCTCCAGCGGCTTTGGCAATGAAAGATCTATTTGTAAACTGGTCGACTAAAGCAATACCTCCTAAAATTAGTAAACATAAACAAAAGGCAATGATTAGACCAGAAACTAACTTACTTTTAGATTTTAATTTAATTTTTTTTTGAGACTTTTTAGCAATTTCAGTACTATACAAGAGTGGCATATTTTTTGTTTTTGTCTAAATTTCAAAATCGTAGACAGTCTGCACTAAGTTTTTTATTTGGGCAATTGAGTATCACAAAAGACCTAATTCTAATCTAGCTTCTTCGCTCATCAATGTTTTATCCCAGGGCGGATCCCAAACGAGATTTAGTTTGAAGTTTGTAACAAAGTCCAAGCTTTCAACCATATCTTCAATCTGCTGTGGTAAAATATCTATTGCAGGGCAGTTTGGCGAGGTTAGAGTCATGACAACGGTAACAACTCCTTCTGTGGTCACATCAACACCGTAAACCAAACCTAAATCCCAAATGTTTAGAGCAATCTCAGGATCGTAAATAGTCTTCAGGGAGTCAATAATTAATTTTCTTTTTTCAATTAGAGTTTGGTCCATATTTACCCCCATGGAAGTAATTTCTTCAAAAAACCACCAATACCTGTTCCTTGTTCGGGTGGTGTGGGTGTAGAAAAATTTGTTCGGGTAAACTTTTGATTCACAGATTGCTCGTTTTCGTGATACAAAGAATAAGCTGCCAATGCAATGCAATTGATAAAGGCTGGATCATTGTTGTAATCTGGTACAAATTCTACACTTTTTCGATCAAAATTATATTTAAAAATAGGTATTTTAAGAATTTCTCTTGCAACCAAATCAATCCCTTCAAGACTTGCACCGCCGCCAATTAAAACCGCTCCTCCAGGGAGTGAAGTCTTTCCTAGCTTTCTCAATTCTTTATAAACAAACAAGAAAATCTCTTCAATTCTGGGTTTGGCATATTCTTGAATCTCATTAATTTTGAAATTTTCGTTTATCTGTAGATCTGGATTAAAAACCTCTATTTCGTTAATATCATCTTCATTGTCAACTTTGAATTTAAGATGCTGCTTCTTGATTTCTTCAGCCATCTCCATGTTTGTCTGAGCACCCACAGCAAGATCGGCAGTAATATGATCACTACCGATTGGGATAACCCCACTACCAACAATCTCTTCACTTTCCCAGACTATAAAAGATGTGGAAGAATAGCCAATGTCAATAAGTACAGTTCCAGCTTTTTTTTGTCGAAGCGATAGCAAAAAATCACCACTTGCAAGAGGTGTGAAAATCCTATCAACAATTTCAAGGCTTGCTTGATTAAAAACCTTAGTGAAATTTCTAATATAACTAGTTTCCACACTTACAACCAGAGTCTTGGATTCTAGTTTATTTCCTATCATTCCAAGCGGGTACTTGATCCCTCGCTGATTATCTACAGTAAAACTCTTTGGAATTACGTGTAAAATCTCGTTATTATTTATCCCAAAGGCCTTGGTTAAACTATCCTGAATTACTCTTTCAACATCACCTTCTGTAATTTCGTTTTCAGGTCTAGAAATAACTATTAAGCCGTCAGAATTTGTAAAAGTAACCCCAATACCATTTACACCAATTACAGCCCTTCGAATTGGCAAACCAATTATACTTTCGGCTTGATTCACAACTTCTATCAGCGATTCAGTGGCTTCGCTCATGTTGGTTACGACACCTCTTTTTATCCCACTCGAACTTCTTTCCACCAAAGCCAAAATCTGAACTTTATTTTTATCATCAAGTCCATCTTTGGCAACTGCTAATTTAATAGAGCTAGAGCCTACATCGATTGCTACTAGATATGGATCTTTTGCCACTGAATTTTATAAATTAGGTTTGTAATTTGATTTCGGTTTAGACTTTGGAAACTTTATCCTGTAAAGCTTTCTTGTCCTCAAAGCTGATTCTTTGTAAAGCTTTTCTTTTCTTTCGTAGAGGTGAAAGCTTAGCAGGCACAAACTGTGTCTTTCGTTTTCTAGCTACTAGATTGCTTTTTTTAACTCTTTTAAGAAAATTACTAATCACTTTTTGACTAGAATCTTCTCCGTGTCTTTTTACAGTTATCATATTAATTAAATTAAAAATTGGTGTTTAAAATATTTTTCAAAGTTAGGCTTTGACCTTGGCCTTTACTGGTTTGGATCTGAGTGATTTACTAATATCTTTAACCTTCAAAGCTAGGTTATTAATATTAGCTCGTCGAGCTCTTTGCAGAATTTCTACTTCAATTTTATCAATTGATGGCGAATGCAAAGGAAAAGTTCTTTCAACTTTAACAGCACCAAAAGAGTTTTTAGAGACTGTAAAAGTAGCATCTAAACCATTACCACTTTTTCGATTGGTAACGATACCTTTGTAGGCCTGAACACGTTGTTTTTCGCCTTCAAATATTTTGTAATAAACTATAATAATTGAGCCGACAGTAAATTCTGGGATATCTTGTCGGAGTTGTCCTGTAACAACCGAACTTGATAGTAAAACCTGGTAAGACATAAACTATATTATATAGCATAAACTTAGTTCGTTTCGTCAAGTGCAAATAATTTCTTTAAACAAAATAAAGTTGCTAGCAACAAAAACTTAGAGCAAATTGTTCGAAAAATTCACAATTAAAATAGCGTTACAAACAAATTGCTAATTGTTGTTAACAGACGTATAAGAGCTTTCAACTCATAACCGAATGCCTATCTTGCCAAAAGACTCATTTTAGGGCAGAATTGTTCGTAATGCCAGCAAAGACTTCGGATAATCTCAATTTAAAACCAAATATTTGCTATTTTGGTGTTGTTCACGATGGAGCAGAAAAAACCTTTGGAATTTTGCAAGAAGACAGACGCAAACACATGTATATCCTTGGAAAAACTGGAATGGGTAAAACCACCCTGCTTGAAAACATGATCCTGCAAGATATTTATAATGGTAACGGTGTTTGTTTTATTGATCCCCATGGAGACCCTTCAGAATATATTTTGAGTCGAATTCCAGCACACAGGCAAAATGATGTAGTTTATATAAATCCTGCCGATACTGATTATCCGATAGGCTTGAATATTTTAGAGCCATCCACTGGAGAAGAACCTTTTTTAATAGCCTCGGGCTTGATGGCGGTTTTTAACAAAATATGGTCTGGTCTGTGGTCAGCTAGAATGGAATATATATTAAACAACACACTACTGGCACTTTTAGAAACACCTGGAAACACCATTTTGGGCGTTATTAAAATGTTAACCGACGATAATTTTAGGGACAAAATTGTTTCTCAAGTAAGTGATCCACTGGTCAGGAATTTTTGGCTCCGTGAATTTGCTAATTTTAATCTTAAATATCGACAGGAGGCTATTAGTCCAATTTTGAATAAAGTTGGTCAGTTTTTATCCAGCGAGCCGATGCGAAATATTCTTGGGCAAACGCATAGCAAGATAAATTTTAGAGAGATAATGGATAGCAAGAAAATCCTGATTGTAAACCTTTCTAAGGGCAAATTAGGCGAAGACAATTCAAATTTATTTGGTAGTTTGATTGTAGCTAAACTACAGATTGCTGCCCTTAGTAGAGTTGATATACCTGAGGAAAAACGTAAGGATTTTTTTGTATACGTTGATGAATTTCAAAACTTCACCACAGATAGTTTTGCAACAATTTTATCGGAAGCCAGAAAGTATAGATTAAATCTAATTTTAGCTCATCAGTATATTTCACAACTAACCGAAAGTGGCAGCCAAAAGATTAAGAATGCAATTTTTGGTAATGTGGGCACGATAATTACTTTTAGATTGGGTTCACAGGATGCAATTGAAATTGCCAGAGAGCTTGGTTCAACGATCTCTTCTCAAACTTTAATCAGTTTAGAACGTACCCAGATAGCCCTTAAAATATCCATTGAAGGTAAGGTCTCAGAAGCCTTTATAGCTAATTCAATCCCGCCAATATTTGAAAAACTTGATGGTAATGCTAATCAAATAATCGCTATTTCCAGACAAAGATACACAGTTTCTAAAGAACTTATTAGTAAAGAAATTAACGACTGGTTTGGCGACGATAGCGGTAAACTTTCGGTAGTGTCAAAAAAGAAAAAGAAGTCTGCACCCCTACCCGAGACGCAACCTGAACCAAAAAAAACTGTAGCTAATTCTGAAAACGTTTTAGAAATTAAGTTGCCCTTAAAAACCAATTCTAGAATGAGTCTCAAAGATCGCTTGAGTTTTTCCAAAAAGCTGCAAAACTCTTCCAAAGTGGTCTCAGATAAACTAGATAAATTTGATAAATCAAAGGAAAATGAAGAGTATTTTGAACTACCCGGCTAAATTGATTATTCGAAGTGATGGAAGATTATCTTGACAAAAGTGCAGCAAAAGAAAAAATATTGGGACTACAGCTTGCTGTTTTAGGGGCCTTCTACGCAAGTAGTACACCAGAGCAATCTGGTGGGGTCCACCAAATTAAATTTATGTCTGACGGATTTTTTAGAAAGATGGATGATGCATTAATGGGTATAAAACCTTTCATAGCCGAACCTAACGAAAAAGTTTTGATTCAAAAAAGTATAAACCTTGGCAAAGGAATAGCTGTTATGGCTGGCAAATTAGTCTTAACTGATAGGAGAATAGTTTTTATGCCATCTACAAAAAGCGTCAATACAGGGTTAGCTTATGGAATCGTTAGGGGGATGGGCTCAACTCAAATTGGAGCCGATGGATTTGAGATTGTTAGAGAAAATTTTAAAGATTGTATAATTAAAAAGGGAATTATGAGCAGCTTCGAAGTCGTAGATAAAAATGATCAAAAATACAACTTTAAATTAAATATTTTCGCTTCAATTGACGACATTAAAAAAGCTTTTCTTGAATTTGATAGGTAATTTACGGGCCTTTAGCTCATTTGGCTAGAGCGCTTCCATGGCATGGAAGAGGTGGTCGGTTCGAATCCGATAAGGTCCACCATACTTGATTTAGTAAATTCAGTTGGCTTAAAAAGCTTATATATAAAGGATAAAGAGGCGGTTTGAAACCCGTCTTTTTTGTTATATGAAAGATAGTCTGTAAAAACCAATCTTAGAATCATTCTTTTTAGTTCCAATCCTCCACTTTTCCAGATGTTTGCTACATTTAAGACAAACTCAAGGACCAAAATTTACAGCGGAATTTAATCCTATGTTTGAGTTGTAATTTTGATTAGACATAGTTTGTAAATTAGTTGTTGTAATTTACTCACTTACACTAAATTTGGGGAAGTCCCCTAGATTCTTTAGACAATTTTTTCATGTCATCTCCATCCAGACCTAATTTGTTGGTTAGATTCTTAATAGTCACCCCCACCTTACTCTTCCCAAACTTAAGCAGCTTCCCTTCCAATCCAACAAGCTTTAGAATCACCTTCCCAACCTGTCCTACATACTTCATTATGAAATCAAAGACTCCTTTAATGAAACCAAATACTCCTCCTGTTAGCCAGTCTATTAGTTTTTGAGCTACTATACCTCCAAAGAATACTCCTAGTAAGAAAGCTCTTCCTGTGGTGTCTTTAGATAGCATGTCTCCAATGGCTTGAGCTATTACTTTTACAATCTTGCCTGGGTCTTCAAATAGTCCTTTGATTGCATTAAAGATTGAGATGATTGTATCTTTAACATCTGTAACTAGTTTCATTGGGTTTTGAACATAGTCCCATATCTTACTAATTAGATCTTGTATTTGTTTTACTAGGTCAGAGACTGCATTTTTAATAGCTTCGATAATACCGTTGATGATATTGGTAAAGTACTCCACTACCCTTTTAGCTATTTCTTTGATATTCCAGGTGATACAGCTAAGATCTGTTAGATTACAGTCTTTAAGTATCCATTTAAAGTCTCCTTGTAGACTGCCCATTAGATTGGAGAGTAGGTCGGGGATGTCTATTTGACTGTCATCTAGTGTTGGGAACAAATCAAGCGAACTTAAATTCATGTAATCTTCACTTCCGTCTACATTGTCAGGTTCACCAGGATTTGAGTCAACTGGTGCTGTACAGTTTTCCAACAGACTCATTGGATCAATGGCTGCTCCTCCTATGAATGTACCGAAATGTAAATGTGGGCCTGAAGAAAATCCTGTGTTTCCAGATAAAGCTATTAGCTGTCCTGATTCGATGTTTACTCCGCTTGGAACTAAGAATTGAGATAGATGAATGTATCTAGTTTTGATACCTGTGTTTGAATCAAATATGTCCATGTATTTTCCTCCGTATTTGTCTGTACCTACATAGGATACTCTTCCACTTTGAGCAGCTATTATTTCAGTGCCAATATCCATGCTCCAGTCTACGCCATCATGATTTTCACCTTCATCACTTGTATCTCCATCACCATTAAGATCTCTAAAACCAAAGCTACTAGTTTGAGCGTAGCTTCCAGTAAATGGATAACTAAGTTTACCTGCTGTTACTGCAGTACAACTACTAACCTTTTTTGGAGGTGGTGGCGCTTACACCCCCTAACTTTACATAAATCAGTAAAGTCTTTTTAATATAGCTATTTAGTAAATCTAATTTGTCTGTATGTCTAATCTATATTCAAAGATAGAGCA
>Ga0194059_1000637_pt1 | contig 16062 bp, 25 predicted proteins | sample SepL6211m_MetaG_FD_163426 | JGI IMG/M metagenome (GOLD analysis project Ga0194059, IMG submission 163426) | Anoxic zone freshwater microbial communities from boreal shield lake in IISD Experimental Lakes Area, Ontario, Canada - Sep2016-L626-11m | ecosystem: Environmental > Aquatic > Freshwater >... | reverse complement strand
CAATCCAAGTTGGAGAATATCATATTTAAGTATTTGGATATGAAAGGTCTGAAACAAATTAAAACTTCTGTTTCATACAATTTTTATATCCCTGATGGAGAAGGTAGTAAACATTTCTTGATAAACTGTAGTTTGGATGGATATTGTTTTATTAGTTCTATTTTGGCTCAGGATGTGTGTGATATGTTTTCCATAGACCCTGATGATTCTCTTTCCATGATTCGTAATTGGATTGAATCCAAAACTGATATTAAGATTGTATCATATAACTCCGACTTTGGTGCCGATTAACAAATATTTATTAACATGAAGTATATCATCACCGAATCTCAGCGTCATACATTATTGGTGGAAACCTTATCTCCTATGATTCGTAGAAGGTTGAACTATGATGTTATGAAAGATGAGATGGATTCAATTATTGAATATCATATGATTCCATGTGAATTTAGAGATGCTGGTAGTTTTGTTGCCGAAGCCTGTGATATGTTTGTTTATTCTTATCTTGAAGATTTGGAAGCTTCATCTAAAGATAATGATGGTCTTTACTATTATGCCGTTGATGTGTTTGGGAAATATCTTGCAGAAATTTATAATGAGAAATGTGGAGACAAAGATGATTTGAATGAATCGTTAGGTGACCTGAGCAGAAAGATTAAAATTTTAAAAAGATATACAGAAGAGATGTTATCTGAAAAGCCGTGGTTTAATGGTTTGGATATTACCACGTCTTCATATCAGGCATCACATAAAGACAAAGATTACCGTCATTATTTAACCACAATCCCCATCCTTATATTTAAGATTGATACAAAAGGTCTACCTAAAAGTATTTCATCTAATGATGTTACTAAACTTGAAAATGAGGTTTCGGACATTGTTGTTCCGATATTTACTTCGATGTTTCCTGATGATGATGAATACGAGAACTTAGATGTTGTTTGGGACACAAAATTTGATTTGCACTTATGAAATATGTAATAACAGAATCCAAATTGAACTCCGCCATCTATGATTACATAGATAATTTATTTCATGACGGCAAGAAAATTGAAATGGTGAAAAATACTCGCACAGACGATGACACACTAGAGGATGTTGAGGTGGTTGGAGCATATGATTTTTTTCATAAAGGTGAAGATGAATTATTCACTTGGACAGGAAAAGAGTATTATGACCGTCCTCATAATAAATCTGTTTGGAGTAAATGGAAGGAGTTGGCACCCATTCTTGAGATTTTGGATTATAGAAAACTTGATACCTTGAATAATATGTTTGGTGATTTATGGAGACCCATATTTATAAAATGGTTTGAAGATAATTTTTCATTGCCAGTTAAAACATTAAATGATACCTTCCCCACCAAATAAAATAATATGAAATACCTCATCACCGAATCCAAATTGAATTCTGTCATCTATGAATTTATAGGCCAATCGTTTGCATCAAAAGATGGGAATACTGAAATTTATAAATTGCCAACATTAGATGAAGAAGGTGAGGAAATTATTGAAGCGTATGATTTTGTAAATGATGACTATTATAGTGACTCTGGTGTGGATGATTATCTTTTTGCTTGGACGGGAGAAGAATACTATGAATCACTAACCCCTAATTATATAACAAATCACGAATACGAAAGGCTTGCCTCACAGGCACCCCTTGTTGATATTTATGACAAAGATATCTTGAATAAACTTAATGGTTATTTCGGAGATGCATGGAAGCCAGTATTTAAACAATGGTTTAAAGATAAAACGGGAATGGATTATAAAACATTATATGAAGTATCTCATCAGTGAATCTAAAATAGACTCTATTATCCGAAAATATTTGGATGATAATTACTATCCTGATTATGGTTGGTTGGAGCATGAAGAATATAAGTCAGAATATGACCAGTGGGACGAAGTTTATTTTGAAGTTAATGACCATGTTCGATATAAGTATGTTTCAGGAAAACTAACTGTTGGTGAATCCCCTGACCTTGATGGGTATTTTGGTGATTTGTGGAAAGATATATTTAGTACATGGTTTGAAGAACATACGGGATTAAAAGTTTATGAATATAAAGTACTTGGGTCATGAAAATTGGGATTTGTAAAAGAAGAATAAATTCATCTTTTTAACCAGAACGCGCCGACGGAAACCGACTTCGTCGGATATTTTCCCTGATTTTTTCTCGTTTTTTGACCGACGGTCCCCGACCGACTGCGTCGGTTCGAACTTCTTTGTTATATTGTCATCTCGTTGGGGTCATCTTAAACAATGGTCGGGATATTTATTATAAAAGAAATTTAATATGAAAAAAATAGTAAAACTTACAGAAGCCGATTTAGCTCGTATCGTTAAACGAGTGATTAGAGAACAAGACGATAACGATATGGACGAACTTGGAGGGTTTGTTGACCACTTAAGAAATAATCGTAACCAAATGGATGTTGTAAAAAGTGACATGAGGGATGATAGATTCTTTCATGTAGAAGGAGCTGACAGAAGAACCGCAAACCAACTTTTGAAAAACTTTCTTAAAGTTAGTGGAGGAAAAGTAAGATTTATTGCATTTATTGATTGTGAAGGAGTTGATTTTTCTAATGTGGATTTTTGTCAATATCCTGATTTGGTATTTGTTAATTTACCTGGAACTCCAAATAATTTTGAGGAAACTCAAGATAATTGTTATGAAAAAGTTGGTGATGGTTATGCGTTTAAACAAAACTAATAACTAAATAAAATTAAAATTTGAACCCCATCTTTAATAGGTGGGGTTTTTTGTTTATCATTGTATTTATAAGGATATGGATGTTTTAATTAATAAAAGTCAGTTTGGGGAGGTTTGCTTAAAGGAAAGTTGTATTACTGAATTAACGTCCCTTTTAAATAATGTAAGTACAAAAAAAATATTTCGTAAATCTATTGATGTCATGTTAGATAGACATAAAAAGTATTTGAATCCTGAATCTGAACAATATAAAAAAGATGCTAATATTTTAACAAAGTATTTTAATTTCTCTGATGATAAAATTAGAGATATTATGAAAATTAAAATGGTTTATGATAATGGTAATAATTGGACACCAATTAATAAATTAAATACGAATTATAGCGATTTATCGGTATTGGTAACAGATATTTTGATTGGTGAAGAAGAATGTATTTGTAAATTAGTTGAAGACCTTAAAAAAGGAGGATTATCGTTTTTATTTAGTTTGGTTAATAAAATTAATAAAGACCCTGAAAAATACTACCGAAAATATGTTAAAGGTAATTTTGAAAAATATGTTGAAAACAACAGAAGAAATACAAAATTAGGAGATGAATCGGAATTTTTTGCAATATCTGAAATGAAAAAATTGGGTTATAAGTTAATTTATTTAACCTCAGAAGGTAGCCCCATCGATACTAAAATTGGTGTTGATGCAATTATGGAAAAAGACGGTGAGATATATAAAATACAAGTAAAAACTATTGGTAGTTTAACTAATTTACAAGTCACACCTTGTGATATTTCAAATCCTGGAATTAAGAAAAAGGGCGGAGTCAAGGTGTTTAAAAGAAATAGGATTGATGTTAACGAACAATATGTCGATTATTTGGTTTTTATTGTACCTAAAACTAAAAAAATGTTGGTCTTAAAGAAATTCCAACCCATATCAATAGAATCTATTAAACCATTAATGTGTGTTGCAAAACCAATTAATGAGTTCCCAAAGAACAATACATACATAGACCACGAATCAATAATTTATCAAAATTTCTAACCCATTACTATATTTATAATAAACAAAATATATTATGTCAAAAATTATAAGATTAACTGAAGCCGATTTGGCTCGTATCGTTAGACGAGTTATCAAAGAACAAGAACTTGATAAAGAATTACCAAGAGGCAAAAAAGGTATATTAGGTCACAATGACCGTTGGTATGATGAAATGGATAGACCAGTAAATCCTGATGATTTTGAACATGACGAAGAAATTGAATTTGGTCCTGATGATTTTGAAAATTATTTAAACCACACAGAAAGAGATTTTCCAACAAATAGATGGTCATTTGGAATGCAAGGTAGGAAAGCTAGTGATAGAACTCCAGGAAAAAGATATTGGGATAGGTACCAACAAGACGGACCAATCAAACTAAGAAAAAAAAGATTTTAATTTTAACCCATCTCACAAGGATGGGTTTTTTATTTAAAAAAATATTATTATCTTTGTATTGTGGAGGATAATGAGAAAATAAGATTATTAGAGGATGAGCTCGTTGAATTGAAATTCATTCTTCAAGATTTAAAGGACAAGGAATCTGCTTACAAGGAACTTTTATCTGAGATAAAAAATTCTATTAAAGAAATAATGGATTTTGAAATGGATAATGAAAGATTCAACTTGGAAGCAGAGATTGATTATAAATCGTGTATCAATAACCTCAACAAATATTTAACCGAATATAGACGACTTTATAAATTAAAATTTTAATATGAAAACACCTGCAGAGATTATATACGAACAATTCAATTTGTTATCTGACCGAGATTTCAAAACTTGGATGTTGAATAACTACGATGAATTAACTCCTGACACTTATGTCTTGGTTAGAAAAGATTCTTTGGAAGAGTTGAAAGATTTTGAAACTTGGAAGATGTGGAAACATGGTGAACACCAGTTGAATGACAATTGGGATGAAGACCTCACTACATAAGTGGGGTTTTTTGTTTTTAATTGTATTTATCATATATGAAATATGTTGTTCCTGAAAGTAGAATGAAAGGTCTTGTTATAAAATACTTGGATGGTATTGATTGGCAGCCGTGGGAGACAGAACTTTCCGACCATCCCCTTGAAGTATTTGGACTTAAAGGAGAAAATGGTGCAACATTTATTGTTAAGTGTATTACCCACAAATATGGCGAGTCTTGTAATCTACTTATTCGTTCATCTTTTGCTCGTGATTTAATTAAATTATTTGGAAAAGATGTTATTGGTGAAGGTCCTGATGGAGAACCAAATACTTTAATTATGGATTGGTTTAATTCTCGTTTTGAGGAATATCCTGTGGAAGATTATCTTTATATGGATTCGGATTACATGGCAAATAATGATGATGACTATGAAGTATATAATTAAAGAATCTCGAATTAAAGATTTAATGTGGAAGTATTTTGAATCTTATAAATATAAGATTCGTGAAGACGATGACGAAATAATCTTTGTTAATAGTGATAACAGTTTTGATTGGAATTATACTTTTTATGATGGTCGATTGTTGGTCTCTAACGATATTATTAAAGGGATTGAAGGGTTGTTTAACATTTCAGGAGATGATGCCTTAGAGTACGCGGGAGAATGGTTTGAAGACAAGTATCACCATCCTGTTGAGGAAATTATTAATTGGGACGGTTGGGCGTAATATTTATAACTATGAAATATATTATCACAGAAACGCAACACACATTAATTATGGAAGATGGTCTTGACATTGAACCATCTCACGTAGCAATTAAAAATATTTGTGACAGTAAAAAGTTTTGTAGTGCTCAGGGTAAAATTACCTTTGGTCAGTTGAAATCATTAGTCGAAGAAGCATCCAAACACAGATTATATAAACATGTTGGAGAAGGAGGAATTAAGGCGACAATACGATTATTGCCTTGGTTTTTACCACAACTGATGATTCCTGGAATTGTTGCAGGTGTTGCTCGAGCAATTAATAAAATATTAAAACCAAGTTTAACTGAAACTGAAAATTATAAAACATTTTGGGGTAAGGCAATTTTAAATTCATTTAAGTTCGCTGAAGGTGAAATTACATTTAATGACCCATTTTCAAAAATATTCTTTATATCTGATGGTTTAATGACAATGTTGGATGATAAATATAAAATTAAATTTGCTAAATATATTGCCGATTTGGCTGACAACATGCCAGATAATGAAGAAGTTCCTGATTATTTTGTTGAAAATGAATTAAGAAAATGGGTTAATAATAAATTTATATTGGACCCACCAATTCCACCAAAAACATCTGATGATAAATTATCACCAAGAGATGTTGATGATACTGAGGAAACTTTAACGGAACAAAAGGTTGGCAAGAAAGAAATGTTTCAAGAACTTATTGATGAGAAGTTGGAATATATTTATGGTTTTTGTGATAGAACATTACCCTCTGAAAATTATTCAGGAGATGTTGGTTTTGGTTCTTGTGATGTTATTGATATAATTGATAAAATAGTTGTTGATGAAGTTAGTATGATGTCAAGCGCAAGAACTGATATGTCAGGAAAACTATATGACGTAACACCCAGTATTTATCTTAAATTAATAATAAATTTACATTCAGCAACTAAAATCTATGATTTTGATGATTTGGTTTATGACTTAAAACATATGATAAGAAAATCAACAGGTTTAATGGTTATATTTGATTATAGAATCAATAACACATTTACAGATTAAAACATATTTATAATAAAACAAAATATGAAACACATTTTAAATGATTTATCAAACGAGGAGAAAAATAGTATCCGTGAACAACATACAGGTGGAATGAAGGTTATGACCGAGAGTTTCTCAAGACTATTAAATGCCAAACTTGGCAATGCAAAACCATTGGTTAGTGAAGCTGAGGAAGACGATGACTCAGGTGTAGTTGTTGATTCAACCAAAATTGATTCTGCCGACATGAAATGTTTTAACGACATTAGCTCTGAAGAAGCGTTAAAAGTTGGACTTAATCACGGTGGAAAATATAAAGTTAAGAAAAAAGGTTGTATGACCAAAACAAGATATAAAGGTCCTAAACAAAAATATTACGGAAATAATAATTTTTAAATTAAATCATGAAAAAAGTAGTTAGATTAAGTGAGACTGATATCGCTCGAATAGTAAATAAAGTTATTAACGAACAACAAGATAATAGAACAGGTGAATTATATGCCGCAGTCAATAGTTTAATTGATGATGAATTTAAAGATGTTGATTATGAAGATGTTGCAAACATACTTGAAAATATTTTAAGAGGTGTAAAGGCTCAAGCTTATAGAAATAAAAAAGGTATTAAATCAATTTCAAAAGACAAAGTTTTGAAAAACTTTGGATTAAATGAACAAGAAGAGGAGTCAAGACCTTTTCTTAAAAGACTTATTGCAAAACTAAAAGGTATAACTGATGAACAAATTAAATATAATTTGAAGAATGATTTGCCATGGGATTGGGATGGTTCAAAGGAAGGTTACTATGAAAAAATGGAGCCAAGAAAAAGACACACAGGTTCAAACTAATATTATAACCCATCTCACAAGGATGGGTTTTTTATTATTTCTTTTCTTGGGATTCTCTTATCTTGATTGCTTCTTCAATCATTTTACCTTCATCACCACCGTATTTGCAAGAACAAGTACTTCTACCGTTCTCAGCCAAAATTTGTTTTGCCTCTTGTATTGTCATAATAATAAATATTATTGGGAAAACTTTTGAATAATATTTGAAAAAAATAAAAATTTAAACTACTTTTAGTCATTATGAAAATAGAAATCACAAAAGACTGCACATGCGAACATTACCTTCATGAAATTTTAAACTATCCAAGAACAGGTTTGGATAAACTCAAAAAAGATTTTAAGGTTGGAGACCAATATGTTGTGGACACTAAATGGAGCAATTTCTATGGAGAATATTATAGAGTAAAAGGTGATGAGTTTTATCACGATGTCTCTACGTTGAATTGTAAACTAATAAAATAAATAAAAATGGATAACTACCCTAAATGGCTTAACAACCTAATTTACTTCTTGGCAGGTATTGGGTTTTACGGTGTATTAACAACTATCTTGTAATGGATACGTTAATCACCATACTATTAATTCCCCCAGTTATATGGGGATGGGTCTGTACATTTGCATTCTTGTACGACCGATTCAAATCAGAATAGAGGCTAGCTGGGCCCTTCCTGAAAGATGGTTTACTGGGCCCTTCCTCATTCTTCGACCCCCCGCCTATTATTGTCGGGGGTTTTTTTGTTTTTAGAGTATTTATTGTTATGAATAAAAGGCAAACTTTTAATGATTTACTTAAGAAGATAACTTCATGTAATACTCAACATGAACTTAAGGGAATTGTTAAAGATATTAATCATTTTATTGAGGAGTATTCTGTTGATGAGGATTCTAACGAGTATAAAAAACTTAAGAATTCTATTGGGATTATGAGGATGAAATTGAAACGTGATTTTAATATGGAAGAATCAACTATGGATACAATTACAGAAGACGTTGACATATCAGGATATAGTGATGAAGATTTTTTGGAGGTTTTTGTCATGGAATTTAGAATTTGGATAAAAAAAAATCATGGTGATGAGATTGGTGAATATCCTATGTCATTATTAGTTAAGAAATATATTAAGGAATTTGCAGAAGAATGTGGACTTAGTGAATATGATATGAGGTATTCTAATACTGTGAATCAAATGGTTAAAGTTGGTCGTGAATTGGTTAAAACAGAAGTTAGAAAATTACCGTCACTTAAAAAAGATATTATATTTACTGAAAGATTCAAAAAAATTCTTGACCACTTTATATCAAATTATGATATACCTGACTTTATTAAAATCCATTTCCAAGAAGACTCGCCATTTGTGGTTCGAGGTTGGATGACCGCAGAGTTTGAACCAGCAATGAAATATGATGGGAGTTTGAATGACGTACATAAGTTTTCAAGAGAACTAACTCATTTAATTACAAATTATTTGGGATTTGAATTAGGGAGTACCGCTCATGGAAAAATTGATTTTCATTTTGAGCCTGGATTTAGAATTTTAGGTGAGGATGAATGGGTTAAAGGAGTTCTTAATAAAAAAATTAAAAAAGATATTAGAACTTGGCCAAATAAATCTGTATTGCACTCAATAAAATTTAGCGTAAATAATTCCCAACTTCGTGGACAGATAAGTCTTGTTTATTCTCAAAATTATCGATATGGATATCGTGATGATTTCAAACGTGAATTAAATACGTATTTAAAAAATTTGGGATATAATCTTGATAGATTACAAGTAAGTGATAATTGATATGGAAGATTGGGATGTAAATGAATGGCAAGGTCGAAGAAAAGACCAAGTTGAGAAATCTTATAAATCGATATATTTTGCATCTGGATTGTTAATAATTTCAATTATAACAAATGTTGTATATTTATTAATAAAATAAAATATGAAAAATATTTTCGAGATATTACAAGAAGAAAAAAACAGAATATTGGAGATGCATGAATCTGCAACCAAGAATCAATATTTAAATGAACAGGTGACAAATTTTAGCCCATATTCTCAATATGCTAAAATACCTGATTTATCTAATCCGACAGCGCCAAAAAGTGATAAAGTTGCAAGTTATACTACAACAAAATGGAATCAATTTTCACATGCCGACCAACCTAGTACTAACATATCCATCGGGTTTAAACCTGGAGTTAAATTTGAAGCAACACAAAATCCTAAAATTGTTACAGCAAAAAACGTTGATGTTTTAAACAAGTCTACAACTGATAGTTCGTGGAAACCAACAAAAGGACAAAAAAGAGTTTCATTTTATTGTCAACAAGGTAAGTTTTTTGTTGAGGGTAACAAGACCGCATATGTTTCATCACAATTATCGGCGGTATTAGTAAAATCTGTTTGTGGTAAATTAAATTATAAAACAACAACCGCAACATCAGGAGCAAAGTTTACTCAATCACAAGATTCTTCTTTTACTGCAACTAATGGTGGTGTTACTGCTGGTCCAAAAAAAGGAACTACATGGACTTGGGATGGAAAACAAGCTACTGCGCCAGGTATAAATGGTGGTGTAATAATTTTTAGATGTAACGCTTCTAAGTTTAATTTTAATTTTGAATATGAAGGTATGATGTTTAAAAATAATGGAGATTTAAAAGATGCCTTGGTTAAACAATTCTGTAAAACAGCGGTTAAGACACCATCAGGAGATAAAACTAACCCTACAGGAACTAAAACTCAGTTAACTGACGAACAAAAACTTGAAAAGGCTAAAAATTGTGGTCACGCTTCTTGGGAAGAATATAAAACATCAAATTGGGCATGTAATGGGAAACAACAACAACCATCAGGTAATCCATCATCAGGAAATCAAGTATCTGCCTTAAATAAACAAATACAACAATTATTAGGTAATCAATCACCAACAGGTAAAATAACCGATGCTGAGATTGATTCGATATTAACTAAATTAGGATAAAAAAATGGGACAAAGATTAATTATAACGGAAGAAGAAAGAAATGAGATTTTAAAACTTCATAAATCTTTTATTTTTGAAGGACCAGATGATGTTTTAGGAAATCAAGGTACTCCTGTTAGTGGAGCAACTAATACAGGACCAGGTATTGAGAATACTGTAAATCAACCAGGATTACCAGCGTCACAACCACCAACAAAAATCACTCAATTACAAAATAAGTTAAATCAAAAATTTAAAAGTGGTTTAACTGCTGACGGTAAATGGGGTTCTAAAACGGCAAATGCGGTATTAACTGCTTTAAAAGGATTATCTCCACAACAACAACAACCACCAGCACAACAACCACCAGCACAACAACCACCAGCACAACAACCCGCTAAAATAGAAGAACCTACTCAAAAATTACCAACATTACCCGCAGGAGCCGTACAAAGACCTGGTCAACCAACTCAGTTAGCAGGACAAACACAACCTAAAAAATAATAAATTATGGCGAAGGCGAGAAAAGAAGGTAAGAAAAAGAAAAACAGAGGAAATTTGGTTAAAAACCTTAAAAGAATCGAAAAAGTTAATGAATTATTAAATAAAATAAAAAAACCCCTTTAATAAGGGGTTTTTTTTAACCTTGTCCGCAATAAGACTTTTTGTAATTCTTAGCATTCTTCATTTTTGAAGATTTTGTCTTTGCATGGATGCCAGGACGTTTTGTTTTTGATTTTCCTACTCGATTTGGAGTTGATGAAGTTTTTACTTTTGCCATTTTTTTTAGTTTTTAAGTGATTTGTCATACAAAGATACATATAAAATTCATTCCCACAACTTTTTTATTCATTTTTTATTCTTATACTTTTAAAAAGGTAAATTATGAATGAAAATATCGTCACATGGGATTTTATGGGTTGGCAAGAAACCACTGCACCTGATGTTGGTGTGCAATTAAACTGGAATAAGACATTATTAGAAAAATTCACTCAAATTTCGTCTCAAATTAACAGAAATTCACAAAGAGGTGGTGCAGATACCATTACAATATACCCCGCACTTGAAGGATTATTACATCCTGACTACTATGATAACCATAGAAAGGTGTTAATGGGTAATATTAAGGTCATTTTGGACGAAAATGTGGACAAATACGTGATAAAACTTGAAAATTTAACAATTTTAGAGGATTTAAAAGAAATTCCTGACTCATCAATACTTGGTATGACAACCTTTAAAAGAATAGGGGATTGTACTGAAGAACAAGTTGTTAACTACATTGAAAGGTTAATTGGATTTGTAATCATTGAAAACTTAACCGTAAATTAAATAAAACTAAAAAATTAAAACTTATGATAAAAACAATTAACATAGATGGAAAAGATTATACCATTACTGATGAAAAAACAATTCATCAAGGGGAAGTTTTAGTTTTTGAAATTAGAAATTACAGCGATAAGGATTCAAAATTTGCTGTTGGTCATTTTGACGACCTACTTGGCTCACCAATTAAAAAAGTTTGGAAGATATTGGAGTAAGATTGATATTTATAAAATATCATGGACAAAAGACTGGTCAAAGGATTTGAAAAATTAATTAATTCGGATGTTATTAAAAATATATATCCGATGGTTGACCATATTGATGTTAAATACTTTAGATGGAATCTCAATGGACCCAAACCAGGTTATTTGATTAATCTTGACATTGTCGTCGATAGTCCTGATATGACTGAAGATAATATGTATGATTTAGATTTTGACCCACATTATTTGGTAGACAAATACATTAGGGATTTATCAAAATATTTGAGTATTGACATATTTGCAATATTTTTTACCGTACATAATCTTGAGGGTGATTTAATTCACGAGTGGCAACCTTTTTAGTCTTTTTACAATTTCAAGACACACTTTTCAAGTATTATTGTCTATACTTGTAAGATATGAAAAAACTGTTATTTTTATTTCTATTTTTGTTGAATTTTCTAAACGTTCAAGCGTCCCACATGATGGGAGCCGATGTTTCCTATAAATGTTTAGGAAATGGAAAATATAAAATTATTGCCAAAGTATACCGAGATTGTCGTGGTATTCCAATGGGTATTGTTTCTTTTGGAGCGTACGCAGGAACAAATGGCGGTAATGGATGTGGAAGTTATACTATAAGTGGTTTATCAAGAGTAAAGATTGCCGACATTACAAGCCGATGTTCAACAGCAAGTTCACCTTGTTCACCATCAAATTCAACAACTGGTAATCAGGGAACTGAAGAACATACTTTTGAAATAACAGTTGATTTTAATACAACACCACTCAGTAACTTTGTAAACAAATCAACGTGTTGTGAGGTAACATTTTATGTGAATGAAAATGCTCGTAATGGCGCGATTACTACAGGTGCGTCAGGACAAAACTTCTATTCTACTTGTATGATTAACATTTGTAATCTCAAGAAGATGAAAAATAATTGTAATAATTCACCACAATTAAGTAATCCACCTTTTGCAATCCTGTGTTGTAACCAACCTTGGTACTTCAATAATGGAGCGATTGACACATTGGACTATGATTCAATTTCATATAGATTAGTTGATGGACTACAAGGAATACCAAATACTTCAGTTACATATTCATCACCATTTTCATCACAATGGCCAATGACACCATATTGTGTTCCACCAACAACAATTAAATGCACACCAAATCCAAGAACAAATCCACCACGTGGTTTTTATTTTGATACTGCAAATGGTGATGTAATTGTAACCCCAACAAAATGTGATGAAGTACCCGTACTTTGTATTGAACAAACTGAGTGGCGAAAAGACACTGCAGGAGTTTATAGGGTTATAGGTAAAACACGAAGGGATATGCAATTATGGGTTAAAGATGATTGTGGTTATAATAAGAGTCCAGTAATTAATGGACCGTTTTCGTATAAAGTTTGTGAAGGAGAAAAAATATGTTTTAAAGTTAAGATAACAGATGAGACGTTTACTCCGAATCAAACAACTCCTGATACTGTTCTAGGTAAATGGAATGCAGGTATTCCTGGTGCAACGTTCAAAGTTGTCGACCCAAAATTACGAGAAAAAGAATATGAGTTCTGTTGGACACCTTCAATAGGGATGGCATCTGATGTTTCTTATTCATTTACAGTTACAGCAACTGACCAGCACTGTTCACCGCCAGCAAACTCTATTCGTTCATTCAAGATTAAGGTTAATCCAAAGCCATCATCCAAACGTAGATACACCCAATTAAAGTGCGGTAGATTTGCCATGGAGGCTTATAATACATACGCAGCTGTAAATTATTCTTGGTCTGTTAGAGATACATTGGCAAAAGAATTATTTTATTCATCAAAGAAAACAGATACCATGAATTACTACTATGGGGGAAAATACATTATAGTTCATAAGTTAACAAGTGCAAATGTTTGTGCTACCATCTATAGTGATACTGTAATTCTAACTCAACCACCAAAAGTGATTTTAGCCAAAGCGGATAGTTTTGCTTGTTATGGAACAACATTCACATTAAAAGCAAAAGTCATTGCAGGTAAACCCACATTGAAATACAAGTGGAACAACGGTGATACTTTGGATTATACTATCATTAAAAACTTTAAGAAAGATTCAACTTTGATATTAGAGGTTACTGATGGTGATGGTTGTAAGTTCCGTGATACAACATATACATTTGTTAAATCATTACCCGTAATAAATTTGGGTCTTGATAAAGTTATTTGTACCTATGAGACAAATACGTTTGATGGACAGAACAATGATACTGTAAAGTATTTGTGGAGTAGAGGTGATACAACTCGTTACATCACAACCAATCTAAAAGGTTTATATTGGGTAAAAATTACTGACAAGACATTTAAGTGTGTTAAATACGACACAGCATTACTTGTTGTTAATGATACGGTAATATCAAATGCAGGTCCTAATCAGGCGATATGTGATAAAGATACATTCACCTTGACTGCCAGTCATAGACCACCACTATTAACTCCTACATATACTTGGGGTGGATTGGGTGGTTTATCAACCTATAAGTTAAAATCTGATATAACAAAATCAACTTATATGTTTACATTAAAGACTGTTCTAACTCAAAATGGACATTCTTGTGAAGACATGGATACAATGTTTGTTAGGGTTAAACCATTACCAAAAATTAGTTGGAGTCCAAAACCACTAAAACCTCAATGTTATTCTTATGGTAGTATATGGGCAGAAACATTCTTAGTTAAACCTCATAATTTTGGAACATATGATGTTTGGAATGGAGACAAGTTCAAAAAATCAGGTAATATAACTTACGGATATACTCCCTATAATGGAAGATTCTTATTCAACACAACATTACTTGACAATAGTAAACTTCAAGGTGGTAATAACTACACAACAAAGATGTACGTTAAGTTTAATGATTCAAATGGTTGTTCTAACATAGATTCAACAACTCAAACCATATATGGTACACCATTGATTACATTGGTTCCAAAAACTATATGTCAGGATATTGGGACAATGATGATGGATTTGTTAAGAACAAGACCTGCAAGTAAATCAGGTGTTTACATGAGATGGGATGTTGTAAGAGCTCCATCAGGAATTGACACATCAAAGTTGTTATATAATATATCTACTAATGGAACACCAAACATTAAATTTAACTTTGGTTTATCGTTCCAAGATGAATATCAAGGAAAATACACATTCAAACTTATTGTTAGAGATTTAGTTACAGGATGTCAAAGTACAGATACTGTTGATGTAAATGTAATTGCAGAACCAACAGTTATTATTAAAACAATTCCTGATTATTGTGTGAACTCAGGTATTAATGTTAATATGTTTGACTACATAACCGTTAATGGTGTTAAACCAACAGGTGGAACAATTTACATTCAAGATGTTAATGGTGATAGAGGTCATCCAAAGGTAACAACAAACATCTCAACAGGGGTATTCAAAACAAGTACGGGACCTGGTGTATACAACATAAAATATGTGAGTTCACAATTTGGTTGTGTAAAAATAGATAGTTTCAATGTTATTGTTCATGATACGTCAGACCTTAGAGTTAGAGACACTACAATATGTGCATCTTCAATTCCTTTAGATGTATTAAGTTTAGCTGTGAGTAATAAAGGTGGAACTATTGTAAGTTATCCTGATGGTAGATTCTTTAACGGAACTATAACTCCAAAAGGTTATGTTCCTGGTCCATATAAATGGATGATGATTGGACTTACACCTTATAACTGTCAAGATACTGAATATGCTAAAATTACAATTGTTAACATACCAAAACTTAAGTTTGTTAAACCAATTGAAGGATGTGAGTTTGATACACTGACTCTTAAAATTGATACTCAATATCTAAATGGTGGAACATTTAATTGGTTACCAATAACTACTTTTGGACCAACCATGAATAGAAAGTACATCCCAACAAATACTGATACTTCTTTGGGGTATGTTGATGTGAGAGTTGATTGGAGTGTTGCTAAAAATGTATGTCCAAATCCATTTGATACGACAAGAATTTATATTCATAAATATCCTGACCCGATGTTCATATATCAAAATGGATGTGAACCACTGAATACTACTTTTACACCCACAGAGAGAAAAGGAATTAACCCTTCTTTGTTAACATATAATTGGTATGTAAGTTCTAATAGTATCTCTAACAGCAATAGTTCAGTTCCTTATTTGTTTTCTACACAAGGAAAATATCAAGTAACTTTATCCATTACAAATGTACAAGGTAAAAAACAATGTAATAGAACCATAACCCAAAC
>Ga0194059_1000636_pt1 | contig 16105 bp, 18 predicted proteins | sample SepL6211m_MetaG_FD_163426 | JGI IMG/M metagenome (GOLD analysis project Ga0194059, IMG submission 163426) | Anoxic zone freshwater microbial communities from boreal shield lake in IISD Experimental Lakes Area, Ontario, Canada - Sep2016-L626-11m | ecosystem: Environmental > Aquatic > Freshwater >... | reverse complement strand
TTGAATTTCAAGATGTAAAAAGGCATGATAATACAGTATGAACTACATATATAAAATAAAATAGAAGTGGATGACGCAAAGTCTGTGTTACTCTAACAAGTCGCGTACGCCAATTTCCACTTCCCTATCACAATCAATGTCTACCTCATAAAGGAGCGTCCGTAGCGATGCCCCCTTTCAGGAAGAACATATCTTTGAACAGTTCATTCGATGTCGGGGCATCACTGTCAAATATATGCCTCTCACCACTCCGCAAGCGAAGTGGATCAACATCCATAGAAATTGCCATTCGTTTATCATATATAAAGAGAGTAACCTGTGTGTCATCAGAATCAGAGGCCCTATATCCAAACCGGCCCTATAAAGGCACCACTACTGTATTACCCTTAGATTCCATTTAAGCTGCCAGACAAGCAGTATAAAAAATATTGCCATGTTGTAGTATCATGTCCCGCGACGATACAACTCTGATCATAAAGGTGAAAATCAAAAAGAGACATGCGTACGTCGCGCCGCCGCCTTCCGAGCTCTCCCGCGGCGAGGCAGCGCATCATTGTGCCTAGTATCAGACCGAGTATCAGACCGACTTCCCCCTTTCACGAATTAATGCAGTCTCCAATACAGACTCGGTGTAATGGTCATCGTACGTCCAGTACGGGAGTTCCTTAAACGTTTCCACTCCTTGAAGTGACTTAACCTCAACGGTGCGCTCGGGACTTGCATATTTGTTATCGATCCAGTAGACTCTGGTGTCATCGCACAAAGTTGCAGTCAGGATTGCTTGTGCACAGCAAAGTGGGGTTCCGTTCGGGCTGTGTGCCAGGATATCCTTCAAGGCATCTGCTTCCCCGCTGTGAATCTTGAATTTCAAGATGTAAAAAGGCATGATAATACAGTATGAACTACATATATAAAATAAAATAGAAGTGGATGACGCAAAGTCTGTGTTACTCTAACAAGTCGCGTACGCCAATTTCCACTTCCCTAGCACAATCAATGTCTACCTCATAAAGGAGCGTCCGTAGCGATGCCCCCTTTCAGGAAGAACATATCTTTGAACAGTTCATTCAATGTCGGGGCATCACTGTCAAATATATGCCTCTCACCACTCCGCAAGCAAAGTGGATCAACATCCACAGAAATTCTTTTGAGAGACACTACCCGGATTTGAACCGGGGAACAATTGCTTCAGAAGCAAATGCACTAACCACTTGTGCTACAGTGCTACACAGAAATTGCCATTCGTTCAAATGGTAGAAGTAAGAAAAACACGTATTTGTTTGTCATGGATGTAGTATTGAAGCAATTTATCATAAATTTGCAAATCCTTGCTGCAAAATGTAGACGGCAAGGTCTGGGATGAAATTCAACTGTTTGGAAAACCTGACACGGTGAGCGTCTTCACAAAAATATTTAGCCTGCGTACAATTCTCACAAATTAAAATATTGTACACGACTAACCTGGCGAGACCTCACTCGAATCGATGGACGGTTCTATCAGAAAAAGGAAATGGGATAACTCAAAGGAGAGTGTCGACGATGATGCGGAAGAAGCCCCCGACGAAACTACTAACAACAGGAGGAAAACAGAAATCGAAAAAGAAATTGAAGGATTTGCATCCTACGACAAGACTTTTGGGTTCCGCACGACAACTGTGACGTGTGCGTACGACACAGTCAGCGCACTACACGTTCCACGGGAATTACAGACTGAATTCAGTAACACATCCGACGCACTGGGGATTGCACAACATCTCGTCAGCATCTACTTGAATTTCAAGGCAGAGCGAGACCCGTTATCACCTCTCCTTTTTGACCGCAATTTCTACGGATTCTTGTTTGCTCACCTTTCCAATGTCACGTGGAAAGGGAGAGAGTACGACGACAGTGACCTTGTGGAATACTTGGAAAATCACCAAGTTTCGGCACGGACACAGCGCATACTTTCCAATGGATTCTCAAATCGGGAGAGAGATGCTCTTACAGGGCAAATGCTCACCGCAAACAAACATCACGTTATCACAATGTTCGAAGAACGTGTGAAGGAAAACATGCAAACTGATCTTGAAATTGCTCTGTGGGACTATCGTGATTCTGAGTATGTAAACTCCAGAATTGAGTCATCTTCACGGGCAATGTACAGGTACTGTATGCAGGAAAACCCATCTGTTGCAAGTACTTGCCTAGACGAATTCTTGCACAAGAAAATTTCCGACACCGATGGCTCGCTCCCGGAGAGCTGGGTACATGAAGTGACTCGTATTGCTGAGGTGTGGAGACCTCTCTTCTCGGAGTTCCGTTGTGAAATTCCGCTGCTTGATAAGCAAGGGAAAGTGAAGAAACAACGCGTCGTGAAATCTCCAACGGGCAATGAGAAGTTCTTGTACTGGTCGAAGGTGCCAGGAAAGTGCTTACAAATCCTCTCTCGCTGCCGGGAGTCTGCATCACGATTCCGGAAACTCCGGGGAGAAATATGGGAAGTTATCAACAACGTTCAACCAGCTCTCAAGGCAACCAATTCAAAGAGAACGCTCCTTACACAAGTGGCAGCATTCAAGGAAATTCCAATTCCTGCCTGGGTGCACGTTGGTGATGACACAGTATCAGACGGCGAACAACGTGAAATCAACGGGATTGTTCGTTGCGTGCGGGCACGGCGCACTCAGTTGTGGAAGACGATGGCAACTCCAGGAACAATCAGTCCTCCGAAGTCTTTCACCATGATGTCCAAGTTTGACCTTGCTCCTGCGTTTATCAAGATTGATAAGGACAGCCTTAGTCTACATACCTGCAAGCTCATCAAACTCGTGGACAAACCTGATAGGCCACGCAAAGGGCAAATGTCTACGAGTGAGTTTCAAAATGCCCAATCGGATTACGCTGATCAAGTGAAAGAATATGAATCCGAGGTTAAGATCTACAGGAATGTCACGGACGATAAGTCGTTGAAATCGTGGTGGAGCGGTGCATTTGACTTCTACGGGTGGACGTACAAAGGTCCTGCTCGACCTGCAAACAAGCGGGCAAAGCCTCTTACGCGGAGGTTTGGTCAAGCAAAACCGGAACGGAAACGAGTCCGCGCCCTCAAGGGATCGCGAGTCAAGAGAGGGCTTCGTACTCTATCCTCGGCACGGTGGATTTTGGACGATGCGAAATACCAGTCCAGCAAGGAGAATCCCGATGCCGATCTTCCGTGGTTGGTGAGTAGTATCATGACGGACGGTGTCCAAGTCAAGGTAACTCTGGTTTCTGCAAAGTCCAATCATATGCAACCACACGGCAGGGGAGAGCTTGTCAAGAAGGGGTACACCTCTATTCCTGATCGCGAGATGGATCTCGCACACGACAGCTGTGGGATTTTCAAGAGCATCAAAGTCATTGACCCTGAAATCCAAGATCTTCTTCATCAATGCCCGGAGGCGTGGATAGAAGCGGTCGGCGTGGATCCGGGATCCAAAGAAGTGGTCACGCACGCAAGAACAACGGACATTTTCAGTGAGAACATTGCTCCGACATTCAAAGGTTCTGGCCGATCCAAGTCTTCATCAGACTATCGATTTGACAACATGGCCAAGGAAGCAGAAAAGTACGAGCGAATGCGACGATCTACAAATCTCGAGTATTCCGCTGCAATCAATTCTTATTCTTCAACGTCACTCAAGTCACCCGGTCAGGTGGAATCCTATGCAGATGTGACGTATGCACACCTCGATATTCTTCAAGATGAACTACTCAGCGCAGATCGTAAACGATGGAGATTTCAACGGTTTCGTGCCAGTCAACGAGCAACTGCACGACTTGCACGAGACCTCTGTGGGTCTGATCGTGTTGCGGCTGAGACTAAATTCGAAAAAAACCATGCGTTGTCTGAAGAGAGGCAAGCTCTTCACAACAGACTCAAGGAAAAGCTCGGTGGAAAGAGAACGACTACTCGGATCATTTTCTTCGGCAACGCTCAATTTGGACATGGAGGTGCTGGACCCTGTCCACGGAAAAAATTACTACGAGAACTGAGCTCACGAGCACTGGTTCTACTTATCGACGAGTACAACACAAGCAAGTGTTGCTGCTCGTGCGGTGAGAAACTGAAACAGACATACGGATCACGGGTGTTTCGCTGCCAAAGCCAAACGGACGGGGTCAAATGTAGGATTTCAGGGATTGACAGAGATGTGAACGCATCCGTGAATATGGCGATTTGCGGGATTCAGGCTATGCGCGGGCTGCTACGTCCACTACATCTCTGCCGGCCCCGTCGTTCTACAACGTAGTAGTAGCACAGAGTCTACCAAAAACTAGTTCAACCGGCGTTACTTGAAGAAGAGCTTAAGTTAGCGGTAATGATTAAAATGCACCGCCGCAACAGAGAGCAATTGCTCTTGTCATTCTTGGAAGAAGTGGCATCGGGTGGACGCGTATTCACAGAGCCGCTGAACATTGTTTACATTTGCTACAGCACATTTGAAGGAGAGCCGTTGGTCTGCCATGATCCAGATTTCTCTGAACAAATGAGAGGATGCGTGCGCAAAGTTAACTAATAAAGCTGCATATTTCCAATTTCCATTTACTCATCCGAAGTAGACATTTATTTAGTGATTGATTTCCAGCACTCCAAGAATAAAATGTTTGTTCCTATCAAATGCCATCTCTGTTTATACGGGAGTGTGCCCAAGCACTTCATGATACGGGCGACTACGAGTCGGTCCTGAACCGGATCCGCGAACGTTGCACGGTCATGGGCGTTCCCACACAGATTGCACGCATCCGCGAGCATTGGATGATCTTTGACAAGCGTCATCCAGATTATGAGAGATTTGTGCGCAAAGCAATTAAAAAGATTCAAAAGCACGAAAAGCATGAAGACATGAACCAGGCTTCAATTGCGCTCTTTGAGCACTTTTGTCACGACCCTTTGGTGCTTCAATGCAAGAAACAGCGCGATATCAAGTTTCGTGGTGGTTACTCGGGTGACGAGTACATCGATCACCTTATTGTAGAAATACCACTCTTTCCCGAATACATGAAAAACTTCCACGTAAGCAAGGACGACCAGGAAGCGGTGCGACACGAAGTGAAAGAGTCCCTTGAGGCACGTTCGGCGGCATCGATTACCATCACAAATGCCAAGGAGATCCTTGGACGCGCTGCTGCAATTCTGCGAGACAAGGATGCCGATCCGTTTATGATATTTGCAGCCGTGGGGCTCGTGACGGGTCGCCGAAACGTTGAAATCATCAAGACTGGCAACTTTGAAAAATGTGCTCGTGGGAAGTATTCTGCACTGTTTTCTGGCGCGGCTAAGAAACGCCTAAACGAAGCAGACACGCCCGAAACGTACGAGATTCCACTTTTAGCAAAATTTAAAATTGTCTGTAAAGCACTTGGTCGTGCAAGGGCGGCGCTTCCAAGGGCCGCATCGATGGAAAACGCAGCCATCAACCAAAGTTTTGGCAAACGGATGGGGACCGCCGCACAACGACTTTTGAGGGATGACCTAGTCACTGCGCATTCTCTCAGAAAGTGTTATGGAGCACTCTCTTTTCAGAGCTTCAAAAACACAATGTCATTCAATCTTTGGTTGTGTCGGGTCCTTCTCCATGATGGACTGGATGTTTCTGTCCACTACAGCAACTGCAAGATTGAAGGGGATGTGGACGTCCTGGGGAGCTGGGCTTAGAATGCAATGAAATTGTAAGAATGATTTCTGTTCTGTAAGACTTTTTTATTATTTTGTTTGCGTTCAACGCTGACAACATATTTTGTTGGTATGTATTGATGTCAACTAGGGACCGATTGCTGTCGCCGTCCAAAGACAATCAAGAGAACGTTGTGCAAAAGATGGATGACGGGCAAACCACTGAGGATACGGAACGGGTTGTGATCGCAGATATCCAAGATATTCAAGGGTTAGAGTATCATCGGTTTACGGGACCCGGTTACCAACAGAAGAAGGAGGAGTTTGATAAAAATTCCTGTATTCTACTGAGCGAGCGCATCTGTGACGCTCATGATGCCGAGGGGGTGCATTACTCTTTTGACAAGGGGTCGACTCATTATCGATGTAATGATCCCAACTGCGGCTGCGACGTCTGCATTGCGTGTTTTGAGGAAAACAAAAGCGGTTGTGAACACCCTTTGAGCGGCTATGAGCTAACCGTATATAATTAGCTCAGTCAAACAGACTAAAACTCCAAAGCATAAATGTTATATGACGTTTGTTCAACTCTTCTGATGCGCGTTGTACAAGCTCACAAAAAAATATAGTCCAAACTAAAATGGGGCAAAAGAGGGATCTTGATCTTGTCCAAGAAAATGAGCGTGGTGAATCAGAACAAAAGAGACTCAAGGTTGCCGTCAAAGACTGTCGTAAATGCGGTGAGTGTAAATTGCTGGATCAGTACAGCGTTTGTAAAAGCGCGGCAGACGGTCTACAACCCTCCTGCAAGGCGTGTAACAGAGATGCAAAGAAGGCGCGCCTCAACACCAAGGATGGTTTTATCACAAAGCTCGTTAGTAGAGCCAATGACCATACACATGAAAGGAACAACAAGGGTCGAGATCACAAGTTTTCTCTTACGGTATCGAAGCTCAACAAACTGATCACGGAACAAAACGGGAAATGTGCAATATCGGGAGCAGTCCTCATCTTCAAACAGTTTTCAGACAACCAGGCAAGCGTTGATCGCATTGACGATAAGCTGGGATATGTTGACGGAAACTGTCGTCTTGTGTGCCTTGAATTCAATACTCCTATCAAATGGTCGCGGAAGCTTCTCCTGGAATCAATTGCACTCAGCGGAATCCCACCCGAAGACTTCGAGGATGAGACGTCAGATCTTGAGTCTGTTTTGCCTAAAGTAAGTCGCAAGGGCGCTGTTCAACTAAAATGGACCATACTTACGGAAAGCGGCAAATCGTTTGTCTTCTGTCATCACTGTTCAAAGAAGAAACCACGCCAAGACTTTAACAAAAAGATTTCAAATGGATGCAAAGATTGCCACGTGCAAAAACATAGCACGTGGCGAGGCGCTCTTCAGGTACTCCTTCGGCATGCAAAGAAAAGTACGGAACTGCGCAACAGGCACCGCTCAGAGGACAATCAGAGTCAGTGCACGCTCACGTACTTGGAGCTGGTGGCCATCTTGAAGGCACAGGGCGGGATGTGCGCTTATTCACGAGTTGCAATGTCACCGGAGATGGGTGACTGGAAGGTATCACTCGAACGCAAAGACGTGAAATTGGGGTACAGCGCCAGCAACGTCTGCCTGGTCTGCCAGCGGTTCAACGGAATTGACAACAGTACTAAAGCAAAGGAGCTGGTGGAGGGCTCAGGCGGCTGGAGCCGCAAGAAGTTCCTGAGGTTCTCAGCGCTCGTCGCGACCTGAACATGTCTTAATATTGATATCATGGAAGGTTGAAGAATTATTACCTAGTTGTCCCGGGGAAGTTGCAAACATCCTTTGAGCGGCTATGAGCTCACCGTGTTTAATCTAATCGAACAGACTAAACGACCAGAAATCGCTAGCTAGGTTGCTGAGAATCAGATCGTACGGAATATGGAAATATCCACCTGCTCCCCAGCCACTCCCCCACGAGTTCATGCCAAGGAAGCACTGTGTCTTGTCATCATAGCCCCACAAGCTGGTGCAATGACCGCCAAGCAGCTGCTCCGATTCAGTGTCAGGCATTGGAATGATTCCGGTCTGGGCGACTTCGTCCGATTCAAAGGACTCGTAAATGTCCATACCAAAGAAGATTGGGAAACCACTTGCTAGGCATGTCTTAAGGTGCACAAGGTCCTGCGGCACCGAGACGTACTTGAGCTGTTTGTGGATGTTGGCGTTCCGGACCGCCGTTGAACTGGGATGCGTGGCAAACTTCGAAATGTTGTAGGGCCAAATCTTCTCGTCACAGACGTGGTACGAGGCAATGGCGCGGCACACGTCACGAATATTAGCACCACTGTCTTCGCGGGGAGACGTGTGCTCAATGGCAACGCGTGTGTAATAGTAGATGAAAAGACGGCTTGGAGAGAACTCACGGACATTCTCTTTTTTCAGCAAGTAATGCAGGCAGTTGGCGGACGCGTTGGCAGTGCACGACCCCAGCTGACCCTGGTCAAGGATGGGCGGGACGAGGCCAGTATCGCGCAGGTCCACAGAACTTGGTACAATGGCAGCCTTATCAGTGCGGTGGTAGATAAAGTCACGGGAATCAACCGGCTGTTTCTGGAGGCAGTACTTCCGAGACGTGGCGGCCGAGACAAAGTTTGTTTTAGTCATTGTAGCTATACAAGTATGCAATATTTTATGTCAAGATTGTGTGACAATAACATAACCTCTAGTAAAATTGTGCAACTTATGTGTTTATGCAGGGCAAAGTTGTATCTGGACGTATCTGATTTTTAGAATCATTTTAATCAGTTCACTTTAAGTTGCCCAAGTCCAACAGACAAAATGCAAAAAATTGTTGAGTTCATTAGTTCAAATTTGTCACGTAAGTCCTCAAAATCAAGAATGTTGCTGTGACAGTTTAACTGATTAGCATCCGTTGGGTTCTCCGTTTTCTCTCTCTCGTCAGGCCATTCAACACGTAAACAACGGACATCAAGTGATGCACATTCGGCGCATTCGGCGTGCTCTTCTCTGTCATCAATGTCGTCATTTGATCTTCTCTTCATCGATCCAACTTCTACTTCTTCAACTGCATACGGATGGTCAGAGTCGTCAACATGCTCCTTCTCGTGCACATCGCCAGCTGTCAAGATTCCTTCTGTTGAGAGCACGACAGTCGAGACAGAAATCGAGTCTGGAATGCATGAGATTTACCGGTGAGAGCGCTTTGTTTGATCCATGGACTCTGCACTATGATATGCATTCATATCTTCTTTGTCACTTCCAATCAATGTAACAGGGTGGGAGCATCAAGGATGTTGAACCGCATGGCAAACAGCGGCATCTACTCTCCAGAGCCAGGAGAGATGGGTGACATTGATGAACCCAAGAACAAGAACGTAGACTTTGGGGGAGGAACCGTTGGAACCGTTAGTTTGTCAGATGAAGGAACTGATGAGGAGCAGCAATTTAGCTTTGACATGTGATTGAGTGCGCATGATACATGGGTATTAAAAAAGAACATTTTTTACACTGGCACGTCTACATCGGATGCACGGGTGCGCGCAACAAGTTACGCTGCGTTGCAAATTGCAAGATTTTGGTTGAGTTGAACTTTGTTGCCAAGCGCCAGAATTGATTGAATTGATGATCCGTGAGTTCCTCACCAAGTCCCTTTGTGTCGAGCACCCATTCCAATACGCTTGGTTGGTCATGTTCCACGGACCGTCGTGCCAGCGCCAAGACATCATACGTTGTTTCCCCACACGGCGTGTGGTAGAGAAAATCAAGAATGATTACCTTGCCGTTGTCAACTGCAACAGAGACTAGATATTTCATGATTGTACTTGATATCCCTGGTGACGATAGCTTTGATTTCTGCAGAGCTTCAATATCGCCCATAAGAATCATTTTTTCCCACTTTGCGTGTCTGGGCATTTTGCCACTTGGATTACGATTTGTCCGTCCCTTGGCCAGTTTTGAGATCTTTGTACGTGTCATTTTGTTGTGTTGGGAGTGACTGTGGTGAATTTATAAAAGATACTTTCAGTTCACGCATACTTTCAACAAGGTGTGTCATGATTGATCCTCAAAATGGCAAATTTCAATCAGTTTTGCATATCATTATGATCATTTGCAATACAAACCAACCTGTCTTTTGATCTCCTTCCAGATGTCGGAAAAAGGAAAAGGTGGGAAAAATACCACCAACCGGGCTCCAATGACAAAGACTGCTGCTGCGCGTATCCAAAGTTCCGCGGCATCTAAGAATGGAGGGTGTGTCGCAAAGCAAGACTTTGCCTCTCGTGCACAGGCAGCCGCTGCGAAGAAAGAGAATGGAAAGTAGGGATTCGTCACGTATAATATATTAATTACTCAATCATTCTTGACGAGCCCATCCCACGCCCCTTCTTCCGGTTCCTTATAAACGGTCTCACACTCACTAATGTCACCATCAGGAACCACCTTATCTGCCTCCTTCACTGGTGATGCCGCGGAAGCTTCTGGTGCTTCCGGAGGCTTGTAACCACGGGCGGTCACAAACTCCATGATTTTATCTGAGTTATTCTTTGCTGCCACATTCCACAGTTGATTGTAGTCCTGCTCAGTGAATGTCAGCCCCTTTGTGTCGAGGGCCCACTGCAAGACGTCTGGTTGGTTGACCTTCACGGCCTGCAGGGCCAGCCTCCTCACACCGTAAGTCTCCGGTGATTCTTGTGATGAGATTGAATATCCTCGATCAGTTGCAAATTGCAAGATTTTTGTTGCACCGCACTTTGTTGCAGATCGCCAAAACTGATTTAATTGACGTACAGCAAGTAATGTGGTGAGGCCCTTGACGTCAAATGCCCACTGCAGGATGCTGGGCTGGTCATACTGAACAGCTCTCTGAGCCAAAGCCATGACTCCATACGACTGTTGGCCGGCTGGCGTGTTGTGTAGAAAATCAAGAATGTCGGGCTTTCCATTGTCGACGGCAATTCGAATCAGATTTTTCATGCCCGAGAAGTTTGCAATGTTCTTTGAATTCCGCAGAGATTCGATGTCGTCGGCCAAAATCATTTCTCCAAACTTCTCACTTTTGGACAATTTGACCTTTTTCGGTTCTGAATTATCCAAATTCTCTGCATTTGTTGACTCATCCCGATTTCGCTTTCTGGCTGCCAGTTTATTGCGTGCCATGATTGTTGGGAATGAGACTGAAGACTGAAAAATATCCTTTTGAAACCAGCCAGAATAAATTTTATTGTCCCGCTATATACGAATTGCAACTTTCCCAGCTCGTCGTCTCCGCACGTTTGTACTATTGACAAACATGCTTTGCCGTAAACGAACATTTTTCATCCCATTTGCAGCCGAGCCAACACATGCTTGTTTGAAGTTTTCCATGACTGTGTCGGTAAAAAAGCTTTTGATATCATCGTTGGAGATGTCAATGCCACGCAGGTGTAGTATAAAAATGGGAATGAATTCACTGTAGGTCAGCTTCCGGACGTCTCGGAACAGATGCGTCAATGCGCGTAGTCTCGTCTCCATTTCATCTTTCACGTGTTCCAATTCGTCACGGTACTCGGACATGAGAATTCCCAGCTTTACGCTGTTCATGTCCGTGACGTATTCTGGCGCTGAAAGGCATAGGTTCAGTATGATGTTGACTACGACGATGAGACATTTGCGTGTTTCTGTTGCTCTTCCGGGTTGATGATCCTTGAGGACCGTGAGATTAAACGTATTTAAACAATGCACGCTGTCCTCGGCGGTTGCTTTCTTGACGTAGTACACAAGAGGATTCTGCAAGTTGGCTCCCACGCGCTCCCCCGCAGATAGCGCGGCACCTGTGTTGATGCGTTTGAAGAGTTCTTGTTCCACCTGTTGCGTTAATCCGGTATGAATTTCACAATGCATTGTTTTCCGAGTCAGGCGCCGTTGGTCCTTTTCCGGAAGATCTTCAAAATTCACGGATACACCTCCAAGCTTCACGTTGAACGTTCCCCGGACAAAGTCGTGAATAGCTGTGATGCGGTGCTGGCCGTCCACGATGTACTGGCGGTCATCTCGCTTGCTCAACACAATGACCCCGCTTGTCTGTCCTGTGATCCAGCTGACAATGTAGTTCTCTCTGAGACTCTTCCACCCTGCACGCGGGTCTCGCTGATACAAATCAGTCACTATTTCCTCTTGTTCAAGTTTTCGGATGATGTCAATGACTTCAGTCGTGTTCACTTGGCATTCATTCTCCACAATAAGGTCTGTGATGACAGTGAAATCTTCTTGCGGTTGGGAGAGCCTGCGTCTCTTGCTGTTTGCAGTTTTCACACCGTGGCAGCTACGGCACAGGGCCTGTAGGTTGTCTTCGCTGTTGGACCCACCGTCTGCAAGTTCCACAATGTGATCAATTTCATAGAGGGAACGGTCAAAGACGCCATCTCCATTTTTCCAGAGCGGGCATTCATAGTCAATCCGCTTTGACTCGGGGTCGTTGGCACAACGAAATGCCTGACGTCCTGCAACGTCCTTTTTTAGACTCTCGGGAACATCTCGTCTGAGAGCTCGCTTCATTTCAAACCATATGAGCATTTAATTCTTGCAATATCTAACACGAATACAAGTTTGACAAAATTATTTATTTACGCATATTAAAATGAAAGAGTTCCTCGTCCAAGCTTCCAATTACACTTTCTATGTTACCAAGGAAAAAGATGGTCCAAACGTCTCTGTCTTGAAGTTTTGGAAATTCTTGCTCAATGATCTTCGAGTACTCAGTTTGCCACCGTGCGTTGAAGTTCACGCGTACTCACGTTATCCCATTGCCACTTTGGCCAACGTTGAATATGGTGCAAAATGTGGCCGATATGACTTACAACGAGAGTTGGAACCCGGGTTGGATACACGTATGATGGTTGAAATTGCCATGGACACGACGCTCACAATGTTTCCTCATGTGACTTCCTTCCATCTCTCTGATTTTTCAGCAAAGTGGTGTCCACCGTTGCGTTCAAAGATTCGCTTGGACACGTTGGGGCTATTGACAAAAGGAACAAGCTGGTACGAACGTTCCTTTGGAGCACGTCTGGAACGAGCAAGTGTTGCAGAACAATGGACTCGGTTGAAAATATTATTTGGTCAAGGGGTGGACGTGACATCGGAAGAATTTCATCAAGTCGTGAATGCACTGCATTACCGGTCGTCCGTTGAAGAGCGTTTGCAACTTGATGCAGTCCTGGAGAACACGCGTGACTTGACATGGCACAACATGTTTTCAAGGTTATTGCAACTCGGATGCCAAGTGTTTACGGACCACGTTGTTCAGACGCTGAATCAAATCTTTCAAATCCCAAATGGTGAACTTTGGACCATTTGTCGCACACGCAGTCACCAAGTTTTCATTGAACGTATCTAAGAACAATTGCAGCGGATCACAACTCATCACAACACACCAACGGCCTGATGGAAATCATTTCATTTGACAAAAATGTTCACACGTTCTTCAAAATTTCCAAAATCGATAGGTATAAATCGTATTTTGTGATTCAAAATCCAGAAAACGTTGTTGCAGTTTTCTACACGTCACATTCACATGAATTCTGCCCACGTGGATGCAGTGTTGTTCTTGGCAAAGTGATCATGCAGACAGAGTGTGTGGATCACGCGCAACTCATCCGGACGTATATACGCTTCATTGACAAGACGTACCGAGAGTTCAAGATGATTCGAACATGGAAGCCGTTCTTTGTCATGGGTGACGGAGGCGTGCATGACTCTCCTGACTCTCTCGAGTCACTGAATCGGGACTTTGAGTCGTTCATCAGGACGTGGTGCGGGGCATTCACACAATGGGAAAAACACAGCCCATCTTAAAGACTGACGTCACACCGAATTCTCAATCTCTACAAGGGGGAAAGACACAAGCATCCGTGTCAAAGACTGAACGCAGGCAAAGGTTTGTGATTCAAATTGTTGGCGTTACGCCCCGGTATGCAGAACTTATAAAAGACTTGTTCAAGACGTACCAGGGTTTAAATTACATCCAGGTCCGGGGATCACGAGACAATCTATTTCTGTGCATACAAATGACTTTACCCACAAGGTTAAGTCCATTGTGTGAGTTCATCCAGACGTATACTACGGGTGAAATTATTACACATGACTTCAAGTATGAGGCTGTATACAATGAAGCCGTGATTTATACGTATGGTGAAATGCGTTCAAGTGGTGGTGATCGCAAATCAGTCTCTGCCGTAAATAGGAGGATTGGCAACGCGGCAAAGGCTTGAAGGGGTCACATTGACCGGTTCAATAATGGAGAGAAACAAGATGACAACAAGGATCGGCAAATACCATAATAGAAATTTGACAAAGTACATGGTGAAATAAACTGAAATAAAATATTGTTCCCAAATAATAAGTAATATGGCAGCACCAAAGACGCCAAAGACGTATCAACAGAGCCGGCATTTTGCATTTGACATGGAAGAAGCACTTCATTACACAGGTGATGAGATAATCAAGGCCATTGTGAAAAGATATCCCAAAATCAATTACATTCTTGTGAAGGGCCAGAATGGCCAACATAGAGGTGGCCCAGAAAGCTCATGGAAATATATTATAATTCAGCAGACTCGGAGTGCACTCAAAAAGGATTGCGTTCTTCAAAACCTGCTCAAAGACTTTCCTGGCACTACGCTATATCATATGGATGTTACACACAGAGACTTGGATGAAACAAGAACACATTACATTGCATCATTTGGAGAATATGCACCTCCATATATTGACAAAGTGGCAAGGGCAAAGATTGTGTACAAACCTATTTTCAGCATGACTGATGCCCAAAAAACTGATGCAATTCTAATTTTACAAAGAGAAAACTCGCTTCTCAAGAAAGAAGTAAAGGCATCAAAAGACGGATCATCAAGTGTCATTCACAATACAGTGAATAACATTGATAACCGGGTAGTCAACAACGTTACAAATAATACCAACATCATTGTTGTTGTGAACCCATCCGGATTCGAAAGTACAAGTCATTTAACTGCAATTGAAATCAAAACCATTGTGGCTGAAGGAGTAAAAGAAGGTCTGGCGGAGTTGACATGCCGCGCTATTGACAAAATTCACAGCATTGATGAAAACAGGAATTTTTACATGAATCATCCAGATTCAAAAAATGTGAAGGTGCTTCGGCGGGGAGGAGTGTACGAGGACGTCTTATTTGAAAAATTTGCCAAAGATGCTCCATTCCATTATGCTGATATTATCAAATCAGTTTCAAATGAAAGCGCAATGGCAATTGATGACTTAAAGAGGAAGTGGACTGCAAGTCGTAATCGCGGATCTTCAAAGCAAAAAGTGATGCGGAAAGTACATGAGACCGCATTGAATATGTCTCCTTAGAATCAATCTTTTCTTTTTGGTGGATACGGTCAGCATCGTATCCGGGTTATTTTGGGGAATGTATCTGATGTGTAATACATATAATTCAAAGTAAATTATTTGGTTGGCGAAATGGACGTTTGTCATATGTATATAAATAGAGACCGTATCCCACGATTTTGATGGTATGTATTCAAATTTGAAAATCAATGAGTGTAATAGCTAAATTACCCACTGAATATTATTTATCAGCAATATTCGTTCCTGAGACCGTATCCCATTCCAATTTCCAAGTTTTTTTGACCGTGTCTATGCCAATATGTCTCACTTATCCACAAGGTAAAGCATGTTGTAATTTTATAGTGTATTTTCTTAATGTTGTTCAAATTTTGAAAACTTTGGGCTGCCAGTTTTATCATTGCTGAACTTTTTTCCAATAACAGCAAATCTCAAAATCCTGATTGAAAAAATAGACATTTGGAAAAACTCTGTCGTGGCGGACCGGTGGAAACATGCTCATGATGATCCGCGAATGGTGCTCCGTGGAATTCGAGCAGGTCAACAAGGATCTTGTATTCAATGCAACATTTGCAACGTACGGGGGGCACGAGCATACGCCACCCGATCTCCCCATGGAAGATTTTGTGGGCACAGTCTCATCATCAACGTCGCCTTCAAATCGGATATCCATTCATAAGATGAAGTGTTGCATCGTGCAGACTGCGTCCGGTCCAATCAAAATAATCTTTGACCGTCCAGTCATGGAGCTTCTGGCGCACGGACCTGTATTCTTCAAACTCATTGTGAATGGAGTTGACCTCACGCCCGGGCCGTGGTTGGACCACCAGCTTCTCGATCACACAAACGGCTACAGGAACGACTGTCCTGGCATTGTTGCGTCGTGGAGCAACGACCCAGATTTCCTCCTGTTCAACATCCGGGATATTCAAGTCAATATGGATGAGCGGCTGATGGCCCTCAAAATGGGATCAGAGGCTAGTAGCAGCAAACTCAAACCTGTCCAAATCTATCTAAACTGTTTCAAATCTGTCCATCTGCGTGTGATTCTCCAGAAATAAAATATTGACCAAAGTTACATGAGCCTCAGACCCAAAGAT
>Ga0194059_1000633_pt1 | contig 16158 bp, 7 predicted proteins | sample SepL6211m_MetaG_FD_163426 | JGI IMG/M metagenome (GOLD analysis project Ga0194059, IMG submission 163426) | Anoxic zone freshwater microbial communities from boreal shield lake in IISD Experimental Lakes Area, Ontario, Canada - Sep2016-L626-11m | ecosystem: Environmental > Aquatic > Freshwater >... | reverse complement strand
GCGGCGGGGTCGGTGGTGGCCTGGGCCCTGGGGATCACGGCCATTGATCCGGTGCAGCACGGACTGCTGTTCGAGCGCTTCCTCAACCCGGAACGCAAGTCGATGCCTGATATCGACACGGACTTCTGCATCGCCCGCCGTGGTGAGGTCATCGACTACGTCACCCAACGCTATGGCGAAGACAAGGTCGCCCAGATCATCACCTTCAACCGCATGACCTCCAAGGCGGTGCTCAAGGATGTGGCCCGAGTTCTCGATATCCCTTACGGCGAAGCCGATCGACTGGCGAAATTGATCCCCGTGGCCCGGGGCAAGCCAGCCAAGCTGGCCGAAATGATCGGCCCGAATTCCCCCAACGCCGACTTTCGCCAGAAGTACGAAAACGACGAGAAGGTGCGCCACTGGGTCGACCTGGCCATGCGCATCGAAGGCACCAACAAAACCTTCGGCGTCCATGCCGCCGGGGTGGTGATCGCCGCCGAACCCCTCGATGAACTGGTGCCGCTGCAACGCAACAACGACGGCCAGGTCATCACCCAGTACTACATGGAAGATGTGGAGGCGATGGGGCTGCTGAAGATGGACTTCCTCGGCCTCAAGAACCTGACCATGATCGAAAAAACGATCGAACTGGTCAGTCAGGCCGGTGGCGAACGGCTCGACCCCGACCGGTTACCGCCCCAGGATGAAGCCACCTTCGCCCTGCTGGCCCGCGGTGATCTGGAGGGTATTTTCCAACTGGAATCCAGCGGCATGCGCCAGATCGTGCGGGACCTCAAACCCTCCTCGCTTGAAGATATTTCTTCGATTCTTGCTCTCTACAGGCCCGGACCCCTGGATGCGGGCCTGATTCCCAAATTCATCAACCGCAAGCATGGCCGTGAAGCCATCGAGGTAGCCCACGTCAAGCTGAAACCGATCCTGGAGGAAACCTACGGGATCATGGTCTACCAGGAGCAGATCATGCGGATTGCCCAGGATCTGGCGGGCTATTCGCTGGGTGAGGCCGATCTGTTGCGGCGGGCGATGGGCAAAAAGAAGAAAAGCGAGATGGAAAAACACCAGGATCTCTTCGTTAAAGGCGCCACCGAACGGGGGGTGGCTGGGCCCGTGGCTGAAGCCCTGTTCGAGCAGATGGTGTTGTTCGCCGAGTACTGCTTCAACAAAAGCCACTCCACCGCCTACGGCGCTGTGACCTATCAAACGGCCTACCTCAAGGCCCACTATCCCGTCGCCTACATGGCGGCCCTGCTGACGGTGAATGCGGGCGCCAGCGACAAGGTGCAGCGCTATATCGCTAACTGCCAGGCCATGGGCATCGAAGTGATGCCCCCCGATATCAATGCCTCCGGCATTGACTTCACGCCCAAAGGCGAACGCATCCTCTTCGGGCTATCCGCGATCCGCAACCTGGGCGAAGGGGCCATCCGCCAATTGATTGAAGCCCGGGGCCTGGAGGGCCCCTTCGCCAGCCTGGCCGATCTCTGCGACCGGCTGCCCTCCCAACAGCTCAATCGCCGCGCCCTCGAATCCCTCATCCACTGCGGAGCCCTGGATGCCCTCCAGGCCAAGGCCAACCGAGCCCAACTGATGGCCGACCTCGACCTGGTGCTGGAGTGGGCGAGCAGCCGCGCCCGCGACCGCGCCAGCGGCCAGGGCAGCCTGCTGGATCTGTTGGGGGGCGGTGGTTCCCAGACCCCAGGATCCACCGGCGCCGCCCTGGCCCCCAAGGCGGCGCCGGTGAAGGATTACCCCCCCAACGACAAACTCAAACTCGAAAAAGAACTGCTGGGCTTCTATCTTTCCGACCATCCCCTCAAACAACTCAGCGGTGCCGTGCGGCTGCTTTCCCCCATCAGCCTGGGCAGCCTCGAAGAGCAGGCCGATAAGGCCAAGGTGAGCCTGGTGGCCATGGTGGCAGAACTTCGCCAGGTGAACACGCGCAAGGGGGATCGCATGGCGGTTCTGGTGCTCGAAGACCTCACCGGCAGCAGCGAAGCGGTGGTGTTTCCCAAGAGCTACGCCCGCCTGGCCGACCACCTGATGGTGGATGCCCGCCTGCTGGTGTGGGCCTCGGTCGATCGGCGCGACGAACGGGTGCAACTGATCGTCGATGACTGCCGCGGCATCGACGACCTGAAATTGGTGCTGGTGGATCTGCCGGCGGACCAGGCCGGTGACATCGGCATCCAGCACCGCCTGCGCGAATGCCTGCAGCGCCATCGGCCCAACGACGAGGAGGTGGGATTGCGGGTGCCAGTGCTGGCCCGCATCAAGGACGACCAGCGCAGCTCCATGGTGCGCCTGGGCCAGCAGTTCTGTGTGGCCGACGCCGACGCCGCCCTGGCGACCCTGAGCTCCGCCGATTTCCAGGCCTCCCTGCTCCATCCCCTGCAGGCGCCCTGAAGGGCACCTCCCGGGCACCCCAGACGATCGAAGGGCCGGCTCAAGGGCCTCGATAGCTGGCAAGGCTTGGGTTCAGCCCAGCCAGCGGCCCTGGATTTCGAGGTAGCGGTCGTCCACTTCGGCCACGGTGAATCCGGACCAGGCCGCCCCCTTGGTCCCTGCTGCGCTCCCCAGCTGGGGGGCCTGGGCCAGCTGGGCTTCCACCTCGGCTGCCGTAAAGGCCGCCGCCAGGGAGGCCCGGAAATCGCGGCGCAGCACCGCTGGCGCGCCGGCGGCATAGCGCTGGGTGAGGGCGTCAGCCTCCGCGGCGCTGGCGGGACGCCGCAGATCCTTGATGTAGACCGTCGCCCCCGGGGCGGCCAGCTGGCCCACGGCCTGCCACAGCACCAGGGGGTCGTGGAGATGGTGCAGCAGGCTGTTGCTGACCACGGCCCCAAAAGGACCGCCCAGGGCCGCTACCGGATCCAAACCAGGCAAGGCCGCCCCAGGCAGGGGCAGGGGCAGGCGCAGCTGCTCAAAACGCAGCTGGGGCCACTCACCGGGATGGCGCTGCCGCCGCTCTTGGGCGAGGGCCACCATGGTGGCCGCCCCATCCAGCCCCAGCACCCGGGCCTGGGGCAGGGCACTGGCCAGGCGAAAGCTGATGTTGCCGGGCCCGCAGCCCAGATCGACGATCCCATCGCCTGGAGCACTGCCGGGGCCCCAGCCGCCACCACCGTCGCCCACCGACCGAGCCTTAGGGAAAGGCTGCCCCAATAACGCCAGGAAACGCTCCGCGAACGCCTGGTCAGAGCGATCGAAATCGGCCTCGGCATAGGCCCGCGCCTGCAGGGGATCGTCCATGAGTTCCGGTTCGACAATTCTCTCCATCCCCCCCCGCCGGCGCGCCAGGCCTCGATTTTGGAACAGGGGTCAGGCCTTGGGACACCAGGCCAGCCACCGTGGCTAGTGCCACGGTTTCCTTGACCACCCCACCAATGGCGTTAAGGTGATCTCCACGTGTAGGTCAGCAGCGCTGTGACCCTTTCCCCTTCGCGCCCCGAAGCCCGACGGAATCCCGAGGCCCTGGTCCCCACCGAGGCCCCGGTGGAGGCGCTGGTCGCGATGGGCCCCACGACCCACCAGACCAACCCGGACCCCGCCCAACCGGGCGCAGATCCGGCCCTTGGTGCCGGGGACTTCCCCGCCACGGCCCCGGCAGCCAATCCGGTCTTCTACCGCACCTACTCCCGCCAGACCCCCCAGGGTCGCGAGAGCTGGGGCCAGGTGGCCGAACGGAATCTGGAGGGCCTGCGGCGCCTGGGCCACCTCAACGGGGAGGAGGTAGCCCTGCTGCGCCGCATGCAGATGCAACAAAAGGCCCTGCCCTCAGGCCGCTGGCTGTGGATTGGCGGCACCGACTGGATTGAACAGCGCCATAATTTTTCCGGGGCCTATAACTGCACCTCCACCAATCTGGTGGATTGGGAAGCCTTCGCCTTGATGATGGATCTGGCGATGATGGGTTGTGGCACGGGAGCCATCATTGAACCGCGACTGATTGAACGATTGCCAATCATTCGCAATACGTTGATCATTGATGGCGTCAGTGCCATCGGCGTCACCCCCGAGGGCCAGCGCCAGCAACTCACCACCCACACCGTGGCCGGTGATCAGGTGACGATCAAGGTGGGGGACACCCGCCAGGGCTGGGTCGAAAGCTATCGGTTGCTGCTCGAACTGAGCAGCGACGAACGTTTTGAAGGGCCGGTCCATATCTCAGTGGACCTCAATGATGTGCGTCCGGTGGGTGAAAGCCTCAAGGGCTTTGGCGGCATGGCCAATCCGGTCAAACTGGGAGATCTCTACAACCGGGTCGCCCAGCTGCTCAACAAGGCCAAGGGGCGCCAACTCACCTCGGTGGAATGCTGCCTGCTGATTGATGAGGCCGCCGTCACCATCGTGGCGGGCAACATCCGCCGTAGTGCCGGCATGCGGCAATTCGCCGCCGACGACACGGAAGCGGCCACGGCCAAGGACAACCTCTGGCAACAGGACAGTGAGGGGAACTGGCGCATCGATCCCGAGCGCGATTCCCTGCGCATGGCCAACCACACCCGGGTCTTCCACCACCGTCCCAGCCGCCAGCTGGTGCTGGAGGCCGTCACCAAACAATTCCAGAGCGGCGAGGGGGCGATTCAATTTGCGCCAGAGGCCATCGCCCGCGCCAATGCCGACCTGCTGCCGACCCCGGAACTGCGCCAGGAGTTTGTGGGCATCTACGCCGACCAGGGCCGGGACGAGGCCGCCCGCTGGTTGCGCCTGCACCACAACGGCATCAACGACGCTGAAATGGAGCACCGCCTGGGCCGCTATGGGCTCAATCCCTGCGGCGAAATCCTCGGGGCCGATTTCCACTGCAACCTGGCCGAAATCCACCTCAACCGCATCGATCCCCACGACCAGCAGGACCAGGCGGATGCCTTCCGGGCGGCGGGACTGGCGGTGGCCTGCCTGCTCAACCACGACTTCGAAGTCGAGCGTTATCGCCAGAGCCGGCTGTGGGATCCCATTGTCGGTGTCAGTTTCACGGGCCTGTTCGACTTCTTTGTCCATGCCTTCGGCACCCCCTGGCTGAAGTGGTGGGAAGCGGGCCGACCCGACAGCGACGAGGGTCGCCAGTTCAAGCAACAGGAGGCCGCTTACCTGGCCCGCTGGAAGCAAACGGTGAATGAAGCCGTGTGGGAGTACTGCGACCGCCATGGCATCCGCCGCCCGAACCGCTGCACCACGGTGCAACCGGCGGGCACCAAGAGCCTGTTGACGGGCGCCAGCCCGGGCTGGCATCCCCCCAAGGCCCAGCGGTTCATCCGCCGCATCACTTTCCGCAAAAACGATCCGGTGGCCCTGGCCTGCCTCGACTACGGCTACACGATCGTGCCCAGCCAAAGCGACAAAGATGACCAAGGCCGCCTTCTGGATGATCCCTTCGATCCACGCTGCGGCGAGTGGCTGGTGGAAATCCCCACGGAAGTGAGCTGGGCCAACCTGCCGGGGGCAGACACCGTGGAAATCAACAACTTTTCAGCGCTGGCCCAGTTTGATTTCTACATGCAGGTGCAGAAGCACTACACAGCCCATAACACCTCCGCCACGGTTGAGTTTCGCGAAAACGAAATCGAACCCCTGGCCGATGCCATCCACCAGGCGATCGAACAGGGCGAAGGTTACATCTCAGCGGCCCTACTGGCCCGTTTCGATGCCAATGCCACCTTCCCCCGGCTGCCCTTCGAACCCATCGATGCGGCCACCTACCAGCGCCTCTCCGCCGAGGTCGTCAACCGGCGCCAAGAAGCGGACTTCTTCGCGGCCCTGCGTCGCTACGACGGCGGTGCCGCCCTGGCCGAAGCCGGTCCGGCGGGCTGCGATTCCGACAAGTGCTTGCTGCCGCTGGCGAAGCCGGGGGGGTAGCTGACCTGACCCACCCAGATGCGGTGACCCAGGCCACTAACTTAATGAACTAGGGGAACAAGGCTTATCTCCACAGGTTAGTAGTACACCAGAAGTTCTTAGGGGCTCGTCAAACCCGGTTGCGAACCAACCTCCGCAACCGTCTGGAAAAGGTGAAAGCCCCTAGGGCACCAACCACTGGAAGAGGTCCTGGCACACTTGTTACTGGCCCCTGGGAAACGGGAGTTGCGACAGCATATAAAATATCGTTATTAGCCGAAAAAGGCTGATCAAGCTGAGCAGATAGATCGGTCAAGCTCTGGACAATCCCCTTGACATTTATGCCAGTGAAATCATAAGCGAATACAGGGCCATAACCAGTTTCGGGACCTTGGCCAAGTTGGTCATAAACAGTTGCGGCAAACTCTGCAGCTGTATTACCTGTGGTATCAGCCCACCAGGGCATTTGGCCGGCAGGAGGGACTTGGAAAAGGGATTCGTTACCAAAGTACTTGCCAACAACTACTGTAACCTCATAATCCTTAGCACCAATGGATATTGTTACTGCTGATGCAGGCAAAGCCGATACAATCGGCAAAGAAAGTCCGCCAGCGACCAAAAGCGAAACAAACCTGAGCCCCGGAATTACCTTAGTCATGGGATTCTTTAAAATAAATAAAATGAATTAGGATTTAAGCCCTGAGCTCAACCCATATTAATATCTTAGCCAGCGTGACAATTTCCGCAATCAACATGGGAATAATATAGATTTCCTTAGTCATTGGAAATAAATTAATAATCAAAATAATGATCACGCACTTGATCCCCTCACGGTAAGAAAGTCCAGAAAGTGATGATCATTCATTAAGGCCAGCGCTTCACAGAAAACCAAGCGTTAAAAAGGAGGGCTATGGCCCTCCAGAACTAGACGATAAAAAAGAATGGGGGTATGGATGTAGTTAAAACTAAAAATAAATGAAACCAGTATGGAGTCTAATCTCTTTAGAAATAGGTGAACTGACTAGGATCGGTTAGTGTTAGGGTTGAAAGGGTGGCACTTTGCACAAATCCAATCGGTTCCGGTGTAGAACTACTCAGCAAGGCATTGATCTGTACACCTTTAATACCAGTATAGCGAGCCGAAACAAGTTGGTACTTATCAGCCGAGCCATAGAGCCCAATTTTGTCACCAGAAGCAAAATCAGTGATCCAGGCCAAGTCTAATGTTGATTGAACAACCGAATTGCCGTCATCATAGAATATCCCTTGGGAATCACCAAGTAAGAAGATGTCGTTACCAGCTCCGCCAGTGAGTTTATCTACAGTACCCTTACCCCGCAGGCTGGAACCAAAGGGAACACCAGTAATAATTTCTGCTGCTGCAGTTCCACTAATGATGTCAGGTCCGTCGGTAACAATACCGACGGAAGGTTCCTTGAGAGTAACTGCGAGGGTTGAACCCAATTGTTGATTGCGATTGATATCGATAAAGAATTTGATCTCTAGAGTCTCATCCCCCTCAACGACGCCATCAGCAGCGATGGTTTTGATGAAGGAAGCTTTGCCATCGGCTCCTAGAGTACTAATGCCACTAAGGATGCCGTCAGTTACATCCAACCCTGTGATACCGCTGCCACCAAAGGACCAATAAACCTTAGTGCCAGGGGCTACATTTTGACTGCTAATTCCTATATTAATTGCTGAGCCCTCATAGACCACGGAGCCGCTGGTGCTGAACGAGTAGGAGGGGCTATCGGCTAGATCATTCACAGCCAGCTGCACATTGCGATCAAAGCACAGTCCACCTTGATCGGTGGTCCTTAGTCGTATGTTGTAAGAAGACTTGAGTTCATAATCGGGCGAGCGGGTGATATGAAGCTCATTACCAGTGACGTAGAAAGCAAGATTATCGGTATCGCCAGTCCCCGCAACCAGGGCATAGGTGTAACTCTGGGGCAAACTGTCAGGATCGCCGCTGCTGAGAATGGCCACCAGTGAACTAGCAGGGATGTTTTCATTAAACGCTGTCGCACTCAACTCCACCGCCGTCGGCGCTTCGTTCAGATCGGTGACAGCAAGGCTGTAGCCGGTGCTGACTGGGCTGGAGCCAACAATCGTGGAATCGCTCACCAAAACCGTGACAGCGTAGGCTGACTTGGTCTCGTAATTGAGGCTGGTACCAGCCTTGAGGAAGAGGGCCGTGCCATCCACTTCAAAGGCAGCGGCATCGACGCCTTGCAGAGAGATGGAGTTACTGCCAATGGCGTCATCGCTGACGGCAAAATCGGCAACCATGATGCGGCTGCTGGTGTTGGTGTTCTCTGCCAGCAATGCGATGTTGTTGGTGGTGAGTGCAACCGCTGACGGCGCCTCATTTACATCGCTTATGGCAAGGTTGTAGCCGGTGGTGACGGGGCTGGAGCCACTGATCGTGGTGTCGCCCACCGACACCGTAACGGCGTAGGAGGCCTTGGTCTCGTAGTTGAGACTGGTACCAGCCTTGAGGAAGAGGGCCGTGCCATCCACTTCAAAGGCAGCGGCATCGGCACCGACCAGGGAGATGGTGTTCGTGCCGAGGGCATCATCGCTGATGGCGATCTCGGCCACCTTGAAGCGACTGCTGGTGGAGGTGTTCTCCGCCAAGAAGGCGAAGGTGTTGGTTAGCGCGACAGCGGTGGGGGCATGATTTGGGTCTGGAGCGAAACGCGGTATCTCGCCAAGAAGCTCGTCAAGCGTCAGGCCTTGCCCGTCTGCAAAGCGAAAGTCCTCGATGCCAGGCTTGGAGTGAGATATCCCGTGCCAAGGTACTTCCTGTCCAGCGAGATAGTCGATATTGAGAAACTCCCGCCCACCCTGAAAAAGCTGCAGCGACTGCACGGTCTCGTATCCCCATAAGGCAGCAACCGGGTCGGCCGCAACAGTCTGCCAACGGTACGACAGGTCGTGGACTGACAAATCGGCGGCGAATTCCACCGTATCTCTGTTCGCTGACCCTACAGGCAACGGCGGCTTGATTTTCCCACCGAAGGTGAAGAAGCGGTCCAACCACTGAGACGTAAATGCGAGATCGGAGATGCGATCCACACCCTCGCTGCTCCTACTGATGAAGTAGGTATCGGCGCCTGCCTGACCGTCCATCCAATCGCTGCCGGTACCGCCGATGATGAAGTCGTTGCCGTCACTGCCGTCGACTCTGTCGTCGCCTGCGCCGGCATCAATCCATGCTCCAAGCCCGCGGGGGTATTCACGAGTTGAAAAGGAGTAACCATCATATGGCGCCCAAGAAGGACTGCCGTACAACCAAAGTTGCGGAGTCTCCCAGTCTTCGAAGCGTGAGCTCGCCACCGGAAAGCCAAAACCATGATCGAAGCCGTTCTGCAAAGACACGACGTCATTGCCCGGGCCCGTTTCGATAGCGCCGCGGAACAGAGATGTGAGTTCGATATCGCGAAATACGTGCGCCTCCGCCAAGACGATGTCGTTTTCGGCCGTGCCCTGAAGGACGGTCTGCGTGGCGACGTCGTTGGCCGTCGTCACGGTGCTGGTAGTCGTAACTGACCTCCAACCGTTAATCCGATATTCTGTCGTCGTCACCGCTTCCGTTGGGGCCGTGATGTAGCCGATGGCTACTACCGCACTACCCTGAGATTCCGACGAGTCAATGGATGCACCTTCCGATCTTTTGTATACGATGCTAACACCGGACGGAATTGGACTATTCGCGGAGAGAGCAACGTAGCGCCCCGGATCACCTGGCGTGGTTACGACCACGGTGCCATATTCTGGAACCTGTGTCGTGACACTTTTGCTGCTGGACGTGTCGGACATGCCCAGAAAGTGGCCATAGACAAATGGCGTTCCCGCGGCAATCTGCTGCGTATTGGTTTGCGCACTCTTGGCCGCGACCATCAGCGTCGCCGGGTCTTTGCCCCCACGCGGGTTCCATCGCTGCGCAAGCGTGGTCAACTGCCCCCTCTGTATTGAAAGGAATTCTGCGCGCCGTGCCGCCAAGTCTATTGGTGCTGGGGCGGCGCTCTCGTCCAGCAGCGCCCCAATGGTCGAGCTCGCGCCTTCACGGTCTTCTATCCGCCAGTCGGCCAAGCTGGCCGACGACTTGTAGTCGCGCAGCCGGACCAGCGCGCCGGAGGCCTGTGTGATCACCAAGTCAACCCCATCGACCACGCCCGAGATCTCTGCCAAACCCGCTTCGGTGAAGCGCAGCGTTCCCCGTCCGGTGCCGCCGTCCGAGCCGCGGATTGTGGGATCGATGACATCTGCACCGCTTGCAGCATCGAACACATAGGTGTTCAGCCCGGCCCCGCCTATGAGCAAGTCGCTGCCGCCGCCACCTTGGAGAACGTCGTCACCGTCATACCCATACAGCGTCTCGGCCGCCGCGGTGCCTGTGAGGAGATCGTTCGCAGACGTCCCCTTGATCATTGATGCATCGCCCGGCGGGCGTGCGTTGAGCAAGGCAGCGACCTGCGCCTGGCTCAACGCACTGCCGTCATCAAACTCGATCCGTTGCATCTGGCCATATGCGCCGGAGGCAAGCGTCACCCGATCTATTGCGCTGTACTGGATGACGACATCGCCTCCAACCCCGTCCATCGCGGCATCGTTCACTGAGAACTGAATGTTGGCCGCGGTGATGCCTGGGCCGAAACGGATCACGTTGCGCGCAAGCCCGCTGGTCACTGCGGTTGCTGCGTTTATGCGATCCGCGCCATCCCCAAGCGCAAACTGGAATGTGTCGCCTGACGCATCGTCATCGCCCTGCGCGCTCCCACCAAAAAGGTTGTCATCGCCAGGGCCACCCACCAGGGTATCGGCGCCGCTGCCTCCGAACAGAACATCACTCCCGGCGCCGCCAATGATCTCGTCGCTGCCGCCACCACCGGCCAGCTCATCATTTCCAGAACCACCGTGCACACCGTCATCGCGGGCGCTTCCGGTCAAGGTAAGCGCGGTCGTTGCCAGCGCGGAATCGACGAGGCCGTTGGCCGTCTGCATACCGGTAACGATCCGCCCGCCGGGGTTCTTCGCGACGAGAATTTCCCGAAGCGATACGGTGCTTTCACTGCCAGTCGTACCAGCGCTCACTTGCAAACGCAGGTCGCTCAGGTTCACCGCCCCGCCTAACGAGACCATCGCTTCATTGCCGACCGCGATCACCACCGTGTCGCCTAATCCGAACACGCCGACTGAGCTGGCAGCACTGCTCCCGCCATTGAGGATCAGCGTGTTGATGCCCGTCGCATCGTTGATGTACGCCCCGGCCCCGACGTAGGCCGCCGACAGGATGAAGGTGTCGTCTCCGTCACCGCCATCCAGGTAGTCGCGTCCTGCTGAAAAGAGCGTGTCGTTGCCGCTGCCGCCGAACAAGATGTTCTCTCCGGCCCCGCCGACCAGATCGTCATCGCCAGCATCGCCGAAAAGCTGATCGTTTCCGGTGCCGCCTTCGAGACGGTCGCTGCCGTCATCGCCAAAGATCAGGTCGTCACCAGCACCGCCCAGCAGGGTGTCGTTACCGCCTTCGCCTTGGAGGTAGTCGTCGCCGTCCCCGCCGTCGAGGTAATCGTTACCCTGGTATTGCAGCTCTAGATAGCCGGGCGAACCGACCGCAAGGTTGCCCGCGTCGCCAAACAACCGATCAGCTCCGGCGCCTCCGAACAGCATGTCGTCTCTGCCGCCGCCCACCAGCTCATCGTTGCCGTCGCCGCCGTCCAGAAAGTCGATGCCATGCAGCGCCACGGCGGTTCGGTCGGTACGGTCGTCGTCGCCAAAGAGCTTGTCATCGCCAGCACCGCCGTACAGCGCGTCGTCGCCGCCCTGGCCTACTAAATGATCGTTGCCTGCGCCGCCGTCGAGCACATCGTTGCCATGGTCCGCATCGGGAGTCCAGACCCACGACGTGTCCCATACAGTGCCATCGCGATAGTAGGGGTCCGTTACAAAGCCATCGCCATAGATGTTGTCGTTTCCGGCATCGCCGAAGAGCAGGTCGTTGCCGCCCATCCCCCAGACTTCATCGTCGCCGTCGTCACCGTGCGCCACGTCGACAGCCCAGCCGGCGGCGATCCAGTCATCGCCGTCCCCGCCGTTGCTGAAATTCCCATCCGCTTCAGGCACGTTGCCTGTTTGCACATTATAGGCGTGGTTACTAGTGATGGCCCAGGTAAACCCGCTGGCGATAGGCGTGCCGGTCTGGTTGTATGGGACGAGCATCTCTTGGATCCAGGGTCTACCCAGGCCGCTGCCCCAGATGAAGTCGTTGCCAGCCCCGCCTTCGAGCGTGTCTATGCCGTAGTCGCCGTACAGCAAGTCGGCCCCATCACCGCCTTGCACCAGGTCGTCACCGTAATAACCAACCAGACAGTCGTTGCCACCCAGGCCCTGGATCTGGTCGCTCCCGTGGCTGCCCACCAGCCAGTCCTGCGCATTGGCCTCCGCACCGGAACTGGCGATGTTTATATAGTGGTAATCTAAGAGGTTTGCGGGTCGGCTATCGAATACGTACTCGAATCCGTACACGAGGTTGCCGATGATAACGCTGCCGATCCAATCTTTCTTCTTGAGGTAGTCGCCCGTATAGACCCGCTCGAACTGCGTCGGCGCCACGTTGTTGCCCAGGCTGATGCCCATGCGCCCCTCGGTCCAGTCGCGCACCACGATGCGACCCGTGGCGCCTGCGCTGGCCACGGCGATAACCAGATCGGTCTTGCCGGTACCCGAGTCGGCCAGCGCATATACCACCTGCCCGGCGTGGCTTTGCCAGGTTGTGGCGGATGTCTTCAAGGCGCCAGCACCATCCAAGATGCTCAGCCCGGCGACGCTGATCGTGCCGTCGGTGTCGGTGATGGTGTCGGCACCAAAGCTGCCGGCAAACGTATAGGTGTCGGCGCCGGCACCGCCGAACAACTGATCGTCACCGGCGCCACCGTCCAGGGTGTCGTTGTCGGCGTTGCCTTCGAGGTAGTCGTTGCCCGCAAGGCCGATGAGGATGTCGTTGCCGGCACCACCGTAGAGATGGTCGCCACGTTGATTGCCGCTGCCTTGGATGTTGTTGGCTCCATCGTCTCCGAACGCAATGAACTCGGGTGGAAGTACTGCGTTCATCCGGCTGCTAGCGATCAGTGTCTGCAATGACTCTCCCGGCCTGGGGCTGCCGCCGTAGTACTGGAACTCGTAGATGCGATCGCCAGGAACGGTTATGTCGAGCGTCAGGCCCGTGGTGGTGTTGAGTGTGTTTTGCAATGACACGGCGTTGATGAGCCGTGCGCGATCAGCGATCCACTTGTCGCTGTAATTCTCCTGACCAGCACCTCTTTGCTCGAGCGTCAGCGTGCTGTCGGCTTGCCAGTCGCTGAAGCTTTGTCCCCATACACTCCGCAGTTGGTCTTGCAGCAGCGACTTGGACGCCGCATCCACCGCAGTGAGTACGATCGGGCTAAGCGCGAGCAGACTGGCCATGGCGCTGAAGTCGCTGCGCGCCCTCGTGCCGAGCTCGATGTTGCCGGGGTCGATACGTACGCGGCCGGCGACGGCAGTGAAAGCGTCGCTTTTCGTCAGGGCCTGCAGGTTGTCGTGAAACTGCACGCGCGTCCAAGCGTCGCCACTCACGTCTGCTGCCGGAGTTAATGTTACCTTCGGGCCTTGCATGATGCACCGCAAGCCATCGAGCACGCCTTCGAGTTCCGAGGCGGCGGCTGCGCTGCCACTTTCGAACACGGCATTGCAACGCGTCAGCGTGATCTTCGGGTCGAGCTTGGACATGGCGTTGGCCAGCGCCAGCGCGTCCGTCAGCTTGTACATGTAGTGGTTGGGAATCTGGCTGCTGCTTTCTTCGTTGAACAGTTCGATGCGCTGGCCAACTTGGTTGAACCACCAAGTGTTTGTCGTGAGGTTCAGTCCATGAGTCGCAAAGACGTTGCTTTGCGATGGATCGTCCGGCGCCGGGAAGCTGCTTCTGCCGAAGCTCTGGCCGATGGCGGCGGTCAGCGCCGAAAAGGCATACTCGCTGCCCAGCGCGAAGCCAGCGCTGTTGAAGGTGGTGGTGTGCAGCACATGCGCTTGCGAACCGAACAGCCGCGTGAAGCCTGAAGCCAGATAGCCGCCCAAACTGTGGCCGTTGACTTCAACGCCGTTGATGAGCTCTGTTGCCTTGACACGGCCGGTACCCTGAACACTCGCTGCGGCAGTCAAAAAATTCGGAGCAATCTGGGTAATCTGAGGCGCCAACTGTTCGACCGGCGTGGTGATCTTCAACCACCAGTTGGCCATGTCGATCAGTTGCTGGCCGGCATTGCCGGTAAGCGCCAACCGCAAGTCCGTCAGGAAGTCTTGCAGGCCGAGCGTGCCCTGCATCGAGACGTAGACCTTGCCGGCGTAGGCGGTGTCGAGGCGTCCTCGCCACACCGTGGCGTCGAAACCGGACTCATACCAGTCATTCGACTCGAAATGCGACGCCACTTCGAAGTTGTCACCAATGAACTTGGCGAGGGTGGGTGTCATTCTTTTTACCATCAACTTTTGGTCAAATCCAGTGACTCCATCACTCAGCCCTTCGATGTAGCAGGCATCAGCCAGAAGTGCGTTGATGTAGATGTCCTGAATCGTTGCCATGGATGTCATTTGCTACAATTGATAACTGTGAACCCGAATATGAGACGGGCGCTATCGCCCCTCGCACCCTCAGAAGAACAGTACTGTAGCCCAATCGTTATGGGGCTATTACCATCGGAAATTCCAAGTGTGCGGATGAAGATGTCACCCTTGGCGACGTACCGTTCGAATGACACCACCAGTTCCGCCGTCGCAACATCTTGGTACCTGATTAGGTGGAAAGCTCCGTGAGCAGTTGGGCTAGACTGGTACACACGTACCAAGCTTGATTCCATGCCGATGAACCGGATCCAGTACCAGTCTGGAATGTCATTTTAGCAGTTCCTTTAGCTGTACGGCACCGAGGAGCAATGCGAGGCAGCCCTAGAGCAAACCCGCTTACCAAATGGATTCCGCTGCCCCCGATGTGGAGAACAAGAGCATGGTCTTGTGTATGGGCGTCGCCACAGGCGCTATCAGTGCCGGTGCTGCCGTCATCAGACGACAGTCACTGCAGGAACGATCATGGAAGCCACCAAACTGCCGATTACCAAGTGGTTCCAAGCTTTCTATTTGGTGGGGGATGCTAAAATAGGCAATTCTTCCCTCTCTCTAATGAGAAAGTTGGGCGTAAACTACCGCACTGCATGGTTGCTTCACAACAAGATAATGCAAGCGATGAGTGAGCGTGAGAAATCCTATGTACTGCGGGGAAATGTTCAACTGGATGACGCTTACCTGGGCGGAGAACATAGTGGTGGCAAGCCTGGTCGCAGATCAGAGAACAAGGTGCCGATCGTCGCCGCCGTCTCCCTTGATGAGGCTGGTCATCCCATTCACGTGAAGGTGGCCAAGGTTGAAACCTTCTCCTTTGCGGCGATCGCAGACTGGGCCCAAGACGCCTTGGCACGAGGATGTGAGGTGATCTCCGATGGGCTGGCCTGCTTCCGTGCTGTGGCAGAGGTGGGCTGCCTTCATCAGCCAGTGATCGTTAATGGCCGCCATCCCAAGGATCTGCCTGATTTCCGCTGGATTAATACCGTGATCAGTAACTTGAAAACCAGCTTCAGCGGAACGTACCACGCCCTAAATTTTGAGAAGGACGCAGATCGCTACCAGGGCGCCTTCTGTTATCGGTTCAATCGTCGCTTCAACCTCGAAAAGATGACAGGTAAGATCCTCTGGGCCACGTCCAATTGCACCGCAAGGCCCGAGCGCCTCCTGAGGGATACGGAGCTTGGTACCTAATCAAGTACCTCGTTGAGGCAAACAGATAACGGTCAGAGGTTAACAATTCAGCAATTCCTTAAGCTTTTCCACTAATGGCAAGCGATGATTCGGTTCTCCCATCACCTCCAATCGCCCCGTCTCAGGCCACCAATTAAGACGTAGATTGCTATCATCAATATCAAAAACTGCCATCTCGAATACACCCTTATCCTCCCAATGACAAGGGACGCCCAGGGAATTCACCAAGATTTTGAGCTCCTCAAGGGTTCCTTTGAAGATCATGGCTGAAGGCAGCGATGGGCAAGAGTCGGTGCTTAATTTACTTGACTTAAACCCAACATTCCCCAAGCGATGTTTCTGGTCCACAACAAGCCGCAACAAGCACCCCTACTAGCGGCGGCCATTGTTGGAGCCTGCCGCTTGGAAGGGAATTGGCCGACACCCCTCCAACCCCAATTGCTGGAGGTGCTCTTTGAGAACCTGCTCGGT
>Ga0194059_1000631_pt1 | contig 16191 bp, 37 predicted proteins | sample SepL6211m_MetaG_FD_163426 | JGI IMG/M metagenome (GOLD analysis project Ga0194059, IMG submission 163426) | Anoxic zone freshwater microbial communities from boreal shield lake in IISD Experimental Lakes Area, Ontario, Canada - Sep2016-L626-11m | ecosystem: Environmental > Aquatic > Freshwater >... | reverse complement strand
TAGCCCGTTTATAGCCAATTTACTGTTATTCTTAGCCCGTTTATAGTCCATTTTACTACGGATTTCACCCACCCTTGCCATTTTTGCCTATGCAACGATGCCAAGATCGAGATTTTTAGTGGGTTTGGCAGCGGGCCTTGCCTATTTAACGGATCGAGGGTTTCCACACATTTAGAAAGTTTGCGGGTAGATAAATGGTAATTAACTGGCATAAAAAACCCCGAGGATTATCTCAGGGTTTCTATTATTGGTTTTTTAGTATGTCCTTAATAACATTTAAGAGTTTTCTATTTTTACCTGTGTTTTCCTGCCATCTGTTTATGATTACAATAGGTGTAAGTATTGGCAGAGGTTCTTCAATGTCTATTTCTATTTTTTCACCATTTAATTCAAATTCTGTATAGTAGGTTTGTGTTTTCCTTTAATAAGTTTTTAAACTTATCCATTTGTTCTCTCATTTCTTTGCTCATGATTTCTTTTTATATAATAAATATATCAAGCAATTGTATAATGTTATCCCATCTAGAATTATTTCTTTATTGTTCATTTTTATATTCGGTTAGTAATTGAATCAAGTTATCAATACATTCTGTTTTAGTGGTTAATTTTTTGTTGTAATTGGTATATTCCTTCACCTAATATAATTGCTTGAATAACTACGTAAAGCAATATAATTGACATTACAAATTCTATTGGATTTTCTTTTATAAATTTTATTATCTTTTTCATTTAATTGTTATTAATAAAGCAGGTGTTGTTGAAATAAATAACTAACACTAGGGAGTTCTCTAGATTTACATAGTTATTAGGTCATATGGTTTTAACATATAACTCCACTAATTTTAAGGTTTACTTAAAATATTTTTATATTTTTATATTCATTAGATAATTTCATATCTTCTGATATTTTACTTTCTAATTCTTTTAAAGGTTTCCAGAAAATTGATAATTGATTAGAAGTTAAAGTAATTATTTGAATATATTGTTTTAATTGAAGTATATCTTCTTTAGATTTAAAATCTGGATGTGAATATGCTTCACTATTACCATATCTAAATCCTACAACTTCATAATCAACCCAATAATCTCCTAATAAATTAGTTTTCTTTTCTGAGAATTTAAATCCAATATTTATATTCATAATAGTTTATTTAATTTGTTAATAAAGTGGCTATTTCCCCACCGCCCATACCATTAAGAGTTTTACAAGCATAATACGGTATCAATGCGCTTAAATTAATAAAGCAGGTGTTGTTTTCGGCACAAAGGTATAAACCATTTTTCATATATGCAAATAAAATCGGCTAATTCTTCCATTTTATTTTAGTGGTTAATTTCCAATATATTTAACTTCAACTTACAATCAGTCGAATATCTATCATACCATTGTCGAAAAACTTTTAAACCTCCTTATTTTATTGATATTTTAAAGCAATTCATCTATATAGTAGTTATACACAATATTTTTTCATCCATCGCACTAAATTTCAGATGTAAATCTACCAGTACATAACAAACATTCTATTTCTAATCGTAACATTTTTAAAAAAATCAAAAATGACCGTTTATTGGGGTTTCCTCTCCTTACTGTTTTCCACCAACAATTGAATAAATAAATTAAATCACTCATATTATTTTAATAAAGTTTTAACGTTTAACGTTTCATCATTGATAATCTTATCAACATCAATTATTTCATTAAGTGGGTTGTTTGAGTATTGTCTAATAAATCTAACCCAAGTTAATTTTACATTAGACAATGATAATTGATAATGTGTGTCTTCATCAAAAGTACCTTTAGATTCAATTAAATCTTCCTTACTTATTTTTATTAACTCATTTATTTGTTCATCGCTCATATTTAATTGTAATGATGAACATTCATTTTTTATCTTTTTTATCATTTTATTTTTATCTTTTTCATTTAATTGTTAGGTAACTATATATTTATTCCCCCTAATTAAACCTCCTTATTTTATTGATATTTTAAAGCAATTCATCTATATAGTAGTTACCAGTAATAAAACAAAAATCATGAATTATTTTAATTCTGTCCATTCACGGCCTTCTAACATTTCATCTAATGTTTTATCACTAACTTTACCTTTAATACTTTCTAATTTTGGTATATCTTCATACATTTCTTCTTGTATCATATAATCCATAAATTTTTCATAATATCCTTTAGGTAACACCAATATTTTTTCAGGATTAACTAATATTGTTTCAAATACAGGTTTTTCACAACCAATTTCTAATTCTATTATTTTCATAGCATATTTTTCTTTTAAAATTTTTGTTCAGTTCTCCGATTGAACATTCTACTTTAATAAGCCACACCTACACATAACAAGGTGTATAAGAAAGTTTGCTATCAAGTTCGGTGGTAATTTGAAAGTCTCAACAAGCAAACCTTCTCATACACCCAACCGTTAGCAATCATTTTGCTTTTAGTCGTTTACCACATTGCTTACATTTTGTTTCACCTTGTTTAATCAAATAATCTTGATAGTCTTCGTTTAAGTCGCAAAACGAATTGCTAACAAAGTATAAACGTAATGCTTTCAGTTTTTCAAATAATCTTTTTATCATAGTATTAAGTTTTGTTTTCATTTTTGTTTATATTCGGTTAGTAATTCTAAAACCTTTGTTTTAAGTTTCTCAACATTTTCACTTAATGTTTTATCAACATTTAATCCTTCTTTTCTATAAATATCAATAGCTTTTATAATATCCTCCTCCGTAAATCTCTTATTGCTTTCTTGGAGGGCTTGGGTGTAACCTACTATAAATGATATGTGCATTGTTTTATCATAATCTACAACATCATCTGTAAAAACTAAGCTTTCTTTAGCATACTGTTTTGCCAATTCTTGTATTTCTTCTTGTGTTTTCATTTTAAAGTTATTTAGTTATTAGTTTCTCCCCGCAAAAGGGTGTTTAAATCAGCGTATAACAGCACCTAAATCGCAAATTTTGTGAAGAACAAAATCAGCGTTTAGGTGCAAAACGTTATAAATCATTTTTCCTAACCTCCCACATCAAACTCTCATAAGATTTACGTCTTTTAGCGTAATCAGACGATAAAAATGTCTTACCGTCTATTTTCTTACTTAACATTCTCCATCTACGGTAAATCAACCACAATAGTACTTTATCTAAAAAACGATTTATAACAACAGATATACCCAATTTGGGGTTCTGTGTTTCATTTGAATTTTGTTCTTCTTTATTCATTTTATTTTAATTTAAAAGTTTATAATTCTAATTCCCAAACTGGGTATATCTGCAACCGTTATGGCTCATTAAAACGAAGCCATAACAGCGAATATAACCAATGCTGTCAGTGCTTCGTAGTAAAGTTTGTGCCAAATTAACCATAATTATTTTTTTGCCTACGCACTAAAAGGAAATAATTTTTTATTTTCCTTGTACATTTCAACACTACTATCAGAACCCCAACAGTAAAATCCATCATCTTCATATTCTTCTCTTTGTGGTGGGTTGCTTATTAATTTAGGTTCAGTTTTAAAATCAAATTCAAGAAATGATTTTACTGTCCCTTTAAACATTGCTCTCATTGAACCTAAATATCCAACAGGAGAGCTAATACATTTAATACTTCGTTCCATTGTTGGAATATCGGAATCATCAGCACCCTCGCCTTCTCCGAAATGTACATTTACACTGTAAGCACCTAACTGCTTAATTTGTTCTAATTTTTCTAACATTGTGTCCATAAAATTGAGTTTTAAAATTTATAAAATAAAAAATTGCCTTCCTAAAAAAATAATTATTACTGTTGTGTTTCAATCAAACATTTATTATAGCACTGGTTATATCTGCAACCGTTATAAGCAAATAAAAACCCCTACCCACCTGTGTGTGATATTCTATACTTATAATAATCATTTAATATTCCTTCAAGTAAACACATATTACAAGAAACATTCTGTTTGGTGCAATCTCCATAGTGCAACGGACTTTCAATTACCGTTTTCATTAGTTCTTCAATCCAAGTTTTAGCAGAAGGAATATCTATTTCTTCTTCATCTGCTATAAATTCGATTAAGGTTTTTACTTTCAAATTATCCATACTTTCAATAAAGTTACCTATTGCAGATGCTTCATCATTAGTTAATCCGTTTTGCATAGTGTTTGTAGTTGCTATTACTGTTTTAGTTTCATCTAACAAAGTAAATTTTTTAAAGTTGTCCATAGTATTAAAATTAAGTTTCAAAAGCCTCCCTTCGGCATTTTATTTTGTTTTAAATTATTCCCAATCTCTGATTATAAATTGGCCTATAAGCGCGAATAATATCCATACAGGCGCAAATATAAACGCTAAAACCCATAACTCTTTATCCTTGTTCCCTTCTTTATCTGTTCCCTTTGATTGATATTGTTTTAATCCTGCAAATATTCCTAAAATAATCCAAGATAATATTACTATTGTTGTTTCTGATTTCTTTTGTTTTAGCTATTTCTATTAACTTTTTCAAACATTCAAGTTCTGCTTCTTCGTAGGTTTTCCATTGTTTGTTAGGGTTATCATCCTCCCAATCTATTTGTGAATAAATTACATAATTGTACCAAGCCGTTTTAGTTGTTAAACCTCCTTTATACTTCACTTCACCAATTATATGATACTTCTCTCTAAACCATCTAAATGCTTGTTGGTAGAGTGGTGCAGCTATTACATCAGTTCTATAGTTGTATTTTTCAGGTGGAACAGTTGATTCTCCACCACCATCATGAGTATAGGCATCATAACAAGGCTCATCAAATCCTAATTCTTTTAAAGCTAATGCTTGTTCGTAAGGTACAAATTCTTTTTCCATTTTATTTTGTTTTAGTGGTTAATATTAATTAATTGATTGTACCCATGAAATAATTGTAAAAAACCCAAGTAAAAATCTGCTCCAGTTGTTCCAATTACCTATATTCAAATCCCATTGAACAAATGAAAATATTAAATACCATATAATGGCACATAAAATAAATTTTGATATAATCTTTATTGTCTCCATGTTAATTTTTTATTGGTTTGCTAAAAAGTAGATACCCAAATACTGTTAAAACTTCTATCACCAAAGTAATCATATACCAACCTGATGTGGTTCCTTTGGGGTCGTACATATATCCAAAGCATGGCCATAATAATCCTGTTGCCACCGTTATCATTAATAAGATTTTGAATGATGTTTTCATATAATATAAATTGTTTAATTGTCCTTACTCTTTGATAAAGGATTTTCGGGTTTCTCCTTATTTAAAATGTATAGTTATTCCAACCATCACTCTGTATGTGTTATCGAATACAAATATAAGAATAATATTTAAATTAATCTAAGAAAATCAATTTTTTTGCTTATTAATCCTTCTTTTCTGACAAGGTCTGATATACATTCCATCGGTACACCAACAGGTGTATTATCTGTAGAACCATCATCTCTTGTCAGCCTCCATCCGTATGGTTCCACTAATATAATGTCATCTATTGTGCATTTATATATGTATTCCCTTCCGTTTAGATCCTCATGCCAACCTGGTGTTCCCTTTCTTACATAGAGAATTTCATTTTCTTTAAACATAGTTTTATTATTTTAGTTTTAACAATCCCTTCGATTTTGTTGGTTTAAAAAATTTAAATATTGAGAAGCCAAAGAATGTTGGTGAATAATGTTCGGTTCCATTTGTGTTGAACCCGCTGTAATAATAGTTGCCAAAAAACACATTAAAGTGTATCTCTGAAGAATACATTATTTCTATACCAGTTGTTAATTCCAGCATTAGGCTTGTATTTGGGCCAAAAACATAACCAGCACCTGTTGTTAGTGTATTGGTAAATTTTCCAACTTGAAACACATTTAAGTTTGGTCTAAATTCAAGATATATATCATCCATTGTGTGGTTGACACAATTTGTCTTTCCCAATGCTATGCCTGTGGTGAACACATCATTAAATTGTCTTCCCACTTCTATTGTTGGGCTAAATTTTGTTTTGAATGGGCCTATCTCATTTGTAAAACAAGGTTCGAATGCAATATAAGTTTGACTTGTATCTGTCTGTGATTTAATGTTTAAACCAACAAACATTAAAAATAAGATTAATAATGATGAATATGAATTTCTGTCCATTTTGATGTTGATAAGATTAATAATATTGTGACTATGATGCCTATTCCTATTATATAATATAAGGCCTTTTTTAAGTTATTCATTTATTTGCCATTTAAATTTTGTATAAATTCATCAATGCTTTCATCAAATTGTTGTATTTGATATAGGTGTAGTATTGACCTTAATTCTTCCTCGGAATACTTTTTATCGTTATCTTGTTGGCATAAGGTATAACCGTCAATAAACCCCACTATTCTACCTTCTTGTAGACCTTCAGTGTATTGTCCACCTCCACTAGCTTGTACTTTATATATTTTACTAGCCAGTTTTTTTATTTCTTTTTCTGTTTTCATTTTAATTCCAAATAATAATAATAATCGTCTTGTCTAATCTCTAATATCCAATGTCCATATTTTACATAAAATTTTGTATCATTGGTAACATTTATTATTTTTTTCTATACCAATACAAGTGTGTGTATCGAAATCAAATAATTGTATAATCACATCATACTTTTTTTCGTAATTAATATCAGGAAAATGAAACGTCAAATAATTATCACCATTGAATTGTCTTTCTACAGATATAACGCTTTCCAAAAATAATTGACCTGACACGAATTGATTAGGTAATTGTGTTTTATATTTTGTTGTATCAATACATATTGACTTACAACTTATTGGTATGATAAAAAATAATGTTAGTATATATTTAATCATTGGTTAAAGTATTTATCGGCCACATAAACAAATAAACTCATCCTATTTTGATCATCAGGACGACATATATAGTTAATTTGTATATTCCAAAGATTAAATTCTCCATATATATTGTAACTTATTACTTCGTGATAAATTTCAAAATATTCAAGTATTGTATTAACAAGATTGAGTGATGTTTCATAGAAACTATAAAATTGTTTATCTCCTTGTGTTAAATATAACTTTTTAAGCCTTTTCTTTATCATTAGTTATTTTCAATAAAATTATGTACAAAAGGACTTACCGTATGGTTGTTAAAATCCACATCATCATTTATTTGTGGTTCAGGATAATATTCCATTGGTGTTGGGTTATTAATACGTGTATTGTGTTGTGCATCTGTTTCCCCATTTAATACTTGAAGTACTAACCCAATCACCAATACCACAATGTCTTAAACACGCATCTTTTGTTTTTGTACAATCTCTATGTACATCTACCTCTAATATTTTAATTCTGGAAGCTTCATTAACTTCTTGTAATTTTTCTACTATGATATTATAATAATAAGGGAAATTAGTTTTACTAATATAACCAATCCTACCTTTTGGTTTATATTTTTCTATTTTAACTTTTCTTCTCATATGTCCATTTTTTTTATGTATTTTATAGGTTCCATCGTGTTACTTATTGATTGAAACGATGCCTCCAATTTAGATGTTAATTCGGTATCCCATATGGTCACGTAATCTTCTTCAGATACATTATATTTTTTCCAATATATAATATCGCAAGGAATAATTCCGCTAATATGAACTTCTTCTCTGACATAATCAACGCCCTGGAATTCAACCACATCTTTATATTCAATCCTATGTTGACTTAATATTTTCTTCATTTTATAATTTAAATTTTGGTAATGTCCTTTTACCTATAATATTATTCTCAAAATTAGATACCTTTACTGTGGTACCGGCAAGTGTGACATCTATAATCTGATATGTTGTAAATCTATGTGGTTGATATACCACTTGAAAGTATAGGTTGTTACCATTTAACCTTGTACGGTCTTCCACACTATAATTATAAATTTCACCATAATCAACACAGCTCTGTAAATAATCATCTAATTGATGTTTAATTTGTAATCTTGTCTCAGTGTCATTAACTTCATATAGGAACCTACTTAATAATTGTTCCAATCTTTCTCTCATTAACCAATAAATTTACATGGTTCCAATACTTTTATAGGTTCAATACAATAACCAACCATATAATAGTCATCTTTATTCAAATTTTGGTTAAAGGCCTCATAATCATAACACCAACTTTCTTTTATTATTCCATTAAGGTCAATCCACTGAAATTTAATCTGAGCATCTCTATTAACATCGATATCAACAATGGTGTATATACTAGTACTTTGTTCTATCGGTCTTCCCCAACAAATTTTATCACCTATTCTTACTTTCCTCATACTATTACAAATATAATAATTTTTTTTAAATAGGTAAAATATGGGCATAAAAAAACCCTAACATAATTAGGGTTGATTTTATCATCAATATAATTCTTTAATATTACGCCAAAGGGTACCATATTCACAATAAATCTTTTCACTGTAAAATTTAATACCTTCATGTTTAACTTCTTCCCATGTATTTTTTATACTTTCCATGTTAAACTTATTACTTGGTTCAGATATTAATAAAGCTTCTGTACCTTCCCATATAAGGTAATGGTTTTCTTTTTTTTCTACCCTATATGGTAACCCACTACAAGATTTTTTGGTTTCTAATAAATCAGAAAGTATAATTAATAACTCATCAGGATCATTTAAATCCATAGGTTCAGGTAACCAATCTAAATCATGATCTTCTTTCAGTTTTTTCTTAATTTCTTCTTCTGGGTAAAAATCTTTTATATGTTGCCATAATGCCGTATACCATGGTTTAATATATCTGTGTATACCCTTTTCATCATTAAGAACATCCATACACTCTATCTTAATTTTATCAAGTGTGAAACTATCGTATTCTTCAGATATTAAACATTCACCATTAAATAGAATTTCATAAATATCATAATCATCTTTTAATACCTCAAAACGATCATCTCCACTTAAATGTTCACTAAGAAATTTTAATAACTCATCAGGGTTATTTAAATCTATAGGTTCAGGTAACCAATCTAAATCATCTTCACTCTCATTTAAATATTCTCCTTCTGACCACTTAATGTATATTGGTTTAGGTAATCCCTCACCTGAGGTAATTCTTAATGAACTTTTGTAATCCCAATCTGTAGTACTATATCCGGCGGTGAATGTACGATTTCTAAGATTATCTTTCCATATACATTGGAAAGATCTTCTATTTGGTTTGTAGGATTTATCACCATCTGGCCAAATATAACCCAAATTAAATAATAAGTTTTGTACTTCCTCACTATCTTTTTCGTTAGCGACTTCTATGTGCCAAGTTTTATCTAATATATCGGGTAAAAATGGTTTGTTGATAATATCTCTTACCCATTCCAAATCATTTTCTTCCTCTTTAAATATTTTTTTATTTAGATGTTTCATTCCTAAATAAATATCTATGGTTTGGTGTTTGTGTCATTTTTAACTTCCACGTTTTTCCAAGGCCTTTCAAGTCCTGACCAATCTTGTATTTCAGTTGACCATATCATAAAAGTATTGTAAAACCTATATCCAACATCAAACTTGTCCATAACTAAACTTGCCCAATGTCCAATGTAATAACATACCCAAGTTGGGATAAACCCTATAATTTTCTTAATCATAGTTAATAGTGTAAATCTAAAAATAATATATCTTTATCATCACCATATGATGCAGGTGACCAAGCAGGATGGTATTGTTCCATCATTGATTTTAAAAATTTGGGATCTTTTGATATCAACTTATTATGGTCTTCCATACAATAATCCATCCCTTTTTTTAGATATATACCCCAATTGTGTTTTTCGTAGTAAACATCTTCAACACGTTGAATAAGTATTGGGGCATTGTCAGGTATATTAAATTTTTCTAAATGTTCTTTTAGTATACCAACAGTACAGTAACCTTTATCAGTATAATCGAACACATCTTCACGTGATATTTCTCTAATATCATTCTTTGGTTCACTATACTTTGAGATAAGTTCTTTAAGCTCCTCAGGTGACAACTCTTTTATTAACTCGTCTATTAGTTCGAGTGATTTTTTATGATTTTCTTTCATTTATATTATTTCTAAAACATAAAACAATAAATCCAACACACCATCATTTTCAGGACCCCATGGAAATATTTTAGTAGGTGATGTTTCGTCTTTTTTGAAATACTTTGCTACACGTATTGGGCGACCAAATACAACAACTCTATCATCATTTATTAGATGAAAAGTTAATAAATAATCTGGAGATGTTGTTCCATCTATTAAATATATAGCTGAATTTGGGTTTTCTTCATTAAATTCGGTTAAAACTTCTTTCCATTTTATTATAACTGGTAAATCATTAGGCCAATACTCCATTCTACCGTCACCACCAATTCTTTGTATTTCAATACTTAAACCAATTGGCTGTGATACGATATCACTTACCCATCCCAAATCATCTTCCTCTTTTAATATTTTACGGATTAAATCTTTCATCTATAATAAATATCGTATGAAACTTATTTATCTGCCCTAAATATCCAAACTCTTTGACGTTCAGCTTTTTCAATCTCACGTTGAACATATTCTTTACATATGTGTATTATAAACTCTTTTTCAATACCTTTAATTTCATTCTCTGAATTGGTAGGGTATTCTGAATGTATAGTCCAATTATTTTTATCTATGTAAAAGATATTGTCAGGTTGGGTGATGATTATTTTAGTTCCACCATCACGATAACTATCCATCTTGGTAACTTTATATAAAGTATTACCACCTTGTAGATATTCTTTTATTCTATCGTCTGTCATATTAATTATAATATTATTTTGAGTATTAATTTAAAATCCTTCAATATTTCATTTAGTGTTAAACAAATAGGTTCTTTTTTTGACTCCTCGATCCACTTACTACAAAATATATCCCAGAAGAAATAGTATAGTTCATCAGAAGCCTTATCCAATTCAAATTTATCAAAGTGTTCTAATATTGACTTTTTATAAGATAAATACTCATCCATTAACTTCGGGCTCTCACCAATCCAACCATTACTTATTTGCATATCAATAAACTTTTGAGCATTTATTAGCTTGTTTTCTATACGCCAACCCATCTTCATTTTATCCTCATCAATTTTAGTATCTGTTCCAAGTGTATTAGATGATGCCCAATATCTTAGTCCAGATGTTTTATATCTATCCAATAAAGGTTTTGGTAAAGTTGCACCACCAGATGATTTAGAAAACTTATTTCCCTTACCATCTAATGTATGACCAGTTATCATAAGTGTTTTCCAAGGTATTTGATTATTAAGATAGTAAGACATAGCAATGGTATAAAATGCCCAGGTTCTAATTATATCATGTGATTGGAACCTCATATCAAATATTGGTATATTTAAATCGGTCTGATTAGTAAGTGACGAGTTGGCCAATTGTGGTGTCAATGATGATATGAACCAAGTATCAAATGTCATATTTTCTTCATTTGGAATGGACATACCATAGTGTCTTTCTCTTGATATAGACCAATCCCATTTTATATTATCACACCAATTTAGAGCATTTTGTTTAAATCTTTCTGGCTTCCAATCTATTTGATTTATTTTTTCTTTTATTTGTGGTATATGGTCTTTTATATTTATAAACCATCCCAATCCCTTTTTAATTTCTGGAAATTCACCACTTCTTTCAATTCTACCAGAATCATCCAATTCTGATTGTGAAATAGAACATTTTTGTTTTGGACACCATAGAAATTCCGTTTCCGCCTTATAAGCTATCCCCTTTTCTTTAAGAAATTCAAAAGCTTTATAAGCAATTTCAATTGCATTTTTATCAAATGTGTAATAAGAATTATCAGAAAAGTTTATTCCACATGATTTAAATGTCGATAAGTATTCTTTTGATTTCTCTATGGAAAAATTAAGAATTTCTTCTTTATCTTTTATTCCTTTTGAGGATGCCAGTTTACCAGTTGGTATTCCATTGTTATCATAACACCAAGGATATAATAGATTTTTACCTAGGTATCTTTGATAGTTAGCTATTATATCGGCTTGTGTATATGAAAATATGTGACCAATATGTAAATTTCCGCTTATGGTTGGTGGTGGTGTATCAATTAAATAATTTGTTTTCATTGTTTTATATGTTAATTTTTTAAAATAATTCTTCATAATTTATTTTTCTGCCCACATAATCGGTAGTTTATATTTTTTGTAAACCGACTTTGTACCACGATAATAAAAATACCAAATATCCCATGTCATGTCGTGACTATCAGTGATAGTTCCTTTGACACAGAAATAAGTGGTATCTTTTTCGAGATTTTCAATCTCTTTTAAAATATCATCAACCATTTATTTACTCACAAAAAGTGATGCCACAAATAGGCAAATATAGATGATAACTATGGTAACAAATACATCAAAAGAAAATGTGGCAATCCACAATATAAGTTTGATTATCGGAAACCAATCACTTGCAGACTCTGGTATTAAAGTCATAATCAAGTTTACAACCGTATTACCAACTTTATACAATAAGGTTATAAATACAGTTAAAGATAATAGTGTTAATGTTAATTTTTTCATTTATTATTTATTTTAAATTTATACCACAAAGATACAAATAATAACTTAATATGTTACACTATTTTTTATTTTTATTAGGTATATCATTTTCGTTACAAGTTATAATGACATATTCAAGTTTCTCTCTGAATATGTCTTCTATATCTGTATGTTTACTTGGGACCCATCTGAATTTTATTGTAGGTTCATCAGTGTCGTTATATGAAAATCTAACCATATTCATGTTCAATGTTGTGATTGTAACACTTTTATCATTTAAAGTCCAACAGAACGTAATTTTATCATCTTTAAAGGCAAAATAGTGTTTACCCGATTGTACTGTATCGGCTTTAACCGTCCTTAAGTTACATAATTTGTGTGACCCATTTAATATTTTACCTGTTTCAGATAATTCTTCCTTCTGAGGTCCACAACCAATAATAATTAATGGTATAATAAATAATAGTAGTTTTTTCATTTTATTTTTCAATTGATATGTACATATCTTTGTAGTAACCAAAAATTTCATGGTCGTACTCTTTATCAGGTTTAAACTCTCTCATATCAATTTCTATTGCATTTGCGTAGTTACAATTAGGAAATCTAACCATTTTAGTCATTATGTTTTTTTGTTCTTCCATTAGATAACATCTACAGAATGGTGGGTATTGTCCACAACATTCTTTGATTTTACCCCATTTTTTTTCGTTTTCAGCGTTTATCTCCGCTACTATGTCCCTTTCTTTCATTTTATTTCAAATATTCTATTAAATTCTTCAATTGTGTATTTTTTACGTTTTTGCCATTTACGGTATTTAGCCCACATACTAACATCTTCTCCAGCCTTTTCCATTTCTTTAAGGTCGTCTTCTAATGTAAGTAATAAATGCCAATTAGCATCAGGATGTAAATATTCTATTTCAACACATGCTTCGGTATCAGTCATATAACCAAGTCTTGTGACTATGGTGTATTTAGATTTCTCGTGAATTGATTTGTCTTTGAAGACAGGTGATGTTACTTTCATATTAAAACTTTATAAATAGTCCAAAGGTATATGTAGATGTTTTTTTATTAGCGACATAAGTCCTAACCAATAATCTAAACTTTTTTGTAATATAGTATTTTATTCTTAAATCATAGGCAAATAACCCATAATCTTCAAGCTCAAACTCACCAAAGAAATTACTCATTCCATAATTTACTCTTTGTATATAAGAATAATTCACACTTGTTTTTAAACTAATCTTAACTTTTGATGAAGGAATATATGTATAAACATAGTTTTGTCCAAAATCAGTTTTTTTAAACCTTGTAGGTAGTTGATATTCAATAATTGAATCCACCTTATTCTGATACGGTATCTTAACTAATTTTTGTGCATAAATAAGATTAGATAACAAAGTTAGTAAAATTATAATTCTCATATTATTGGTGATATAATATTTTTCTTTATTAGTTGCATTTTATCAGTGTGTACCGTTGGTTAAAGATATCCCATGTTTTAATCCAGTGATGAAGTCTTGTAGTTGATCTTCATTTTTAATATATTTACCCAACACAATTCCTATTTCATTACCAACATCACTCAAATCACCACTATTATAACCTACACTACTAACTCTTATGGATAATGCCAACATAACCTCACCGAAATCTATATCGTGAATATTTGGCCATAATTGTGGTATTGGGTTTCTAAATTTTTCCATATTTGGTGGGTTATCTTTTGATGGCCCTAAAACAGTTTTTAATCCATCTTCCACTTCAAAAACCGCAAAAGAATTACAATCACATCTATCCATAGAACACCTTGATGTAAAGTTAAAAGGACAATCTTTTTTAATTTTAAATTTTATTTCTTTACCATCGTCATTAGGTAAACAATATTTAGCATCGGTCTCATCTAATAATATTTCACCAACCCAATTACGGTTTTCTACTAATTTGTATTTAACTTTCCAACCTTCTTCTGTTTTATGTAATGTTCCTGTCATTTTCTTCGATTTGTTTAATAATATCTTCTTTAGTAACATCAATCAATTCTATGATATCGATTGAAGCAACTAAATTATCTTGTATGACTTTATAACCACCCATGAAGTGTTTATCTTTCATAACTTCACCTTCACGAATTTCATCGTCAAAATATTTAAATTTTACTACCATAATTAATTCATTTTATCGTAAAATTCTTGTGATATCTGTCTCTCAACTTCAACCAAATTTTCAGGTTCATCACCATGGAATGAAATAAAATCAATTTCCCAAGTGTCGTCACCAATTTCCCAATTAGCACTTATTATAAATTTACGGCCATCATATACACCTTTGAAGTTTTTAAAAACTCTACTAATTTCAGTGTCTTTATAATCTATTTCTATCATAATACAATATTATTCCGTAAAGATAGTAATTCTTAATATAATTCTCAAGATATTTATTTAATATGTATAATTTAAAAAATATATTCGAAAGTAAGGAAGAAAAAGAAGTGCCATAAGTAGGTGATTTTATGTGTTGTCATACCACTGGTTGGTCTAATGGCCCTGGCAATCCTATTGAAGGGGAGTGTTATGAAATCATCAATGAACTACCCATCGGCTAAAGACCAATGGGTTTCTTAATATTAATTAAGAATTTTAGACGTTTCATCGATTGTGCCAGCTTTAGCTGGTCTTATTTCATCTCCACGTCTGTAATCGTCAGTCCCTGACGATATTATTTTATACCCTTCCTTAAGGATGTTAATACTCGCATTTAAATCTCTATCTAATTTTTTATTACAAGATGGACAAGTCCATTCTCTAATATTTAAAGTTAGATTTTGATTTATATGTCCACAACAATTACATGTTTTACTACTAGGAAAGAATCTATTTATCTTTACAATTTGTTTATCATTCCATTCAGCTTTATAAGTTAACATACTTACAAACCTACCCCATGACGCATCTGAAATATGTTTAGATAGTTTATGATTTTTAACCATCCCTTTAACATTTAAATCTTCTAATACAATTAAATCGTATTTTCTAATTAAATCTGTGGATATTTTATGTAGGTTATCTACTCTAGAATTGGTTATCTTCTTATGAATAGTAGCCACCTTTAATTTTTGATTATTATATCTATTACTTCCTTTTGTTTTTCTACTTAAATGTTGTTGTGCTTTTTTAAGTTGTTTTTCATAAGTTTTAGTGTATCGATTATTCTTATATTTAAAACCATCTGAAGTAATAGCAAAATCTTTAATACCTAAATCAATACCTACTTGTTTACCAGTTTTTTCTAATTTAATATAATCAGTTTCCACTAATATGGAAATAAAATATTCATTAGTTGATGTTTTAGATATTGTACATTGTTTAATTAACCCGTTAAAAGTTCTATCGATTATTACTTTAATAGGTTCTTTAAACTTAGGTATGGATAATTCGTTTTTATTTAGTTTAACGAATTGTGGAACAGTAAAACTATTTTTACCATGTTTAGATTTAAATCTGGGGAATCCTTTATTAAATCTAAAAAAATTTTTATAAGCTGTTTCTAAATTCTTTAATGAATCTTGTAATGATTGTGAATTAATTTCTTTTAACCATATATAATCATCTTGTTTTTTTAATTC
>Ga0194059_1000629_pt1 | contig 16252 bp, 17 predicted proteins | sample SepL6211m_MetaG_FD_163426 | JGI IMG/M metagenome (GOLD analysis project Ga0194059, IMG submission 163426) | Anoxic zone freshwater microbial communities from boreal shield lake in IISD Experimental Lakes Area, Ontario, Canada - Sep2016-L626-11m | ecosystem: Environmental > Aquatic > Freshwater >... | reverse complement strand
TTCTTGATGTTTACACCATGATCTTGCCCGTGCTTCATCCAGAGGGTTTTCGCCCAGCCGTCCTAGACGTCGTTGCGTTGCTAGCGATCGGTTGCACCCTGAGTGCCTTCTTCCTGAAGCGACTCGGTGATTCACCGCTCTGGCCCTCACGCGATCCGCGTCTACTCGAAGCCGCCAACTACATCGACTGATGAGCCACGATCATACCTCCAATTCTGAAAAGCCGCGGTTATCCACTGGTGTTCTACTCTGGATCGGAGTTCTGATCCTGTTACTCGCCGCTGTGCTAGGAGGTCTCTGGCTTAACCGTACTAACACCGCCACGGAAACCGAAGATGCCGACCGCGCCTCCGTCCGCACAAAGAATCTCGCGGAGCTTCAGGCCGCCGACTCGAACGCCCTCACTACCTATGGCTGGAACGATCAGGCCAAGGGAATTGTTCATATTCCCGTCACCAAGGCAATGGAACTGGTTCTTCCTGCCCTTGATGCTTCTGCAAATAAAGCCCCCAAGGAGGGCCAGCCCTAGAGTTGCCATTGCCATGAGCGATCACACACTTCCTCCTCATCATGTCGATTCGGGTCATGAACCCTTCGACAGCAAGGCCATCGATGCCTCGGTCCGCCTTCCGGTGATCATTCTCTTCGGAAATGCCATCCACTGGCTTGTGATTGGATCCCTGCTCTCGCTGATTGTTTCAGTAAAGTTAATAGCTCCCGGATTCCTCGGAGGTGTCAGTTTTATGACTTATGGGCGCCTTGCACCGATGGCGCGCGATCTAATGCTTTACGGTTGGGCTTCCCAGGCTGCGCTTGGTGCAGGCATCTGGCTGATGGCTCGTCTCTGTGGTCGTCCGCTTGGCGGAGAATACAGCGGAGGCTTCGGCGGCTCGTTGCTGCGCACGCTGATCATTAGTGCCACGGTGCTCTGGAATCTGGCGGTACTACTCGGAACGCTCGCGATCCTTGCTGGCTATAGCTCCGGCGTGGAGTGGCTTGAATATCCCAACTGGGCCTCCGCGATGCTCCTACTCTCCTTCCTTCTGATCGGGATTTGGGCGGTCTTGCTTTTTGATCGCCGCAGTACGGGACGTGCTGAGGTAGCCCAGTGGTATCTCGTCGCCGCTTTTTGCTGGTTCCCTTGGGTCTATGGCACCGCCAATCTTCTTCTTGTTTGGAAGCCGATCCAGGCATCCGCTCAGGGCCCGATCCAGTCATGGTATTGCGGCAGTTTGCTCGCCCTCTGGCTGCTCCCGGTGGCACTCGCTGGGGCTTATGCACTCCTTCCCAGACTTCTCGGCAGCCACCTGAACCGTCGCCATCTGGCCACCCTCGGTTTCTGGATGCTGCTGTTTCTTGGCGGATGGAACGGAATGGACCGCCTCATCGGAGGACCAGTTCCTGCTTGGATGACCTCTGCTGGCGTTGTCGCCGGAGTCCTTTTTCTAATACCGATCTTCATGGTCTCAATGAACCTATTCGGAATGTCCCGCAATAAAACTGTGGTGGAAGCAAGCTATCCCATTCGTTTTCTTCTCATGGGTCTTTACGCGCTTGTCATCGTTGGCGTGATCGGAGCCCTAGCCTCCTTGCCGGATGTTAGCGGAGCCGTCCGGTTCACCGCCTTCACCGAGGCTAAGACCCAGCTCTGGATCCTCGGAGCCATCTCCCTGCCACTTTTCGCTGTCCTTTATGAGTCCCTTCCGCAACTACTCGGGCGCGAATGCTGGTCTCCAGAGCTTACTGGGCGTCATTACACTCTCACCTTAGTCGGAATAGCCATGCTGGTCATTCTGATGCTTCTGGGTGGTCTCTTTACTGGAATCGCACTTGCAGACCCCACAGTATCTTTCCTCAACATCACCTCCTACTCCTATCCTTTCCATCTGATGGAGTGTGTTGCGCAGTTACTACTCCTCATAGCCGTACTGACTCTTGGCGCGAACATTACCCGCGCTTTGGCGGGTGATTATCTCCTTAACAAGCACAACGGGAAATAACATGCATCGTCTCCCTACACTGCTGAGTGGCATATTCCTGGTTTTCCTGACTTCATGGCTAGGACTTGTGGCCTATCCCGCGCTCCATCTCGGCCGTCTTACCCCCGTTCCCGATCCAGACAACGGAGGATCATTTCCTCCCACCTATGGCGGTCAGGCCATCGCCGGACAGCGAGTCTATGCGACCGAGGGCTGCATTTCCTGCCATAGCCAGCAGATACGTCAACTGAGCATCACGACTTCGGATGTCGATCGTGGATGGGGTGTTCGTCCTTCCGTCGCCCGCGACTACCTGCGCGATAGCACGGCCTTCCTGGGATCACGTCGTCTCGGCCAGGATCTCTCGAATGTGGGAGTGCGACGCCCTGACGCCAAGTGGCATCTCATTCATCTCTATCATCCTGCTGCCGTCTGCGAAGGGTCGGTTATGCCTTGTTTCAGCCATTTATTCCTGACCCGTAAAATCCAGGGTCAACGAGCTGACGATGCACTCAACCTCACGGGCGACGATGCTCCTAAGGAGGGGTACGAAGTGGTACCGACGGCCGAGGCTAAGAACTTGGTCGCCTATCTTCTATCCCTGCGCCATGATTACCCGTTGCCGGAGGCTCCTGTGAAGAAGATAGGGGCTACAAAATAAGACGATACGAGGAATCGCCGTGAATCAAGATCATCACAATCATTACCAAGAGCAGGGATCCGAGGATACCAACAGGCCCCTCTCGCCATGGCTTGTTGGGACGTTCATGCTCGCTCTCTGCTGGGGGGCTTTCTACCTTGCCTTTAACAGCGGGGGCTTTAGTCAGGATGTCTATGAGTCGAATGCTGTGAATTGGGCTGGTGGAGGCGTCGCTGCGGCAGCACCTGTCGACCCTAAGGTTGTCGGCAAGCGCCTCTACACTCAGAACTGCGTTGTTTGTCACCAAGCGACGGGAATGGGGGTCGCAGGCCAATTCCCTCCGCTCGCAGGGAGCGAGTGGGTTCTTACCGAAGGGATACATGCTGAAAATCACCTCGTTCTGCTTGTCCTGAATGGCCTTCAGGGACCCTTCGAAGTCAAGGGGCAGCATTACAACAACGCCATGGTGCCGTGGAAGCAACTCTCCGACGAACAGATTGCCGATATCTTGACCTATATCCGTTCCGACTGGGGTAACAACGCCCCTGCTATCACGCCGGAATTTGTGGCCCAAATCCGGAAAGCCGACGCAGCCCAGACTGATTCCTGGACCCAAGAGCAACTTCTGGCCAATCCTCCGGTCAAGCCCGCCGCTCCATCAGGATCTGCTCCGACCACGAAATGATCACCACCATGCTTTCCTCTCTCTTCACCAAACGGATGGCTTCCCGCTGTCTATCAGGCGGCATTTTTCTCGCATCGATTCTGATGGCGGGAGGTCTCTTTGCCGAGCAGCGTAATGGGAATATCTATGGTCTTCCACCCTGTGTCACCACCGTAGGTCTCCAGATTGACTCAATCATCAAGATGATATTCTGGCTTACGGCCGTAGTCTTTGTGCTGACACAGGGGGTCTACATTTACTACCTGATTGTCTATCGGCGTCGCCCTGGAGTCCCTGCCCATTATAGTCATGGGAATAACACGCTTGAGATCATCTGGACTACAGCGCCTACGGTCGTTTTTCTCGCCCTTGCAATCTACAGTAATCGCATCTGGGAACAAATCCACAGGCCCGCACCTGACAACGCGCTGACGATCGACGTCTCCAGCTACCAGTTCGGATGGCAATTCCGCTATCCCGGTGTCAGTGGCACTCTTGCCCCGATGGATGTTCGCAAAATCACGCCGCAGAATCCCTTCGGTACCGATGCGGAGAATCCCAAGACCTCGCAGGATGTCATCACTACTGATTTCGTCATTCCTGTCGGCCGACCCGTCCATGTCCTGCTTCACTCCCGAGACGTGATCCACTCATTTTATGTGCCGGAGTTCCGTCTCTATCAGGATTGCGTGCCGGGTCGTACCATTGGTTGGGTTTGGTTCCAAGCCACGCAGACCGGTGACTTCCAGCTCGCCTGCAACCAGCTCTGCGGAACCGGTCACTACAACATGAAAGCCCCGATCAAGATTGTTTCCGAGGAGGAGTTTCAGAAATGGCTGGAGCCCCGCCAGAAGAAGAATGCCGGTGCGCGGACCCCGGCCGCGGTTGCCATGCCGAGTCCCACAAAGGCCGTTTCCTTGACCGGTCCATCTTCCCGGAATAATCTATAGTCTCATGAGCGTATCCATCACCCACGACACCCACATCGCCGTGGAGCACGGCGCGGGGAATCACGAAAGCCATGGCCACGGAAAGCCGGGGATCATGCACTACATTTGGAATACCGATCACAAGATGATCGCGATGCAGTTTCTCTGTTCAGCCTGTTTTTTTCTTCTCTTTGGCGGAGCAATGGCTTTGGCGATGCGTTGGCAGTTGGCCTTCCCTGGTCACTCCATCCCCGTGATCGGTCATCTGCTTCCACATGGTATCGTCAACGACGAGGGGGCCATCATTCCTAGCGGTTACAATGTGCTGGTCACCATGCATGGTACCATCCTTGTTTTCTGGGTGGTCATGCCGCTTCTGATCGGCGTCTTCGGTAATTTTCTGATCCCTCTCAAAATCGGTGCCGGTGATATGGCGTTCCCGGCCCTCAACGAGTTGAGCTACTGGCTCTTTGCGCTCTCGGGCGTCATTGTGTTGAGTTCCTTCTGGGTTCCCGGGGGAGCTCCCGGAACGGGATGGACGGCTTACGCCCCCCTCAGCAGCGTGGGTGCGTACAATCAGACGCCTATTGGGCAGTCACTCTGGTGCATTGCGATTTTCGTCAACGGCCTCTCCTCTCTCACCGGTGCTGTCAACTACATCACCACCGTGATCACCATGCGCGCTCCGGGAATGACAATGTTCCGGATGCCTCTCCCTGTCTGGGCGATTTTCCTGACTGCGATCCTGCTGATCCTTGCGATCCCTGTGCTCTCCGCTGCCGCCGCGATGATTGTTTTTGATCTGAATTTCGGCACCACCTTCTTCCGTCCCTCCGGTTACGGGCAACCGCTTCTCTGGCAGCATCTCTTTTGGTTCTTCGGGCATCCCGAGGTCTACATCCTGATCCTACCCGCCATGGGACTGACCTCCGAGATCCTTGCGGTTTTCGCCCGTAAGCCTGTTTTTGGCTACAAGGCGATGGTTTGGGCCATGATCGCGATTGGTTTCCTTGGATTCATCGTCTGGGGACATCACATGTATGTCAGCGGAATGAATCTCACGCTTAGTGCTGCCTTCTCTGTCTCGACGATGGTCATCGCTGTTCCGAGCGCCATTAAGACTTTCAACTGGATGGGGACTCTCTGGCGCGGTTCGATCCATTACACGGTCCCGATGGCATTCGCCGTCTCATTTGTGTCGATGTTCGTGATCGGTGGGTTGAGCGGTATCTTCATGGCATCGACGCCGGTCGACCTGTTCGTTCATCACACTTACTTCATTGTAGCTCACTTCCACTACGTTCTGTTCGGTGGAAGCATGTTTGCCGCATTTGCCGCGGTCTATTTCTGGTTCCCGAAAATGTCGGGCAGGATGTTTAACAACACACTCGGATGGATCCATTTCTGGATGACCTTTGTGTTCTTTAACCTGACCTTCTTTCCAATGCACAATCTGGGTCTCGGGGGTATGATGCGCCGTATCGCCGACCCAACGGTCTATGATTGTCTCAAGCAGCTTCAGCCTCTGAATGTCGTTTGCACGATTGGAGCGATGGGTCTTGGTCTGGCCACGATCCCCTTTGTGATCAATATGATCTGGAGCATGAGGAACGGCCCGATGGCACCCGCCAATCCCTGGAACTCGACCACGCTTGAGTGGACGGTCTCCCATCCGATTCCCCATGGAAACTTCACGGTGACGCCGACCGTTTATCATGGTCCCTACGAGTACAGCATTCCGGGTCTGGTGAAGGATTACCTGCCGCAGAACGAGAAGGCTCCCGCACACATCACGCTGGAAGCCCACTAGGGTCATCCTGTGGGAACCGCCGTCACAACGAGAGTCAAGGCCTCGGTAATTTCGTTTCACAGCTCCGTGGGGGCTGTGCACCGGATTGCCTTCATTGGTTCCGTAGCGACATTCTTTCTGATCGTTGTTGGTGGACTTGTGACCTCGAAGGGGGCAGGGATGTCGGTACCCGATTGGCCGACGACCTACGGCTACAACATGTTCCTCTTTCCCTATTCGAAATGGGTGGGAGGAATCTTCTGGGAGCATTCACATCGGCTGCTGGCCAGTGGCATCGGTCTAATCACGTTGCTGCTTGCTGGTGTGACCTTCTGGAAGGAACGACGCGCTTGGGTGAAATGGCTGGCCGTGGCAGCAGTCCTTGGTGTGATTACCCAGGGGGTCTTGGGGGGTCTCCGCGTGACACTCTACAAGGACCAGATCGGCATCTTCCATGCAGCACTTGCCCAGAGCTTCTTCGGGTTGTTACTCGTGATCACGGCTGTGACGGGAAAGGGATTCCTGAAAGGTGCCTGGTGCGCTGACAAAGCTGCGGCATCACTACGTTGGCTTGTACTGGCAGGACTGGCGCTAACTTATTTCCAACTGGGGTTCGCGGCAACTATCCGTCACCAGCATGCCCCACTAGCTATCCGTGATTTTCCCGCAGCCTATGGCACATTGATTCCAGATACTTCGAGTTCTGCTTTGGCGCGAATCAATGATGAGCGATCACGTGAGAAGATTGCTCCCGTTTCGGCAAATCAGATTTACCTGCAGCTAGTCCACCGTGCCGGTGCAGTCGCGCTATTACTTGTTGTGATAGCCACAGCATTTTTGTCCGTAGCCCGTACACCCCTCGGGCATTGGATGCGTTCCTGGAGCCTTCTCTGGGTTGGGGCGATCCTGCTTCAAATCCTGCTCGGTGGGATAACCATCTGGTCGAATAAAGCGGCCGATGTCGCCACCTCTCACATGGCGCTGGGCGCTCTCCTGACCGCTTTCGGTATCCTTTTCACCTTCCGCCTTTTCTGCGCCGCCACCCAGGCAGCCCCTCAATCATCCTCATTTCTCGGGGAGGCCCATTCATGAATGCGGCCGAGGAGAGCATGAAATCAGAGGTAAATGCGGACTCCAAGCCGCAGGGATTGCTCTCCAATCTGAGCGAGCTCTCGAAGGCGCGTCTCTCGTTTCTTGTTCTAATTACCACGCTCGTGGGTTTCCTGCTCGGATGGCATGGTCCGATGGATTATACCCTTCTTGCCGCCACCTTGCTCGGCACCGCGCTCAGTGCCGCCGGAGCCTCAGCTCTCAACCAGTGGCTCGAGCGTGATCTCGATGCGCTGATGCCCAGAACCGCGGATCGTCCCCTGCCTGCTCGTAGGATGCACCCTTCCGATGCACTGCTTTTTGGTATGCTCTGCTGTGGAAGTGGTGTAGCGATCCTCTTTTTCTTCGCCAATCCCCTGACTGCACTCCTCGGGGGATTAACAATCCTCATTTACGCCGCCCTTTACACCCCGATGAAGCGCTTCACGGAGCTCAACACTCTTGTAGGTGCCGTTCCCGGTGCGCTTCCCCCTCTTCTCGGATGGACCGCCGCAACGAATCATACGGGCTTCGGAGGATGGATCCTCTTCCTTATCCTCTGGTTCTGGCAGATGCCTCATTTCCTCGCGATCGCATGGCTTTACCGCGACCAGTATGCCGCGGCGGGATTCAAGATGCTGAGCACTCGTGATCCCGACGGATGGTCCACGGCCTGGCAGGCTCTTATCTATTCGATCGCGCTGCTGGGCGTATCCCTTCTGCCCGGTATGATCGGCATGTCCTCTTCCTCCTACTTCTTTGCTGCCTTGGCTCTGGGTGCGGCAATGATTTATCTCTCAGTTGCCTTTCTCAGGAACCGGACGAATCCCGCGGCTCGCCACCTCTTTTTTGCCTCGATCATCTATTTGCCATTGCTGCTGGGGGCTCTCCTTGCCTTTGGCCACTGAAACAACAATGTTTAGATCGCCGAATCGCAAAACCCAGTTCGCAATTCTTGCGGGTCTCATTGTTTTTGCGCTCGCCCTCTGCGGTCTTGTCGTGTTCATGATGTTGCGTCGCGGTCCTGCCGTGGCTTACTGAATTTTCAAAGATGAATAACGCTTCCTACAACAACTCCTCCATTTTTCACGCGCCTATGGTTGCGGAGGTTTCCGAGCATGATCATCATGCCGCTCCTCCGACTTCTCCCGCGATCTGCAAGCTCGGCATGTGCATCTTTCTATGTTCTGAGGCGCTCCTTTTCAGCGGACTGATTTCTGCCTACCTGGTGCTTCGCCAGGGAGCCGGTTCTTGGCCTCCTAATTTTGGCGACGGCATTGAGCTTCCCCCAATGCCCAAGCTTCTGACTGGCATCAATACCGTCATCCTGGTCAGTAGTTCCTTCGTCTATCACTTCGCCGAGGTGGCCGTGAAGAAAGGGAAGTCAGGCGCTGGCTGGATGCTTCTCGCTGCCTTGATGGGTGCCACGTTCGTCGGTATCCAATGCGTCGAGTGGACGGAGCTTTACCATGAGGGGCTCTGGTTTAATAAAGGGGGAGTCTATGGCTCTTCCTTCTTCACATTGACAGGCTTCCACGGTGCTCATGTCTGTATCGGCGTCCTCTTGATCCTCTGGTGCTTTTTCATGCAGGTTACCAAGGGGACCTTCACCCCAAAGAGGCATGTTGCTTTGGAGAATGTCGGTCTCTACTGGCACTTCGTCGATGTCGTCTGGGTCTTCCTATACACGATTCTCTATCTGATCTGATTTAGGTTTAATTAGGAATTCCTTGTGAGCGAGCCAACTCCGGAACCGGGCGCCCCGAAAAGGCTCCCCTTTATGGTTTGGGTCATCACTTTTATGGTTGCGATCGTTATGATCGCTGGAGCTAGTAAGCTCTTCCGGAGTTCCGAACGTAGGGATTATGAGGTGACGCCAGCCATCGGAACGGTTCCCGAATTCCATTTCACGACACAGGAGGGAAAAACTCTCACTAAGTCCGATTTGCTAGGAAAGGTATGGGTAATCGATTTTTTCTTCACCCGCTGCCCCGGTCCCTGCCCGATGATGTCGTCGCGCTTGGCAGAGATCTCCAAGGAGCTTAAGAAAGCCAAGGACGTGCGTCTGGTATCGCTTTCGATAGATCCCGAGCACGACACACCCAAAACTTTAAAAGAATACGCCTCACGCTTCGAGGCTAATCCGGAGCGATGGCTCTTTCTGACAGGTCCGAAGGCCGAGGTGGAGACTTTCACCTCCAAGGGGATGCTGCAGGCCCTCTCCTCCGACACCGCAAACCCCGTCAATACGGTTCATTCGACACGCTTCTTGGTGATCAATCGTCAGGGGCAGATCCGCATCGCCCGCAAGCTCGATGAACCGGAGCTGGTCCAGAAGCTTTTGATCGACATCGGGAACCTCCTGAGGGAGCCTTATAACAAGACCACGGCACCATGAAGTTACTTACCTTCCTTCCGGTTTTAATCATGTCACTGGCAAATGCTATGGCCTGTCCCGACTGTGCCCTGCAAGGCACTGGTGGCCAGATCGAGCCCATGACCATCGTTTCCAAAGCAGCTTTTTCCTCCAGCACCCTCTTCATGATCGGCGTGGTTTTTTCCGTGGTCGGGTTCATGACCTGGATCATGGTGAAGACCTGTCGGGATCTTAGCCGGGAGCGCCCCCTCTCCTCCTCACTGGAAGCCTGAGGCCCGGTAGCTTGATGACTGTTCACCAACTTCCGGCGGTCAACGCCTCGCTGAATGGGATCAGCACCCTGCTGATCATCACGGGGTGGATTATGATTCGTAATGAGCACAAGAGGGCTCATGCGGCTTGCATGCTCGGAGCTATCGTCACATCCGCGGCATTCCTTGCCTGTTACCTCTACTACCACTTTCACGTTGGCCATGTTGTCTTCACGCATTCCGGATGGTCGCGGGCGCTCTACTTCGTGATCCTTTTCACCCATTTGCCATTGGCTCTGGTGATCGTTCCCCTTATTGCCCTTACGATCACCCCGGCTCTGCAGCAACGCTTTGACACCCACAAGCGAATAGCCCGTTGGACCCTACCAATATGGCTCTATGTCTCTATAACAGGTGTGCTGGTTTACCTAATGCTCTACGTATGGTTTCCTTCCGCGAAGATCTGACCGGCACGAATCCTCCCCCCGCGGGTGCCGGGCTCGAAAGGACCGGCATGCTGGATGCCTTTGCCCACGATACCCGCGAGGATGTCCTGGTGCTTGCGATGTTCGAGACCCGTTCTTGGGAGCATGGAGAGCGACAACTCTTTCAACTTCAGGAGAAACTCAATGCCTATGTCTCCTTCATCCTGGACGGTGAGATGAAGGACAATTTTCCTCACCTTCATGGAAAACCCGTGCGGATCGAACTCCGTACCTCCCAAGAACCCTCCGAGAAGGCAATGGGCTTCCTTGGACGGGCCCGTGACCAACTGGCGCTCCAGCAGATTAGACTTGAGGTTGTCGTGATCGGAGAAGTGACTGCCGAGGGTGGTTGCTGCGGAGGAGCATCCTCCGGTGGTAGCGGTTGCTGCGGTGGGAGTACTCAAGCTCATCATGAGGCGCCCGTTCAGGAATCCCGCGGCGCCTGTGGCTGCGGCCACTAATCAATTTAAGATCTGCTATGGAATTCAGCACAACGACGACACGACCCCGTAACGTCGACTGGAAGCGGGCGGCCGCGATCCTCTACGGTGACTGGGGCACCAGCAAGGCCTACGTTATTGGTCTGGCCTTTGCAGTGGCAGGTTACAGCTCACCATGGCTCATCGGAGCGATGTGCCTGCTCACAGCACTTGTAGGGATCAACTACATGGTCATCTGTCGGCATTATCCGAATGGTGGCGGTGTCTATGCCAGCGTCCGGCATCGCTCCGAGATCATTTCCATCGTGGGGGCGTTCCTTCTTATTGCGGACTATATCGTGACGGCGGCCGTGAGTGCCCTCTCCGCATTCCTTTATCTTGGGGTTCCTCATCCCGAGTGGTTTGCCGCCGCCGCCATCGCTATCATCGGGGCATTGAATTACTTCGGTCCCAAGCATACCGGGGGCGCCGCTGTGCTTGTTGCCGTTCCGACGGCTATCGTTGTTATTCTGCTCGGTCTCCTGGCTATTCCCCATTTGGGAGAAGCAGTGATTCAAACGCAACCGCTTCACGGTGGGTTTTTCCATAATTGGAATGCCTTCGTTGCTATCGTTCTCGCCCTTTCGGGTGTGGAGGCGATCGCCAACTCGACGGGTGTGATGAAGCTCAATCCGGGCAGCACGCTTGAAAAGCCGAATGTCTCCAAGACCGCCAATAAAGCCATTATCGTCGTCATGCTGGAGGTATGCCTCCTCACGGCCCTGTTAGGCCTCGCCATGGCAGCACTTCCGGGAATGGTTGCGGCCAATGGAGATGTCAATGCCCCAGGTGCCGAGGGGGTTCGCGACTACATGCTCCGCTACATGGCCCAGATCTTCGCAGGTAACCTCTTCGGGCCTGTCCTCGGACACATCGCGGCCTGGACTATCAGCATCGTTTTTGGCGTCCTTCTGCTAAGTGCCGTGAACACGGCGATCGTGGCTCTGAGCGGAATTTCCTTCCTGATGGCCCGCGACCAGGAGATGCCGCCGATCTTTGCAAAGCTGAACTCCTTCGGCGTCCCGAATGCCGGCCTTTTCTTTGCCGTGCTTGTGCCTGCGGGTTTGGTCATCGCTGTCAGCGATATGTCTGGTCTGGCCGATCTCTATGCTGTCGGCGTGGTGGGAGCCATTGCGGTGAACCTGGGTGCGACCAGCACAGACTGGAAGCTTCAACTTAAGTCGTCCGAACGCGCCCTTATGTTTGTGACTTTCGTGATCATGGCGGTGATTGAGATCTCACTGTTCATCGATAAACCGAATGCCAGGATCTTTGCCTTCACGGTGCTGGCCATTGGTCTGGTGCTTCGCGGGCTTGCCAAGGAAAGCTCGGAACGAAAGGCTAAGGCAGCTCAGGAAGCAGCTCTGGAGGCGGCCGTTCTGGCCATGGAGAGCACCGGTAAGACTTCCATCATAACATCCGGCGAATCTGCTTCTGCCTCCTCACCAAGAATTCCTATCGCTACAGGAACGGCTACGGCGCCCGCGCCTGTGGCGAAAGCCTATAACGGCCCTGTCCTTGTTGCAGTAAGGGGTAAGGGGCGCACGCTCGATTTTGCCGTTAAGGAAGCCGCGGAGAACGGCCAGCCTCTCTATGTTCTTTTCGTCCGTGAGCAGCCGGTTATCGCGCCGGGTGATCGGCGTAGAAAATGGACAGAGGACAAGCAAGCCCGTGAGACCTTCGAGTCATTAAGAGATAAGGGGCTCGGTGAAACCATCATTCCCTGCTACGCCGTCAGCGATGCTCCGGCTCATACCATCGCCGATCTTGCTTCCACGATCGGTGCCGAGCGCGTTTTGCTCGGTGCTCCCCAGCGGAACACCCTGCTCCATGTGCTGCGAGGGAATATCATCCGCGAGGTGGCATCGCTTCTGCCGGATGACATTTATCTTCTGGTCTGCGTTTAGCCAATGGTACTTGTTTACGCGAAGCCGATATTCATGAACTTCCGCAACGCGCTTTTTCTCATCACTTTGTTCGCCTCCGTGATCACGTCGGCAAGGCTCTTTGCGGGTGACATCACACCCGGGGATGCAAAGTGGCATGATGGGGAAGTGGTTACTGTCAAGGGTAAGGTACTTGAGTTTCGTGAATTCTCTGGAGAGGCCTTCCTCGACATGGGTCAACGTCACCCCAAGGAAACCTTCACGATCTTCTGCGCACCCCAAACCAAGATCTCTCGAAAGGTTCTTTCACGCTTTGAGGGAAAAACCATTTCCGTAACGGGCAAGATCAATGTCTATAAAGGCCGCCCGGAAATCATACTAACCTCCCTTGATCAGATTTCTCGGAAATGAACGTTGAACGACTCAAATACATCATCTGGGCTGCAGACACTGCGCGCGCCGTCAAATTCTATACCTCCGTTTTTGGTGGGAAGGTCATCCGGGAGAACCCTGCCGTGACCGACATCGAGATCTGCAACGGGATCATCGGCATCCACGGGGGCGGCGAGGGTAAGCGCACTTGGACTGGCATGAGCTTTCAGGTGGCTGATGTGATCGCCGGAGCCGCGGAAGTTGTTGCGGCAGGAGGGCAGTTATTGAGGGAACCCCAACCTGAGAACGGGGAACCGCCTCACCTAGCGATGTGTGTGGATACAGAAGGGAATGAAATTATGCTAAGCCGCAAACGCCACTAGGCGTTTGGGCAGGCTTGTGCTTTTTGCGCAGCAGTTCGTTGCTGTTCTGTCGGCGTAGGATTAAATACGCCTTCCCTTGCGCGCTTGCTCCTGCATCGAAAATCGCATCGCCTAGTTGAGAAAATCTTCCGAGATTTTACGCCGTTGTGTAAACCTCGGCGCCACTTTCCTTGAACTCCTTGGACTTCTCCTCCATGCCTTTCTTGAGAGCTTCCTCCTCGGAGAGATTTTGGGCGGCGGCGTATTGGCGGACGTCCTCGGAGATCTTCATGCTGCAGAAGTGGGGGCCACACATGGAGCAGAAGTGGGCTGACTTGGCTCCCTCTTGTGGCAGTGTCTCGTCATGAAACTCCCTGGCGGTGATCGGATCCAGCCCAAGATTGAACTGATCCTCCCAGCGGAACTCAAAGCGGGCCTTGGAAAGCGCGTTGTCGCGGTACTGGGCACCGGGGTGTCCCTTGGCAAGGTCTGCGGCGTGGGCGGCGATCTTGTAGGTGATGACTCCGTCCTTCACATCCTTCTTGTTGGGCAGACCGAGGTGTTCCTTCGGCGTGACGTAGCAGAGCATGGCACAGCCGTACCATCCGATCATGGCCGCCCCGATACCGCTGGTGATATGGTCGTAGCCGGGGGCGATATCGGTGGTGAGAGGTCCGAGCGTGTAGAAAGGGGCCTCGTGGCACCACTCGAGCTGCTTGGCCATGTTCTCCTCGATCATGTGCATGGGGACATGGCCGGGGCCCTCATTCATGACCTGAACTCCCTTCGCCCAGGCGCGCTCAGTGAGTTCACCCTGGACCTTCAGTTCGCCGAACTGGGCCTCGTCGTTCGCATCGGCCACGGAACCGGGACGGAGGCCGTCGCCGATCGAGAAGCTGACGTCATAGGCGGCCATGATGTCGCAGATGTCGTCCCAGTGCGTATATAGGAAGTTCTCCTGATGGTGAGAGAGACACCACTTGGCCATGATGGAGCCGCCGCGGCTGACGATGCCAGTCATGCGCTTGGCAGTAAGCGGGACGAAGCGGAGTAGGACTCCGGCGTGAATCGTGAAGTAATCGACCCCCTGCTCGGCCTGCTCGATCAGTGTGTCGCGGAAGATTTCCCAGGTGAGGTCCTCGGCCTTGCCATTAACTTTTTCCAGGGCCTGATAGATCGGGACGGTGCCGATCGGAACGGGGGAATTTCGCAGGATCCACTCGCGTGTGGCATGGATGTTCTTGCCGGTGGAGAGATCCATGACGGTGTCGCCACCCCACTTGGTGGCCCAGCGCATCTTCTCGACCTCTTCCTCGATCGAAGAAGCGACGGCACTATTTCCAATATTCGCATTGATCTTCACCAGGAAGTTGCGCCCGATGATCATCGGCTCAAGCTCAGGGTGGTTGATATTTGCAGGGATGATGGCGCGGCCCGCCGCGACCTCGGAGCGGACGAACTCGGCAGTGATCTCCGCGGGTATGCGCTGCGGAAAGCGGCTAAAGATCGAGGGAGTATAGGGGCTTTGTGGCAAAGGGGAAAGCTGGCCGGATCCGGAGTGCTGCTTCCCGAGTTCGTTGCGCACGATGTCGTTCGAGAGATCGGAGAGCGTGGTCTGCTGGGCGCGACCCATATTCTCGCGGATGGCGATGAACTCCATCTCCGGGGTAATGATCCCCTGGCGGGCATACCAGAGTTGAGTCACGGGATGACCAGCGGATGACCGGAGCGGCTTGCGCCTGTTTCCGGTCAATCCTGGAAACTCGATCAGTCGGTTCCGCTCGGCGGTGCTGGCATACTCTGCGTGCTTGCCCGAGAGGTAGCCATTGTCCATCGGTTGTACTTCGCGACCTTCGTAGGCGGCCACATCAGCGCGCTGCTCAATCCATTTCTGACGCAGAGGTGGCAGTCCCTCTGAGGAGTCACCATCAAAAGCCGGATCACCCCAGGGGCCGCTGCAATCGTAGACGCGGACGGGAGCGTTCGGCTCCAGTTCGCCAGAGAAGTTTTTGGTTGGTGAGAGCATGATCTCGCGCATCGGGACGCGCAGCTCTGTGTGGATGGTTCCTTCCACATAGACGCGGGTACTGGCAGGCAACGCATCAGCGCTGGAAAGATCTGAGTAGCTGGATTCGATATCGACTTTGGTGGAGATCATGAAAGTAGGGATTTAGACTTTTAGACTGTGATGTTGGAGAAGAGGAAAGGGGTGGGATGAAGGCAATAAAAGGGCCACGCGTAGTGAGTACGGCGCGGCCTGAGTCCTCTCCCTGACCTGTGTCAGGTTCAAAGGGTCGTCCGTTATGTCCCGGACCTCTCAGCCAGCTGGCTCCCCCGCATATGAAATACCAGAATAAGCGACTCCCGCCCCGGGTCAACGCCCAACAATGAGTGAAACCCGATCAACCTCAGCTAAAAGAGCGTTGCTATGCAGACGGCGTTAATTATTAATCTCCGAATCGGTATGAACCTAGCCCTCTTTACCGATTTCTGCACCGCTTGGAGAAGCAGTATCCGCGAGGGGTTGTCTGCCAACCGCTTTTTTCGAGATACTGTAGCAGGGATTGTTGTTGGCGCGATCTCGCTTCCGCTATCCATGGCATTTGCCATTTCCTCGGGCATGTCGCCACAGTCGGGAATTTACACGGCAATTGTGGGCGGCCTTGTAGCGGGAATTTTCGGCGGGTCGAAATACCAGGTCTCGGGACCGACCGCCGCTTTCATTGTCATCCTGATTCCGATCGCGAGGGATTTTGGACCTGCCGGACTGATGATCACGACCGCCTTCGCGGGCTTGATTCTGCTTCTCTTGGGTCTCTTGAAACTTGGGAAGCTGATTGATTTTATCTCCTTCCCCGTCATTGCGGGCTTCACCCTTGGGATCGCAATCTCGGTGATCATCCTTCAACTTCGGAGTTTTTCCGGCGTTATCGCGCCTACAACCAACTCG
>Ga0194059_1000628_pt1 | contig 16300 bp, 19 predicted proteins | sample SepL6211m_MetaG_FD_163426 | JGI IMG/M metagenome (GOLD analysis project Ga0194059, IMG submission 163426) | Anoxic zone freshwater microbial communities from boreal shield lake in IISD Experimental Lakes Area, Ontario, Canada - Sep2016-L626-11m | ecosystem: Environmental > Aquatic > Freshwater >... | reverse complement strand
ATGTTGTTCTCCATCATATTCTATACATGTATTTTGTTTAGGAATAAAAAAATCAAATCGCATTTTTTTTTCGTAAATACAATCATTAAAAGTTTTTTCACGAACATATTCAATTTTATTATCATCTAAAAATTGTTTAATTAATATTTCCCCCTTTGACAATTTACAAATAGGACACCCACTTTTTTTATTTAAATGGTCATTTGGAGTAACCTCAAATATTCCGTGATTTTTACAGACAACACTAACTTTTGTCGTATTATTTTTATACTCAACATTTGAATAATTATAATTATCCCCGTGTACTTTTATTGATTGTCCTATAAACTCTTCAGTTGTTGGTTTATATACATTACCACATTTTTGACATCCTACACCAGTAAGATGGTGATGCGGTGATTGTAAAAATTCTCCGTGAATCGGACAAATAATTTTAATTTTACTGTCAGTATGCGAATATTTTGAATGAGAATAGTCATATTTAAAATTATGAATAATGTTAAATCTTTCAATAATATTTTTTTTAACATTATTACTTTTAGATATTGAAGCATTATTACATTTATTACATCCAACTTTTTTTGATAAATGGTCATTAGGCCTAATCTCAAACATTCCGTGAGTAGGACATATAATTTTAACTTTATTTCCGTTACTGATATATTCAACTAAAGAATAATCGTATTTCTTATCGTGAATCTTAATAGAATCTTCAATAAACTCTTCGGTTGTTTTTCTTTTACTCATATATATAAATATGAGAAAAGAACGGAAAAGATAAATTATTATAAATAATCATATAGACAAGAACTATCGTTCCTTAATTTTCGTAGTGCCTTTTGTTTTATCTGTCTGACCCTTTCTTTAGTAAGACTGAAATCCCCACCAATATCTTCTAAAGTTCTTGGTGACCCAGAGATACCAAAATAATCTTCAATAATTACTTTTTCCCTCTCATCTAACGAACCTAATAATCCCATCAATTTACTTTTCAATAAATCTTTACTGTTATATATCTCATCAGGCATATCAGCATCTTCGTTTTTGATAATATCAAATAGAGTATCACCTTCTTCATTGATATTCATGTCAAGGTCAATCATAGATGGTAGGCTTTGAAATTTTGCTTCTAAGGAACCACCATTTGATTCAATTGCCCTTTTGGCTCTGTGTAAGTCTTGAACAACATTAACGGGTAATCTAATGGTTCTGGCATTATCATTCAGTGATTGTAAGATAGATTGTTTAACCCACCAAACCGCATATGAAATAAATCTTAAATCTTTATTCCAATCAAAGTTTTTGATTGCCTTCATTAATCCAAAGTTTCCTTCGGCGATTAAGTCAGGGAAATCCAATCCTTGGTTTTGATACTGTTTTGCAACTGTAATTACAAATCTTAAATTACCTTCAAGTAATTCTTTATGAACCTTTTTTCTTTGAGATTCCGTTAGTTCTTCAGACTTCATAATCTGTGCTAACTCTTTCTCTCGTTGTGGTGTCATAACCTTTATCTTACGGATGTCCTTAAGATAGTGTTGAATTTCTTCTTGATTAATCGGAATTCCTGTGTTTTTATCTTTCATATTTATTTTTTAGAGTATTCGTTAAGTAATTTTAGTTCAGAATCAGACAGAGAGTTGTAACCCTCATCAATTATTTTATCTAAAAGTTGGTCTAATGTTTTTTTATTAATCTTACTTTTAGATTTAATTTGTTCAATATCGTCAATATCATTTTCATTAGTAATTTCTTTACTCATTTCTTCAATTAGAATTTCTAAAAAATTAACATCATTTTCATTGTTATCGAACCCTTCACCAAATAACAATTTTAGTGCCTCAGCTTGTTCTTCCTTAGTATTCTCAACTGTGATGTTTGTTTTGTCAGGATTAAACAAGTGTCTCTCAATACTACCATCAATCCAATATGACATTCTGTCAGGTTCACATGGTGACAGAAAATAAACAATACCTGATTCTCCCAATATCCCTTGAAAAAATTGATTGATATCAGTAAAACTCCCTTTAGAATCAAATGTGAATATTACGGATTCATTCCCATAATAATATTTTATATCCGTAGAGTCTGTTATTCCAATAATTTCCTCAGCCAATATTTTTACAAACTTCTCTTGGTCTTTGTGTTTCGCGAAAATGAATAATATATATTTCATATGTTTATCTTTCATTCTACAAATATACAATAAAATTTTTGAATAACAAAGAAAATTGTTCTCTATTGTTTAATTAGATATTTCAACTCTCTTTTGACAAATACCATAATATTCTTCAGATATTTCACTTCCAATATAATTTCTATCCGTTTGAATAGCTGCTCTCGCAGTAGTTCCACTACCCATAAAAGGGTCAAAAATTAAGTCACCAGGATTTGACCAAGTAATAATATGGTCTTTAACTAATTGTATTGGGAATATTGCCGGATGTTGATAAGCAATATTATCTTCCTGCCCGTTTTTAGATGTTTTAAAAGTCCAAACATTATACCTTTGCCCAAATTCTTCAATAATTTTTTTCTTTCTTTCAACCATTGTACCGTCAACCTGTCTTGAAGTATTTTTACCCCAACTACCAACTTGTCCGCCATAAACATTTTTTCTATCTTTAATTGAGTTAAAATTTTTTGGTTTACCTTTAGATAATATGAACATGTATTCAAAAATTTGATGGTATCTATTAGACGATGGATTTGAAAAGTTATTTTTCATATAAATCATAGTATCATGAATATTAAATCCTATCTCTTTAAAAAATAATGCTTGTCTAAATGATGTTCCAGTTTCACTACCTTTTTCGGTCCCATCACCAACAACCCAAACTACCACACCTCCATCCTTTGTTGTTCGGTATAACTCTTTCGCAATGTTTTCAAAATCAAATGAATAACCATTAAATTCAGTTTTTTTACCTGAAACATGATTATTATAAGTCCTTAAATCATCATAAGGAGGTGAAGTTACCGTTAAATCAATTGTATTATTTTCAATGTTTGATAATGTTACCAAACAATTCTCATTATATATTTTATTTATTTCCATCATATATTTTATAAAATTTTTTAGCAGAAATATCTTTGTTTTTCCCAATAGGTAATGTTAATAACTGTTCTTTATTAACTTCAATCATATCCACATTACCATCCTTTAAATTTCTTATATCCGCTAATATAAATTTATCTAAAGAGTCCAACTTTTTGTTATACCCTCCATCAGTTACTTTTCTTCCAAAACCAACTTCTTTTGATGAAGCAAAGCTAACTTTTTTAGTAATTGTTCGAACCTCAATTCTTTCCCCAAGAGTATTTTTTACATCAAAGGAAGAGTTTTCATTCTGTCTAACTCCATCTACCCAAAATTCAGCAAGTCTTCCTATAATTCTACCATCATTCAAAAAATTATATGACTCCTCACTATCCGTAAGTCCTAACGCCTGTGCGAGTAATTTTAAATCAATTTTTTTTCTTTGTATCTTTTTCATACTACGAATATATTAAAATTATATTAACTATCTAATAATTTTACTCTTTTTACCTAAATTATCAAACTCCCTATTGTGAAACAAAACTAACATTATCCTCTTTTTTAATCTTAACCACATTATCCGCCCAATTAGTTACCAAAGGATTATGGGTAATAACGAAAATCTTTTCAAAATATTCTTTAATCTTAGTAAAAAATTCCGCAACCATATCTAAATTATCGTTAGATATTTTACCAAACACCTCATCAAACACTATTATATTTGGTTTTGGTAATGAACAAATTTTACTTAACACCGCTCTTAAAGCCAACGACGCAATTGTTCTCTCATAACCTGAACCTGACGCCATTAACTTCTCAACTTGAGTATTGTTGTCAATCATTAAAAATTCAACCTCATTCTTATCATTAATGTTTACCTCCAACCTAAAATGTGAACTATCCTCTAATAATCTTTGTAATTCAGAATTAATTAACGGCATCATAGTTTTCATAATCATTTTTGAAACCCCATTCTTACCGTATATCTCCAAATAAATTTTATAAATTTTTTCTCTTTCAGCCTCCTCACCAATCTTAACAATCGTCTTTAAATTTTGTTCTATCTTATCGTTATACGTCTGAATTTGAAAATCGTTACCATTAATTTTTTTTATTGTGGAATTCTTTTCAACATCAAGGTCATCCAGTCTCATTCCCGCTTTAATTAATTGTGTTTCAATTTTTTCATTGGAAGTTATCTTATCTTGTAATTCATTATACTTTGTTAATTTATCTTGGAGTCCTTTAATTTTTAAATCAAACCCTTCAATACTAAGTTCGTATTTCTCTTTGATTAATTTGTTTTTCTCATACTCATCAAATTCTTTTTTAAGTTGGACGAATGCTTGTTCTTTGCTTGATAAATCATTCATTAACTCCACAATTAGGTCTTTTTGCTTGATGTAACCATCAAGTTCGGCAATTTTAGATTGAGTGATTGATGCCATCATTAAATCAATTCCACAGTGTTCACATTTGATTCCACCATCGACAGAACTCTTTAAATCCTCAATAGTCTTTATCTTATGGTCAACCTCAACCTTTTTTCTATACTCGACATCATAATCTTCCTTAACCTTATCATGTTTGTCCTCATAATAAAATGATGACGGTTCAATAACTTTAATTTCAGATAATTGTTTTTCAACACCTTGTCTTTGACCTTTAAGGGTAGTTATTTCCGTATTTACTTTATCAGGAGAAAGTAAACTAATTTCTTTATCAATATCCGTATGTTTACTCTTTAAAAGATTATCTCGATATTCTTGGCCTTTAATTATTCTATCTTGAACATCAATTAAATCCTTTTGAAGTTGTTTATTTTCATCATTAAGTACAACTATTTTGGAATTAAAATCTTCGTTATCTGTTTTTAATTTCTCACTACTATAGATGTTCGACATCATTGATTTTGAGAAGTCACTGTAGATTTCTTTACCAGTATCTTCTTTCTTTTTAAGGAAATCCAATCCCATAAATCGAGATAATACTTGTCCTCGAGCAGTTGGTTTAGAATCAATCAAATCTTCTAAATTGGTGGCAGTTGTTAAGATTGTCATTAAGAAATCTTCTTTAGACCCAATAGATGTTTTAATAAACGCCTCAGTCTCTCTTCTTTGTTCACCAGTAAAGTTCTGTAAACTACCATCAGATAACTTTTTAAAGAAGTCTAACTCTGTCTTAACATTCCATTCACCCGCTTTAGATTTCTTTCTTTCAATATTTCTAACGATAATATATTCATCACCATCAATAATAATTTCTCCCTTAACAGATACTTTATCCTTATCCGTGAATCGGTTGAATACTTCTTCAGCCTTCGATGTCTTAGTTGTCTCATTAAAGAATAAGAATAACAATAAATCTACAGTTAAAACCGTTTTACCACCAAAATTAGGTGGATTAGACTCAACTACAGATATCCCATCACATTTTTCAAAATCAAGTTTTTGGTTTTCACCATATGAAAGAAAATTCGAGAATACAATATTCCTAATGAACCATCGTTTAAATGGACTAACCTCACTATTGTTTACCAATAATTTATTATCAACTATTCCATCAAGATGAATTATCTCATCAAAATATTTTTCTAAAGATTTTGAAGTTAAATATGTTTTAACTAACTCAGATTGATAATTTTTATCCAAGATATTGAAAGATATGTCAACCGTATGTGTTACGTCATCACTAGCTTTAGTCTTAGTAATAACATTTACATTAGTTGTCTTGTACTTCTTTTGGAAGTAATGTCTAACACTCTTAATCTTTTCTTGTGTAAAATTTTCAGCATAATCGTCCCATACGACTTGGACATACGGATTATCTAAAGTATCAAATTCTAATTCTTTATTCATTATTGTATAATTAAATTCTATTGGGGGATTGAATAAATCCATTTTTGGTATGAGTAAATTTAGTCTTGAGAGGGTTCTTCATTAGTAAGAACATCAATGATATTCTCAGCCTTTAATTCATCAGTTTCAGTTAACCCTGAGAATTTATTTTGAAACTCTTGAATTTTTTGTTCCATCATTTGGAGATATTTCTTATCCATTTGTTTTTTCTCATTCTTAAGTCTTTCATTTCTTTTCGCAATTTTTGCTCTGTGTTCTTTTGTTGCCTTACCCATCGTCTATTATATTATTGATTTATACTTATTATTTTGCCGGTCTGTTTTCTTCAAACCATTCTACGATAGCATTTATCGCCCATACCGCACCTGATGATAATATACCATCAAAGAACCATCCACACCATAATGGCATTCCAAATAATGTCATTGCCGGTGAGAATACCACTAAAGATAAAAACCAGCCGCCATGGAACCCAAAACACATAGGACATGATAATATTCCTGATATGAAATGAGCAACCCCATTCAATGGTACTGATTTATTGTTTCCCCATGTTTGGAAGAAGTTTCTTACTCCCGAAAATATCGATGAGAAGACCATAATGTTCATAAGTCCGTAACTTAAAATGAACCAAGTTAAAATGTTAATTGTCATAATTTATATGTTTTTTGTAAGATTCGACCCTTTCATGTAGACCGCACCTTGATTTATGTTTAGTTGTTCTAATTGTTTGATAGTCCCCTCAAGTTCTTGTATTTTTGTATTTTTATCTGTAAGTTCTTTTCTTAATTTATTCAATGTGTCTTGTAACATCACCAGTTTATCATTAGACACACCAACTTCTTTAATCACCTCAACAATTTTCTCAACCTCAACAATCTTCTCAATAATAATCGGTTCAGGATTGTCACAAATCTTTCCTATATTTGTGACAGAATTTTCTTCCTTTTTGTCGTAAATATAAACTATTTTTTCGACAGGAACTTCAACTTTAACCTCTTTAATTACTTCTTTATCAACATATTTAATTACCTCAACTTCTTTAACAATCTCTTTGTCGACATATTCAATAACTTTAACTTCCGTGGGGGGTGTGGGGACTTCTTTAATGATTTCAACAATTTTTTCAACAATAATTTCTTTTACCTCGTCAGTATCGACTTCACCTATAAGACCGTATTTCTCCAAGTTAAATCCTTTCTTGAAACATTTATTGATAAACCCATCAATATCCATAATCTTGTTTAACAAACAAAAATCATAAATTTCTTTGGTATTTTTAAGGTCGATATTATACATTTGTGAGTTTTTCTTTTCCATCGATAATATCTTCAAATGATTTTAATTTAAAAGATAAGAATGGCTTTGAGTTTTTCAAATCAACAAAATCATATTTATCATTCTCAACATCATAGATACCAAACCCATGTTTATTTACCGTTTCACCAAAATTCTGTTGGATTGTTGAACCAACCATATATGCTTTCTTACCACCAGGAATATTAAAGACTTGTCGTTTATGAATATCTCCACATAATACCAAATCACACCCATCAAACTTATCTGTTTCAAATCCAGTCTCAAACTTATAACCAATATCAGTTGTTAATCCTTGCACAGGTCCGTGAAACAATCCAATCTTTAATCTACCCGTTTTTTCAATTTCAGGTGGAATGTTATGGTCAAGTAATGAATACACTACCCAATCAACATTATCGTCCTCATATTCACCTCTATTCTTCAAATAAACAATATTGTCGTTCTTTAATGAATCAATTACCGGTGTAAGAGCATCTAACCTTGAAGAATTACTTTCCAAGAAATCATGATTTCCAATTATCAAAACGGTTTTAGCAATTTTAGAACATTCCGTTAATGTCCAAGCAACAAACTCAATCAACTCTGGAGTCATTTGATTTTTGGAATGAACGAGGTCTCCCGTGAACACAATTCTATCAGGATTAATCTCTCTAAATTGATTAAACATATCGATAAGAACACCACGATAAAGTTCATGGTCTTTAAATAATCTGACATGTAAGTCAGAGAAGTGAACTAATTTTTTTATCATTACATTACTATTCTTGGTGGTTTACCTAAATCATCGTCATCTCTATATTTTAAAGGGACTGTAATAGGTGGTAAATGTTGTAATTGGGTTTTAGTCATAATATTAGCGAACTCACTAATGTTAAAATCATCTTTAACCTTTTTCATTTTTTCCTGTATGGATTCAATATCGACTTGTTTGATTGTAGTCCAATCTCTATTGGTCATAAATCCGTCTAACCAAACGTAAAATTCTTTGTAACTTAACATATTATTCATATTAATTCTCTATTATATAAGTTCACTAAAATTATTCTGGCAAATTTAAACTCCTTAGCCCTATTCAATCGTAGACCATGTTCCTTAGCAATCACATTTAAGTAAGGCAAGACTTCAGTTATTCTCATTCTACCAATTTCCATTTTCTAATTTAGAATAATTCAAATTCAGGATTAACATGTCCACATAAACCACACATATAAGTTGGGAATGGAACAAGAGTATCTTCCGAACTACCTGTTAAAATTTTATTTACTTTTTTTATCAATACAACTTCTTTGAAGTATTTTGAGTTACATTTCTCACACTCAACCGTTGGTTGCGCTTTTAGGTCAATTTTTGGTTTTAAAATATCGTCCATTTTATTTAATTATATAATTTATTTTTATTCCTTTTGAGAAATTATCATCCCAAGTTGTGGTATACACCCACGCAATTGTTACATCATTTTCCATGTTAAAATATAGTCATTTGGTTTTACTTAGTCAAATACTTTTTCATATCCATATCCAATATGGTTTGTTGAACTTCTTTTGGAACTCGGAATTCTTCATAGTCACCGGTTTCTTTAACCAAAACTACCACACATCCATAAAGTTTAATATTTTCGTATTTAGTCCCTTGTAACATTTTAAGTAATAATTTTCCATAAAACGGTAATTGTGTGAAATAGTGACCTAAAGCATTGTTTGGATGTTTTTGGAAAGGGTATTTCATTCTTTTTGTAAAATGACTTTCTTCAAAGTTCTTTGGTTTATTTGACTTCCAGTCTGTTATAACCAAACCAAACTCAGTTTGTTCTTTATTCATTATCAACCATACTTTATCAGGTTGCCCCGTGTATTCTAATTCAGGGTCCCCCAACACAATTTCAGTATCAAGTAAAACCGCCCCTCTTTCAATCATAAGGTTCAAATAATCAGTTCCCGCAATAACCATAGAATCCCCCTTAAGTATTTGAGTGAAATCACATTCAAATATTGGTTGTCTTACTTCTTTATAAGAACCAAACATTTCTATTAGTTTTTTCTCCAAAAGATAATGAACTCTACTACCCATATTTGTTGAGTAATCTCCCGCAGCTTTCCATTCATCCAATAACTGTTGTTGAACCTCAGGGTCACCTTTGGCCTTTTTGAATGAAATACCTTCCGTATCAAACTCCTCGTAAAAGTATTTCATTACCTTACTAACCGAAGGATAATCACTTCTGATAACCCCATTTAAATCCTTCATGTAGTAAGTGTGGGTATCTTCAACGAATGTTAATTCTAATTCGTCTCTTCTTTTTTGTAATATGTCACGAATCTCCTTCGCTATCTTATTTAAATCCATTATCTAATTGTTACATAATATTCATCAATCCGTCCTTTTAAGTCAGCAACATCAGAATCACCTGTTAATTTTATTATTTTAATTTTACCGTATAGTCTACCCCCATTTAAATTATGATATAGTTTAACCGCATCTTGAAACGCATCACTATCTAAACAAAGAATAATATTACCATTCGCTTTCTCATATAAAGTGGTTAGTAATAACTCTGACATATGTTTACCCAACATAGCAATACTATTTGGTAGAAATATCGCATCAAACGCCCCCTCACAAAGATAAATGTCTTCATCCCAATTAATTGTATTCTCAAAGAATATTATCTCATCTTTAGCGGATTCAGGATTTTTGTATTTGGCACGACTGTTTGGGTCCCAACTTCTAGCAATAAAATAATTTAATTGATTTTTATTATCATAAGATGGTATTATGATTCTACCTGAGAATGACCCCTTATCACAAAAACCAATACCATACTTTTCAATAATATTATCAGTAATCCCACGCTTAATTAAATAATTATACGCCTGTCGACGAATAGGATATACCAAACTACTGTCCTTAAATAGGGTAAACCCTTCCGGTAATTTTAATTTGTTTTTTTGTTTTTCTTTTGGTTTTAGTTCTTCAGGTTGGAGTAGGTTGTAAATTTTCTTTTGTTTTTTATTACCATACTTATCAATTAATTTCCCAAGTGTTCCGTGAGTTCCATTTACGTCTGAACAAGACCAACATTTCCAGACATGGTCGAAATAATTTACCTCAAGGTTTCCCTTATTTCTACCTTCATCGCACTCGACGCAATTAAAAGAAACTTGCCCCTTCGATTCATAATGAAGTTTCTCATCCCCTAAAATTTCATGTAGTATCTCTAATAATATTTCGGAATCATCTGACATAGTGGTAAACATAGTTAATAAACTATTATAATCAAAACTTTTTACCCTTTTTTAAGTTTTCTTGAGCAGATAACGGACGTAAATTAGTATAATTCCACAATAAATAAACCTCTTCTTCAGTTTTTGCGGAAGATAATGGTATAATATGGTCAATATGCCAAGTATACTGGCCCCAATTCTCCCAAGTCATCCAATCTTCAAATTGGGTTTCTATATATTTTTTATAATCTTCTAAACTTAATCCAATAATTTGTTCTAAAGTTTTACTCTTTTTTCTTCGTTTAAGCGATATATAAATATCTTATTTTATGTAAAAGTAACATTTTTATTTTAAAAATAAGAAAAATAATAGTGGTAGTCAATCTTCACAAGTTTTATGACCTTATTATATTTATACTAAAAGAAAATAATGCCAACTCAAATAACAATTAATAGTATTTCAGGTGTATCACCTTACGATGTGTATTTATGTGATAATCCAATTACCACTTGTATTTGGATTGATACTATTATATCATCTCAATTACCGTATATATTTGATGTTCCAAGTATACTAGAAAGCCAAACAATTTTCAACTTAAAAGTTATTGATAATAATAATTGCCAGGTTATTAGTTATTTGGACACCATATCAACAACTACCCCAACACCAACTCCTACAGGAACAAACGGAGCAGTAACTCCTACACCAACTCCTACAGGAACAAACGGAGCAGTAACTCCTACACCAACTCCTACACCAACACCTACTAAAACCGTTACACCAACTCCAACAATGACTAACACACCTACACCAACATCAACATCAGTTCCTGTTGTAGAATGTTTAGGTTATAGTATAGTCGCAACCTCTGATGGTGCAGAATACTCAATTGAAGGTTGTTGTGGTAATTTAGGTAGTACGTCAATCATAGCAGGACCTTACGATACTGTTCCTTTTTGTTCAATTAGTACACCAATACTTATTTCAGGAGGAGCGGTACTTAACTTATCACCTCCATGTCAATCTTGTTTATAAGTTTAATAACAAATAATACAAAATTAAAAAGAATAATAAGGTATTTATAAACTGAGTTAATCACTTAAAAACAAACTTTGAATAATTATGATTTGCGCTTCATACAAACTATATAATGGTGACCCATCTTCTCAAGTCCAGAGTTTTACTGACTGTAATGGTAATATATGTAGCGTAACAATTGATAGTGGAAGTCGTTACTTTATAACGGCAGATTTAACAAGTTTCACCGCAAACCCATTATTAACGGTTACAACATACAACATTGACCGAGCATTCTCATTTAGTAGTTGTTGTACTAACGATGTTTTTCATATATTAGGCGATTCAACAACAATACCACAAAACCAAATAGGTAGAACGGTTTGTGTTAAAGAATTAACAGATTCATCTAATTGTTCTATAAACAATACTTTAGTTAAAAATTGTTACTCATTAGTTAGTATAGATAGGAATATTGCGGACGCGTTAGGAAATCAAGTTTACTTCGAATATTCATCAGGATTTGTTGATTGTAACACTTGTTTTGATGATTATCTTACAACTGAAGGCGGTTGTATTCCTTGTTGTAAATGTTATCAAGTCGATGTTATTGATTCTGACGGATGTACAATATCATATCTTGATTGTGACACAGGTCATGTAGTTACCCAAATATTTTCAGGACTAAATAACTATATTTGTTCTGCAACAGTTCCAGATGGTTCAGCATGTTTATCTTCACCAACAATAACCGATTTAGGTCCTTGTTCAACAACCGCGGCTTGTGCTACTTGTCCTGACACTTATTGTATTACAAATACAGGTTACGAATATGATGACACTTATTCTTTAGAAAGTGATTATGATGGGAATCCTTATTGGGTTAGTAATTCAGGGACTTATTATATCTACTATAACACTACCGACAAACAATGGTGTTTATCAACTAGTTTAGGTGGTAATTGTCTCTTATCAGGTAAATCACCATGTTTTTCAAAATGTCCTGATTTATGTGAAGAGTATTTTTTTGAGGGAATTTGTCCGACAACCACAACAACAACTATATCTTGCGCATTGTTTGATTTTGAAGCAATCTTTGATTGTATGGCACAATCAACTCCAACACCAACGCCCACACCTACACAAACACCAACCATGACTCCTACACCAAGTTCAACAAGTTATTGTTCATTGGTCTCAGTAGATGTAACTATTAATAGTTTTAGCCCAACACCTACACCTACACCCACAATCACACCATCATCATCAGGAATTATAACACGACCTTGTAATGTATTAGGGGATGTTTCTTTCATAACTCTCGAAGGTCATATTGGTTGTCCAAGTAGTAAACAATTTCAAGATTGTGTGACCGGTATGATGTATTATACAACAGGATTATTACCGACACCTTCAGGAGATACTTTAACTGAATTTATGATTTTTAAAGCATATGTTGATGGTGTATTTAAATGTATTTCGTTTGTTGGAATCAATACTAACGTAATTGGAATTAATTCAATTGAATTAGTTGAAGGTCCGACCGGATATTCTAATTTAGGTGAGTGTCCTTTATGTGAAATAATATCTGTAACACCTACCCCAACTCCAACACCAACACCTACACCAAGTGGAATACCTTGTTATTGTTACGAATTAATTGGTGGAGAAGAAGTTATATTCAATTATATTAATTGTAATGGTGTTCCTAATCAAGCGTCAAGCAGTTCAGGTATTCCTACGTATATTTGTTCTTTAGTAACTCCAACAACGTCCTCTTTATATCCATATAGTATTACAAATACAGGACTTTGTACTGACGGTATATGTTTTCCTATTAGACCATGTAATTCTTATACAATTTCAAATGGTGGTAGTGACGGTGTATACGCAACTTATTATGATTGTGATAATATACAACAAATAATATATATTAATCCACTAACAATTGAACTTCCATTCTGTTCTTATACAACACCATTTATTAATAGTTTAGATAATACCGCAACAGTAACATTAAATGGCCTTTGTTAACCATAAGTTTTATATATAATATAATAAAATGACATCAATCGAACTAACACTCATAACAGGTAGTATAACAATTCCTTATTTGATTTATGCTTGTGATGTCTATGGTAATAACTGTGTATTAATCGCGTCTATATTAACAACCGTTCCTCCAACAAATACAATTTTTCTTCCACCTCAATTTAATACGGCACCTGCGGTTGGAATTAAAATAATCACTAATGACGGGTGTGAAAGATTTGAAATTTTTAATTGTAATGAGTTATATATAAGTCCAACACCTACTCCAACACCAACAAATACTGTTACCCCAACTAACACAGGAACACCAATTCAAACCCCTACCAATACTTTAACCCCAACTAATACTCCGGTATCGGTTAATTTAGAATACTTAATTGTTGCGGGTGGTGGTGCAGGTGGAAATTCTTCAGCAGGTGTATCAGGTGGTGGTGGTGGAGCCGGTGGTTTATTAACAGGATTTACATTAGTGAGTATTGGAACATTCTCTGTAATCGTTGGAACGGGAGGAACTTCAAATTCCGTAGATAGTTATAATGGTTCTGATTCAATATTTAATTCTATAACCGCAACAGGTGGAGGTCGTGGTAGAATCTACAATGATACTACGTTATCAGGAGGTTCAGGTGGTGGTGGAGCCGGTTGGTCAGGTTTTCACATAGGTAATAGTGGAATTGTTGGTCAAGGCACTAATGGTGGAAATGGTTATAGTGGTGGACCTTACGGACCTTCCGGTGGTGGTGGAGGTTATTCTACAAGCGGTTTATCGTATTCAACTATTAACGGTGGTGATGGAGGAAATGGTGTTTCAAGTTCAATAAACGGAACACCAACTCTTTATGCTGCCGGTGGTGGTGGAGGTGGTGGAACTTTTACAGGTATTGGTGGTGTAGGCGGTAGCAGTATTGGTGGAGATGGTGGAAACTCATTAGTTCCTACTTTACATCCAGATGGTTATCCTGGAGCGGTCAACACAGGTTCAGGTGGTGGAGGTTCATCCCCTTATTCAAATAATCCTGGAGGAACAGGTTCTGACGGTATTGTTATTTTAAGTTATCCTACAGGTTCAATGTATGGTTCAGGTGGAACAATATCAACATACTCAATTTATACCGTTCACACATTTATAAATTCAGGAACATTTATTGTAAGTGCAGTACCATTCCCAACACCAACCAACACAGTTACACCTACTAATACTATAACACCTACAGTAACACCATAACGGAAACCAAATAGGGTTTGCATTTAATACTGTAAATAATACCACATTTAATACTACAAGTTCAAATACGTTAAATATTACTGCTCAATGGAGTAGCAATTCGGCAAATAATAGTATATATTCCGATGTATTTATTTTAACTAAGATATTTTAATGGGATATATATTATCTCCAAAAATTTTCTTGTTTCATAAAACCAAGAACACAACAGTAAGCATCTGATTGGTCAAAATTCTCTTTTTTAAGAGTATTGTTTTTGGTATAACCCCAAATTATTTGAGGTTCTCTTTTGGCTACTAAATCCCAAATAATTTGTTTCTTATCAATGTCTTTTGATAATCCACCAAATAGAACATGTTTACCTTTGTCATTTTCTCTAACGAGTTCGGGGAAGGCAAATTTTCTTGAGTTGTATGTTGAAATGTAATCAGGAACAATCCCTAACACATCATAAATTTGTTTGGTGATTAATGTATTAAACCTTAATAAGGTTTGAATAGTATACACATTATTACTATTCATTAAAGGTTCTTCAATAATAACCTTAGTAATACCTAAATCTTTATAATCAATAAGTTTACTCTTAAAAATTTCACTCTTAAGAAGTAATTCTTTTATCTTATTTTCTTCTTTAGGTTTTGGTGTTGGTGATATATGAGTTAACTCAAGTAATTCTTGATTACCAATGTCAAATAGCGCCCAACCTATCGTGCGGGTTGACACATCGAGTCCAAGAACCTTAGGACTTTCTTTAATAGATTTTTTCATAAGTTAAATATCGAATTTAATCAAAAACTGCTGAATACCCTGTCTTAAAACGGGAGATTGCATTTTTGATATAATCATAAGATTTTTGTTTGAATCGTAAAGACCAACTTCACTAACGTAAGAAGGTTTACCGTTAATCCATGTTGGATTTGACGTTGTTTGAAACTCAGCTTGACCTAAATTAATCTTATATTTCATTTCATATATGGTCGCTTGTATATCAGTTTCCAATGAACCGTAGAAATAGTATTCATCACCAAAGTTAAGAGATGTTCCAGTGTAACCTACAGGTGTTAATGGAATGTATGTATTCAAGTTATAAGTAGGAGCATCATCATACTCTTGTTGAGTTATAACAAATGTATTACCTGTTAAACCTTCTTGAGTAATATAACCATCAACCATTGTTGATGTTAATTGACTTGTAAAATCAATAGCAACCCATTCAGATGAATTAGGTCTTGCATTACCCACAACTTTTTGACAAAGAATTTCAAACTTATTAGCATAAAATCCTTGAGCACTATCACATGGACAACTAAACGGAGGAATTAATGTCTCAGTCATCGGCATTAAAAGTGGCGTACATGCACCTTCATTAGCAACAACTGTCCATAATGGTTCCCCAACCACAGACCATCCAGATAATGGCGGATATAATGATGAAGACACAAATTGATATCCTCCTGACCAACCATTCATTTCCCATTGATTTAAAGATGCGTTCCAAACTATTTGACAAGAGGAATCCGGAACACCTGAAATCGTATCTGATATCCATTGTTGGTACCCATC
>Ga0194059_1000627_pt1 | contig 16308 bp, 17 predicted proteins | sample SepL6211m_MetaG_FD_163426 | JGI IMG/M metagenome (GOLD analysis project Ga0194059, IMG submission 163426) | Anoxic zone freshwater microbial communities from boreal shield lake in IISD Experimental Lakes Area, Ontario, Canada - Sep2016-L626-11m | ecosystem: Environmental > Aquatic > Freshwater >... | reverse complement strand
GTGCAGATGTTATTCAGAGATTCTCTCCTTACTACAATAGATCTTCATCGGCTAAATTGGTTGATGATGGAAAAAAAGAGATACGAGTATTAATTTCAACAGACGTTCTTTCTGAAGGCTTGAATCTTCAAGATGCATCCAGGATGATTAATTACGATATTCATTGGAATCCCGTTAGGTTAATGCAAAGGATTGGTCGCGTGGATAGGCGCATGAGCCCTGAAACTGAAAAAAGATTAATTGATGATCATCCTGAAATAGCTAATTCAAGAGGTAAGGTTAGCTTTTGGAATTTCTTACCGCCAGATGAGTTAAATAGCCTGTTAACTCTTTATAGCAAAGTAACCCAGAAAACACTTTTGATTTCTAAAACTCTGGGTATTGAAGGAAAAAAATTACTAACTCCTGATGATGACTTCAATGCTCTTAAAGACTTTAATCACTCTTATGAAGGAACGAAGACAATCATCGAGGATATGAATCTCGAATATCAACTATTAATTACAAGCGATCTATCTCTTGAGAGTAAGCTGAAAGTATTTCCCAATTCAATTTTCAGCGGAAGAAAACAGACAGTAAAGGAATTAAAAGGGGTTTTCTTTTGTTATACGCTACCTGCATTAGATAAGGAAAGTAATCAATTTACGGAAAATGCAGGTACTACAAGATGGTATTTGTATGATCTTAATAGGCAAGAGATCCTTGATGAGCCTGGAGAAATTATTCGCAGCATTAGGACAGAAGTTTCAACTCCCAGAATTTGCACTATGAATGAAGAAATCTTAGTTGAAATAAAGCAAAAAGTAGAAAAGCATATTAAAAATACTTATATGAAAAGAATTGATGCGCCCATTGATGTAAAGGCTAGTCTCAAATGTTGGATGGAATTGAATGAAGGCTAAGATATGTCAGTAGATCATCGTCAAGTATTGCTGGGCATTAAAAGATTTGACCAATTAATCGCTTACTTAAGGGATGAATTAGGGTGGCCAATAAGTCGTGATTCTTTCGATGACGTTGATGATTTATTCTATGATTTCAGTGCAGAAGAATTGGGTATTGACCCTAAGACTGCTGCAAAAATACAAGAGATAAAAAGACTTCGGCCCCTATCTACTAAGCAGCCTTGGGGCATTTTTTTCATAAAGTTCGAGCCTAAAAAATTACCTGTTGTTGCTCTCAGAAGAATTTTGGGACAGGTTGCCCTTAAAAAAAGAGCTTCGGCAAATAGCGCTGAAAGAACAGCTTGGTCTGCTGATGACTTACTGTTCATCTCAAACTATGGTGAAGGTGAAGATCGGCAGATTAGTTTTGCTCACTTTTCACAGTCTGGCTCTTCCGACTTGCCAACTTTGAGAGTTCTGGGTTGGAATAATTTAGATACGCCACTACATCTTGATGCTGTGGCAGTGGAATTAACACAAAATCTGAGATGGCCGGAAGATGACGATGACCTAGAGCTCTGGAGAAAGTCATGGGGCAATGCTTTCAAGTTAGGCCATAACGAAGTAATTAATACTGCTAAAGACCTGTCCATTCGGTTAGCTGAATTGGCCTCAAATATTAGGGATAGAATTAAAACAATACTTTCAATTGAAAGTGAATTTGGCCCCTTAACAAAGCTAATGAAAGCATTTCAATCATCACTAGTCCACGATTTGGATATTGATGGATTTGCTGATATGTATGCTCAAACCATTGCCTACGGTCTTCTCTCTGCCCGCATATCGGATCCATCAAAGAAAACAGTTGATGACTTTACTTCGCACATGCGCACAAGCCCTTTTTTGAAAGAGCTATTAGAGACATTCTTATATGCGGGTGGAAGAAAGACTGAGATAGGTGGATCAGGAATTGATTTTGACGAGCTAGGTTTAGGTGATGTCATTCAACTTTTAGATAACTCCAACATGGAAGCAGTTGTTCGAGATTTTGGCGATAGAAATCGCCAAGAAGATCCTGTAATGCATTTCTTTGAAGGTTTTTTGCAGGCCTATGATAGTAAGGTTCGAAAGGATCGTGGAGTCTTTTATACACCACAATCTGTTGTGTCATGTATTGTAAATAGCGTACATGACCTTCTGCAATCTCAGTATGGGTTGGTTGACGGACTTGCTGATACAAGCACTTGGGGTGAGGTGATTGAAAAAAATCCCCAGCTCAAGCTTCCGGCACTATTGAATCCATCGAATGAAAAGAAGTCAATTTCGCTGGATGAGCCTTTTGTACAAATTTTAGATCCTGCAACTGGTACCGCTACATTTATAGTTGAAGTAATAGAGGTTATTCACCGTACTTTATTAGAAAAATGGAACAAACAAGGTTTAAATCAGAAACAAAAAATAGCTGAATGGAACGAATATGTTCCAAAGCATCTACTGCCTCGACTTTATGCATATGAATTAATGATGGCTCCGTATGCCATAGCACATATGAAAATTGGGCTTAAGCTTTCTGAAACCGGATATAAATTTGCTACTGATGAGAGGGCTCGAGTCTATTTAACAAATGCACTTGAACCATGGCAAGAGCAAATAAGGCTTCCAGAATTCCCGGCCCTTGCACACGAGGCTTTAGCAGTTAATGAAATAAAGCGATATAAATGCTTCACTGTTGTAATTGGAAATCCGCCTTACTCCGGGCTTTCATCAAATATGACTGACCATGCACAACGCATTGTTAGTCCATATAAATTTTCTGATGGTAAGGCGCTTAATGAACGAAAACTTTGGTTACAAGATGATTATGTGAAATTCATTCGAACTGCGCAAGAGCAAATTGATATATCAGATATCGGCATTATTGGATTAATAACCAATCATAGTTATCTTGATAATCCCACGTTTAGAGGTATGCGCCATAGTTTATTAAATACATTTTCTGGCATTCACATTATAGATTTACATGGTAATACAAATAAAAAAGAGCGCTCGCCTGATGGCTCAGAAGATAAAAATATTTTTAGTATTAGGCAGGGAGTTGCAATATGCCTTGCTGTTAGAGGTGGCATCCAAAAAATAATTGATCATTTAGATGTATGGGGTTCTCAAAAGGGAAAGTATCAACTTCTTTCGGAAAAAAAGTTTTCAGAATTATCATTTCAAGCTATATTTCCAGATTCCCCCCAATATCTATTAGTGCCTCGCTCTAATGAAAATAGACAGGAGTATGAAAGTTGGCTCAAGATAACTGAAATTATGTCTTTGACAAGCGCAGGCTTCATAACTGCTAGAGATAAGTTTGTTATAGATATGGATTTAAATTCTCTAGAGTCTAGGATGTCTGATTTTATAGATAAAACTATAACTACAGATCAGATTAGGGATAGGTATTTCTCAGGTAAAGGCTCTGACAAATATCCTGATGGTGACACCCGTAGTTGGAAATTAGAGGAAGCTAGAAAGTCAGTCCAAAACGACCCAGGGCGAGGAAGTAGAATCCGCAAGTGTTTGTATAGGCCTTTTGATGAGAGATATATCTATTGGGACCCATCAATGATTGATTGGCCTAGACCAGAAGTTATGGGCCAAATGCTATCCGGAGACAATTTGGCCCTTATAACTAGCCGAATGACAAAAGGTGAAATATTTGCACATGCACAGGTTACTAAAAATATCAGCGAAGTCATTTGCATGTCAGCAAAATCCTCAAATAATGGATTTGTTTTTCCATTGTGGGTTCAAGGTGATCAACAGTCATTAAATTTAGAATTCCCAGAGCTTGCTTTCACAAATCGTAGGCCCAATTTTTCTTCTGAATTTTTGAAGAAACTTTCTAATGTATTAGGTGTTAAGCAGGTCGACCCTTTTGGTTTGCCAGCAGATATAAGTGCTAATCAAATATTTTGTATGCTTTACTCAATATTATATAGTTACGAATACCGAAGCCGTTACTCGGAATTTCTAAAAACTGAGTTTCCAAGATTACCCCTGACAAAAAGCATTGAGCTTCTTAAGTTATTGGCAACATTAGGTGAGAAGTTAATTAAACTTCATTTACTTGAATCTGGTGTATTGGATAAACTTATTACTAAATTTAAAGGTGATAAAGATACTGAGATAGAGAAAATTTCATGGGCTAATAATATGATCTTTATTGACAAGGGACAAACGGTAGGCTTTGAGGGTGTAACGACGGAGGTTTGGAATTTTCACGTTGGCGGTTACCAAGTATGTGAAAAATGGCTTAAAGATCGTAAAGGTCGAGTCCTTTCTGATGGGGATACACAGCATTTCCAAAAAATCTTAGTTGCAATATCAGAATCAATTAAAGTGATGCACGACATTGATCTGGAAATAGAGAATAAAGGTGGCTGGCCAAAAGCATTTGAAGTCTAATTTTTGGTTTTAAATTTGTCGGTTTACCCGACAAATTTTCCGATCGACCTTATTTAAATCTGAAACTAAGCTACAAGCGTCATTTAAAAGGACGCTTGTTATGAATAATCTATCGTTTTTATTTGCCTCTACTACTCTTAATCAAGAATCCATCAAGCTCCTTGATGGCCTTGTCACTCTCTATAGAAGACCCAATAGTCGCCAGTGGCAATGTCGATTTAAGCTCTCTACAGGTGCTTGGCATTCCGCTAGTACTGGATCAGATCAGATTGCCGAAGCCACCACCCAAGCTATTGCGATCTATGAAACAGTTAAGATCAAGCTAGCCAGTGATCTTGCTATTAAGACCCTGACCTTTCGGCAATTGGCCAATCAAGAACTAGCTGCAGCTGCCCGAGTAGTTCATGCCAATCCCAATAAACGTACCCATGTTGACTATATTCACATCTACACCAAGTACCTGATCCCATTTTTTGGTGCCTATCAAATTAATGACATTACCCAAGAGCTAGTCGATGACTATGTAGCATGGCGAATATCTCAGATGGGTAAGGAACCAAAGTCTTATACGCAAAGGCGCCATGCTGGCCTATATAAGCGGGTGATTGAGCGTGCCAGAGAGCAGGGCTTAATTCACCAGCATCGAACCGTTCCATTATTAGAAGTAGCCGGAGATAAGCCTGAAGCTAGGCCAGCTTTTAATCAACAAGAGGTCAATTACTTGTTGGAATACATGCGGGACTGGGAACGCTTTGGCCGTAATCAACGCAGTAACCATATGCGTAGACTTTGCCGCGTCTACGTAGAGTTCTTGCTTGGAACGGGCATAAGGCAGGGAACAGAGAGTATGCCAATCCGCTGGAAATCTTTGCAATGGCACTGGATAGGTGAGCAGCGATATTTGCGGGTTTGGGTGTCAGGTAAAACGGGCCCAAGGTATTTGATTGCCAAGCATTTTGTGGTTGAGGCCTTAGAACGATTGATCAAATGGCAGGCTTTGCCTTATCCGAATCTAGATGCTGTAATTGAAGCCAAGCTAGATCGTAGGGTATTCGTGTTTCCTGAAGGGGATGCACCGCATAGTTTAGATAGCGTGTTCGAACGCTTAATGGTTGAGTCTGGCTTGTTTAAGGATGCCACTGGCAAGAATAGAACCTTATATAGCCTTCGCCATACCTATGCCACATTCGCACTAGCTGAAGGTGTTGACATACACACCTTAGCTAGGCAAATGGGTACTTCCACACTAATGATTGAACGTCATTACTCAAAACTTACTCCCATGATGGCAGCTGAAAAATTGGCTTAAGGTTTTCCTAGTAACTTATCCATTACCATTTGTCGCAAACCAAGATAAATTAATTGATCTAACTTAATTGCTCGAGACTTTCCATCAAGAACAGGTAAATCTATTAAGTCATCAACAGTTGCATCAAATACTACGGTACAGTTTCGAGTGTAGTCCCACTGATCGTTACGTATTATCACTATATGACTAGTTTTGAATATTTTATTTTCTTGGTTATTCATAAATTCCCTGTAAATAAAAAAAGATTTCATATTTAATGATTGCCATTTTTCTTCTCCTTAATACGAGCTTTTTGACAAAGCCATGGAATAGACTTCGTAGGTTGTTGTGAATGGCCGAAATTAGCCAAGTCAAATATTCGCTTAGTTTTAAAGTCAACCCAAATCACTTTAGTTGTAAGTTTCTTGTACATAAAAATCTCCTTGTTCATTGATTAATTGGGCATAGATCCTGTTGGTTTATTACGCTTAGCTTCAGCCACCTGAATATCAGTCAGAATATTTCTGGCTGAGCCATTGCCGGCTTGCACAATGCCTGCGATTACTTGGTAGCTTGGTGCTGTCAAACCAGATATTTGGTAAATAGCTTGAATCTTAGAGACCCAAGTATTTACTGGCGGTGCATTCAAATCAACAAGTACCGAACGATCTTGTACACCACGATCAATCTTGTTCAAGTGGTTGGTTGTAAGAATAAAAACGACACTTTTTCGATTCATGATGGATTTCAGTGACGCACTAGCTGCCACAGTCAGTAAGTCCACCTCATCCAAAATCACATAGTGCAAGTTGCTGGTATTCCAGCTTACTAAGCTTGTATGAGTTTGAATATTACCCATCAAAACAGAGCCATTCTGGCCTTGCGCACAAGAGTAGAGTGTGTAATCAGGTTGAGTAGCATCAACTAATTGACCTACAGGCATATTGCTTAGTGCATTAGTAGTTCGCGCAGTCTCGATCCAACCAGGCAACAGCTCGGCCATCGTGGTTTTACCTGTTCCATAGATGCCATAAAGCAAGATACCGCTTTTGCTACCCGGCACTGGTGAGGTGCCATCAACAATCATTTCCAACTTGATGCGTGAATGCGGCATCAAGGGAAAATCATCCAGCATCGCTGGGGGTTTAATTACTAGAGCCATGATTTGTTCTCCTTTAAATTCATGGTGGATTTGCCTATTTCTTGAGACCTATCAGCATTACCCATTGGGTTTAGGCAGCTAGTGCCTGATCAACTGCTTCAGAGCGAGCTTGCTCGTCATTAGCCGCTTTAGCTTCTTCTGCCTTTAATGCTTCTTTTTCCTTCAAAAGAGTCGGCAGATGGGCCAGAGCGCTAGTAACAAGAACGCCGCTTTGGATAAGGTGTTTGACTACAAAGCTGCCATCTACTTCGCGGGTTGACATCAATAACACCGCGCCATCGTAGGCAGCTTCATCAAATACAGCATTGAGAGCATCGCTTTGAACTACACCCAAAGCTGGACTAGCCATCAAAGGTAAGCCTAATTTAGCCTTGTCTTTGACTGATACCTTGACCGAAGCTTCCCGGCGTAACTCCTCGATTCCACCAGCTTCTTTTAAAAACATGGGGATATCTAAACTGCCGATACGTTTCTCATTGGCAATGCGCAATGCTTTTGCATAGCTAGAGACTCGACGACGGTTTTCGTTACCAAACACACAGGTAACTACTTTGACCATCAGGTGAGTACTGTCTTTAAAGTTAAAGCCACGCTCACCGCAATACTTATTGAAGGCGCGTTTTAAGGCTAACTTCTCACTAGATACTCCAGCCATGCTTTTGTAAAGAACATAGCAATTTTGGAGAATCTGATACTTACGCTGATTGCTACTAGCAAATTCATTGGCTTCCCAATGTTTGCGTTCGGCAATAAGCCCGTCTACTACAGCGCCAATTTCTTTTTGAGTATTTTGGCTAACTTTGTTAGCTAAATCCGAGGTGGCTTGGCTTGCCACCTTTTCCTTGTCTAATACTTGGTCCATGGGGACCTCCTTTTAATTCAACATCATTAATAAACTTTCCCAAGCCTTTTATTGCTTTAGAAAAGACTTTGTCGTAGAATCCGACGTTTTTCGGTCTTCAAAAATAGGCAAATTGTTAAAGAGGGTGTTGCTGATGATTTGCATCATCCTGAAATTTAAGAGGTCGATCTAGCCGGTATAGAATTGAGACGTATCGATTTCATACAAGGGTTTTCTTAGAAAAATGGACCGAATTCACCTTATTCCATATAGCAAAGAGTGGCGTGAACTCAACAATTTGCCGACCTTAGAACATGAATTGTTCTTTGATCTTCTTTTTGTAAGCCCAAGCTATCAATTAGTAAGTGCAATTGAGCGAGGAGATGCTGCTCAATTAAAATCAGACCAAAATCTGCCTAGGTTTAATGAAGTCCTGGACCTATACAAAATTATTGGTGATATTTCAGAGATTACTTTTGATGAATGGTGGCAGAAAAAAGGGCAATACCTTTTTTATGAGAAAAAAGAGGTAGAAAGTCTCAACTTAAGTCTGGACTTAAGAAAAGAGAAAAAAGTATTGTTAAGTGAAGTTAGCGATTTAATAGATCAAGAAAAGCAGCGCACTGCTCAATCCATAAAAATTAAATTTATTAAAAATAAGGTTAGAGTTTCAACCTTATCTTCTAGGATAAATTTAATATTTGACTTAGCAGGCAAAAGACGTCTCAATCCAAGTTTCGAATACTGGCGACTTGCAATTTTTAGTGGTATGAAAAGTAATTTTGCAAAAGGTATGAAGATTGATGCAAAAAAAACCCCAACAAACCTTAAGGCTAGGGAAAATTTAACTGAGCAGGTTAGTAGAGCTTTAAGCGATACATTATTTTTTTCAGAAAATGCTGCGCGAGGAATTTTCCCATCCAATAAGGCTATTAAAACGGGCTTAAAGTTTGACCTTTCGTTTATTGATACATATGGTCGTAAAAAAATTAAAAGAGAGACTTTGGAAAGAAGGTTATTGCATAAGTCAGGCAAGCAATCTCTGACTGAAAGTCAGTGGAAAAATTATAGAAAGTACGCCAATAAAAAGTCTAAATAAGCTCAACTGCATTTCTTTTTTGCTCATCGTTAACCTCGATGTACCTTTGAGTTACTGCAATAGATCTATGTCCCGCAAGACTGGCTAAGATTCGAACACCGATACCTTTATTAGCCAAAGTAGTAATAAAGAACTTTCTCCCAGAATGGCTGCTACCGCCGCAAATACCCACATTTTTGTAGAGCTGAAAGAACCAGACGCATAAGCCATTCCCACTAAAGCCCAGGCGGTTATCAGTATGAAAGAAGGGGATGCTTGTATCTTTGATATGCCTTGTTGTTAAGTAGTTGGCTAATTCAGTCTGTAAACGCTGCGATACGAAGACCGTTCTGGGATGTTTGCCTTTGGTTTGCTCTGCTGTTAGTCGGATTTCATTTTTGATCGAGCCATCAGGGTTAACAACATCACCCATTTTTAAACTGGCTATTTCGGCAACGCGAAGGCCACCAAGAAAGCTGGTGAGAATGATTGCTCTATCGCGTAGGGCATATTTTTTGGTGCTGACATAATTGAGAACTTGATCTAGTTCTGCTTGGGATAAGGTTTTTGCTTGGGCCATTTTTTAATTTCTCCATAAATAAAAGGTGCGTTTTAAGTATGTTTCCTTAATGAAAAAAGGTCGACCTTAATTTTGTCGGTTTACCCGACAAAAATTCTTCCAAGATTCAATGACTTACTAAGCAGGTTAAGAATATTTATATTTTCTTAACCTGCATCTTTATGTAAGTATTTATGAAAGTAGTGCTTTTTCGTGGGATTTAGACGACACGAATAATCCTAAAAAGTGGGGTCCCCATAAAACCCCTCAAATCCCCGCTATACGCGGCTGATTAGCTCCTCAAGTAGTTGCTTATTTCCCCCGATAAATGCTCCGTTTGTAGGCGGTTTTTGAGGTGAATTTAGCTCCACAAGGGTAGTAGCGATGAGTGCTGGCGTTGGCTTTCCAGGAATTCTAGCAATGCAGCTTCGTACAGGTAATTCCCAATGCTCGCTAATTTCAAGGTCTTTATCGTCTACTTGAATCAGAATGCGATTGTGGTTTAGGTCTAACGCTCCATAACCACCAACAGCAGTCTTAATGCCTTGCTCATATCGATATAGCCAAGTCATGAAGATGCCTGCTTCATTTTGTGGAATGCTATCCAATCCTTTAGCGATGGTTTGATGCAAGGGTGCTTTTGTAAAGTGAAACCAGTCAGCGATCTCCTCAAAATCCACTAAATACTTCGCATAAGGATCGTTGAGCTCTAATGTGCCGTTGTAGATGGCTTTGCGGTATTGGCCTTTGCCATAAGTGGTTCCATATAGTTTGTTTTCCCATAAACGGGCTGTTATTTCTTTCATTTTTAATCTCCTTTAAGTTTGAAAGAAGTCGCTTAGTTGCAGAGAGTGGCAGATTCAAAAGACAGATGCTGTTGCTTGAGTTGCTAGTCAGGGCTACTCATTTGTCCCTAATACCGCAACTCCTATTTGCAACAGCAACTTATTTCTTAACCGCATCTCAATGCAACTCATTACGCGACTCGTAAATATTTATCCCTTGTTAACAAAAACCGTATTTTTTCTATCCAAAATTAGCCAAATTAAATAGAGGTCGTCCATTTGCCAATTCGAAATTAACTTGTGTATGCCCATTCACTACTTAGGAGAATCTAATGAGCGTATTAAGTAACCTTAAATTAGTAGCTGTTAAAAAGCCCCGCAACATGCCTGTAATCGTGGTTCGGAGGAATAAACTTTCGAGCCGCTTATGGGAGCAGATCCAGTTGGCCAAGAGCCAGCTAGAGGGCACTCAGTTTGTGGTCACCAAATTCAGAAGCGTGAAAGATCGTGAAACAGGCTTAGTTAAGCAAGTAGAAGTGCCCAAACGCATCAAGCCCTGGTGGTTTCAGAGTGATGAAGGCAAAGTGTGTTTTTCTGTGAGATACGGTAGCTGGACGATCGATCTGGCCAAAGGAAAGCCTAGCGTAGAAGTTGAAAGTGGGGAAGCTTTGGTCAAAGCCTTAGAGACCATAAAGATTGCAGTAGAAGCAGGGGAGCTTGATAGTCAAATTGAGATAGCCAGTGCCAAGCTAAGAAGTGGCTTTGGTAAGTAGACTGACTAAATACTTGTATGAACAAGTATCAAGCCGGTGTGCGTGTAAAAGGTCAATTGGTTAAAACAGCTGTATTTGCTGATAGTCTCGTACACGCACGTTTAATCCTGCAGTATCAATTTGGTATGGATTCTATCGTTGCTTATCCCACAGCAATCACGGAAGTAGCCACACTCAAGCCCTTAACTCCAGATCAGCAGCGTATTAAGTCAATGCAGGCTCGGGTCAAACAGGATCAGGCAGCCGTTAAGGCAGAGCGAGCTAGGCAGAAGATTAAGAGTGGACAGGCAGCATTGGCCAAATCCTGACCAAGCTTACCGAGCTTATTGAACGCCCAAGCAGGGCGTAGGTTAATTTTCTGGATGACTGCTTTCGGCCACCAGCAGTCATTCATGGCAATAAAAAACCACTCCGAAGAGTGGCTGTTATTAGCAATACGCACCACCAACTCTGAGACATTCTTCTTGCTTAGGGGTAATTGACGAACCTGCATCAGCCGAGCCTGAAGTCTTATTAGGATTAGTTGCCGTCTATTCTCTGTCTGGTCCTGAATGTGCTGTAGAGCCATACTTATCAGCCTTTCCTCCAACATTAGCAGGGGTAGATGAAGTACTCTTTCCAGAACTATTGAAGCACATATAAATACCACCTACATTAGTTGAAGTACTCTTTCCAGAACTAGAGTCTGTAGGGGCACTCGAACTCACGCTAGGGATGGGTCTATATCCAGAAGTAGATAGGTCAGAGCTGGATGGGGTAGTTGATGAACCTGTAGCCGTATTGGGACTGGTATAAATAGGTGGCGTAGGAACTCCTCCTCCTGACTTTCCTGTAGAGCCGACTGACGCAGAAGACGGTAGACCTGCTTGAGCCATAACCAAAGTTGGTACTGCTACTAATGCGATAAGTAATTTGAGTTTCATGCCTATTCCTTTTAAGATTAATAAGTAGTCTTTGCAAAAGTGTAAGCCATAAAACAGTTCAATCTTGTACACATTTGACAATCTAGGATTGCCTTAAAGCCCATGTATTAACAAGGTTTGACAGGCCTACTAGCCCTCATTTTTTAGCGTCCGCAATTCGAACTCATTCAGGATCTTTTTAAATAGATTTATTTCTGTTTCTGATCGAGTGGACTTGGTTTTATAAATTGCAAACCTTGAATACTACTTTCAAAAGATTTTGGTAACCAAGCAGATTGGTCGCTTTTGTCTTTAACCAATACTGGTGCAAGCATTTCCTTACCCGCTACATTGGCCCCATAGCTAGGAAGCACCTGAAGTTGAGGCGCAGACATATTATTGAGAAAAGCCTGGAACTGAAGAGAGCCTACGTTCTGAATGCTTGCTGGACTCGGAGGTGGGGGTGGTGTAAATGAGGAAGGCAATGATATTGTTGGCACCTGCCCAGAGGTAGCTGAACTTAATAGACAAAAGATGACTCCTAAAAAGAAAAGCTTCATAAGACAGGCGCCGAATAGTTACCGCTTTGGCGCCATAGATTGAGTAGGGCTTTAACATGATTTGTCTTGGCATCCAATAAATCACCTTCCTTATCTCTAGCATCCATGATCGCTAAGACAGGATTTTTATTCGGATTTTTCATAGTAGCCTCATAAGCTTTTTGTGCATTGACCAGAGTATCTCTCGCAAAACTATATTGCATGAAAGCTTGTAAAACTTGCACCCGAATTTGTACCTTTAGGTCACGTAACTGCATTTCATACTGGAGTTTCTGATTTGCAGCGCTCACAATATCAGCCGACTGCAGATAATTGGTAACAGGAATTGGGATGGTAATACCAGCTGTTATTTGATTCTGAGCTGCGTATGCAGCTCCTGGACTGTTTAAGGTCTGGGCTGACCCGCTAGGTGATGCAGGTATGGAATAGGAAACGCCATTGGTGTATTGATACTGAGGAGTTCTTGTCTGGGAAACATAGGGATAGACGTTCACATTGCGATTTTGCATAGTCAGCGTCATATTTTTCTCTGCTACATCAATCGCAGACTGCAGACTCAAGATCTCCATTCGTTGACTTTGACCACGGGAAATAAGCTCCTCAACGTTATATTCCTGTGCTGGTAAATCTAAGTTACCTTTTGGATAAGGCAAATCCTGAAGAGCATCGCCAGAAAAATTTAGCAAATTTAGGGCAGAAAAAGATAGGTCCTTTTCAGTAGCCGTTTTTTGCTTATTTAGAAATCGCTCAGCATCGGTGGTTTTTGCAAAAGCCAAAGGCTTAAGTTTACTTAATGCATTGTTATGTGACTTCAGTATCAGAGCTAGGCGCAATGTATCGATATAAGTATTGAGTGCGTTGATCTGCACGAATGAGCGAGTTTTTTCTAATTGAACCGTACTGGCTTCAGTTTGTGCCTCCGCTAGTTTTTCTCTTGCAGAACGCTTACCCCATCCTTCTATCGTGAATGAGAGTCCATAGGTACTTGATTGAGGAGTGTTATACGGACTATACGGAGTTTGATTTTGGTATGCCCCTCTGGCATAACTCACGCTTGGGGCAAACTGATAAAGACTTTGCGCCTCTTTATTGGCCATGGCTGTTTGCACATCAAGTGAAGCGCCATAGATATAGGCATTACTTTGTTTTACAAGCTCTAAATACTGGTCAAGTGTGATGGGCGAATACCTTAGCTCAACAGCATAAATGGGACTACAAAGGAGATATCCCAGTAATCCCAATAAAACCAGATGGAGATTTAATTTAGACACAAGATTTAATACGGCTCTACCTAAAAATATAAAAACCACCCCATGGGGTGGCTATTTCCTCTTAAGCTTTGATTTCTTGATTATTTTGATTCAGGGGCTACCACGATCACAGTTGTATTACCATTTCCGCTGGCAATGGCGGTATTACCGCTTCCCTTGATATCAGTATTTCCACTATTAGCAACACTGGTGTTGCCGTAAGAGCCTTGGATATTTGTATTACCGTAAGAACCTTGAATATTCGTATTGCCGTAGGAGCCATTCAGGGATGTATTGCCGCTATCATTGACGGAACTACTTTGGGTGGTAGTAACAGCTGTATTAACAGCACTTGGAACATTACTTGGAACATTACTGCCTTGTGATGTGCCAACTGTTTTTTGACCTCCCACATTGGTCTGCATAGCAGGCTGTGCAAATACAATTACAGGAATAAATGCTGAGAGTACGATAATGGTTTTAATCTTCATGGGATGTCCTCTATTCTATGAATAATCCATTTATAACCTCTAATGGTCGTGATTCTGCTTTAAACTATGTACACATTTTGATATTAAGTAGACTACAAAATACCCAATAAATATCAGGTCTGATAGGCTTATCCCCAGCTCTAATTTTTACCGTACACATTTTTAAATGCCTAAAAATAACGATATCGATTTTTTAAGTGCTAAGCAGGAGCGATCTAAGAAAACCCTAGACGAGCTTGTTGAAGCGGCTTATGCAATTGTCGAGAGGGAAGATCCCAAAGACTTTACTAGTCGAGCCTTAGCTAAAAAATCGGGCTATGCACTTGGGACTTTGAATAAACGATTAGGCCCAATAGAAAATGTCTTTTTATGGGTAATCCAGAAGGGACGAGATAAAAAGTTTCAAGAGACCGTCAGTTTCATTTCTAATCACAATCCAAAATTGAACGTACAAAATTTTGTAGAGGGCTTAGTTGACTTATGTTTTTCTCTTGTCAAGATTGTCAATCCCAAGGTGATGCAATTTTACGACCAAAGATTTACTCTGAAATATGGGCTTACTGCTAACTACTTTGACTATGTCGATGTGCTAGTTGAACCTTATATTGAGATGGTAAGCAAAAATGAAACCGATACGTATAGAAGAATGTCGTACAACGAGGCAAAAATGAACTTACGAGCAATGCTTATTCTCACAGAGCGGCCCTTTGCAGAAGGTAATCCTATTGCAGGGACTGCAGAGCACCGCAAAATAGCAGTAGAAGCTTGTATTAAGTTGCTACAGAAGTAATCTGCTAATCATTTTATCAGTCTACCCAATAAATTTACCCGTTGATTTAACTCTTACAATCACAGACTACCTATTTTTTATTGCTTCCTAAATTTAGCTGTTAAGTTCATTAGTTGATAGATATCAAGTTTTGCTAGAGGGGCCGCTACGGTTCTGCTCCAGTCGATACTGTCCCCGACTATCAAGAAATACCAAAACTACCTTCTTGAAATGTCTCTTGTGGGTCGGATTAAGTCTGTGGCTAGTTTTTGGGTTTAACGGCAGAAATCGGCCATTAAGCGACCTTCGTAAATGCCTGAGTCACCCCACATACCTTAATAGTCATAAATCCGTCACAAAGGCGGGGAGTTATTGATCTATATCAAACAAAATCTGTTTTAACAGTTGATCATCTGGGTAAATATTCTTATCCAGAAGCCATTGCACAATTAAAAGACCGTGGTCATCTGAGTCTAGAGGATATCCAAAAACTATCTTCTATAGATTTTAATAACGTATTTGAAGAAATTAAATGCTGGTGTGTATATGGCAATCACGATCCCAAGAAATTAAGGACGGTATTAAATAGCCCCAATGCACCAGTTTGAAGCGCTAAGGTACACTTCACAAAATTGCTATCTAAAACAACAGCGCTAACAATATGATTTGAATGGGATTATGAGTTTATATAACGATATTCTGAAGAAGCTCAGAAAAACAGGAATGCTTGATCTAATGGAATATAGAAAATTATCGAGAAAAGAGCTTGATAATTTGGGCGACGAAATTAGATACTGGTGCACCTATGGGAATGGGAAATTGGAAAAATTAGGCAAAGAAAAAAAAGACGAATGAATCGTGGCTACAAAATCTTTATTCCTCCTGCGCCATGCCAAAGCAACTAATGGGGGGGTATTAATTCCAGATCAAGACCGACCTTTATCTGAGAGCGGTATTAAAGATGCTAAAAAATTGGGCAATTACTTATTAAAAAAGTCATTTGATTTCGATTTGATCTTATCAAGTCCAGCGATACGCGCCATTACGACAGCGCAAATTGTGGCAAATAAATTGGGATATAAACAAAAGCATTTGGCAGTTGAAAAGAGCTTATACGAGGCTGATGTTGAAGTCATGTTGAAGTTGATATCGTCTGTCCCTAAAAAAGTAGACACCTTAATGATAGTTGGCCACAATCCTGGCATTTATGCCCTGGCCTCCACGTTAACTGGGGAGCCTATCTCCATGTCAACTTGTGCATTAATTGAATTGACTCTAGAAATAAAGAACTGGGATCAAGTGCCAACCATTAAGGCAAGCAAGTTTAATGTATTGAATTAATTAGGTTTATATGTACGCATCAAAATGTAATTACAACCATGCCAAATAGCAGCAAAGAATTTGAAATTAAACTCCTTTTTCCGTCGCGCAAGTTAGCGGCAATAGAGAAATTTATTATTTCTAGGGGCGGTGTTCGTCGTCAGCATTTAGAGGCGGCATACATCGATACCCC
>Ga0194059_1000626_pt1 | contig 16345 bp, 17 predicted proteins | sample SepL6211m_MetaG_FD_163426 | JGI IMG/M metagenome (GOLD analysis project Ga0194059, IMG submission 163426) | Anoxic zone freshwater microbial communities from boreal shield lake in IISD Experimental Lakes Area, Ontario, Canada - Sep2016-L626-11m | ecosystem: Environmental > Aquatic > Freshwater >... | reverse complement strand
GGCATCACAGTGATCATTCCGCACATTCCAGGTTCGGCAAACAATGCAGCTGTTGACGGTGTTAAGTGCAAGACCTACAACGACCTCGCCAAGGATGGCGACGCTGCTGAGTTCGCCGCTCGCGATGCCGCTAACGTAGCGTGGATCAACAAGGGGTTCGGCAAGGCGTACTCCGATAACGCCATTGGCGTCATTGTTCTTACCCAGGCAAACATGGATTGGGAAGGCTACTTGGCCGGCCAAGCTATGCCAAATACGGAATGCACAGCTGCTTACGATGCAGACAAGCAAGCGCTTCTCACAAACACCATCCAGTTCAAGAAGCCTGTTCTGCTTCAAAATGGTGATGAGCACTGGTTCCAATTGGATATGCCGATGAACGAAACTGCAGGAAAGCTCGTACAAAGAGATAAGGGCTCACTCGTGGAGAACTTCACTCGCGTGCAAACCTTCGGTTCAGCTTTCAATCACTGGGTTGAATTGGTGGTAGATCCAAGTTCTGCCAACCTCTGGACCTTCAAGACGCACATTGTGAAAGCCAACGTAGTTACTCACGGCTAAGAGTAGAAAAGCAAATGGCCCGGTGCTCGCACCGGGCCATTTGCTTTTGCAAACGAGATTTACTTAAAGCCCTTCTTGGCTTGCTCGCGCATTGCCGCCCGTGTCGGCTCCCCTGATGCCCACCACAATCCAAAGGCCGCAACCATGGCAAGTGGAAAGAGCGCAGCGCTGACAGAACTTGCTCGATTAACTGCGTTGATAATTGCAGTGAGCGCAAAAATGATGGCAAAGAGTCGCACAGTTTTATCTGGCCTGAAAAGAACACGGAGCGCACCGAGCGCCATCACAATCGCCGTCGCGCTCACTAATCTGTCCGTGGAAGGTATCTGATCAACTCGAATACCAAGCGGCATGCCGGCGAGCACGCTCAACTGTACCAAGATGAAAAGAATGAGAACTAAGAGAGTGATTCGTTTCATGAGACTATGCCTTCATCTTTCCTAATTCGTCGTCCCAGTGAACGCGTTGCCAGCCAGCCGATCAATAAGAATCCACTTGCTACAAATGCAGCGTTTCTACTTGCTGTGGAGAACGCTGCCTTCGCTTCGATAGCTACATCTGCGGTCGCGGGATTTGCTTGTAACCCAGCGATCGATCCACCCGCAGATCTCACTACCCCATCAGTGAGAGCCGTTCGCGTCGCAGCCGGGATTTGAGTTTGGTTTTCAAGGCGAGAGTTGAGAGAGGTGCCCAGCGAGGAAAAGAGCACGGTGCCCAAGATTGCAATACCGAGCGCGGAACCAATCTGTCGCGTCGTGCTCGCAATTCCAGATCCTTGCCCGCTCTTCTCCAGAGGAACTTCAGCAAGCACAACTCCCGTGAGTTGTGCCGTTGCCAGACCCACTCCCATGCCGTAGATGAAGAGTGGGATCACAATAAGCCAGGTAGATGTAGTCGGCGAGATCACCAGAGCGATGGCAGCTACTCCAATGAGCTCCAACAAAATCCCCAGACGTACTACTGCGACTGGTCCGCGTTTGGCGCCGACCGGTCCGCCAGCTCCGCTTGCAAAGAATGAACCAATTGCGAGAGCCAGCAAAACTACGCCTGTTCCAAAGGCCGAGTAGCCACGTACGTTTTGGAGCCAGAGCGGCAAGGAAAAGAGAAGTCCAAACTCGCCAAGGCTCACGATCGCTGACGCAATGTTTGCGTTACGGAAAGAATTGATTTTGAAGAGGGAGAGATCGAGCAGTACCGGCTTCCCGAGTGCGAGTTTCAATTGCACCTTCGCGAAGATGAAGATGACCGCGATTCCTAGAACGAAAAAGAGTGGAATTGGTGAAATCCCCCACGTCCAATTGACGCCTAGGAGCGAACGATCGCCAAGGCTCCCCCACCAACCGTAGGTGCGCCCTTCAATCAATCCAAAAACAATCGCACCGATGCCCAAAACTGAGAGTAAGGCACCCATGTAATCGGCACCGCTCTCCGCTTCGCCGCGTGACTCTTTCACACACAGGGATACTCCAACCAGTACCAACAACCCGAGCGGAATATTGATGCCGAACGCCCAACGCCACGTGAAATCAGTAGTGAGCCAGCCACCCAGAAGCGGACCTAGTGCCGCAGTACCACCAATGGTGGAGCCCCACACTGCGAACGCGATGCCGCGTTCCTTTCCGAAGAATGTGGAGTTGAGTAACGAAAGAGAGGTCGGCAACATCATGGCACCACCGATGCCCTGCACGAGGCGTGCGGCGATGAGTAGGTTTCCACTCCCCGACGTCGCTGCCACCACACTTGAAACGATAAATACCAGCACACCGAGCGAGAACATCTGACGGCGCCCGAACCGATCCGCAAGCCTTCCAAAAACCAAGAGCAAAGATGCGAAGACCAAGGTGTATGTCTCTTGGATCCATTGCGCTTGCGTGGAAGTGATCTTGAGATCTTCAATAATGGTGGGCACTGCCACATTTACGATGGTGGCATCAACGATGATCATGGAAACGCCTAGGGCGATAAAGAAGAGCCCAACCCAGCGCTTCTTAGCCATCAAGCACGACCAAAGTCGTCTTCGAAACGTTCAATGTCATCTTCATCAAACGAAGTCCCCGTTTGCACTTCTACAAAGACCACTTGATCGGTCGGAGCGGAAATTCGATGTTTAGCCATGACGGGGATATCAATGCTCTCCCCAGCCCCCAGTCGGTGCACCACCCCATCTAAGGTGACCTCTGCATGACCCGAAATGATCAGCCAGTGTTCAGCCCTAAATTCGTGGCGTTGGTAGGAGAGGCGCTTGCCCGGATCAACCCAGACACACTTCACCTGATGGTGGGTCGCGCTCTGCAGCACCTCGTAATGGCCCCAAGGGCGCACGTTCTCGCTCATCACCTCCCTACTCTATGGGCAATTACGCCTAAAAAGGCGCAATAACAGGCGAGCGGTAGGCTGATCTCAATGAATACGTCCACCGAAAAGCCCACACCAGCCACCTCGGCAGCGGCCCTACCAACTCCGCGCTTGCGCGGGGTCATCCACCTCGTCATGTCTCCACTCGCCCTGGTGGCCGGCCTTACTTTGGTGACCTTGGCGGCCTCTCTACGCGGCCGGATTGCTGGTGCGCTCTACACGCTGACCGCCGTCCTACTCTTTACTTGCAGCGCCCTCTACCACCGCGGAAAATGGAAACCTGAAGTGAAGGCGGTCTGGCGCCGTATCGACCACGCCAACATCCCCATCCTCATTGCCGGCACCTACACACCTTTTGCGCTCTTCTTACTTTCTAAAACCAGTTCCATCGTCATGCTCTGCGTTATTTGGGGCGGTGCCATCGCCGCAGCCACATTCCGCGTCCTCTGGATGAATGCTCCTCGATGGCTCTATGTACCGGTGTACATCGCGCTCGGCTGGGTCGCAGTAATTTACATGCCCACTTTCTGGCAACGTGGTGGCGTCCTCGTCTGCTCACTCATCATTCTCGGCGGTATTTTCTATTCCGTCGGTGGGATCTTCTACGCCCTTAAGAAACCGAACATCTCTATCAAGTGGTTTGGATTCCATGAGCTCTTCCATGCACTTACTGCAGCTGCTTTCATCGCTCAATTTATTGCCGCACTTCTTGTGATCCTCTCTCCACCTGTCTAATCCCAGCCTGTCTAACTCAAGGATTCAAAATGACTCATCGCTCAGCCATATTTGCACTTGCCGACAAGTACATCGACGAACTGGCAGCCATCAACCCGATCACGGCAACGAATTTGGGCATCTCCGGCCATGATGACAAATTGCCTGACTATTCACTCGCCGGAAGCCAATCTCAGGAAAATCATTTCCGGAATACCTTAAGTGCCCTCAAGAAACTCACCCCACTCGACGACGTTGATCGAATTGCAGCTGAAGTTTTCAAGGAGCGCCTCGAATCCTCTCTGGGACTTTACGAATCTATGGAAATGCAACGCGTCATTTGCGCACTCGCATCCCCCGCCTCTGATATTCGACAAGTATTTGAGATGATGGATTCTTCGACCCCCGAGGGAATTAACAACATCATTGCAAGATTGCATGCCATGCCACGTGCGTTTAACTCCTGGCGCGAAAGTTTGCGCGACTTACATCTTGATGGCATGGTGGCCGCCCGTCGCCAAGTGCTTTCGGTGGCCGAGCAGGTCGGATCTCATGGCGCCACGGGCTATCGCACATTTGCGTCAGGTATCAATGCTGGAAATGCACAAACAAAATTGGACCACGCGATTGAAATAGCTTCCGAGAGTGCAACCTCACTCGCGAATTGGCTACACGATGAATATGCTGCCCTCTCTTCGCCGGTCGACGCCTATGGTGAAGAGCGTTATGCACCTTGGGCGCGGCATTACACCGGATCCGAAATCAATCTTCGCGATACATACGAGTGGGGCCTAACTGACCTGGCCGCCATCAATGAGCGCATGTGGAGGGTCGCCGCGCGCGTAGCCCCACACGCAAAATCTCTGGCCGACGTGGCCGCACATCTTGATCGTGACCCAAAGTATGCGCTGCACGGAACAGAAGAACTGCTCGCCTACCTGCGCAACTTTACCGACGCCGCCATCGAGCGTATGGAAGGAACACATTTCGAGATCGATGACCGAATCAGGTTCTGCGATGTACGCCTTGCTCCGGAAGGTTCCGCAGCTGCCGCGTATTACATGCCTCCGAGCGAAGATCTCTCCCGACCTGGCACCACGTGGTATCCCACGATGGGAATGAATGAATTCACATCGTGGCGCAATGACTCCATCTGGTATCACGAAGCCGTCCCCGGACATCATTTGCAATGCGCCACCGTTGTACTCGAACAAGAGCGTCTCTCGCGCTTTCAGCGCACTGAAGGGTGGACGAGTGGATACGGCGAGGGCTGGGCGCTCTATGCAGAACGCCTGATGGATGAGCTGGGCGCCTTCGAAGATCCCGGCGCCGAACTTGGCTTCCTCTCCGGACAAGCCCTGCGCGCAGCTCGAGTCGTCGTCGACATCGGAATGCACCTCGGGTACAAGGATGAGCACGGCAAGGTCTGGAACGCAGAATCTGCTCGCGAGTGCCTGATCGAGCGCGCGCTCCTCGAGCCAGAGTTCGCTCAATCCGAAGTCGATCGCTATCTAGGCATTCCAGGACAGGCCATCTCCTACAAGGTAGGTGAGCGAGTCTGGATGCAGGTACGAGAGGCCGCACAGGCCCGCCAGGGTGCAGCTTTCGATCTCAAGGCGTTCCACGCTCATGCGCTCCGCATGGGTCCCATGGGGCTTGATCCCTTCGTGGCCGAGATGGCCCGGTGGTAGCTCTCTCCGGCGGCGCGTTCACCCACGCGTCACCTGGGACTGCTTAGATATCGCTATGGCGCACGACGACGAGGATCACATCACCGAAGAAGATCTCTGGGAGCTTCTGCCCGGAAGTGCCGGCAACGACCGCGCCGACATTCTCTACAAGATTAGTGCTCATCTCTACTCGCGTAATAAATACTCTGAAGCCCTCGCCTGCGCACAAGAGTCAGTAGAAATTTTGGAGCGCATCGACACGAAAGATCGCGAAGCTCTCGGACGGGCCCGTTCCGGTGTGGCACATAACCTTAAAGCGATTGGGCAGAACCAAGAGGCGCTTACTGAACTCATGGTTGTGAGCGATCTCTACCATCGGGAATCACTCCCTGACGTGGCTGAAATTGATTGCATGATCGGACGCTGGGCCTACGACGCGAAAGATTTCAATACTGCAGCGAAATATCTCTCCTACTCTTCATCAGAAGCCGGAGATGGAGTCGGAGACCGACATATCGCGGCTCAGGATCGTTTCTATCTGGGACGAAGCCTCTTAAGTATCGGTAAACCTGCAGAAGCTCTCATCGAAATGACCGAAGCGCGCGCAGCGTTCAAAGATCTCAAGAGCGTCTTCGATCTAGCCATTGTTGATGCAGGCTTGGCGGAGTCCTTCGTCGCCCTCGCCAGAATCCCCGAAGCCCACCGCCATGCCCAGCGCGCACTCGATGTATTCACCACGCTAGGTAAGCGCCTCCACTCCACACTCGCGATTCTTCCGCTCGCTCAAGCCCTCTTTCATGAAGGCGAACTCGATGAAGCCCTCCGTTTTATCAGCGAAGCCATTGAGATTGAACAAACGAGCGATGAACCCGATATCGAAGAGATAGTGCGATACGAAGTGATCTTGCGAGATATTGTCAGCGCCCTCGGAGAAACAGACCTCGCCGCCGAAATCGCCCGGCGACACGAATCCATTCGTGAAATCTCCGATCTATAACCCATTTGATCGGTAGAGTTCCGGCATGCTCGCAAACTTCTCAGATTCGCTCAGAATTTTTCTCCACGTCCTCGGCGCTTCAGTATGGGTCGGCGGCCAGATCGTATTGGCGCTGCTAGTACCGGTCCTTCGCAAAAGAGATGCAGATCTACCTCGCGCCGTAGCGCGAGCTTTCAACAAAATTGGGTGGCCGGCATACGCGCTACTCGTCATTACCGGCATGTGGAACATGGCTAACCCGCCGGAGAGAGTCACCTCGGCATACCAGATGGCAGTGGGCATCAAAATGATGCTCGTTGTCATCTCTGGTCTCTCGGCGTACATACATACCAGAGCAAAGAATCCGGCAGCCATGGCTATGTGGGGCGCGATATCAGGCTTAAGTGCACTCGCCACCATGTACGTCGGCGTGACCCTCGCCGGCTAAACGTTTGCTCAAGAATTTCTCAGCAAGGTATGTGCGCAAATCCCGCACCAAAATATGGCACTATCAGAGTATGACTTCGCGCTTGGCTGTGGGATTCGCACTCGTTGCACTCCCGTTCTTCGGCATCACAGCGGCCTCTGCAGACGAAACCCCCAACCCCACATCCACCATGGCGCCAGCTCCTGCTCCTGCCCCTGCCCCAACAGAGCAGGAATCAGACAAGAAGGGCGAGAAGGGTGAGAAGCCGCACGTAGGAGAAGAAACCTCCGGCCGCCACCGCAATGGCGATGAAGAGTTTGAAAGTCATGGAATCTTCCACGACGAGGAAGCGCTCTTTGCACTCGGTGGAGCTTTCGTCCTCGGCGCCGGACTTGCTTATGTTGTGCTTCGACGCAAGAAGCGCGAAGAGATCTAGGCCTTACGCTTTAAAAAGTTGGCGTAAAACTTCTGGTCAGTTCCGCTGCCTTTGCGCAATCCGCATTCATTTGCACGATAAGCGGGTCGATGCCATCGAACTTGAGAGTCTCTCGCAATCTCCAACCAAACGAAATTGCCGCCAGCTTATCGTAGAGCTCAAGGTCAGTGCGCCCTAGCGCGTAAGCCTCAACTCGGCGATCAACCCCATTGAAGGTGGGGTTGGTGCCAATCGATATCGCAGCGGGCCAACTCTCTCCATCTGCGTGTAGCCAACCGGCATAGACGCCATCTGCGGGAATTGATGGTTGATACGAAAAAGCAAAATTAGCGGTGGGAAAACCTAACTCACGCCCCCGCGCATCTCCATGGACCACCACGCCTTCAACTACATGAGGCCGTTGCAGCAATTGCCAAGCACGATAAACGTCGCCCGATTCAACTTCTTGCCGGATTACCGTTGAGGACGCAATTTGTGATCCGGTCGTGTAGAGCGCTGCCGTATTGATCTCTACACCGTTGAGAAAAGTGGAATGACGAAGGGTTTCCGGAGTACCAGCTGCTTTAAATCCGTAGGTGAAGTTCTCCCCCACCCAAATGGACGCCGCTTGGAAGTAATCTCGCAAAATGTCACTCTCAAAATCGGCGGGAGAGAGCGCAGCAAAATCTAAATCAAAAGGCCAAGCCACCAGAGCAGCTACGCCTAGTGATTCGAGCAGGCGTGCCCGATGATCAAGTGTCGTGAGTTGGTGAGGTTGTCGACCCGGGGCCAACACGGCGGCTGGATGGGGATCAAAAGTGAGGGCAACCGCATCAATCCCCAGCGCTTTCGCTTGAGCAACGGCTCTTTCGATGATGGCACGGTGGCCAATGTGAACACCATCAAAGACGCCAATCGCCAAGACACACGAGGCACTCGTGCGGGCTCCGAACAACTGAGGTGTGGCGGTCATGGACATATTCTTCCAGAGACTCGCGACTATTTCCGCAGCACGATGAGTAGGCCCACCGTGAGGCTCATCAGCCCTGATCCAATAAGCATTCCTGCGATGGTGTTTGCCTCGCGCTTGGCTTCATCCACGCGGGAGAGTCGCCGTTCGAAAAAGATCTCCGCAAAGATAATCGCCACTGCGACGACGATCGCCAAGACAGCAACCAATAATTTGCCGCTACTAAATGAGTAGACGATGGCAAAGAGCGAAATCGCCAGAGGTAAGCCGTAGAGAATCCGAAGTTGCAATGATGCGTTCGTCGATATCTTTGGGCTCATGCTTCCTCCAGGAAGACAGCAATAGGTTTTGCTCTTTCTCCGTCTTCTTGCAATAAAGCTACAAGATCTCCGCCTGTATTAAGTGCGGCATACGCACCCACCTTGCCGACAGCAAAAATTGCTCGGCCGTTTCTTAGGAGAATCTGCTCGTCTAGATCCACCTTTCGAGTCGCTAGGATTCGTCCAGCGGCCTCTCCTAGCGGAATACGTCTCTCGGCTATCTGATCGATATTTACAGCGTCTTCCAGTTTGAAACCACCAATCGAGGTGCGTCGAAGCGCCGTGAGATGGCCACCCACCTTCAGAGCTTCACCGAGGTCACGTGCGAGCGCACGTATGTACGTTCCTGATGAGCAAGATACGAAAACGTCGACCTCAATTGATGCATCGCTCCGTCGAATATCCAGGATGGAAAACTTCTCGACATGAATTTCGCGGGCAGCTAATTCAAATTCTTCGCCGGCGCGCGCCCGCGCGTAAGAACGAACTCCGTTTACTTTGATTGCCGAAAAGTTGCTGGGTCGTTGCATGATTAGACCTGTTAATGCTTTTACGCCAGTCGCGATATCGTCATCGCTCACCTTGGCGAGATCTTCAGGCGTAGCACTTGCCAGTACTTCGCCATCGGCGTCATCCGTATTGGTGGTTGACCCAAGCAAAATAGTGCCCTGATAACTCTTGCCCGCATCGGATACATAGCCAAGCAATCGAGTAGCTCCGCCCACACCCAGTATGACTAGACCAGTAGCCATCGGATCTAGCGTGCCTGCATGGCCTACGCGTCGGGTATTGAAAATCCCTCGAGCTTTGGCCACCAAATCGTGGCTTGTCCAACCGCCTTCTTTATCTACCAGGACAATTCCTGGAGCTACTGGAGTTCCTGAACTTTGCGCCACGTACTACTCGCCATCAAAGTCGTTGCGTTGCTCCCGGGCAGGCTTGTAAGGATTCTCTTCCCCGGCAAACTTTGCACCGGCGGCCGAAGCAGCGATGGCTGCATCCTGAGCGGCCGTTTCGGCAAGGAGTTTCTCCATGTGAGCCGCCGTTTCCGGAATAGCATCGGAGAAGAATTCCACTGTCGGCGTCACACGGACACCGATTTCACGGCCTACCGTGGAACGAATAACGCCCTTAGCGCTCTCCAGCGCAGCTGCCGTTGATTCGCGAGCGTCTTCATCACCTAGAACGGTGTAGAAGATGGATGCGTGCTGCAAGTCACCAGTGATACGCACATCAGTAATAGTCACAAAGCCGAGCCGAGGATCCTTGATCTTGCCCTCGAGCAGCTCTGCGACTACTACTTTGATGCGGTCAGCGACTTTGCGAGACCGTTGAGATGCGGCCATAACTATGCACGCGCCTTCTCACGCATCTCGAACGTTTCGATAATGTCGCCCGTTTGAATGTTATTGAAGGATCCGAGTCCGATACCGCACTCGAAACCATCGCGAACCTCAGTGGCGTCATCCTTGAAGCGACGAAGCGACTCGATTCCGAGGCTCTCCCCCACCACAACGCCTTCGCGCAATACGCGGGCTTTGTTGTTACGGCGAATGAGACCGTCGCGCACAATACATCCGGCAATATTTCCGAACTTGCTGGAACGGAAGACTTCGCGGACCTCTGCGCTACCGACGACAACCTCTTCGTACTCTGGCTTGAGCATGCCCTTAAGGGCCTTCTCAACCTCTTCGATTGCCTGGTAGATAACCGAGTAGTAACGCACGTCGACGCCTTCGCGCTCAGCGAGTTGTGCGGTCTGTCCATCGGGACGAACATTGAATCCGATAACAACTGCAGAAGATGCAGATGCCAAGGTGATGTCGTTCTTGGTGATGGCACCCACGCCACGGTGGATAACGCGAAGGTCAACACCTTCACCCATCTCCACCTTGAGCAAGGAATCTTCGAGCGCTTCAACGGAACCACTGACGTCACCCTTGATGATGAGATTAAGAGTTTCGGTCTTTGATTGCTCAAGGAAGTCTTCAAGCGAAACCTTCTTGCGAGACTTCGCCAAGGCAGCGTTGCGTTCTGCCGCCTGGCGCTTCTCTGCAATTTGGCGGGAAGTGCGATCATCTTCAGCGACTAGGAACTTGTCGCCTGCATGAGGCACAGAAGTGAAGCCGAGAACCTGCACTGGATCAGATGGACCAGCGCTTTCCACTGGTTCGCCCGCATCATTGAGCATCGCACGTACACGACCAAATGAACCACCAGCCACGATGGAATCGCCAATGCGCAAAGTTCCGCGTTGGATCAACATCGTGGTTACTGGACCGCGACCCTTATCGAGGTGCGCTTCAATTGCCACACCACGCGCTTCAGTGTCTGCGAGCGCACGAAGATCAAGCGCTGCATCTGCGGTGAGCAGAACGGACTCAAGAAGGTCTTCGATGCCTTGACCAGTCTTCGCTGACACGTCAACGAAGATGGTGGTCCCGCCGTACTCTTCAGCAACCAAGTTGTACTCAGTAAGTTGCTGACGAATCTTCGCCGGGTTGGCGCCTTCTTTATCGACCTTGTTAACTGCAACCACAATCGGCACATCGGCAGCTTGAGCATGGTTGAGAGCTTCGATGGTTTGTGGCATCACGCCGTCATCGGCTGCAACCACCAGGATCGCGATGTCGGTGACCTTGGCACCACGAGCACGCATAGCGGTGAACGCTTCGTGACCGGGGGTGTCAATGAATGTGATGGCACGACTGACACCTTCATGCATACGGTGTACTTGGTAGGCACCAATGTGCTGCGTGATTCCACCTGCCTCGCTGCGAACCACTTCGGTCTGGCGAATCGCATCGAGCATGCGAGTCTTACCGTGATCAACGTGACCCATGACAGTAACGACGGGTGGACGCGCCACCAATTGAGAATCTTCGATTCCGGCAATCTCGGCTTCAAGGTCGATATCGAACTCTTCGAGGAGTTCCTTATCTTCATCTTCGGGAGAGACGATTTGAATGGTGTAACCAAGTTCAGCACCGAGCAACATGAAAGTGTCTTCATCTACTGACTGCGTAGCGTTGACCATTTCTCCCAAGTGAAAGAGCGCGGTCACAAGCATCGCCGGGTTCGCATTAATGCGATCAGCAAAGTCAGTTAGCGATGCGCCACGTGGCATGCGAATCGCGGTTGAGCCATCACCACGAGGGATGATGACGCCACCAAGCTCGGGAGCTTGCATATTGTCGAACTCTTCACGACGCACTTTCTTGCTCTTGCGCGCCTTACTCGACTTTCCGCCTTGCTTACCGAATGCACCTGCAGTGCCACCGCGACCAGTTCCGCGGCCGCCGGGACCACCAGGACCGCCGGGACGACCGGGTGCTCCACCAGGAGCGCCGCCGCCCGCTGGAGCGCCGCCGCCCGCAAAGCCGGGGCGTGCACCTCCGCCGGGAGTGAAGGGACGGGGACCACCGGAACCACCGGGACCGCCGGGACCTCCGGGACCGCCAGGGCGGGCACCATCTGGACGTGGACGTGCAGCAAAGCCGGGTCGTACTCCACCGGGACCACCGCCGGGGCCACCAGGGCCTCGACTTCCGGGACCGCCGGGACCACCGGATCGGGGGGCGGGACGAGGTCCGCCAGCGCCAGGAGCCGGACGCGGCCCACCAGGAGAGCTGTACGGGTTATTGCCTGGACGTGGGGCTGCTGGGCGAGGGCCACCGGTGCCTGCTGAACCGGGACGGGGCGCATCAGCAGAGAGGAATGGATTATTGGCTGGCCGGGGAGCGGGCGGACGGGGCGAGGGGGCAATCGCGGGAGATCCAGCGGGCGCAGATCCTTCGTCGCCACTCGACTCAGCTGCCTTTGCCGGCGCCTCTGCGTCGATCTTGCCCTTAGCGCGATTGGAGGCTTCGAGAGCCGCCTCAAGCGCAGCGACGGCTTCATCGCCAAGACCAAGGTCGTGAATATCGGGGGTTGCCTTCTTAGCGGCGGCCTTCTTAGCTGCGGCTTTCTTGGCGGGGGGCTTGGCCTCTCCACTCTCCTCGCTCTGTGGAACAGCGGGATAAATGTCGCGCATCTTGCGCACGACGGGAGGCTCAACAGTGGATGATGCTGATCGGACGAATTCGCCGAGTTCTTGCAATTTAGCGAGGACAGTCTTGCTGTCCATCCCTAGCTCTTTAGCGAGCTCATAGACGCGGACCTTGGCCACACTTCTCCTTCGAGGCTTCTGAATGGTCCGCATTCCTGCGGGACCTTGGGTTTACTGCATTGACGTGCTCATTGCTCGGTGCTCATTTAAGGCTCATTTACTTTCGCCCCTTAGTTGCAGTTGATAGGTCAGTACTGCTCGTTCTTTTACTTCTGGTCGTGCTCTATGGCGAGAAAGGCACGGATCGGTGCAAGATCTAATGCACCTCTCCACCGCAATGCGGCTGGCAATCCACGCAAGGAACGTTCCGCGCACTCGAGGTGAAACCATGCCCCACGCCCAGGTTCCACACCTTGTGGATCTACGCATAAGAGGCCATCTCTAAGTACTACTCGAAGAAGCGAACCCCTGGGATCACGTTTCCGGCACCCAATACAGGTGCGAAAAGCGATCCCGCTGGAGCCCACTCTACCGGTTGCACCTGCCCCTGTATTGCCAGGTCCTGTATTGCCAGGTCCTGTATCGCCAGGTCCTTTATCGCCAGGTTCGGCTGGAGCCATTCCCTACTCGCTCCCAGGAGCGTGAGTCAGACCATCTGATCGGATATCGATCTTCCAGCCGGTGAGGCGAGCGGCGAGGCGGGCATTTTGACCCTCTTTGCCGATCGCTAAGGAGAGTTGAAAATCGGGCACTACGACGCGGGCACTGCGCGTCTCGAGGTCAACGATCTCGACCGAAAGGACGCGGGCCGGGGCTAAAGCTTCGGCGAGGAATTTGGCTGGATCTGCCGACCACTCCACAATGTCAATTTTCTCATCGCGAAGTTCGGTCATCACCGCTTGCGACCGTTGACCCATAGGTCCGATACACGAACCTTTCGCATTAACGCCAGCCTTATGAGAAACGACCGCCATTTTGGTGCGATGGCCCGCTTCGCGAGAAATTGCTTTGATCTCCACGGTGCCATCAGAAACTTCTGGAACTTCCAAAGCAAAGAGTTGCTTAATCAAGGCAGGGTGCGTACGCGAGAGCACTACCTGTGGCCCACGTTGACCCATCTTTACTTCGATGATGAGGCACTTGAGATATTCGCCGTGTTTGTACTCTTCGCCTGGAACTTGCTCCGAAGGAGGGATAGTTCCCTCGATCCGACCGAGATCGACGTGGACAATTTTAGGATCGCGTCCCTGTTGAATAACTCCGGTCACGATGTCGCCGACCGAGCCAGTGAACTCACCGAAAATTTCTTGATCTTTAACGCCACGAAGCATCTTTGAAATTGCATGCTTGGCTTCGTTGGCAGCGATTCGACTGAAACCCACTGGTGTGACATCTACTTCTGATGTCATCGTGCCTTCTGCATCGAATTCGCGAACCACGATCGACATTGATCCGGTGATTGGATTGAGAACTGCGCAGGCACCAGGATCGGCCGAGCTGGCCCCCTTCGCGGGAGCGTACAAATATTGTCTGTAACCTTCGAGAACAGCATCCTCAATGGTCTTGATCATTAATTCAACGGGAGTACGCCCATCGGAGAAGAGAGCCTTAAGCGCTACGAGGTCAACATCCATCGCCATAACTACTTCTCTTCTCTATTGAATTCGACTTCGACGCGAGCCTTGGCAACATCGGATATCGCAATCTCTTGCAGCTCACCCGAGACGTCCAGCGTTGCCATTCCGCCCTGAACGCTCATGATGCGTCCAGTAACCGGTGCGCCCTCGCGGAAGACGACCTTGACGAGGCGCGAGATATTTCGCACCCAATGGCGTTCAAGTGTGAGCGGACGATCAACTCCAGGAGAACTCACTTCAAGCGTGTAAGGCGTGCTGCCTAACTTGGCATCGTGCTCATCCAAAATCTCTGAGACGAGGCGGGAAGCTTCAGCCACGTCATCAAGATTAAGACCGCCCTCTTTGTCAACAAGAACTCGAACGATGCGACGCTTACCCGCAGGAGTAACAGCAATTTCTTCGCAAACGAATCCGAGATTTTCCAGAGGTGCAGTCAGGAGAGCGGCAATCAGATCACGCATAAATCCTCCTGTTAAGTTGTAACTGCGATGCCAAGAATACTGCAGAGTGGTAAGAGTTCAAAACCTGCGCGTTTAGAAGACGTCCCATCCCAAACGCACCATCAGAATGACCAGCACAACTAGGAATATCTTGCGGACGAGCCGCGAACCTCCCCTGATGGCAAGACGCGATCCCACCAAGGAGCCTGCCACGTTAAAGAAGGCCATGGTCAGACCCAGCCACAAGATCATCGAGCCGTGAATCCCAAAGACCGCAATGGCAGCCAAGTTGGTGCCCACATTGACCATCTTCGCGATGGCAGAGGCACGTAAGAACTCATATCCCAGGATTGCAACCAATGCAAAGACCAGAAATGAACCCGTTCCTGGACCGATAGCGCCATCATAAAAACCGATAATTAATCCGATAGCGGATCCAAGAATCAGCGCGCGACGTCGAGTGAATTTGAGAGATTCGCTCACTCCAAATTCTGGTTTTCTGAAAGTGTAAATTGCTACGGCTACTAAGAAAAAGAGAATGACTGGCTTGAAAACATTGCTCGGAATCGACGTAGCCAAAAATGCACCAAGAGCCGAGCCGCTCGCCGCGAAAAGAGTCATAGGAATTGCTAAGCGGAAATCGAGCCGCTTCCCGCGAGCATAATTAACTGCAGCACTAGCCGTTCCAAAGACGCTCGAGAGTTTGTTAGTACCAAGGACAGTCGCCACCGGCTCCTGCGGAAGTCCGACAAGCATCGCTGGGAGTTGGATCAATCCCCCACCGCCAGCGATAGCGTCTATGGTCCCGGCCGAAAAAGCTGCTAACGCAAAGAAGACAAGGTGGACGGCGTCCACGTTAATCGAGCAGCGCCGCTAGATAACCGACAACCTCATCCACTGGAATATCACTGCGTACGCCACTCTTGCGATCGCGGACCTCCACAGTGCCGTCAGCCAGGCCCTTGCCCACCACGACGATTGTGGGGATACCAATCAATTCCGCATCTTTAAATTTCACGCCTGGGCTTGCATCGCGGCGATCATCCAACATGATGCGAGCGCCAATGGATTCCAATGCTTCGGCAATTTCCTCTGCCTTTGCAAACGGGACATCATCTTTACCAGTGGCGACAATGTGAATATCTGCTGGCGCGATTTCCCGCGGCCAGCAGAGACCCATTTCGTCGTGGCTCTGTTCGGCAACCGCCGCTACGGCACGCGAAACACCAATACCGTAGGAACCCATGGTGAGAACGCGCTGCTTACCTTCGGCATCGAGCACCGTGAGATCGAGTGCCTCCGCATATTTACGACCCAACTGGAAGATATGCCCGATTTCGATAGCGCGATCGATGATCACTGGAGTGGCGCACTTAGGACAGGTATCGCCGGCACGAACCTCGGCAGCTTCGATGTATTGCTCGACATGGAAGTCACGTCCATTAACGACGTATCGCGCATGGCGATTTCGTTCATTGGCACCAGTGACCCAGACGGAGTTGGGAGCTACGCGTGGATCTGCATAGAGACGAAGGCCCAGGCGCTTCGCGTCTTGCGGGCCAACGTAACCTTTGACCAATTCCTTACGAGTAGCGAAATCTCCCTCTTCGAAGAGCCGAAGTTCTTCAATCCCCGGAAGGTTGGCCCCTAAGCGCTTGAGATCAACTTCGCGATCGCCAGGAACCAAGACGGAGATCGCTTCACCATCGGCCATAAGAAGGATGTTCTTCAAAGTGTCGGCGGCTGTGAATCCCCCGCCGTATTCCTTATTGAGGACTTCGACCAATGAATCGATAGTCGGTGTATTAGGAG
>Ga0194059_1000624_pt1 | contig 16404 bp, 12 predicted proteins | sample SepL6211m_MetaG_FD_163426 | JGI IMG/M metagenome (GOLD analysis project Ga0194059, IMG submission 163426) | Anoxic zone freshwater microbial communities from boreal shield lake in IISD Experimental Lakes Area, Ontario, Canada - Sep2016-L626-11m | ecosystem: Environmental > Aquatic > Freshwater >... | reverse complement strand
AATAGCCAATATAAAGCTTCCCTGCTTTGCCGCCTTTCTGGCGGCTTTTTCATGTGCGTAGAGCATCTAAGAAATACTGATTATTCGAGGTGCCCTTATGAGGATGCAGGTTATATGCAGCCAAAAGATAGCTGTTTTTTGGGGAGATGTAAATGATTCATGTAGGCATTATTTTGCGTAAAAAATAAAATAATTTCAAATCAGCTGTTATTTATACCATGAAGTCGAAGTTTGTTCTGCCAGGTATTGTTGCTATCATTCAAGGAAAGCGTGGGTTTAAGCTAATCAGCTCTAGTTGAAGGAGTTGTGTTGTGTAAAGCTTTTTGGGCAGCCATCTGGTTTTGATTGGCCGATACATAAAGATTGATGAGGAAGCCTCTAATACCCTAGGGGAAACGACTCTTGCCATGAAGTATCTTAAGTTGTCTATGCTTCAAAATAAGTGGAGCTAATGCCGCAAAGGAGACAAGAAGCTTGACCGATCAAAGCCGCGAGTTATGATTTAATAGCGGCTGCGCACAAGAGGGAGTTTTCCCCGGGTCCATTTGACCTCCCGCGAATTGACGCATGGGTCTCAAGGTTTGGTCGCACCCTCTTCTGGGTTCAGGAATGCCCAAGGATCTTTGTTTTCGAGAGGAAATGCGATCAGGCCATATCCTTGCACTTTCCCTCCCAAGTCCGAGCGGAATTTTGGCAATAGCTTTTTGAGCCATAGATAAGCTGGGGCCTCGGCAATATTTGCGTGCTCTCCAAGGCAAGTGCCAAGGCTGGAGGGTGAAAACTGACGATACACATTGTACGCAACTAAATCCGCTACTTGCACTTGATGACTGTGAGCAGAGTTGACGAATTTTATATCCGTATTCAATGAAGTGAATCTAACCTTTTTTTGAAGTCTTGATCCATTTTCCCTAAGGCTTGCGTGATGACGCCGGAGGTTGAGCTTGTATTGATTGCCCTTGGGCGTGGCCCCTGACATGTCGTCTACGACAACCGACAGGTCGTCTGGAGTCAAAATCTCCTGCACAGCTCGTTGCAATAGCAATTCATAGGCAATTGCTGGAGGGTACCATGCGGAACTGCCGTATTTTGCCTGGTAGTAAGGCTTGTCTATCGCTACTGCCAAAGCAAGCAGATCGCTTGCCAGGATGCACTGGTATAACTCATCAACGAAAGCACTGAGATCATCTTCAGAAATTCCAAATTTCGTAAGATACTTTTTGCCTCTCTCCGATGGGATCCTGAGCCAATTCGACTTTATCTCGACTTGGTAGGTGCCAAAGAACTTCTGTTTAAGATCCTTGATAGCGGTTACAAGATGACCTGACCCGCTCTCGCTTAGCAAAATTCCTCCAAATACGAAATAGCGAGAAACCCCCCTTCCTTGGCGCGTGTACTCCTTCCCTCCTGAGGCGAATTCTTTTGTTCCCGAATCATCAATATAAAGGATGTGCTGCATTACTCTTTTTGTCGCTCATTCTGGTCGAGCCCGAGTATATTTAGAAATGAATCTCTGCATGGTTTCTCGCAGGAGGAGTTCAAGCTTTCTCTTGCCAGCTTTTCAGGAAACAGCGGACTCCCCGGCACCCAAAGCTCACAACTATCGCTGTTGTCCTCGTAGTAGGAGGCATTGCAGGTGACACGCATTTCTTTGTCTAGACCGGGCTGGGTCCACTTGAAATCACATTTGCCGATTCGAGTGGCACTGCAGCCGGGCGGCAGGAGTTCGGGGCGATCGAGAATGGCTTCCAGATCAGCCAGGGTGAGCGGTGAAGGCTGCAGGGTGTTCACCACATCACGGATGGCATCAAGGTCCTGGAGGACGTCATCGAGGTCTAGACCCTTGATCTCAGGCGCCTGCTCCATAGCCGCCACAGCAGATGCCCGCGCCTTCTCCCGCTGATCACGGCTGACCAGGGTCGCTTGGGCAATCGAGCTTGATGCCTTGGCCAGGATCGGCTGCAGCTTGCCCACGATGTTTTCGAACGACTTGATGCGAATCTTCAGTGCTTTGTACACATCGGCCTCCACGGTGCCATCGAGGTGCAGGTTGATGATCTGCATCTGCTCGTGGGTCTGGCCGATGCGGTCGATGCGGCCGATGCGCTGCTCGACGCGCATCGGGTTCCAGGGCATGTCGTAGTTGATCAGGGCACCGCAGAACTGGAAGTTCAGGCCTTCGGCTGCAGCATCGGTGCAGAGCAGGATCTCGGCATTGCCTTCCTTGAAGCGGCGTTTGGTGGCCTCGCGGTTCAAGGCCTTCCATACCCCGCCCTTCTGCAGGATCTCGCCACCGCGACCGGTGAAGGTCATCAGGCTGGTGCGCCCAGCGCCGATCAGCAGCTCCTTGAGAGCATCGACCGTGTCGGTGTACTGGGAGAAGACGATCACCTGCTTGTAGCCCTGGGCCTGGAGTTCATCAATGGCCTCAAGAAAAGCCGCCCCTTTGCTGTCGTGGCCCACCAGTGGGTGGGCCTGATCCAGCAGTACGGCGATGGCATCGAGTTCGCCCTGGAGCGAGACCTCCTGGAAGGCGCTCTGCATGCCCTCCAGATCGAGGGTGAGCTCGCCGGTGATGTCGTCGTCTTCGCTGGCGGCGGCATCCTCCTCCAGCTGTTGCTGCTGGCCGGCCATCCGTTTCTCCAGGGTGGAAACCAGAGCGGCCACGCTGCTGGCGAGGCGGCGCCGGTAGATCGTCATCACGAAGCCCACAGCCGACTTCTTCTGGCCGGTTGCCTGGGCGTACTGGGTGGAGATGAAGTCCTCCACAGCGTCATACAGCGCCCTCTCCTCCGAGGTGCTCTCCAGGAAGCGGTCGTCCACATGGCGGGTGCCGATGGCGAGGTCCATCGATCCCTGCTGTTTGTAGGACCGCAGCAGGTTGCGGCTGTGGCGGGAGATCAGCCCCTGCACCGGGGTCCAGCGTTTCGCCAGGGCGAGGGTGGCCTGGCGGATCTCGATGCTGAGATTGCGCCGGGAGAGGGGGTCGGTGTCATTGAGGGCCCGCAGGGCCTTGCGTTTGCGCAGCGGTGACTTGCGCAGAGCTTCGGGCATGGCAGTGCCCGGTGCCTCGCCAAAGGCCGACACGCTGCTGCGCCACAACCCAGCTAGGTAGGAAAGGGTGGTTTCATCCGGGTTCTGCTTCTCCACCCACTCGAAGAACCGCTCGAAGGCGTCTTCTGTCCACTCGGGGGGCATGCCCAGCAGGGCGAGTAGATCCCACACCTCCAGCTCACTCACCTGCATTGGTGTGGCGGTGAGCAGCAGCAGGCCATTGGTGTGCTGACGCAGCTGCTGCATGAGCTGCATCAGGGTGTTGGGGCGGAGGCGCTCACCACCGTTGCTGCTGCTTTCCCGACGGGTGCGGGCGTGGTGGGCTTCATCGAGCACCACCAGGTCGTAGGGCTCGGCTTCCAGTAGATCCTTGTGGCGGTCGCGCCGTCGCATCAGGTGGCTGGAGACCAGCACGAAGGGCTCCGCGGTCCAGGCATCGCGCCCCACATGGCGGGTTTCGCCCTTGGGCCGCAGGCAGGTTGCCTGCCATTCAAGGGCCTTGCCGCTGTAGATGGGCCAATCCAGGCCGAACTTCTCGCGCAGTTCCCGCTGCCACTGCTTGAGCACCGACGCGGGTGCCATCACCAGCATGCGGCGGGCACGGCCGCTCAACCAGGCCTGGCGCAGCAGCAAGCCGGCCTGCACCGTTTTACCGAGGCCCACCTCATCGGCGATCAGCAGCCTGGGCGGCCACTGCTGCCAGAGACGCTGGAAGGCCCGCTGCTGATGGGGCCAGGGCGTGACAGCACTGGTGCCTTCCCCGACTCGTTCGGCTCCGGGCAGATCGCTGGCGGCGGCATTGAGGATGTAGCTCCAGACGATGCGGCGGCGTTCATCGAGGTCTGGTACAACCTCCACTGGAGGCACTGGGTCGGCAGGCAGTAGATCCTTGAGAAAGGGTTTGAGGCGACGGGGCAGGGCCCCCTCGGCCGGTGCATAGATGGCCAGCTGCTGGCGAAAGGCCTCGGGCAGGGAGAAGGTGCGGACTCCGGGGTCCTCGTTTTGCCAGAGCCGCAGGAAGTGACGCTCCTTGGCATCCACCCGGCGCTCCTCACCCTTCCAGCTGCAAAACACATCGAAGGTTTCGTAGTTGGTGGTCCAGCCGTTGGGGGTTTCGTTGATGCTGCCGGTAAAGGCAAGCCTGTCGCCGGTGGAGTCTTCGATCACACCTTCTTTGGCGTGAAAGATGGCGCCATCGGTGCTGATCTGCCCCTCGTGTACGGGCAGGCCGACGCGGATCTCAAGGTGGCCTTGATGCACCAGCCAGGCCAGGAGTTCAGCGCCCAGATCAGCGGCGCTGCCATCCCCGGGCTGCACACCACGAAAGGGGAACTGGCGGCAGAGTTGCTGCTCCAGCTGTTGTTCAGGTGTTTGGCTGCTGCTGAGGGCTTGAAGATCTGCCCGACTCATGAAGAAACCAGTGATCAGGCGCATCTGGCCATGGCCCCGTCCATCCGGCGAGGCCAACACCAGCTGCTCCACCCCATCGAGCACCTGCAGCAGGGAGCGGCTGGAGAAATAGCCGGTGATGCGCCAATAGCGGATCGACTCCTGCAGGGCAGGGCGGTAGAAGCCCTCCAAGAGGTTGCCCTGAGAGCTGGTGAAGCTCTCCTGCCAGGTGTGATCGCGCAGGCGGGTCATGGCAAGGCTGGGGGTGGAAGCATCGCTTCGATTTCAGCCATCGAGCCGCAAGCCATGGGTGTAGGCCTGGTGCACCACGCTGCTATGCAGCCCCTGGCGCTGTTCCACCTGCGAACGAGAGAACAGGAGCAGGTCCACCGGGCGCAGGGGCTGGCTGATGCGCCAGCGCAGGCGATCCAACACTTCAAACCGGTTGTGATGGCTGAGCCAATCGTCCGTCACCGTGATCAGGAGGTCGATGTCGGAATCAGACCTGGCCTCCCCGCGGGCATGGGAGCCGAACAGGCGCACCTCGGCCTCCGGGATCTCCTGAAGGATCTCAGCCGCCATCTGCTGCAGCTGGGCCTCGCTGACGGTGGCTTTGGGGCTGGCTTTAGGGGTTGTAGTCATGGCTGCTCTCCCACCTTCAGGATGCCTCAGCCAGTTCCGCCAGCACCAACTCCAGCTGCTTTGGCGCGGGCACTTGCTCAGCGAGCGCCAGGCGACGCAGGTTCTCCAGGGCCTCGAAGTCGGAGGCGGCAGGGGCGGCAGCCTTCACCGGATCGAAGCCGGTGTAACGGGCGGAGAGGGGCAGCACTTCGAGCACGGCCTCCAGGGCGGTGAGGAAGACGGGGCTGTTGGCCAGGCCGTTGTCATCGAGCAGCTGCTTGGCGGCATTGAGATCAATGCTGATGGCGCGATGGGCGCAGTGGTGGATGGCATCAATCCAGGATTTGGTGCCATCGGGGGCACCAAGCTTGCCCTTGGTGGCTCGGGTGGAACTGTCCCAGAGAATTAGATCACTGGCCTTCTTCTCGGCCAGTACGCCAACCACGTCCTTGTCGAGGTCAAGGCCGACGACGCGGGCCAAGCGCAGGGCTTCGTCGTAGGGGAACTGGGGAGCCTGGAAGGCATCCCAGGCGAGTACGAACCACTCCGTGAGCGGATCGAGCTGGGCGCGGCGAGATCCGGAGGTGAGCTTCTCCATGCGCCAAGCCTTCACCTCGCGGCGGGCGGCATCGAGGGCATCTTCTGGGCTCACGGCATAAGGGTCGTCGTTGGCCAGTAGGTCTTCCAGGCTGAGCTGGGCGCGACCACGCTTCTTGGTTCTCTCCTCAATCGGCTTGGGCTGGCCACGCTTGATCGGCCAGTGGCGGGAGAATTCCTCCAGGGCCGGGCCGTAGCAGGAGAGGTAGAGGTCTACACCGCGAATGCCACCCTCCTGGAAGTCGGCGATGCGCTCGCGCACGGCCGCGGCCAAGCGGGGTTCAAGGTCTTCCCAGTACTGCACCGCATCAGCAGGATCTCGCTCTGGGCGTGGCCGGCAGACCAGGAAGATGGTGCTGTTGGCCGCGGCTTTGTCCTTGATGTGCATGGAACCTTCGGCTTCAGTGTTGATCGGCCAGGAGGCGGTGATCATGAAGCCTGCATCGATCAGACCCTTGGTGAGGGCATCCCAGGCGCCCGTGGCCTTGTGGGTGAACATCAGCGTCATAACGCCGTCGTCTTTCAGGACTCGGCGGCACTCGATAAATATCTTGGCCATTTTTTCCCGGTAGTCCTTGCCCGCTTTGGCCTTGGCAGCTTTGTCTCCGGGGTGGCGTGCTGGGTTAGCGACGGCTTCGTCTTCCTTGTTAGTGAAGGCCGCCGTAAATAAATCAGGATACAAAAGACCAGCCGTGCGCTTTAGCCATACATAAAAATAGTCGGAAAGTTCCGCGTACATCACATTGTTGTAGTACGGAGGATCCATTACCACGGCATCCACGCTTGAGGGGCCAATGTGTAGTAGGGAATCGCCGGATCCACAAGAAATATGCAGCGGCACTTGTGCGTTTGCGGCTTGTAACAGGCGTGGCGGCGAACAAGGGGCCTGCATCAATAGCATCGTCGCTAACTGGGTTGACAAGCTGAATCAGCTCGTCGATGCACTTTGCTACTTGCCTAAAGGCCCAGTCGTACCCAAGTCCAACAATCAACGGCGCCATTTCGGCGTGGGAACAACAGAAAGCAAAGTCATGGCGGTTGAAGGTGTTTGCCACTACTTCGCGCGTTGGCATCCACACAGACATCCGAGAGTTGTAGTTGAGCATCTTGTCAAGGCCGATGCAGAGATAACCCAGTGCTGCCCGGGTCAGATCACTCAAGCCCTCGAGTTTAGCCGATTCCTCTACCAACAACTCTCGGAATATCTCCGCACTAGTGCCATGGCAGAGGAGTTGGCGTGGCGAGAAGAACTGCGTCCAGCGCTTGATGCCATAGAGATGGAGAGGCCAGCGGATGTTGGTTTCGTACCCAAACGGAAGTTCCTCATTAGGCACCAGGTCCAGCGCCTCCCACTCCGGCAGCTTCTCGGTCAGCGCCGCGGCAATCTGGGTGCTGTTGTCATCTTCCGGCCGTGGCGCCCGATAGCCCCGCTCCCACTTGTCTTTCTTCGATTTGCCGGTCTTGGTGTAGGCGGCGGCCAGCCGACGCTTGAACACCACCGCGAACAGCTGCTCGCCCATGCCCGCCGCCTGGGCCTGCTGCTTCACGTTGTCGCCGTCGATCACGCGGCCGCAGTCGGGGTAGGGGCAGGTGGCATCGCCGCCCTTCACCGTGCCCTCGCTCTGCTCCTTCGCGCTGGCAACGATCTCGAAGCGGCAATGGCGGTTCTCGTCGCCTGGGCCCTTGCCCTGCTGCGGCAACACCTTCACACAAGTGCCGTCGGGTGCCAGCTTCCAGTTCGGCGAGAGCGGCACCTTGCCGGCGCAGTAGGGGCAGTGGATAGTGCGGGCCCAGAGGTAGGTGCAATCGAGTTCTTCGGGTGCCTGGTGCTGGGGGAAGTGCACCGAAAGCCGCGCCTCCAGGCGATGACGAAACACCGTCGCGATTCGCTGGTACTCCTCGACAACCGCTCGCCCGAATGTTGATGGCCACTCATAGGTGGCCTTCTGCACCAACACGGCCACCGGGTTGATGTCGTTGGCCAGGGTGTTGCATCCGAGCCTCAGGGCCTCGAACGGAATGGCGCCTCCCCCAGCCGTTGGGTCAAGAACTGTGGGCTGGTCTATGCCGAGCTTCTGGGTTTCTTCCAAGAGCCAGAACTCTTCTTTCTCACTGGGGCTGTACTGGAAGGCACGGTCGTAGCCGTAGGGGTTGTCGATCCGGATGCCGGTGCGCTTGGCCTTGTCCATGGCCTTCTTCGCCGCCAACGGATCCCCGTGGATCCCGAGTACATGCCGGAAGATTTCCCGATCGGCATTGGCCGGCAGCAATGAAGCCAGGACTGCCGCGCGGGATGCCACCAGCGGTCGCCGAGCCCACCACACATGCAAGTAGTAGATCGGAGGTAGTGCCGTCATCGAGCGCCGCTCGCGCATGCTCTCCTCGCCGATCTCGGCGATCGGCAGCCATTCCTCGATCAGGCGTTTGGTCACGACTGCACCGGTTGCTGGATGGCCTTCAGATCCAGCAACACCCCAGCCGCCGGTCCTCCAGCTAGGGCCCCCATTACCTCCAGTTCGCTGGGCTTGATGCCAAGACGGTGAAGCTCTTCCAGTTGGAGCACTTGGCCGCAGAGCCGATCGTGGCCTTCCACCAGCGCGGCGATTTTGGCCAGGCCTTTGGCCAGGTCCTGCTTCACTAGCTTGAACCGCTGCCCGGTGTCTTGGCCTTGCTTGATCGGACCGAGCCACTTGTCGCCCACGGCACTGGTGTCGACCACAACTTGAGGGACTGACGCATGCCAGCCCTCGTAGCTCTTGAACACGTCGCCGAGCTGGGGCCGAAGAACATCGAACAGCTCGCTCGCACTGATCTCCTCAGCACGCTCGCCTGGGCTTCGCTGCATCCGCCTAAAGCCGTTGGTCAACCAGAGGATGAAGTCGAGATCCACCTGTCCCTGGAAATCGGGCCTGAGGTAGACCGCCCTGCGTTCGAGCACGGCATTCATCATCTGGGTCAGCCCCGGCCGCAGATCAGTTAACCCTTGCCGCAAGGTGCGGGCCGCCTTCTCTCCCTCATCGAGCTGGAGGTAGGTCTGCACTTCGGCCACCAGGGCCGCGAAGGCCATCGACACGTATTCAGCGCTGGTGGCTTCAGCCTTGGCCGCGCTGCGCAACACCTGCTGATTGAAGTATTGGCGGGCCTCATGCAGCGTGGTCAGCGCCTGGCCGGCCATCTGCTGGCGCAGATTGGCATCCCCCAACTCCACAGCATTGAGGCAGGCGTTGACGCCCGCCTTGAGTTTGGCGAGGGCCTGGTCGTCAAGCTTGACGCTGACGCGATCCACCTTGGCTTCGATCTGTCTGATCTGGTCGCTGATCTGGTTGAGCTGGGTGATCACCACCGCGAATCCCGCCACTGACACGCCCAGGTTCACGGCGCTGAGCATCGGCGTGATCAGCTGAGCGGCTTCGCCAAGGGGCAGCTTCGGCAGAGGCGGCTGGCTGACCACACCGTTGCCGCCCTCCCGCAGCCAGGCCACCACCTGCTTGCTATTGGAGTCACGAATTACCCCTCCTACGCGCTCATAGGCGCCGTTTTGCAACCCATTGGCGAGGGCTGCCGGCAGATCAAAGACAACATTCAGCGGGGTCATCAAGGTCAGGCTGGTTGCAGGTCGTCTTCGAAGCGGATCGTGAGCCGGCTGTTCATCGCCTTGGCCAGCCGCTGCAAGGTATCGAGCTTCGGCTCCACCTGGCCGGTTTCCAGACGGGCGAGTTGGGGCTGCTTCATGCCGGCGCGCTCCGCCAGATCCCGCTGGCTCCAGCCGTGCTTCTCGCGCAGCTCGATCAGCTGACGCACCACCGCGAAGCGGGGCTCCAGGTCGCTGTAGGCCTGCTGCACCTCGGGATCAGCAAGGAATCCGGCGCGGATCTCGCGCCAGGTGGGGTGTTGAACGGCAGCGGTGGGATGACTCATGGTTCTACTCAGACAGTTGGGGTGTCGCTGGCGAGGAAGTCGTTCATGCGCTTGAGGGCTTTCTCCAGTTCCTGCTTTGGGGTCTGCTGGGTTTTCTTGTGGAAGGAGTGAACCATCACGAACCTCTGCCCTTCGGCGGCGAAGTAGAGGGTGCGGTAGATGCCGTCCTTGCCGTGGACGCGGAGCTCGAAGAGCTTCTTGCCCATGGGCTTGACGTGGGGCATGCCCACCGCTGTGCCCTTCTCCTCCAGCAGATCGAACAAGCGGGCAAAGGAAGCTTTCACCTCGGCGGTCTGGCCAGCCAACCAGCCCAGGACGGGCTGCTTACCACTGGGCAGCGTGTAGAAGACGACCTCCCAACTCATCTTGATAACTCAGATGTTATCACTGGTGGTCGCTCAGCAGCAAGCGCAGAGCCGCCAATACCCGGCGGGGGTTCTTGCGGTGCATCGCCATCCCCAACCAGTAGGCGGCCTCCTCGCGGGCCATGGCATCAATGCCACGGGCGCAGTTCTCGATCGAGGCCACGTTGCGCATTGGGGCCAGCAGCTTGAACAGCAGCCCCATCGCCAGGGCTAGATCCTCCGAGAGGGGATCGCGCCGGGCTTCGCCCTTTTTGAGCTTGGCGAGGCTCACTTGCTCAGCCTTGAGGCGCCGCAGTACTGCTCCCTCCACCAGCAGCAGCTTGTGGCCGCCCAGGCCCGCCACCCGTCTGGGGTCCTTGAGCTCAGGGGTGGCGGTGCTGGGCACCTGCCAAACCTCAAGTTCGAGATCGCTGGGGCCGCGCTGTCTGCTGCGCAGTTCATAGGCCGGCCGGCCGGAGGTAATGGCCTGGGTCATGGCTGCCCCTCCCCTGTCGCGGTGAGCTCCAGGCGGATCGTGGCGGTCTGGGCGCTGAGGCCTGCCCGGGTGAGGCGAGCGATCCAGCCCTCACCGTTGTCGTCCCACCTCAAGGGGGGCTCGTAGCTGAGCTGGTAAGTGATGTCCAGCGACTTCTCCCCACCCCGGCGCCACTGGCCCTCGATGAAGCCCCGCAGGTGGCTGGCCTCCTCAGGAGTGCCATTGAAGTCGAAGCTCCACTCGGCGCTGCCGTCGCCACTGCTCCAGCCCCCCTCCATCATCTCGACCAGCACCGTGGCTCCAGGCTCGGCCTTGAGCAGGGCCATCGGCAGGAAACCATCGCCACTGTTCATCCTCCAGGTGAGGCTCTTGATCGCCTTGCCCGAGCTGCTCACCTGCTGGACCAGCTGGGTGAGGGCGGTTTTGACGTTATCGCTGCGTTCAATCACGCCAGGACCTGCGGGTGGCGCAACGCCTGCTCCGCCGCTGCCGGTGCTGGAGGGGCTAAGACCCGCCTGAACAGCTGTTTCCGTATCAGCTCCTGCGGCTACTGAAGTCGTTCCAGCGTCACCAGCAGACGCTGTTGGTTGATCTTCGTCAGCTTCGGCTGGTTCGGCTGCAGCCTTGGGTGGCCAGACGCTTAACTCCAGCGCCTTCTCCATCGTGTAGATCTTGCCGTCCTCACTAATCGAGAGCGTGCCTGGCGGCAGGCCCTGCCCTTCGAGGCGATCACCTTCCTTGTAGACAAACAGGCCCTGATCCAGGCCCATGCGCAGGCACTTCTTGAGCACCTCATCGCCCAGCAGGATCGGCAGGGCTGGATCGCGGTAGTACTCGTTGCGCAGATCCCGCGTGCTCATCACCCCCATGCGTTTCAGGGGTGTCTTGCCGGCCATGTAGTTCGGGGCCGGCGGTGCATCTTCTGCCAAGACCAGTTCGCGGGCTTCGCGCAGCACCCGCTCCACCTGTTTTTGACCCACGCCGGGGTCGCTGCTGGCACTTGTAACAGTGATCGCTGCATGGGTGAGGGGCACTTCGGGCCACTGGCCCCGCTCGGGATAGAACACATGGCGGTAGCACTGCTGCACCGCAAGGGCAAATCCCTGCTGGGCCTGGCCGTAGCGCTCTTTCACCTGATCCTGCTGGTGGGATTGAAGGCTGGCGAATAGATCACCTTGCTGCATCTGCTGCAGCGCCAGGTAGGTGCGGGCCTTGCGCAGCATGTCGTCCACCTGCAGGGCATCGGCGCAGACGAATACCAGGTTGTTGCGGTTCAGGCGCAAGTTGGCGTTGTCGCCCTTTTCCTTGAACAGCCGCACCACCAACTCCGGCAGGTGGATTTTCGCCTGCTCCACGGTGTGGCCTTCCCAATGAATCACCGCCAGGTAGGGGCCGTCGGTGTCATCGGGAATATCAGCTGGACTGGCTGGGAACAACACAGGCTCCAGCATTTTCTTGGAGAAGATCGTGCCGATGCGGCGATTAAGTTCCTCACGCACACTCTCCAGATCAAACAGCTGCTCACGCTTCCTCACCATCTGGTTGAGGTTGGCGTCGGTGAGGAAGCGCAGCTTGCTGATGCCGCTGTCGTCGAGATATTCCGACTCTTCCTGCAGGAGGCGCACCGCCTTGTCGACAAAGGATGGATCCACGCCAGGGGCATAGAGGCTGTAGTTCAACTCAAGGCGGCTGAGACCCTTTAGTGGTTCGTTGAACGCCAGGGAGTGGAACAGCACCGTGCGCGCTGCCATCGATCCGTAGGGTTCCATCCCCGAGAATTCCTGAGAATCCAGCCGCTGAGCCAGCGCCCTGCTGCCCTCGGCCGGCGTGGTGGACACATCCGCCCGAATCGCCGGAATGAAGGCCTGTAAGCCCAGCTTGGTGGAGAGTTCCAATCGAATCCGCTCGTTCCCTGGATCGATGTGGTGGAGATGGATGGCCGTGACCCCCCTCGGTTTCTCGCGCCAGAGCTGGCCCACGGTTTGCGCCAGCAGCCGCAGCATGCCCCGCACCCGCTGGAAGTTCTCCAGGGTCGAGGTCTTCTGCATCAGGGTTTCGATCAGCTCCGGATGCAGCGGATAGCCCTTACGCAAATTGGCAGCGCGGTCATCGCTTTGCCCCACCGGCGGCAGGGCATCCGCCTTGCGGCTCCAGATCTCCTGGTAAGCACCGACAACCTCCTCAACTCGGCTGCGGTCGATCGACTCGAACAGGCGCCGGGTCAACACCTGCACCGTTTCGTCTTCGCTGGTGGGGGTGAGGGCCGTGATCTGCCGGCCCGTGACCGACTGCAGTTCGGCAAAGATCCGATCGATCCGCTGGTTTTCCTCGCTATAGGCATCCACCGACTGGGCGCCCTTGCCCAGGGCCAACGTGAACACCAGCACCGCCTGGGGGGAGGAGTTCACCGCCTTGATCAGGTCGGTGAGGAAGGGGGTGAGCTGCTCAGCGGCCTGGCCGGCAGCTGGGCCCTTGATCTTGCGCAGGTAGATCGAGAGCTCATCGATCAGGATCAGCACCGGCCGCTCACCGATCAGCTCCCGCAGGGTTTCGGCCCCTGGAGGTGCAGCGCCAAGCCGGTCGCTGTTGCGAATCCGCTCGTAGCCGGCAGGGCCAGCCAGCTGTACTGCCAGTTCCCCCCAGGGGGTGAAGGCCAGCACGTTGCCTTCCATGCGCCGGCCGTTCATCGGGTCGGCGTTTTCCCCGTCGAAGGCCGCCACCGTGACCTTCTGACAGGGCAGGCGGGCTGGATCGATGAACTCCTCCAGGTTGGGGATCTGATCGGCGGCCGTCAGGATGTGGTTCAGGCCGATCAGGGCGTGGGTCTTGCCGCCGCCGTAGCTGGTGTCGAGCCGCAGGATGCTGCCCAGCTGGCTGCCAGAGCTGGTGAGCCGGTCCACCACCGCCAGGAACAGGTCGCGAAGGCCCCTGGTTGGGTGGGTGTTGGCGAAGAAGACAGCCGGGTTCTTGTAGAGCTCAGGAGCGGTTCCCTTCAGCACCTGGCTGAGGTCGGCTGCGAAGTCCTCATCCCGGATACGCCCTTCCAGCACGTCGGCCCTAGGCCGGCAGAGCTCGTAGATGGAGGGAGGGCTCATGGGTTGATCAGCAGGGCGCCAGCTTCTAAGAGGCTCAGTCAGCTCCCATTTTGCACCCAAGGCCTGCATGACCGTGCTTGAACAAGCAGGCTTCCTGGCGAAAGTGGAGAGTTATGCATTAGTTGCATAGTTTTGAACTTTGGGCATGGAGGTGATGGATCTTTAGTGATCTCATTAAGCTACCTACCCTATACCCGCCAGATCAACACCCGCATCCTGACCCCATTAGAGGATGCAAGCAGCCTGCAGGCCCGAGAAGGTTGATTGGCTGGAGTCGTGCAGGAAGTGGTATTTTTAGGGCGGATCCGATAACTCCCAGATTTTATATCGCACTACCGCAGTCAACTCGGACAACTGGCGGCGAGGACTTGGGGTGAAAGCTCCGGCTGGTCGGTACTATCTTCTACAAATATCCTGAGCTATCAAATCACTTTGTGAACCTGGTACTATTGGCAAATATGAATTATCTTCAAATATTTGCTGCCAGTTTAGGCAGTCAATAGCTACGATACTTTGTGAATTAAAGCCATCGGTGGAATGCCTTCTAATTGTGTATCTTAAAGCGCCAGAAGCGCCTATATATTTATAAATTAATCTATAGCCAGTAACGCCATAAGAGACACACCACCCCCCGGGAGTACAGGTCTGCGCTTGAGCAGGGGCAGCCAGCAGGGCCAGGGCGGCCATGGATGGGAGCAGGAATCCTATAGGCCGCATCGGCAGAGGTAGGCAATAGAAAGACATTACACCCTCATTCTTTATGTAAAAAGACCACCCCAGGCAGCCGGGTCAGCCGACGGATGGGATGCGGCAGGTACGGCGGCCTTGGCCGAAGCATCACCGGGCGCTTGATGGTGCAGGACCGAACACGGCGGCCAGCAGGGGGCCGAAGGCGGCAGGGTTAGGCATAGTCAAGGTGAAGGGCCCAAGAGGGATCCCAGGGGCGGACAGGTCCTGTTCCGTCAGTATTTAAGGGTATTGCAGGCGATGCCATCGCCGTTTCCGTCTAGGTAGGCGTGCTCTTTGCGTAGTAGCTGCTGGGCTGTGGCGTAGTTGCCAATCTCCTTACAGGAGTAGTGGTGCTCAGCAGGGGCAGCCACTGGCCCAGGTGCAATGGAAACGGGGCTGGGATCGCCATGCTCGGCATCCTGCAGGCCTCTTGCCGCTACTCACCGGGCCGTTCAGCCACCATGCCCGCAACTATGTCTACGGGGAGGTGTATTAGTACTTCCGCGTCATGGGCTTCCTGATCAAGGTGCCGGATTCTTGGCGGGAGATGCAGGCGCGAGGGCAGGAATTGCTGCGATTGGGGATGCCAGCTGTTGAGCTGTCGAACCGGCTGGGGATCAGCAGAGTGCGGTGGGGGTGATTGTGGCGGCCTGATTTTTCCATGGACCGTTACACTTCCCACACCGCCCTGCAAGCGGCAGCCCGAAATGGCAGCCCTGAGTCTCCCTGGAGAGTGCCTGATGGAATTCGTTAACGTCGAGTTTGAGCACTGCTATGGCGTCAAATCGCTCAAGCACACCTTCAACTTTAAGGACGCAGCTGCGTACGCGATCTACGCCCCTAACGGGGCGATGAAGTCGTCATTCGCTCAGACGTTCCGGGACGCTCAGCGGGGAGAACCAAGCAAGGATCGCGTCTTTCCCGACCGACCCACCGTTCGGATCATTACAGACGAAGCGGGCCAACCTATCGAGGGCCAGCGCGTACTTGTGGTTCTCTCCTATGACGAGGAGTTCGGCCCGACAGAACAGACCTGCAACCTGCTTGTGAACCCCACACTGCGGGATGAATATACGAAATTGCACATTGGTGTGGACAAGGCGAAAGACGAACTTCTTGCCGCGCTTAAAGCTCAGTCTAAAACCAAGGTTGACATCGAGGCTGAGGTTTCAGCCGCAATAATGCAAACCTCCGATCAGTTCATTCTTGCGTTGCGACGGGTGCTTCCAGAGGTGACCGAGCAAGAGGATATGCCTTGGAAGGATTTACCTTGCGACAAAGTATTTGACCCTAAGAACATCGACGCGATCTCGAAGAACGGCCTGCACGCGTTGCTTAAAGATTACGTCGAGCGGTATGACGAACTGCTTGCCGCATCCAACTTCTTCAAGAAGGGTGTCTTTGACTATTATCATGCCGCCGAAATTGCTCGAACCCTCGCCAAGAACGGATTCTTCAAGGCCAAGCACACGGTGCGTCTCAATCACGAAGGCGACTCGCATGATATTCAAAACGAAAAAGACCTAGAGATTCTTGTCGAAAAAGAGAAGAACGCGATCTTGAAGGACCCTAAGCTAGTAGCTACCTTCGACAAGGTTGCAACCGCGTTAGACAAAAATGCCGGATTGCGCGACTTCCGCGACTACCTGATGGCAAATCCTAATGTTGTCGCGCAGTTGAGCAACGTGGCGCAATTCCGACAGGATGTGTGGAAGTCGTACTTCAAGGCAAACGAGGTTGCATATTTAGATCTTCTTAAAAAATACGAAGCCGCAGAGAAGCGAAGGAAGGAAATAGAGCTACAGGCGGCGAAGGAGCAAACGGAGTGGTTGAAGGTTATCGAGATATTCAACTCTCGTTTCGTTGTGCCGTTCACGCTTGAGGCCAAGAACTACGCTGATGTGGTACTCGGCGGTAAAGGAATAGATCTAGCTTTCACATATCACGATGGAGGCGACAAAGCGGCGGTACCCCGGAGCGAACTCCTCTCAGTGCTAGCATGGGCGAGCGTCGCGCGCTTTACATACTGAATGTAGGGCACCTCGAAAAATGAGCGCTTTCCAGTGCTTCTGCGGACATGAAAAAGCCGCCAATCGGGCGGCTTAGCAAGAAGTTCTTATATCGACTATTGACGACATCACTTGAACCATGGCACCTTCTC
>Ga0194059_1000622_pt1 | contig 16413 bp, 13 predicted proteins | sample SepL6211m_MetaG_FD_163426 | JGI IMG/M metagenome (GOLD analysis project Ga0194059, IMG submission 163426) | Anoxic zone freshwater microbial communities from boreal shield lake in IISD Experimental Lakes Area, Ontario, Canada - Sep2016-L626-11m | ecosystem: Environmental > Aquatic > Freshwater >... | reverse complement strand
ATGTTTAAGAGAATATTGAACTATGTTGAACTTATCCTCAGCTGAATAGGACATTACCATATAATAGTAGATTTTGAGTTAATAATCTACCATCCTATGTGCCATATGTGTTTGAACTTGTTCAGTTTAAACGCAAAAAAACATTCTGTAACAATTTATTATTTCCTATAGGCGCTTGAAAAAGCTAAACTAAGCTGAATCTATAAATTAAACTATCATGAATATTAGCCAAATTTAACAGCTGGAGTATATGACCTTGAAAATGTTGTATTTGCTATACCTTATAGGGTAGTCTTTCCAAAACGCTAAACTAATGAATACTATTGTGTCTAAAGTTTTAGGGGTAATTTAAAATATGGGGGGTATAACCGGAGAGAGTTTTGGTAATTTTGGTGAAGAGCGTGCATTCGATGGCGATAAAATCATTGGTACGGTAGCATCATGTATCGTAAATAGTGTTGCTGATGATCCTGTAAAAATTACGGAGCAACAAATGATAACAAAAATGGAAGAGGGCAATTGGTATCCAACAGATGTAAACGATGATTTTATTGATAGAAAACAACACAACACACCGTTTTATAATGGCAGACAAATGATTGTAAGAATGCATAATAATTGCTCGTTTGAGTTTGAGGATGCTTACGGAGTAGATATTTATGACGAACTTCGAATTTTTTCAAACGGGTTAATAGAAGAGATTGCTGCACAATGGGGTAAAGTTGTCTGGGAGGATGTTACACGAAGTACTAGTGATAATAATTATCAACATGAGAAGTATTGGGAAAAAGTTTTAGGTAGCTTTAAGGAAAAACTTAAAAGCTTTGGAGATGCAGATTCAAAAGTTTTCGAGATAGGTAAACAAAGCTGGGAAACAGTTACTAAGCATTCGGTCTAATTACATTTTCTTGCCAACTAAAATTATTTTATCAAAAACTTAAAGGTAAAATCAGACACAAAAATGAAGATACCTTTTACCCCCTTTAACATCCCCAAATTTGGGCCAGAGCTTGATTTAGAAGCTAAATTAACCTTATCCATTATTGTCAGTTTTGCTAGCAGTATTTTGCTGTACTTATCAATCATTGATAAAGCAGGTAGCTTTGGTTCTATAATCGGTTCACTTTTAATTTTACTCCTTGGTCGAGCTGCTGTGCTATTACCTTTTGGTCTAGTTTGGCTTGGATTTGTACTTGTTAGACTCCAAAAAAATAAAGCATTAGCTAAAGATTTCAACTCCCGTACAATCTGGGGTTTGATATTTTTACTGGGTTTTATTACAGGTTTTTTAAATATATTCATTAGCGTTAAAAGCCTTGATAAAATGCAGCAGGGCGGGGGATTATTTGGCTATATTTTCTATCCTTTAATTTTAGATAATTTTGGGGCAATTGGTGCAGGTGTGGTACTTTTTGCTCTTGGAATATTTGGCTTCTTTTTAGTTTCACAAATGACCTTTTCTAGGTTTATAGATACTGTTCAGGAAAGTTTGAGTAACCCTTCAAAATTTTTGGATTTGATCCCAGATTTATTTGAAGCCTGGAAAAAGAATGGTAAAACTACAGCTGAGGTTATCGAACTAGAAAGTTTAGAACAAACTAAGCCTCAGATTGAACCTGAAGAGCATTTTAGCGGAGTTAGTTTTAATGAAATAAAAAATGCAACTAGTGCCAACGAGAGTTCGGATGAAATTGTTATTGATCCAACTTTTATTGATAGTTCTCAGCCAATTACCGCTCAGGCAGGTCAAAATGGATTTATATTAGTTACGCCTGACACAGGGCAGGGTAAAACTTTTGAAATCAAGCCGACAAAGCCTAAAATTAGGGTCAACTGGTCACTGCCTAAGTGTGAAATTTTAAAAGAAAATTTTAGTAAGTCCGATCCTGGTGATGTCGATAAAAATAAAAAAAGAATTAAAGAAACCTTGGAGCATTTTGGAATAAGTGTAGAGATGGCGGATGTGGTTACCGGACCTACGGTTAGTCAATATACTTTAAGGCCAGCAAACGGGGTGAAGCTTTCTTCAATTGATGCTGTGCAAAGAGATTTAGCCCTATCTCTAGCTGCCTCAAGTTTACGTCTGGAAGCTCCTATTCCTGGTAAAAGTTTGGTAGGTATTGAAATCCCTAATTTAGTAAAATCCCAAGTACGTATCCGAGACATAATTCAAACTAAAGAATTTTTCAATTTTAAAGAGCAATTGCCGGTAGCTGTAGGAGAAGATGTGGCAGGTAAAAAGTTGATTTACTCAATCACTAAAATGCCTCACTTACTTGTCGCTGGAGCTACAGGAAGTGGTAAATCTGTATGGATCAATTCGATGCTTTTGAGTTTGCTGTTTCGCTATTCACCTCAAGAATTGGAGCTAATTTTGATTGATATGAAACGGGTAGAGTTAAAGCTCTATGAAGGTGTACCCCATTTATTATCACCTGTCATAACCGACGCTGAAAAGTCTATTAATGCCCTCAAGTGGTCAGTTTTGGAAATGGACAGACGCTACAAATTACTGGAAAAATTTGGCAAAAGAAATATTGGCGACTTCAATCAATTTGTCCGCGACACTAGACTAAAAGATGAAGAATTGGTTCGAATGTCCTTTTTGGTGGTGGTTATCGACGAGCTTGGAGACTTAATGATCATGGCCAAAAATGAAGTTGAGCCAATCATTGTTCGTCTAACCCAGATGTCTAGAGCTGTAGGTATTCACTTGATTTTGGGTACTCAAAGACCTGATACGCATGTAGTTACTGGTTTAATCAAAGCCAACGTCCCTTCCAGAATTGCTTTTGCAGTAGCCAGTCAGATTGATAGCCGAGTTATTTTAGATCAAGGTGGAGCAGAAAAACTTTTAGGGCAGGGGGACGGTCTATTTATGTCACCTAGCACAATTAAAGCTGTAAGGTTTCAAGGCTGCTACGTGGAGGAAAACGAAGTACGAAAATGTGTCCGTTTTTGGCTGGATGAAGTAGAAAACAAAGGTCTAGTTCCGAATATAAACAAAGAGGTTACCGAGCCCCTAAAAACTAAAATTGTAGTCCCAGGAATGGTTAGCTCAACCGAAGAAAATCATGACGTTTTTTATCAAGAGTGTCGCACGTATGTAATTGCCCAGCAGGGAGCTAGTACCAGCATGCTCCAGACCGCATTTGGAATAGGTTATCCAAAGGCCAGAAAGATTATTGAAATGCTAGAGTCAGAAGGCGTAGTAGGCCCAGGAAATGGCAGCAAACCTAGGGAGGTGTATGTGCAGCAAGAGGGTTAGAATTTTACTATTTACTAATTTAAAATTTTACTCTAAATCAAGATCGATAGTCTCTGGAAGTTGTGATAAACAAGTTCTACTAGAAAATATTTCAAGCTAAAATTGACAAGTACAAACTACACACAAACAAAACAATTGTAATAGGTTGCCATAATTTTCTTTCTTTCTGGCTTTTAGAAATACTATTTAAAAGTACAGCCAGAGCCATGTAGCCAGTAACTAGCCAGATTGTGGAGCTTGGTTGTAGGGATACTGGGTTGAAAAGTTTAGATCTATCAATAGCCACGTAAGCCATGAAAATAAGCACTGTAGCTGAAAAAACTGCATTTATCCTCATCCCTACTGGCAAAACTCCCTTTCGCCTACCGCCCATTGTGTATTCCCCCCAAGGCTGTCCAATAGCCACTCCCAGCTGAAAAATGGTAGTAAAAATTGTGAGCAGTACAAAGATGGTTGTGATAATTAATGTTAACATATTTTATTAATTAGATTTTTTGGTTCTCTTTAAATATGGGTTAATACCAGTCTTTATAGTCTTTGATAAGCATTATTTAGCCTGTTCTAAAATATCTTCAATCGTAAAAGGACGACCATTGTATTTTAAAAGTTTTTGGTGAAATTTCAGACCAGTTTGACCTTCCAAGAGACTACCCAACTGACCTTGTAGATTACCTTCAGCTAAAATAATTTTTTTATTAGCTTTAAAGAACTCTACAAATTTTTCAGTTTTTAGAGGCCAGACAAAGTTGTAGTGGAAATAGTTGGCACTAAGTCCATGTTCTTTAAGAATATCAAGTGCATCTAAAATTGTATTTTTAGTGCTACCCCAACCTACAAAACTAATGTCAGCTATTTCTGTTCCAAACACTTCTGGCTCTGGAAGTTCCTTAACTATTTGGGCAGTTTTGGCATTGCGTTTATCAATCATTAGCTTAGCTTTATCGCTGTCTTCGTTTAGCTCTCCACCTTCCCAGTGTTCATCGCCATTTGCAAAATAGACACTTTTACTGCTTCCAGGTAGCCATCTTTTACTTACCCCTGTATCGGTAATTTTGTATCTATCACTTTGAGCAATACTTTCAAGCTCGTTGGAATCGGTGGTCAAACCTCTTTCGATTGCAATTGTATTTTGCTGGAAGGGCTTGACTGTGGTGTAGCCCATGGCAATATTTGCTTCAGTCAGGAGTATTACCGGAATTTGAAATTTTTCTGCGTAGTTCAAGGCGTGTTGGACATTTTCAAAACAACTTTCTGGATCGCTACAGGCAATTACAACTCTTGGGAATTCACCGTGTGCAGAATAAATTGCCATATTTAAGTCTGCTTGTCCTGTCCAAGTTGGTAATCCCGTTGCGGGTCCAGGCCTTTGAGCATTCACAATTACTAGTGGAGTTTCAACCATTGCTGATAAGGAAATGGTTTCAGTCATTAAATCTAAGCCACCTCCAGAGGTTGCACAAAAAGCTCGTGTTCCGGCATGCATTGAACCTAAAGTTAGCTGAGCTACAGTAATCTCATCCTCTGCCTGTTTAACTAAAATACCATATTTCTTGGCAATCTTAGACATGTACACCAAAACCGTACTAGAGGGGCTCATAGGATAAGCATAGTAAGCTCGGGTTCCAGCATGAACACCGCCCAGGACGATTGAAGAGTTCCCATCGATCAGTAATTTTTCAGCTGTATCCAGTTGGGTGACTACTGACTGCTGTACCACGGGCTCAATTAAAATATCTGACTTAAAATTGTAGCCACCTTCAGCACAGGCGTAATTTACTTGTAAAAGCTCTGGTTTTTTTGCAAATTGAAGTGCTATTTGAGATTTTAAACTAGTAATATCTAAGCCTAAAACCTGCCACAAAAACCCGAGCAAAACTACATTTACCATTACAATGTTTCCACCATTTTCTAAAGCAATTTCTCGAGCAGGTAGCTGAATTACTTTTAAATTTCTAGCCTCAGCTCTGGTTGGTAAATCTTTGATAACTTTATTCCATCTTTCAAAGCCATGGATTAAAATCCCGCCTTCCTTGACTGTATCTAAGCATTCTAGGACTCCTTCACGATCTAGGCCCAGTCCAATATCAATTACGTCTGATAAACTTCTGACTTTATTTTTAGAAAAATTAATTTGAATATTTGCCCTACCACCTTTAATCAATGAGGGGAATTCCCTTTCGCCGTATATATAAAATCCAAGCTGTTTGAGAGCTTTCATTATAATCATTCCAGCACTTTCGATACCCATTCCACTTTCCCCGGCTACCTTAATTGTAGTTCTGTTTTGCATAGATTGTAAACTGTCTTTTGAACTTAACTTTGTCAAAATTTGTCAGTAAACTAAATTCAATTTAAAATTAGCTAAATGAACGATAAGATATACACTACTTTAGGGATTTGGGGGTTTCTATTTTTGGGCTATTTTACCATTAGTGATTTGCATCTTGGTGATTGGGCAATTTTTATTTTTTTAATCTTTGTTGTTGCACCGCATTGTTTTTATATTGCTAGTTCGAAAAAGATAATTACTAGATTATTTATAGTTACTTTTGGAAATCTGGGGATTACTTTTTTTGCTGGTAATAAATCTTACTGGGACTTTATTTTAGAAAATATTTTACAAATTGTATTTGGGGTTACAGTCATCAGTGTAATAACCTTAGTCACTTACATCGTAAAAGGTTTTTATACTTTAAAAGCCAATGATAAAGTAGTTTTGGCCAGAGTAAATGAGCTGAATTTTATTTACCAGGGTAGGGTTGATATGATTTTGCGTTTAATTAAAAACCTACCCCCACAAGTAAAGCAATCCAGTACTGCTGTAGAGGATTTAGTTACTGTAGTAAGTCAATTTAGTAAAATCAATGAAATAAACTCTATTATTGGCTGTTTGGACATTATTGAAAAAAGATTATTCAGGCTATTTGAAGAGATCTTTAGGCAACCGAATATTATGAATAATCAAGCTGTGGCTCAGCTGATTGCAAGATTAACTTTGGATGAAAAAGATGTGCTCAATGCTAGAGTGATATATAATCATTGTGCCAATGATTTCAACGAATCTATGAGCTATTTTCCAGTAAATTTATTAGCAAGTGTGTACAATTTATCAGCCGTAAAGAAACTTAAGGTGGAGATTGCAAAAATGACCATATAGTTACTATCGGCTGCACTTAAAATATTTTTTAATTAAAAGTTTTTCCTTGACAAACTTACTTTAAACATAAAGTCACGTATCAAACTGCGTGATTAGCTCAGTGGTAGAGCACTTCCTTGACGTGGAAGTGGCCGGGGGTTCAAGTCCCTCATCACGCACCAATTTAAGGCTTTTTCAGCAATCTATATAAATTTATTTTGTTATATGAACGATTCTGCAAGCGAAAATCAAAACGAATTATTTACATGGGTTGTAAAAGCTGGGACCAACCGGTTGTACTACTTAAATGTAAAAAAAGATAGAAACAGTGACCTATATTTAGTAGTCAAAGAAACTAAGAGATTGCAAGATGGGAGCAGAGAGGTTCACCGAATCATGGTTTTTGAAAAAGATTTGAAGAAATTTGTCAGTGGTTTGAAGGAGGTTCTACACTTTATAAGTAGTCAGGGACTTATACAAGAGGAGTCAGACTCGCAGGATACTAAAAACATTATCACAGAAGAAAACAATTTTAGCCACGTTGAAGACATTACTCAAATAGACGAGTTCGACAATATTCGAAGTGAATTTGAAGTATGAATCCCCCACAACACGCAGGCCCCTGTTGGTATCAAACCTCAGTCTAAAGCCTGTACCCAAAAATGACATTTTTGGTCTCCGTGTTAAAGCACAGAGTATTCTACGAATAAACTAAGTACTTGACTTTTTTGTAATAGCAACCCAGTAATTTTACATTATATGCTAATGCTTTTTTTAAGCTTGTTTGGTGTTGTAGTTTTCGGTTTGCTTATAGCATTAACCATTAATTATTCTGTAGTTATTTGGGAAAATAAAAGAATTACAGATTTAACCAGTAAAATCAAACCTGATTCTGAATTTAATAATTCGGTGTTGGACAAAGATCCCAACAGTCATAGTTTTACAAGTCGGGATTTAGGAGACAGTGTTAGCAAGACTAAGTCGATTCAACCAGCTAATTTTGATGCTCGTAAATTAGTCCAGGTTTCCAGTGATGACATACCCAAGTGGGCAAAAACTTTGTGGAATTTTTTAATGAACTTAAGAGCAAATTTCTTCTCTCAAATAAAAAGGCTTGTAGTTTATCTTTTTTCACTTGTAAAACCACCTTTACAGGATAATTTTGCACAGCAACAACAAGAACAAGTAGAAGTTTCGGTTGTAGTTGAAAAAGTTAAAAATGCTACAGACAAAGAGGCTGATAGTCTTGCACTAACTACAGTTGATAATTCAGTAATAATAGATTCGGTTTCAGTTGAGGTTGTACAAGATAAGCATGAAGTAGTGCCAGATTTTCTCAATAAAAAGACAGAAAAAGAAGATCAAGTTAAAGATACAGGGCTGTTTGATAAACTAGAAGATAAAATTTTGGAAAAATTAAAAAAAGTAGGCTTATCCAACTATGATATTTGGTTGGATTTAGCCAATTTATACGAAGATTTTGAGCAAAAAGAAAAAGCTATGGAAGTCTACACAATGATTTTAAAACACGCTGATGGAAAAGAAAAAGATATGGCAAGGGATAGACTAATTTCAATCAACTAAATTTTTATATGTTAGCTTATTTAAGTGGTAAAGTAATTGCCAAAACAAATTCCAGAATAATCATCAAACTACCTTCAGGTGTTGGCTATCAAGTTAATGTTTCACCGTCAAAAAATTACTTGCAAAACGAAAATATTGAGATATATATTTTAGAAGTTCAGCGAGATGATAAGACTGAGTTGTTTGGTTTTGATCAATTAGACGAAAAAGAATGGTCAGAAAAACTAATGAAAGTTTCTGGGGTAGGGCCTAAAAGTGCAGCCAATGTTGTGTTTAGTTTAGGAATTGCACAAATAATGCAGGGAATTGCACAGTCTGATTCAAAAATATTTGCTCAAGTTAAAGGTTTAGGTGCTAAAACAGCTAAAAAGATAGTCCTGGAGCTCAAGGGTAGCTTGGCGGATGTTGATGAAATAAACTCTCGAAGCGAAACTAATTCCAACTTCGCTTCTGAATTTGTAGATACATTAAGCGGACTTGGTTATAAAAGGGGTGAGATTGTTGCCCTAATCTCTAAATTAAAAAAGCAGAAAATGTGGAACGAAGAAGACCTGGTAGAAACGGTTCGTTCAGGTTTGAAGCTTTTAAGTAGATAGCTTGACAAATTGATACTATTTTAACTAATTTTTAAATCTAAAGAGTGACATCACAAAGAAAAATGACAATTCATTATTTAAACAGAAACCCTTATACTAAAAAACCCAAAACGAGAGGTTTTAAATTTGCCCCAATAAAGGATAATAATCCTTACAAATCTTTTAAAAGAAACCACGAATCTAATAATTTTTCTGGTAAAAATTTGACTCTGCAAATACTATCAGGTGCTGTTTTGATCTGCTTTGGATTTTTGTTTATTCAGAGCTTTTTAGTAGGAACTACAACTACAGCTTCAGCAAGTGCGTTGTCTACTAAAGAAATTCAGCTGTTTACCAATTTTAAAAACGAACAGGCTAATACAAATACCAAAATTTCAACACCAACCTTAGAAGAAATCAACGTCCAGTTTTCTTCATCTAGCTTATCGTCATCTTCTAGTGTTAGTTCTACTTCAGTGGCCAGAGCCTATGTTGTTATTAAAGGTGACACCATCTTTGACATTAGCAAAAAGACAGAGGTATCATTGATCAAGCTGATTTCAGCTAATAATATTGATGATAGTGGTAGTATAGCCATAGGACAAACTTTAATAATCCCCTAATTTTGCTTCAAGTAACCTTTTGCGGGGCCGCTAGAACTGTTACCGGCTCAATGTATTACCTAGAATATATTGCTTCTGACGGAGGTAAATTCAATTTTTGTTTAGATGCAGGGATGTTTCAGGTTGGGCAAAAAGTAAATCTTTTTAAGGTAAATTCTCATCTTTTGTTCGACCCTAAAAAGCTTGATTGTATAGTCCTAACTCATGCCCATTTAGATCATTGTGGCAGAATTCCCTATCTTTTAAAAATGGGTTTTGGAGGTAAAATATATTCATCTAAAGCAACCAAGCAAATCGCTGAAGTGGTTATGCGTGATTGTGCAAGAATAAATACTGATGAACAAACTCATCGAGATTATTATTTTAAAGAAAAGGGAATGGGTAAAGATCAGTTTGACGAGTTTGATGTCGAAGTTGATAAGTTAATTGCAGCGAAACCAGAACCTGAAAAGGAAAATTTAGGACTTTATACCGAAGCTGAAGTGGATCAAGTCATGCCCAGGTTTAAAACCTATGGATATCATCAAAAATTTCATATCCACCCAGAACTTCAAGTTGAGTTTTACGATGCTGGCCATATTTTAGGTTCATGCTGCGTGGTTATAACAGAAATAAAAACAGGTCGTAAAATAGTTTTTTCAGGAGATTTAGGCAACAAAAACAAACCTATTGTCGAAGATCCAGAAGTTATTGAGGGACTAACTAAAACTACTCATATTTTTATTGAAACGACTTATGGTAATAAAAGTCACGGAGAGCAGAAGCCTAAAGAGCTGTTAAGAAAAGTAACTTTTGAAACTTTATCAAATAAAGGAAAGCTTATAATTCCAGCATTTTCAGTGGAAAGAGCTCAGGAAATTATTTATTTTTTAGTCGAATTAATGAGAGAAAATAAAATACCTCAAGTTTCAATTTACTTGGATTCACCAATGGCAAGTAAGGTTTTGGAAATTTGTTTGGAGCATCCTCAGCTTTATGATCAGGCGATGAAAGATAGTATTTCACATGGTAAAAACCCCCTTATTTATTCCAGATTAAAAATTTTGGAAAGTAGCCAGCAGAGCAAGAGTATTAATAGCTTAGACAAGCCCTGTATAATCATTGCTGGTAGTGGCATGTTAAACGGAGGTAGGATTTTAAAGCATCTTAAATTCAACCTTGATAAACCACAACACACCCTACTTATGGTAGGTTATCAAGCTGAAGGTACGCTTGGAAAGCAAATTTTGGACGGTCAAAAATCAGTAGAAATTGAAGGTAAGCTTTATGAAGTAAAAAATCGAATTGAGCTCATTAACCAGTTTTCGGCTCATGCTGATCAACCAATTTTACGTCAGTGGGTTGCTAATCAGATCCTTTCAATACACCAAGAAATCAAGCCTACAGTGTTTTTAATGCATGGAGAGAAAGAGGCCAGCGAAGGTTTTGGTGTTGAATTAAATAACACTTTTCCAGATCGATTAACCACACATTGGCCATTCTTCGGTGAAACAGTAAAATTGTGGTCTTGAAATGGGGCTTAAGTTAGCGACTAATAATTGCACTGTTGCCATCGTTTGCAGGCTTTTCGGAGGTAATAGTGCTTTTATCTGGAATTACGTTGGTTACTGTTGGTTTTCTTAAAGTGGCAATGTTGATAGAGGCAGTACCAGATGAGAACTCAATGTTCCCAAGTCCAATTTGCTTTTCTATAAATAATGATAAGTCGGTGCTGTTTTTATTAGATTTAGTTTGAAGCTTGTTTTCTAATTGTTGCTTTGAATTGGCCAGATTGTTATTTTCTTGGTTTAAAATACTCTTTAAAAAGTTGATGTTGTTTACCAAAAAAAAGAATCCCAAAAGGATTAAGGTGATTAAACTAATAATTCTAACAGGTAAACTTTTGAGCATGGCTTGACAGTAGTTAGCTTTGAGGATTGATTTGATTTTGGCAAGTCTGTTTTTTTGGTTGCGTAGCTCAATTGGATAGAGCAGTTCCGTCCTAAGGAAAAGGTTGCACGTTCGACTCGTGCCGCGATCACCACGTCGCAACAAACTGCACTTGCTTCGTTTTGCCCTTAACGGGCCAAAAGCTTCGCTCGTTTCGTTGTTGCTCCTTATACCCACAAAATATGCATTTTCCGGGGCCCCCTTCACACTGGCTTCGCTTGTGTGGGTTTAGTTATGCTCCTTACTCCTTTTTCAAAATAATAAATTATCCCCCAGTTACGGGGAAATTTTTTTATCTGTAATTCTGACTTAAAGGAACAAACAAGAGGACAAAAACATCACTTTAGCTCATACTAAAGAGGTTTAGAACAAATTAAACCTAAACGCTGTGAGTTCAGTTATCAAAATACATAGCAAAATCTACAAAAACTGTCGTGAGTGTAAAAGTAGTAAAATTGTAAAAAATGGACATCGAAACAGTACTCAAAGATACAAATGCAAGAACTTTGATTATCAGCTTCAAAGTAAAAGACAAGGATCTCGATTAGCTGTTAGGTTATCTCAGAAGTATTCTTTTAAAAAATAGTTTAGCTGATTTCAACCTTTTGCGGTGCGGGCGCAAGTGAGAATAGATTTTTAAGCTCTCCTTGACAGATTTTGCCTTTAAACTATTGATTAGAATGAATATCTATGCTTAATTCAGAGACCGAAGTGCTAAGTTTTTGGCGCGAAAAAAACATTTTCCAGAAATCAGTTGAAAAAAACCAAGGAAAGCACACTTTTGTGTTTTTTGATGGGCCGCCTTTTGCTACCGGAACGCCTCACTGGGGTCACATTTTGGTGTCTCAGGTAAAGGATTCGATGCTGCGTTACCAGACACAGAAAGGTAAGTATGTGCCTCGACGTTGGGGTTGGGATTGTCATGGTGTACCTATTGAAAAAATTGTAGAAAAAGAGCTGGAAATCAAGGACAAACGAGAGATTGAAAATGTAGTTGGAATAGAGAATTTCAATGATAAGTGCCGAGAAAAAGTGATGACCTACGATGGCGAGTGGCGCAAAACCATTGAGCGAATTGGTCGCTGGGTGGATATGGACGATCAGTATCGAACCATGGATAGTGACTACATTGAATCTGTATGGTGGGGTTTGGGTCAACTTTGGCAAAAAGGCCTTTTGTACAAGGATTACCGTATTAGTTTATATTCTCCATCAGTAGGTGTTCCTTTGTCTCACAGTGACATTGCCATGGAGGTTAAGTACGAAAATGAGACTGTAAATAGTCCAATTATTCGATTTAAAGTAGCTGCCGATTCTGCAAAAAAACTACTTAAAAAAGTTTTGGATCAGGTATCCTTCAATTATTCAGAACAGCTTCGCTACAAATCCGATGTGGAAAAAAGAGTTTTGCTATTAGAAAAAGGTGTGCGTGGTAAAGAAGCCCGTTATGAAGACATTATCAAATCAGGACTTCCAGAATTTGATGCTATCGATTTTGATAATTTTCAGACAGATTTAGAAATTAATGAAGAGTTGAAGCAGCTTAAAGAGCAGTATGAGATTATTCTTGAAAATATTGATACCCTAGCCAAGCTTCAAGATGTTTTATTGAAAGACTACCCGCTCAGTTTATTGTCCTGGACAACTACACCATGGACATTGCCTGCAAACGTTGCATTGGCAGTGGGTCAAGATGTTGATTACTCAATGTACTATCTGGGAGCTACTTCCGAGCTAGTTTTGCTTGCAGAAAACAAGGCTGTACCAATTTTGTCCTTACAGCTTCACGAAGCCGTTATCAACTCCCCAAGCGTTCAGGAGGACCTTAAAAATATTTCCGACTCCAGCCAATATTTCCAAAAACTTGGAGTGGATATTAAAAAAGTGGTTAGTTTTAAAGGTAGTGACCTAGAAGGTTTGGCGTACACGGCACTATTTGAACCTAATCAAAAAATTGATTCTTACGAGGAAAAAGCAAATTTACACAAAGTTTATACTGCCAGTTTTGCCAACGACGAAGAAGGTACTGGAATCGTGCAAATTGCACCAGCATATGGAGCTGAAGATTTTGAGCTAAAGAAAGAGAGGAATCTGCCAATTCTAACCTGTTTAAATGAGTACGGAGAAATTCGCGACGATTTAAATGAGGAAGTAAAACCAGCTTTTGGAAAATCATTTTTAGAGGCTAACCCAATAATGAACGATTTACTTGAGAAAAAAGGGAATTTATTCACTACAATTTTATACACGCATCGCGTTCCTGTCTATGATCGTGACGGTAAAAAGGTATACTACTCAGCTCAAGAAGGTTGGTATATTGCTGAAGGAAAATTGAAGCCTCGAAGTTTAGAGCTTAATGAGGAGATAAACTGGCAGCCAGAAAGTTTAAAGCATGGTCGTTTTGGAAATGGTCTTGAAACCGCTCCAGAGTGGAATATTTCTCGTAAACGTTACTGGGGAAATCCACTACCAATCTGGCAAACGTCAGATCAAAGTAAAAGCATTTTTATTGATAGTGTAGCTAAACTCGAAAAATACACAATCAATCCAATTTATAAAATTATTAATAGCGACAGCCTTGACCCTCAGATTTATGAAAAAGGGAATAGCGTTATTATTACTGACTCCTATACAAAACTACCTCTAGGAATTCAGGCAGTACAGTATCGTAGCAAACAGCTTACAGAGCTTAGAAAAGAAAAAGACCCTGATATTAGCGATTTTGCACCTGTTGCCCAAAAGATTTTAGATGAAATTTTGGAATTGTTTAAAAAGTATTCTGTGGTTCAGGTTTTATTCAGGCGTGATGAACAGACAATGTGGACTACTTGGTTATATACCTTACATCCCAAGAGTAAAAAGAATAATAAGATTTTCTATTTCTATAAAAAGCTTGAGTTGGAAGATGAACAGTATTCTCCCGTTGGAGCTATCAAAATGCTGGACCTACATCGACCATTTATTGATGAAATTATTCTAAAAGACGAGGTTGGTAATATTTACAATCGAATTTCAGAGGTACTTGATTGTTGGGTTGAAAGTGGTTCAATGCCCTGGGCTTCACGCCACTATCCTCAGGAAAATAAAGCTTTTGTAGAGCAAAATACACCTGCAGACTGGATTTCAGAGTCTCAAGATCAAACTCGTGGATGGTTTAGAACACTTCACGTTTTATCTACAGGAGTATTCAACAAAGCAGCCTACAAGAATATAAATTGTACGGGCATGATCCTGGCTGAAGATGGTCGAAAGATGAGTAAATCCAAGCAAAACTTTACTGACCCTAATATTTTACTGGATAAGTTTGGAGCTGATAGTGTGAGAAACTACCTTCTTAGCTCAAATCTTTTAGATTCCGATAGTTTGAGTTTTAAAGATGATGACCTACAGACTGTATTTAGAGAAACCACCCTTTTACTAGCTAATAGCAGCAAGTTTGTAGAGTACGTTTTAGCTGAATTTGCTCGTACCACCCCTGTAAAATCCTACAAACACCCTCTTAATAAATGGTGGCTTGCTTATACTCAAAACTACGTAAATCAAATTGATGAGTTGATGGGTAAGTATCAAATACAGCATGCAAGTAGGCTCGTAATACCCTATATCAGAGATTTTTCGACTTGGTATATTCGTCGAAGTAAAGATTTATTAAACGAATTTGGTCTGGAAACTGCTACTTGTTTGAAAGAAACTATGTATCTTTTTGCTAAAGCAACAGCCAGTTTGTTGCCTTTTAATATGGAAAGGTTATGGTCAGTGATTAAAGATGTTAATGATCCTGAATCAGTCCATCTAACAGATTTTCCTGAAGCTAAAGTGTTAACTGAAGGAGAACTTGAGCTACTTACAAAAATGTCTCAGCTAAGAGATATTGCTAGCCAGGTTCACTCTGTGCGTAAGGAAGGTGCTATAAGGGTTAGACAGCCTCTTTATGCAGATTTTTCAAACTTTAAAGCTGAAAAGGGATTGTTGGAATTATTCTCTAAAGAATGCAATCTTTTGGAAAAGAGTCTAAGTAACCTAGAAGGAGAAATTTTTGAAAATGACTCAGACTTTGGAAAACTTAAAATTGATTTAGTTGTAGACAAAAGTTTGGCAGTTTTAGGCTTTGTTAGAGACTTTGAAAGATCTGTGCAAGCCTTTAGAAAAGCCCAAGGATTTAGAGCTGGACAACTGGTTGAAATGAGCTGGCAGGCCAAAAATATTAAAGATGAAGAAATCTTTGCCGATGTTATAAAACAGGTTGATTGGGACAAACTTAGCGTAAAGATTCGCTGGGTGGTAGAAACTTTGGACGATAAAACCGATAAGAGTTTTGTGGTTAAAGACCTGGTTGAAATAATTATTGATTAATTAAAAACTTATCAAAGCCTTAATTTTAGTGTTTAATAGAGATTCTAAAAGACTATTTCAAACCCCAATTTCTCAAAAAGTTGTGGACTCTATTTACGTTAATAATTTGCTCATTATAGGGCAGAAACTGGCTTAAATTGTTTACAATATCTTTAACCTCAGGAGCGTTATCAGGCAGATAAAAGTAGTAAAAATCTTTAGTTATACTAGAAGTTTGCACAATAAATTCCAAAGTATTTCCCAGGTCAATCATAGCCCAGCAAATGCAGTTTTCCCAGGGTACTTGTTCGTCATCAAAAATAATGCCTGGATCCACAATCGAGACTTGAATTTTCTGTGGTGGCTGGGATAAAAGTACATAAGCTACTATTGTACAAGCAGCCATAGTTAGGGTAGTAATTAGGTTTTGATAAGCAAAAAAGGTCAGTACCGAAATAAAGATTCCAATAGCAATAACGTAGTAAATTTTAAAACTATGAGAAAGGTCTAAATATCGATCTTTAGCGTTTATACGGATCATCAAGTGGTAGTGTACTTGTATATTTGGCTATTAGCAAGACTAAACTGTAACCTCACCAACACATCGTTTACACTATCAAAAGTATACTAAGGATAATTTTAATCAAACTCAGCATACTTTTACTCTCTCTCTAGTTTCTGGTTTCATACTAAACAAAAAGGAGGACTTGGAATAGACTCGTATTGTCTTGAAAAACAAATACAAATAATCTATGACTCCACATCCTCCATTAGTAGCTTTATGCAACAAAGACTACTATGACAAGTGCTTTGCCTCTAATCCTGCTTTAGCTAGACAGTTTCTAATTCATTTAGCTTCTGATCCAGAGTATTCCCATTCAGTAGCTTCTATAGCTAGAAGTTGTGGGGTCTCTCGCCCTACAGTGTATAAAGCCCTAAACAGAAACAAACAAGGACTTAGTTTGG
>Ga0194059_1000621_pt1 | contig 16417 bp, 16 predicted proteins | sample SepL6211m_MetaG_FD_163426 | JGI IMG/M metagenome (GOLD analysis project Ga0194059, IMG submission 163426) | Anoxic zone freshwater microbial communities from boreal shield lake in IISD Experimental Lakes Area, Ontario, Canada - Sep2016-L626-11m | ecosystem: Environmental > Aquatic > Freshwater >... | reverse complement strand
CCTGCATTACGAGCGGGAGGAACTGGCCCAGTTCGAGGACATCGAATGCGAATGGCCGCTGTTTCTGGCCTACGAGCTGATCACCGCCTGCTGCGAGGAGCGTTGGGACGAAGCGCGCCAATGGCGGCAACGGCTCAGCGATCTGAGCGTGGAGGTGAACGGGGTGGCCCTGCTGCCCGAGTTGTACCTGGTGCCGGAAGCCGCCATCGCCGCCGAGCGGCGCAACCCCGGCAGCCAGGGCCGGGTGCCCAACGAAAACGTCCCCCTGCTCTGGACCCAGAGCCTCACCTGGCTGGCCGATCTGCTGTTGGCGGGCCTGATCCTGCCGGAGGATCTCGATCCCAGTGGCCGCCGGTTCGGGGCGGGCCCCGGGGCCGAGCGGGTGCTGGTGGCGCTAGTGCCTGCGGATGACTCCATCGCCACCCTGCTGACGGCCGCGGACCTGCCGGTGCTGCGGGAACGGGCTGGGGCCGGTGAACTGATGCCTTCGGTGCGGATCACTTCGGCGCGGGAACTGGCCCAACGGATGGCCAGCGTTGGTGCCAACCCGCGACTGGGCCTGAGTGGCCATCCGGCGGTGCGCATGGAAACCATGGCGACGGCGCGGATCTACCACCACGAGGGCGAAGCGATCGCCTTCCTCCCCAGCGTGCTGGATGACAACACCTTCTATCTGGTGGACGACGCCCAGCAACTGGTCGACACGGTGCAGAGCGAACTGAGGCTGTTGCAGCGCCACTGGCGCGGCAGCGGTTCGCCCATCCTGTTGATTCCGGTGGCCCAGGCACCGTTCGAACGCAATCCGGAAGCCTTTTTCGAATTGGGCCGCCAGCTGCGCGGGGGGCTGCTGGAGGGGGTGCCGGTGCGACTGGCCAGCCCCGAAGACCTCTGGGCCCAGGCCAGCTGGATCGATCTCCCCCCCCATGCGGTCGCCGCCTGCAGCCTCTGGCCCCAGGGCCACACCCTGCTGCCACCGAGCACCAACCAGCAGCCCCTGACGGCGCGCCAGGAGCAGGAGTTGGAGGACATTCCGGTGGCCGCCCTGGTGGCCCGTCTCTGGAAAAGCACCTCCCTGCCGGAGCAGGCTGAGGTGCTGGAGTTGCTGGGGCGCCGGTTGGGGCCCAATGCCCGCCTGCAGGGCCCCTTCGGCGGAGCACCGGTGAGCCTGATGACCCTGCTGGAAGAGCTCTATCGCCGCGGCCTGGCCGAAGCGAACTGGAGTGTGGTGCGGCGGGTCGCCGGGGCCATGGGCCTGGTCCATCCCCAGCTGGAAGATGCCCTCACCGACCTGCTGGTGCGGCAAAAGCAGGTGGTCGTCGGCCGTAATTACACCAACGAGTCCCTGATCACCCAACCCCAGGGCAGCCGCACCATCGCCGCCATGATTCGCCGCTTCGGCGGGGAGGACGGACGGGAATGGATGCTGCAGCAGGAGTTGCTGCTGGCCCTCGATGGCCTGGCCCGGCTCGAACCCAACCTGTTGAGTGGCAGCCTCACCCTGCAGCTGGGCCAGCTGCTGCTCTTACTCACCGGCGAGCTGGCGGCCGAAGCCAACCTCAGCCCGATCGAGGCCTACGACAGCCTCTGCGCCGAAGCGCCCCATGGGATCCGGCGGCGGCTGCGGGCCGTCCTCGCCGATGTTGAACACGCCCGGGCCTCCTTGCAGCGCAAGGAACAACTGCACCTGCGGGGGCGGGTGCGCTGGGAGGTGCCCGATCCGCTGGACGAGCTGCCCAAGGGGGGCTGCTGGTTGCAGCACCGCATGCGATTGGGGGCCCTGCAAAGGGTGCCGCGCGACTTCTACGCCGGCATCTGGGACCTGCTGCACCATTGCCGGGGCATCGTCATCGGCGACAAGCTGGAGCGCCGCAACCGGCTCGAAAGTGCGCCCCTGCTCAGCGAGAAAACCCCGGGCGAACGCAACTTCGCCACCCTGGTGGACCACCTGCTCAGCAAAATCGAAGCCTCGGAGTACCGCCAGCTCTGCACCGAAACCCTGCTGACCCTGATGGCCTTCGTGGCCACCAACCCCCAGGTGCAGTTCGACGATGACCTGGCCATGGACGTGGTGATCGGCCATGCGGTGCGGGTGGGCTGGCAGGAACTCCATGCCTCGACCCCTGCGACGGAATACGGCCTGCACAAGGCCCAGGCCTGGGATCAGTTCTATCTCTCCTCCCCGGCCGCCTGTCGGCGTTGGCAGCTGCTGGCCCTGCAGCAACTCACCGAGCCGGTAGCGATCTGAGGGGCAAGAGCTTCTGTATGTTTTCCGGCTAATTGGCTATGTTTTTCCGGCTAATCAGATCGGTTCGTTGAGGGCCATGCAGAGGTTGGGCTGTTCGACGCACTGTTCAATCAGGTTGGCGAGCTGCAGGGCCCGGGAGGCCTGGAGGCCATCGACGGCGGGCTTTTCGACGCCGCGTACACACTGGAGAAAATGCTCCAGTTCGGCATAAAGGGGCTCGATGGAGGTGGTGCTGACCTCCTCGATGAAGCCGTCATTGCGATAGACGAGCTCGCCATGGTCGGCGCTGACGGAACCATGGGAGCGGCGATGGATACGCAGGTTGTGGTTAAGGAAATCGGTTTCCATCAGGCTGCTGCGGCAGTGGGTATAGAGCCTGCGGATCTTGCGATGGGCCATCTTGCTGGCGGTCAGGCTGGCCACCACGCCGTTGGCAAAGGCCAGGGTGGCGTTGACGTAATCAATCGGACCATCGCCACTGCGGCCCCCAGCCGCCGCCAGGCGCACCACCTGTGAGGCCGCCAACTCCAGCACCAGGTCGATGTCGTGAATCATCAGGTCCAGCACCACCGACACGTCATTGGCCCGGTCGGGGTGGGGGCTGTGGCGACGGGCCTCCAGCACGACGATCTCTTCGCCGCTCACCACCTTGAGCAGTTCGCGGAAGGCGGGGTTGAAGCGCTCGATGTGGCCCACTTGCAACAGCTTGCCGGCCAGCTCCGCCGCCCGAATCAGCTCGGCGGCCTCCTCCTGGGTGGCGGCGATCGGTTTTTCAATCAAAACGTGCAGACCGGCCTGGAGGGCACTGAGGCCCACCTGGTGGTGCAGCAAGGTGGGCACCGCAATGCAGACGGCCTCGACATGACCCAGCAGGTCGCGGTAATCCGGGTACCACTGGCAGTCGAATTTCTGAACCGCCAGCTGGCCGCGAGCGTGGTCGGGATCGGCCACCCCCACCAGCTCCGCATCCCGCAACAAGCTGAGCACCCGGGCATGGTGCCAGCCCATGTTGCCGATGCCGATGACCCCGACACGCACAGGGTTCATGGGCAGGGCAACGCAATGAGGACTAATTATCGGCGATGGCGTGGCACGGGGGGCGGCCGGCCCGGGCTCAGCCATGCAGCCGGGCCACCCAGAGACCGGCCAACTGCCAAGACGACCAGAGGAAAGCAGCCAGGATCAGCCAGTTGAGCCAGCTGGGCCGGCGGTTCTGCTCGGGCTCCATCAGACCAGGCATGGAGGGGGGACGACCCATCATGGCGGCCAGGGGTCTGGGGGGGCTGGTCCAGGATGGGAAGTCGCCCCTGCCGCCCATGGGCCACCACCAATGCGCCACCTCAACTGGCATGACTTCGATCGGGCCGTGGAGCAAATGGCCAGGCTTGGCGGCGGACGGTCCTGCAGCGGCATCCATGGCATCCCCCGCGGCGGCCTGGTGCTGGCGGTGGCCCTGAGCCACCGGCTGGAGCTGCCGCTGCTCAGCGAACCCCAGCCCGGTTGCCTGGTGGTGGACGACGTCTTCGAGACCGGCCGCACCCTGGCGCCCTACCGGGAGTTGGAGGGATCAACGCTGCTGGTGTGGATCAGCAAGGCTGAACCGCTGTGGTGGCAGGCGGTGGAGGTGGATCCCTCGCCGGATTGGATCGTGTTTCCCTGGGAAAACGCCGAGCGGGCGGCGGCCGATGAACGGCGCTACCGGCTGGAGCGGAGCTGAGGGTTGCGAAACTGGGCAGCGTTGAAGAACTGGGTCTTGGCCTCGTGAACGTTGACCCTTGTTTGAACGTTGCCCCTCAAACGGCTTTAGCCAGCACGGGTTGTCGTGTTTGAGCGGCTTTTTCGAGAATATCGGCCACCCGATCGACGCCACCGGATGCTTGAATCATTTTTTGTAGTTGCTGAGCCTGACTGCGGTAGCTGGATTCAGAAAGAACTTCGGAAATCGCTGCGCGAAGTGTTAGTTCGTTGAGCTTACTGAGTGGCAGCATTTTCCCGGCTTTGGTACGCGCCAACCGTGAGGCAATCCCTGGTTGTTCATTGGTGATGGGAATCGCCACAAGCGGCACACCACAACCGAGGGCAGTCAACACGGTGTTCATCCCCGCATGGGTAACCACAACTGATGAACGCTCAATTAATTTTTGATGGGGCGCAAATGGCACAACGATGGGATTGCCAGGAAGATCAATGGATTGCGCCTTCGGATTTCCTAGCGAGATCACAAGCTGAACATCCAAGGACAAACAGGATTTGGCAATGCATTCAAAGATTTCTGGGCGCTGGTTTTGCAGTGTTCCCAAGGAAGCATAGATAAGTGGTTGGCCATTGAGTCGCTCAAATGGAAAGTCGATATTGTCGAAGGCAATCGGTTCTGTCCCCGATGGATCCTGAAAGCTCCCGATATAATGAAAATGATCTGGGAGCTGTTCACGAGGAAAGTCAAAAGCCTCTGGAAGTTGACACACCTGGGCCAAAGGCGAATAGGAATCCTCTCGCCTTTGGTACGGAGGCAGATTCCAGTCACGGCGCTGCTCAACAATGACTTGCCACAAATCGCGGGTGAGATAATCGACCAGTGCATTCCCGAATCGATTACGCAAACGAGCCCAAGGTGTTGCCGAGTAAGCCCAAGGCGTCGAATAGGGGGGCACGGCTGGCTCACGGTTGATCAGCATTGCATTGCACACCGTGACGAAAGGCAAGCCAAGGTAATCGGCAACGGTTGCCATGGACGAGGAAATTTGATCAATGATGAGTACATCAATATTGGCTTGACGGATAGCCTGTGGAGCCTCGCGAAAAAACATTTGTGTTTCCCGCTTAAAAAAATCAATCGTGAATTCCAGTCCCGCCTTCCCTGTTAACTTTCCTAGGGTTCGATAGGCAGAATCGACGCTCCCCTCGGGATAATCAACTGTACCAATTTCAACGGTTGTGAGGTTGAGTCTCGATACTTTTGCCAAAGCATCAGGAACCCCAAAGAGAATCACTATGTGGCCACGCCGCTGGAGTTCGAGGGCGAGGGCGCACATCGGGTTGAGGTGTCCGACGGCAGGTGGGCAGAAAATGCCAAATCGTGTCATTATTGAGGATACTTGTGATGGTTTGATTGATTCAACATATCAAATTCATCAGCTCTAAACACCAAGCAGTTTGATTTCGTCAAGAAGAAAAGCATCCTGGAGAACCTCTGAATTATTCTTGAGGTTAAAACGACTGATCGTCGAATTCACTGCACCCAAATCTGCCAACGGTATGCGTATCACCAGCCATTGACCTGCCACGAAGCCATCCCCTTGAATATATCGAGACTCAAAGATATCAACACTTTCAATCATCGGCTTGTCGGTTACATCATGGAAATAGGCAATCAATGGCGGATGGGTATTTGCGGTGACGAAGATCTGTATATCCACGTAATAAAAAGGTGTCGTATCAATACCATTATGGTGTAGGGAGAATCCACCCCAGCCATGCATGGCAACACTCGTTGCCGGTTGTCCATTCGGGCTTAATACGTTGTCTAGATGATTGATTGAGCAGCTCCAGGACCAGTTTTGCCAGCCCGGTCCGAGGGTTGGTTGATAGATGATCAGCAGCTTGTTTTCATCCACGGGCGGCAGGGGCAAGGGGGGAGGGTCTTGTCGTGGTGATGCACCAAAATTGTATCTCAGGATGTCTTCGGCAGGCTTGTTGTTAGCTGTATAGCCGCCGTCACGAATACCGCCTTGCTTGAAATAAATTGTCCAATTCCACCAAAAGACTCCCCGCCACCACTTGAGATCGGATAACGCTTCAAACACCGCCTGATAACAGTCTGCCTGTTCCTGGAGATCAATAGTTTGAGCATTAACCCCCCACGGCGTGCGGCTAGCTCCTAGCCGACTCTGATAGCCAATCTCAGTAAAGATGATGTCCTTTTGCCATGTCTGGGATAGTTTCTCAAGATTAGTTATGATCGGCAACCAGGATTCTCTCAATTGGGAGAAACTGGGATGATCGACCGTACTCAGCGGGAAGTAGGCATCCACACCGATGTAATCCAGGGCATCCCACCAGTCGATTGAATTCCATTCATTATCATGATGAGCGGCATATGTGAGTTCTCCAGAATAGATTGAGCGAACCTGCTTGATCACTTCTCGCCATTCAGCAGATTTGCGTGTTGTGCCCGCAAGTTCGGTCCCAACAACAAAAGAGCTTGCTTTTGTCTGTTGGGCAAGGGATGCATAGTGAGAGATGAACGCAGCGTAGTCCCTAAACCAGGCAGTCCAAGCTATGCCATTAGCACCAAGGTCAATCTCACCTCTCCAATGGGGATTATTTTCCTCAAGATCAAGATGGGGCTTGAGCATGACATTAAATCCTAGATTCTGGGCCATATTAATGACATGAGTAAGGTCTTCATCTGAAGGCGTTGATTTATTCTCTTTGGGATAGATCAACGTCGAGGATGGATTGGCCTGATACCAGGTAACGATGATCTGCAACCAGTTGGCTCCCATTGGCTTGATCAGGCTTGTGAGAGTCTGATCAGATTCATGGCTTGAGTATTCATTGTCCCACCATGAGGTATAAACGATCCCCCGCTTAAACCCATCATCTTGAATGAGATGTTGCATCTGGCTCTCCAGCATGGGGGTCAATGGATCATACTTTGAAAATACATTGTCAATACCCCCCCGCCGGGAGGGAGTCGGAAACGTCGCGCGAAAGCCGCATAGGTGAGGAAGAAACCTACTGTGAAAAGGTAACCGGGCCGCCGCGAAGAGACGATTGATACAGACCCGCACAAGCACCTTGCGCAGGCATGAGTACAAATACTTGCTCATCGCAGAGAAGTGTCATGCACCCCTCCAGGCTTTGATTCCGCCTAACGCTTGCCATCACCTGGCCGCCGTGAGCTTCAGGGGCAAGCAGGAATCATTTGGAGGCGGCTCAGGTGGATGGCATTGTTGGGTGGGGGCAACAGCAACTTTCCGCGATGTTTCGGTCAATCTCCTTTACTTCAATACTCCAACATCTCGACATGTTGACTGTGCTGCCTTCACCACTGGGCCAAGCCCGGTATCAGTGGGGATAGAGGCCAGATCGACCTCGCGGCAGGCGACTCTGGCGATCGGGGCGGGGGACCAGCCACGTAGTGTGCCATCCCTCCCGCCGCTGATCAGTTCGCCGTTCTTCAGCTCGATCAGACTCAGCACTTCTCTCTGGCCGGTGTCGATAGGCTTGCCATCTCCTACTGGCTTCCAATTCCGCCACCGACGCAGCGTTCCGTCCCCCCCTCCGCTAATGACATCTCCATTCCTCAGCTCGATCAGGCTGCTCACCCATTTATGACCGGTGGCGATCGGCTTACCATCGCCGACTGACTTGCCATCACGCCAGCGACGCAGCGATCCATCAGCCCCGCCACTGATCATTTCGCCGTTCTTCAGCTCGATCAGGCTGTTTATACTTCCCATGTCGGTGAGAATCGGCTTACCATCCCCCAGCGGATTACCATCTCTCCAGCGACGTAGCGTTCCATCACCCCCGCCGCTGATCAATTCACCGTTTTTCAGCTCGATCAGGCTCGTCACCCATACATGGCCGGTGGGGATCGGCTTGCCATCTCCCACCGGCTTTCCATCCCTCCAGCGACGCAGCGTTCCATCCTCTCCACCGCTGATAAGCTCACCGTTTCTCAGCTCAATCAGGCTTCTCAACGGGCCCTGGCCGGTCAGGATTTGCTGGCCATCTCCTGCCGGCTTTCCATCCCTCCAACGACGCAGCGTTCCATCACCCCCGCCGCTGATCGCCTCACCGTTCTTCAGCTTGATGAGGCTCATCACCCCTCGCTGGTTTGTTGGGATCGGCTGGCCTTTGCCCACTGGCTTTCCATCCCTCCAGCTACGCAGCGTTCCATCATCACCGGCGCTGATCAGTTCGCCGCTTTTGACCTCAATTAAGCTGCTCACCGGACCCTGGCCAGTGTGGGTCGGTTTGCCATAGACAACTGCCTTCCCATTCCTCCAGCGTCGCAGCGTGCCATCTTTTCCGCCGCTGACCAGCTCGCCGTTTTTCAGCTCAATAAGGCTCATCACCCCTTCCTGATCGGTGCCGATCGGCTTCCCGTCCCCCAACGCCTTCCCATCACGCCAGCGCCTGAGCGTTCCATCGTCCCCGCCGCTGATCACCTCGCCGTTCTTCAGCTCAATCAGGCTCCATACCGCCCCCTGGCCGGTGGGGATCGCCTTGCCATCACCCACCGGGTTGCCATTCCTCCAGCGACGCAAAGTTCCATCATCACCCCCGCTGATTAGCTCACCATTCTTAAGGCTAACTAGGCTCCTCACCGGACCCTGGCCGGTGAGGAGCGGCTTGCCATCTGCCACCGGCTTCCCATCCCTCCAGCAACGGACCGTCCCATCGAACCCGCCGCTAATAAGCTCACCATTCTTCAGTGCAATCAGGCTCCAAACACCTAACTGGACACTGGGGATCGGCTTGTCATCTCTCACCGGCTTGCCATCCCTCCAGCGGCGCAGTGTCCCGTCGTACCCAACGCTAATCAACTCAGCGTTGTTTAGCTCAATCAGGCTTCTCACTGCTCTTTGCCCGCTAGGGATTGGCTTGCCATCTCTCACCGGCTTCCCATCCCTCCACCATCGCAGCGTGCCATCCTCCCCGCCACTGATAAACTCACCGTTGTTCAGCTCGATCAGGCTCCATACCGCTCCCTGGCCTGTGGGGATCTGCGCAGAAAGCGCTATGTTGCCCTCTACTGCGGTTTGCAGGCTCTGGCTTAGCTGGGCCGCATCCCACGGCTTCTTCCCATCCAACAACGGCTCCGCCGCCGCTAGCCCATACACCACGCTCAGGAACGGATCACTTGTGATCAGCGCCCGATGGGTGGCTTCGATCTGCGCCGCCTGCGCGGCCCGCGCCTGCTGGAGCTGATAAGAGGCCAGGGCAAACGCCCCGCTGCTCACCGCGAACGCGGCGAATACCGATGCTTGCAATATCTGCGTGATTCGCAGCTGGCGTGCAGCACGCCGCTGGCTTGCTTGGATGAAGGCCTGCAGTTCTGGGCGGAGTTGATCGCCACGCTCGGCCAGCCAGGCCCTGCCCTTGGCGAGCTTCAGGCCGCTGAGGAGTGCCCGGGGCTGGTCAGTTGGGGAAGCCGCCTGCCACTGGGCCAACTCCTGCTCCAGCTGCTGGCTGCCGAGAAGGAAGTCACGTGATTCATCGATCCAGCCGCGCAGCAGCGGCCACACCCGCAGCAGGGCTTCGTGGGCCACATCCACCGTGCTCGTCTGCCCATCGCACTGGCGCCGCACCAGAAGGCGCGCCGCCACCAGCGCCTCCAGCAAGGGCCGAGCTGCTTCAGGCAATGCGTCCCAGGGGGCGGCGCGGCGAGCGTAGCTGCCTTGCTCGCTCACCCGTACCATCGCTGGCACGAACGCCTCCCGCAGTGCCTTCAGGCTCACCTCATCTGGTCGTTGTGCCTGCAGCACGCCATCAGCAGCTTGCTTCACCGCGTTTTCCAGTGGCGAGAGGCCCGCGGCCGGATCCCCCAGGGCCTGGTAGTCGCTCAGGGAGATCACTCCATCGGCGCCGTAGCGGTCGTGGATCTGTCGCAGGGCAAATGCCAGCAAGGGCAGGGCATCTTCCGTGGCGGTGTCGTGGATGGCCCGATCCACGAAGGCCTCCTCCACCTTGAGGCCAGCCACCCGCGCCGGTCCCTCAATGATCTCCCGGTAGCGCTCCAGCGAGAGAGGCCCCAGCGGAACCGTGTCAAGGCTGTTCACCAGCTCCGGCACGGATTGGAGGGAGCCCATGGCATCGGCGCGGATCGTCATCACGGCCTGCAGCGGCAAGGGCGGCTGCATGGCCGACGTCAGCACTGCCAAAAAGCGCTCCCGCTCGGCAGCTTCTGTCACGGTGAACAATTCCTCCGCCTGATCGATCGGCAGCAGGATTTGGGCCTCCGGCGTGGAGGCAGCCAGGCGCAGATCAGCCAACCAGCCTGCCAACAGGCCGGCGAGGGTCGGGGCCTCCGTTGCAGTGAGTAGCTGCTGATGCAACTCTCGCCAGGACTCAGGCCGCCGCAGGGCCACCGCCAGCGTCTGGGCCAGCCCCTCCAGGGGCCGCGCCTGGGGCCGCAAACCGGCAGCACCAGCCACTGATGCCCCGCCCGACGCAGCCGCGGCAGCACCCCCGCCCGGAGCAGCGAGGACTTACCTGAACCCGATGCTCCCTGCAGCACCAGCAAGCGCGGCCCTCCCTGCACCCGTCGAGTGTTGAGCCGCTCGATCACCGTCCGCCAGTCGTTGTCGCGCCCAAAGAACACAGGCGCGTCTTCCGCCTCGAACACCATCAGACCAGGGAACGGGGGGCGGGTCGGATCAGACGGCGGTGGCCAGGGGAAGCCACCCTGATCCTGCAGGGCGATGCTCTCCAGCTCGCGGCGCAACTGCTCGAGGCCCGCCGCACGGTCGTGGCGCAGGTCGAGCCGCTGCAGATCCGCCGCGATGGGCGCCTCGGCTGCGCCCTCCTCGCTCTCCACCACTTGGAAGATCGGCTTACCCAGCGCCCGCGCCTGGGTGTATTCCGCAAAGCACCAGCGGGAGGCGCTCCAGTTGGGCGTCTGCAGGATCAGCAGAGCCTGGCATAGCTGGATTTGCTCATAGAGCGTGCGCTCCCAATTGGCGCCAGCGGCGATGCCGCTGTGTTTATCGAAATCAAGAAAGGCCGGCGTGAACCCCTGCCCATCCAGCCAGGCCTTCAACTCGGCAGCTGCGGCGTTGTCACGGCTGGAATGGGAGAGGAAGACGCGGGCCATGGGTTCTGGGAGCCGACGGGGAGCCGACTAGCTTTGAAACTACGCGCAAATCCATAATGGCACTTTGAAAAATTCCGAATCACACCAGTCACACAACGCGAGAAGCATTGCAGGTACTGCCTTCCCTAAAACTTACGAGGGCGGCATGGGCAATTTTTCGAAGTGCCAATAATAAACTTTCTGAATGTAAAATATTGAAAAGATATTGGCATTGAAGGGGACCGCGCACCCGCAGTTGGCCGGCTTATCACGGCGTCTGTTCTATCCACCCAACTCTTTCTTGGGAGGTTCCGAGAACCACGCCCGCACACTCTTGGGCCTTCTGCAAACCACGCCCACGGCTGTTCGGGCCCTTCGACTGAATCCAGTGCCATCAGGGTGTTTGAAGTAAAGGTATCCTAACCGAACAAGTGGTTCGCGGGTCCGCAAACCACCTGTTCGTACTGCTACACAAGATCTGCATGGCTTCGAACCCTCAGCAGAGGCTCCTGCAGTGCTGACATCAGCCTCTTGGACATCGCAGCCATTGTGCTCATTCACCTTCGCTGTTCGGCCTACGCAGTGGCGAATCTGGATTAGCCCCCGGTAGCGCTGGATTCAGCCGGGGGCCTTGACGGCCCGGCGGCCGCCGGGCTGTGTCGATCAGCAGGTTGTGGAGCAGCTCCTTGCTGCTGATCAATAGGTGGGCCATCCAGGTGCCCGTCAGGCGGGGCTCCGCGACGCGATCGCCCCTGCAGCGGCCGATGGCCTGCTCGATTTCGGCGAGCTCCCGGCCGATGTTGCGCACCATCGCTTCGGTGCTCTCGCGGGGGGTGGCGCGGGGCGGTCTTTGCATGGCCGCCATTCTGTTGGCCAATCAACCAAAGCGGTAGTGCTTGCGCACCGGGGCATGCACCTCCCAGGTGCAGCTCAACCTGGCATCAAAGACCACCAGATCACCGACCCCGAAGCGCACCGGCTCACCGCCCTCGGGAGTGACCGTGACGTCTCCCTCCAGCAGCAGGCAGGTCTCTTGCTCCTCGTAGGTCCAGGGGAAGGTGCTGACCCCACAGCCCCAGGTCGGCCAGCGCGTCACGCCCAGGCCCTGCAGCTGGGCCGGATCCGGGTTGGACGTGACCGTGATGCCGTTGGCCATGGCGGTTTCGAGGGGAACCGGGGCCATTGTGGGCTGGTTTTGGCCTTTGGTGGCAGCCAGCCAATCCCCCTTGCAAGCCATGGCCACGACGGCCAGAAAGTCCTAGGGTTTGGATTAGGTGCTCAGCAACGACACATGCGCCTGCGCTTCGAGCCCAGCCAGCGCCAGGACGCTGAGCCTGAGGACGAGAGCCTAATGCTGGGCCTTTTCCTCGATCTGCTCAGCCGTGAGGCGTTAACGGCAGCAGCCGAGCCTGTGCCCTACACCGAGGCCATGGCGGCAGAAGACGATGAGCTGCTCGCCGATGTCGCGGTAGCTGGGTGTAGGCCTTAACGGCCTCGCGGGTCACGAATGGGGCGGGATCAGGCATTAGCCCCATCTACGTTCAGAAGCGCCAGGCGGAGTGCAGGCACCCTCTGGAAATCGGCATCGCCCGTGACCATCACCGCAGCAGAACCGAAGTGAAGACAGCTGGCGGCCTGCAGCGCATCGGGCGTCCGCAGGTTGTGCTTAGCCCGCAACAGCGTGGCCTGCTCCACAACGGCGGGGATGAGCTCCACCCACTCCAGATCCGGTTGCCGGAAGAAGGTGTCGAACCGGGCCAGGGCCACCGCATCCCGCCGGCGCAGCGGCCCCACGCGGCACTCCAGCCAGCTCAGACGGCTGATCGCCACCTGAAGGTCACCCTCTGCGGAGGTCCGGGCCGAATCAGCCAGCTGGCGAAGCTCCCGCTTGAGTGCCTCAGCCCACACCGACGTCCCTTCCACGGCGTAAATCACGGCGCTGGCGTCGAGAAAGGCGATCACCAGTCGCGTTCCTGCCGCAGCTCCGCGTCGATCGCCTCCTTGCTGCGGCCTACTGCCGCAGAGGGAAGTTCCAGCAACCACTCCAAGCAGCTCGACCCTGCAGTGACAGGCTGATCGGCCTGGCGTCGCAGGCGGTTGTACTCAGCCGCGCTGAGCACCACGGCGGTAGGGCTGTTGCGCTTCAGCAGATGCACCGGGCCAGAGCGAAGGGCCTCCTCCACCGCCGCGATGCCGCGGCGCTTCAGCTCGGCCGAGCGGAGCACGTTCAGGGGCTGATCGGCCATCGACAGGCTCAGCATTCAGAATGTTGAGTCTACCTAGGGTTTCCAATGGGTCGGTACTGGACTCAGTACTAGGGCCAAAGGTCAATTGACGTGGACCCCGGAAACCGGTCCAGGGTGAATGAGAGTCCTCATCCGGCCAAACTGGGTCGGGGACTCGTCCATGAAACGCACCAGGCCACCGGCGCCGGAGCTGGTGGTCGCCCAGCTCAACCGAGAAGGCGCTCAGCAGTTGGTCAGCAGCGGCGCTGCTGCGGCCAATGCCCTGGGCCTCACCACCCAGATGCCCGCGGTGCAGACCTTCCTGGCCCGCACCAGAAGTCAGAAGCGCTACGTCTTCGGCAAGCAGCAGGTCACCATCCGTCCGGCAGCCGCCTGGAACTTCCTGCTGGCCGATCGCCCTGCCGGCGATGCGATCCGCGCCCTGACCTGGCTCGGCCCTGATCAGGCCTCTGCGGCTCTGCCGCAGCTCCGAGCCGTACTGCGTCCCCAGGAGTGGGAGTCGCTGCTATCCGTCTGTGCGGAGCTGCCCCAGTGGCTGGCGGAGCTACTCAGCGAACAGGCGCACTAGGCCTGTCTGCAGCCCAAGAGAAGCGGCACTCCAGCGCCGACAGCGTTGGCCAGAATTCCCGAAGGCATTCATGATCAAAGTTGCAGTGCCTACCGAGAAGCAGCTCGCCCAGGTCCTAACGTCAAGCTCCGCCATTGCCTCCCTTACCCCCTGCATGGCAGTCTCCAGCCCCACCACAAAAAAACCGGCCGAAAGCTCCAGACAACTGTCGCGTGAGCAAGTTGACGCTCTTTTGAGGGAGCTCCGTGACCCAAGCCTTGCGCGCGAATTCCTGATGGATGCAGGCCTAATCGATGCTGACGGCCAACTGAGCCCTCCATATCGAAGCCAGGATGCCCACTCGGCCTAAAAACAGTCTTGGCCCTCTAGTTCTCTATCATGGCTTTGACAAAGGTACCGCCGAATCAGTTTTAAGCGGAAAAGAGACACTACAGCCAAGCGAAAACGATTACGATTGGCTTGGTCCAGGTATTTATTTTTGGGTTGACAGCCCCGACCGAGCACTTGAGTGGGCTAAGGATCGTAAAAAGCGCCGCCCCGGAGAGATGGGAGAACCATCTGTACTAGGGGCTTTCGCATACCCGGGTAATTGCCTCAATCTGACCGACTATGGGGTCATGGACGAATTAGCCCTTGCATACAGGGCAACAAGAACCCTGTACAAAAGAGCGGGCATACCAATGCCCGTCAATTCAAGTCGCGCAAACGGAATCTACCTAAGGCGCCAGCGTGACTGTGCAGTGATTCAAATGGTACACAAGCTTAGAAAGCGAATAGACGAGACGCCGTACGACACCGTATACGGAGTCTTTGAAGAAGGCACCAAGGTTTATCCGGGATCAGGCTTTAGGAATAAGACGCACGTACAAATATCGATCTGCAAACCTGAGATGATTCTTGGCTACTTTCGTGTTGACGGGATGACTTGAGGCTAGGTTGGCTGTGTAGAGGTGCTGGAGCCGTAACCAGCCCTCGCCCAAAACCGGCTGATCTTGCCTAAACGGTGCCTAACGCTGGCAATCACCTGCACGCAAAGAGTCCGCGCAAAGGGACCCCCGTGGGCTTAGTGAATTTGTGGTGGCGAGTCAGGTGAATGGCTGTGTTCTAAGGTGGCACTCCTGCATAGATTGCGCTTGCAAACCTCTGACTTACCAAAACAAGACCTTACTTGTTTGGAGGGAGCATGGGAGGAGCATCATTGCTCGAAGGCGGGCGAAAATGCCTAAGTAATATATTTTCCAATTCCAATCTCTGCGTTTTCAATTCATGTTCCTGTTTGAGCTGGTGCATCTCCATTTCGTGTTTAAGGTTTTGAATAACTGTTGTCAGCTGCTTGAGGTCTTCGCGAATCTCTTTGATTTCTAGGGTGTTCTTCTCGACTTGACTCTTGAGAGCAAGGAGCTCGTTGCTAAATTTAACAATCTGACCAAGCAGCTGCATAATGCGTTAGTCTTTGCTCAGCATGCCGCCGATGATAGATCTTGTTGATTCCTTTAGTTCATCTATAGCATGGTTGGCATTTGAGATGCTAACGTCAAGAACGTGGAGTTGCAGAAATATATCATTCAACTCGGAATCCAATTTAGAAGTTTCAAGCGGCTGGCCGGTCACGCGCAGCACATGAGCCATTGAATTGAATGACGGCGATACGCCGGAAATCTCTAAGGTGCCATAGGTGACGCCTTGAACGGAGGGATTTGCGCCTTGTACAACAACCTGAACTGGTATGGTTCTGCGACCTCCTTGACGCCTTTTTCGCCTTCCAGTCCCGACACGTCTGGATATTGACCTTGCCGAGCCGGCTTGCCCCCGTGAAACCGGGCCTGATCCTGGAGTCATGCTCATCTAGCCCCTGCTCTTGCTACGGACACTCCTACTATACACGTGAAAAGATACATAAGCAACTCTGCATCAGTTGGAATAGGAACTCCCAAATAACTAAAGTGCGCAAAATGGTTCTCTTCGGCAAAAAGTTGCTTTAACCAGAGTTTAATGAGGTTACTACCCAGCGCCCATTCATCCTTCGATCCTTCGAACGCCAAGATCAGAAGCGGGAAGTCGCCTCGGCATAGGCGGCGACTACCGCTCCCGTCTTCTGCATCTTGATGTTAGCTGGCCGGGATGAGCAAGGGCCTTTGGCTACAGGAGAATTGAGGGGGCAAAGCACAGACATCGCCTCAAAGCCACTACTCAGGCGGCAGAATCATAAATCTATCTGCACTCATCCGGATAAACTGGTTTATGGTCGCGGTTTGATTCGAGCCAATCGGCCTATATTCAATGCTATTCAGATTTCGTACGCTCCATGTCAAGATACACCATCTCGGAGACAGGGGACACAATAAGGCGACTTCAAATGGCCATTCATCGGCAAGAATAATAGAACGCTGAAGTTGCACCTGGTCGCATTCGAGAATTGCACTGTCCGGTACCTATCAGGAAAGTTGTCCGCTCGGGGTGCTTGAACTGCGCACCTCTAAGCAGCTTACATCAATTTGTGCCTTAGGGAGCTCGTGATCGTGGAATGTGCGTCATTTGATTGTGGTCTATAG
>Ga0194059_1000620_pt1 | contig 16426 bp, 17 predicted proteins | sample SepL6211m_MetaG_FD_163426 | JGI IMG/M metagenome (GOLD analysis project Ga0194059, IMG submission 163426) | Anoxic zone freshwater microbial communities from boreal shield lake in IISD Experimental Lakes Area, Ontario, Canada - Sep2016-L626-11m | ecosystem: Environmental > Aquatic > Freshwater >... | reverse complement strand
AGATCGACGCCTGATTCCAGCAGGGCTGTCAGCTCCCTAATCGCGGTCGATCCGCGGCGGGAGCTGGATCCTCGCACCGATCCCATACCGAGATTCGCCATGACTCCGGCGAGGATATCGCCATCCTTGCTGGGGCTTGTGAGGACGGAGACTCCTTTTCGTGAGGGATGCCTCCGTGGGTAATGTCGCAGGAATCCGATAGAGATCGCGGGGATCCGATTGTGCCAGAAAACCAGGATTCGGGGACCCTCGGGAGGATTCGTCAGGAATCCGGAGCGATCGTTTATCCGGAGCCGTATGGTGGAGAAGATGAGTCTGGCCAGGTTGGCCGCGACGGCTGCTAAGATCTGCTGTTTGTTCAGCTCGCGGCCCATCACTCGGCGGGAGATTCCTCGCGCCAGCGACAGGCATTGGGAGCATGGATGCCAAGCATGTCGAGAACGCGCCAGACGACGGTGTCGGCAAGTTCGTCGAAGTTTTTTGGATGGCTGTAGAAAGAGGGTGATGCTGGGAGAATGATGCCGCCCGCCTCGGTTACGGTGACGATGTTCCGAGCATGGATTAGGTTCCAAGGGGTTTCCCGGGGTACCAGGATCAGCTTGCGGCGCTCTTTCAAGAAGACATCGGCGGCTCGGAGGATCAGGTTCTCGCTCGTTCCGGCAGCAATGCGGCCGACGGTCCCCATCGAGCAGGGCATCACCACCATGCCATCGAAGAGAGCGCTACCGCTGGCAAAGGGAGCATTCATCGACTTCTCGCTGTGCTCGATCACGCCGGAGGGGAGTTGCAGCGCCCCGATTTCCTCATGGATCACCTGCTTCGCATAAGGTGAGAGGACAAGATGGATCTCATGCTCGCCCTGCTCGAGATGACGGAGCAGGCGCTGCAGATAGATCGATCCGCTGGCTCCGGTGGCTGCTAGGACGAGACGCATCAGCAAAGAATGAAGTATGAGATATGAATTATGAAGGCTAAAAGGTTTCCGCTCGGGAAGTCGACAAGCAGTGAGGAAATCATGATTACTTCTTGCCATGAAGGACCCGTCGAGGCATTCTATCCGACCACTTTAGAGCAATTTCAGACTAATTTCCGGCCACACTTCCTGTTATGAGCATCATCGCCACTATCGAAAAAGAGCAGTTCAAGACCGACCTCGTCCCGTTCGAGGTGGGTGATTCCGTTTGCGTTCACACACGCGTCATCGAAGGTGACAAGGAGCGTGTCCAGAAGTACTCCGGCATCGTGATCGGCCGCAAGGGTGCCGGCATCAACGCCAATTTCACCGTCCGTCGCGTCAGCTTCGGCGAGGGTGTCGAGCGCGTGTTCCCTCTTCATTCCCCACGTATCGCGAAGCTTGAAATCGAGAAGCGCGGATCAGTCCGCCGTTCCAAGCTGAATTACCTCCGTGATCGTAAGGGCAAGGCCGCCGTCACCGTGAAGGAGAAGGCGCAGGAAGTTGCCTAATTACTGATTCCTTTCTGATCCGATGACGACCAAGCGTCGCGGATCACAGATTTCGGGCCCCAAGTCTACAAAGACTCGGGGCCCTTCTCTTTGCCCTACGCTCTTCCATGAGCAGGAACTTCATGCCCGGGGCATTCGTCCGGTAGCCGGAGTCGATGAGGCGGGACGCGGCCCGTTGGCAGGTCCCGTGGTTGCTGCGGCGGTGATCCTCCCGGAGGGATTCTCTCTGGATGGGCTGGATGACTCCAAGAAGCTGAACCACCAGCAGCGTGAGACACTTTATGTCCGATTGACTGAAGATGCTGCGGTTCGCTTCTTTGTGGCAGAGGCAAGCTCAGAGGAAATCGGACAACTCAATATCTTGAGGGCGACCCATCTTGCTATGGCACGTTCTTTGGCTGGTCTTCATGAAATCGGACATCAGTGCATTCATGCACTAGTCGATGGCTTGCCGGTCAAGGGACTTCCTATAGACCATACCGCCATCATTGGAGGTGACGGAATCAGCCTCAGCATTGCTGCCGCCAGCATCCTAGCCAAGGTCACTCGTGATCGGATCATGGATACGATGGACAAAGAGTATCCCCAATACGGCTTCGCAAGGCATCGGGGCTATGCGACTGCCGACCATCTGGCTACATTGAGGGAATATGGACCTAGCCCGCATCATCGACGTGGTTTTGCGCCGGTCGACCAGCCCACCTTCGGATTCTGAAGGACATATTGTCCTGGGACACTGGGGTGAGGAGCAGGCGGCCCGTCATCTGAAGCGTCTGGGCTGGAAAATCCTGCGCCGTAATTTTCGCGCTCCCGGTGGAGGCGAGGTCGATATCGTCTGCCGGGATCGCGATACCTTGGTCTTTGCTGAGGTGAAAACCCGTCGCTCCGAGGAGATGGGGCGGCCCCTCGACGCCGTTGATCGGAAGAAGCAGCAACTCATTCGGAAGGGTGCGATGCATTGGCTTCGTCTGCTCGATATGCCCGACCTCACCTTCCGCTTCGACGTGATCGAAGTGCTAGCGACGGATCCCATCGAAATCCGGGTCATAGAATCGGCATTCACTCTCCCCGATCCCCTTCGGTATTAGAGGGAATCTAAGGTGAAGGTAATTTGAGGACAGAGTCAGGCAGTCAAGCGAAACTGTAGTAGAGCCACTGCAAGCGCAGGCCAACGCCACTCTGTCTCAAAGGACCTAGGCTTTGGCCAGCCAGGGGGCGAGTTCGGCCCTCAACGCCATCTCATCACCTACTGTGAACTCTTCTCCGAGTTGAAGAGGAACAACGGATCCAGAAAGGGTTCCTATCTCAAGGATCAGAATGCGTTTTCCGGGATGCTTCTTGATGGCGGTATGGATGGCATGGAGGTCATCCACGATCAAGCGACTGCGGTCCATGCGGAGGCGGAGGGGTCGCTTGGAGGCCTTCGGAGTGAGACCCTTGAAGTCGCTGCCCATGGCCCTGACGCTTCCATCCCGAGGGGTGATACGGGCATTGCAGGAGAGGACCGTACCGGGCTTGAGAAGTTCCTCGTTTTTGCTGAAGGATTCGTCCCAAGCCATGAGTTCGAGCGTTCCTGAGTCATCCTCGATGGTCAGGATGCCGAAGGGCCGTCCATCCTTCTTCGAGAAGCGCTTTTCCACGGTGGAAAGGAGTCCTGCCAATTTGACGCTACCCGGTTCGGTCATGGCTAGCGCCTCGGATACCGACCCGTAGGAGCCTGACTCTAGATTGCCGCGGTAGTCGTCGAGGGGGTGGCCGGTGACATAGAAGCCGAGGAGTTCCTTCTCGTGACCCAACATTTCTGAGCGTGTCCAGCGCTCGACGGATGTTTCAGTTCCCGTAGCTGCTTTGGAGGGTGCCGGGGCAAGGTCGGCAAAGGAGTCGAAGAGGGAGACCTGGCCGCTGGCTCGGTCTTTCTGGACCGAGGCGGCGGCACCCATAGCCCCCTCGATGGCGGCATCGAGAGCAGCGCGATGACGGCCGTCCCAATCGAAGGCCCCGCACTTCACGAGACTCTCGAGGATCTTCTTGTTCACCGTGCGTGAATCGAGTCGGGAGCAGAAGTCCTCCAGCGATTTGAAAGGACCATTCGCCTCCCTGTCAGCGATTGCAGTTTCCATAGCCGCTTCGCCGACATTCTTGATCGCGGCCAGTCCGAAGCGGATGGCCTTGGCTCCCGGGATCTCCTCAGGTAGGAAGGTGAGGGCGCTCCGGTTGACATCCGGTGGTAGGATCGAGATCCCCATGCGGGCACATTCGCCGACGAAGGTTGCAATCTTGTCGGTGTTGTTGATTTCGTTACCGAGCAGGCCGGCCATGAACTCGACGGGGTGATTGGCCTTCAGGTAGGCAGTCTGGTAGGAGATGAGCCCGTAGGCGGCGCTGTGGCTCTTGTTGAATCCGTACTGCGCGAACTTCTCCAAGAAGTCGAAGATGGCGTTGGCCTGCTTGCCGGGAATCTGGTTGACCCGGGCGCAGCCCTCGACAAAGACCTCGCGCTCCTTGGCCATCTTCTCGGTGTCCTTCTTGCCCATGGCACGGCGCAGGAGATCGGCCTGACCGAGCGTGTAGCCGGCCAGGGCGCTCGCCGCCTGCTGCACCTGCTCCTGGTAGACGATGATGCCGTAGGTCTCCGAGCAGATTTTCTCGAGCAGGGGATGAGCATACTCGATCTTCTTCCGGCCTTTCTTGCGATCGATGTAGTCGTCGATGAACTGCATCGGTCCGGGTCGGTAGAGGGCGATCAGGGCGATGATGTCGGTGAAGTGCTCGATCTGGAAGCGCTTGGCCGTGGCGACCATGCCGCCGGACTCCAACTGGAAGACACCGATCGACTCGCCGTGGTTGAGCAGGTCGAAGGTCGCCTGGTCATCCATCGGGAGCTTCGAGATGTCGAAGTCGGGCGAGTGCCGATGGATCAGCTTTACGGCGTCGTCGATGACGGTAAGGGTCTTCAGTCCCAAGAAATCCATCTTCAGCAGACCCAGGTCTGTGAGGGGGGCCATGGAGTACTGGCTGACGATGTTGCCGTCGTTAGCCCGGGTGAGGGGGATGTACTCGGAGAGATCGCGGTCGGCGATGACGATGCCAGCCGCATGGACGCCACTATTGCGGGAGAGTCCCTCGAGAATGCTGGCGTAGCCCCAGAGCTGGGCAGTGGAGGATTCCTCTTCGACGGCTTTCTTCAGCTCGGGGTTCTTATCGATCGCGCCGGGCTTTTTCTCCCCTTTCTTCTCGGTGCTGTTGAGAGAGATATCGAGCTCGTTCGGAATCATCCGAGAGATACGGTCGGCGTCGCCGTAGCTCCAGCCGAGGACGCGGCCGACATCGCGGATGACGCTCTTCGCTCCCAGGGTGCCGAAGGTGATAATCTGGGAGACGGCCATCGTGCCGTACTTCTGGCGGACATACTCGATTACCTCGCCCCGTCGATTTTGACAGAAGTCGACGTCGATATCGGGAGGGCTGATACGGTCGGGGTTCAGAAATCGCTCGAAGAGTAGTCCGTAACGGAGCGGATCGAGATCCGTGATTCCGAGCACATAGGCGATCAGTGATCCGGCCGCAGAGCCGCGACCGGGACCGACGGGTATTCCCTGGCTCTTCGCGTAGTTGATGAAATCCCAGACGATGAGGAAGTAGCTTGTGAAGCCTGTCTTGTAGAGGACCGAGAGCTCGAACTCGAAGCGCTCGCTGATGACCGGATCCTCCATGGCCCGCTCGCCGTAGCGCTTGCGGAGTCCCTCTTCGCAGAGTTCGCGCAGATAGCCTTCACGCGTCTTTCCCTCCGGCGGGAGGTAGTCAGGGTACTTGGACTTCCCAAACTCGAGCTTGGCATTGCAGCGTTCCGCGATGGCCAGGGTATTGGTGATGGAGGTGGGCTGATCGGCGAAGAGGGTGGCCATTTCGTCACCGCTCTTGAAGTAGAGCTCGGGGACATAGCGCATCCGCTTCTCGTCATGAATCATCGCCCCGGTACCAATACAGATCATGACGTCGTGGGCCTCGTGGTGGGAGCGCTCCAGGAAATGGACGTCGTTAGTGGCGACCAAGCCGAGGCCGAGGTCGCGGGAGATGTCGATCAGAGCGCTACGGTTACGCCGCTGCTGCTCGATGCCATGATCGGCCAGCTCGATAAAGAAATTCTCCTTTCCGAAGAGATCGCGGTAGGTGGCCGCTGTCTCGAGGGCCTTGGCGTTCTGTCCCTCGCTCAGGGCCATATTGACCTCTCCTTTCAGGCAGCCGCTCAAGGCAATGAGACCCTGACTGTGCTTGGCCAGGAGTTCGCGATCGACGCGGGGCTTGTAGTAGAAGCCTTCGAGGTGGGCCGCTGTGCTGAGCTTCACCAGGTTCCGGTAACCGGCGTCATCGGATGCGAGGAGCGTCATGTGGAAGGCTACATCCTTGCCTCCATTGCTTGTCTTCTTTTCGTGCATCGACCCTGGCGCGACATAGATCTCGCAGCCGATGATGGGCTTTACCTTGGCCTTCTCGGCCGCCTGATAGAACTCCACTGTCCCGAAGAGATTCCCGTGGTCCGTCAGGGCGATGGCCGGCATTTCCAGCTCGGCAGCTTTCTTGACGAGTTCCTCCATCCGGATCGCTCCGTCCAGCAGCGAGTACTCGCTGTGGACGTGGAGATGGACGAATGGGGTCTGTGCCATCCGAAAAGGTTACGGTTAGCGGTCAATGCGGGCAAGAGGGCAAGTGAAAGACCCCTCCAAAAAGAGCACCAATCAGAGGTTTTTCTCGGCAATCACGAGCAGTCCGCGAAGAGTCAGCAGTGGATCCACGAGATCGATGATCTTACTGCCACCATTTTGTCCAGAGAGTCGGGCTACAAGTTCTGCGTCTCCCCCCGTGGCGATGACAAAAGGCTTCTTCCCTTTGAAGGTCTCTCGAGTAATCCGAGCCACGGCCTCCCGGACGAGTCCTACAGCCCCAAGCAGGAGTCCAATCCGGATGGCCTCATCCGTGCTTTTGCCAACGCTCGAAGTGATTTTTCTGATAAGGGTGAGAGGCAGGAGGGCAGTCCTTTCATGGAGGGCCTTGGCGGCGATGGGGAGTCCAGGGGCGATAATCCCTCCAAGATAGCTTCCCATGGCATCGATGACATCGAAGGTCACGGCCGTTCCGAAATCGACGACTATGGCCGGAATCTTACCGCGTTGCGCGGCGGCCGCGGCATTGGCCAGACGGTCCGCCCCGATGGTGCGGGGATTCGGGTAGGAGATGGGGACTCCTCCCGGCACCCGGTAATCTACCCAGAGAGGGCGGCAGGTTAGTGATCCGGCAATGATCCGGCTTGCCCCGGGCACAACGGAGGAAATGACTGCAAGATCCAGTTTTGCCCTGGTTCCCCGGAAATGATCATGTGTGAGTTCTGAAGTTGCGATCTTAGTGACTCGTCCGATCTTTCCATCACTCGCCACAGCGATCTTGGTAAAGGAGTTGCTGACATCTATCAGCAGGATTTTCCTTTTCATGACGGATGGGCTATCCGCCTACACGCCGGAGGCATTCGCCAGATCCGCTTCTTCGGGGGGAAGGGCACCCTGGAATCGCTTCTTATCGATCGCTTTCATATAGGCCTCATGCGGACTGATCGTTCCATCCAGCATCTTCTCCCAGATGGCGTCATCCATGAACTGCATCCCCTCGGATTTGCCGGCCACGATGACATCCTGAAGCTTCTGGGTGGCTCCCTCACGGATGATGGCGGAGACGGCGTTGTTCACTTTCAGGATCTCGTTGATGGCGACGCGGCCCTTGCCGTCGGCTTTCTTGAAAAGAAGCTGAGCCACGACCCCTCGCAGTGAGGAAGCCAGCATGGTGCGGACCTGCGCCTGCTGATCGGCAGGGAAGGCGTCGATCATACGGTCGACTGTCTTGCGGGCGTTGTTGGTGTGCAGGGTGCCGAAGACCAGTAGTCCGGTTTCGGCTGCGGTCAGGGCCAGGGAGATGGTCTCCAGATCGCGCATCTCACCGACAAGGACGATGTCGGCATCCTCGCGGAGGGCGGCCTTCAGACCGGCGGCGAATGAGGGGGCATGCTCAGGAACCTCGCGTTGGGTGATGATGCTGCGTTTGTTGCGATGAACGAACTCGATCGGCTCCTCGATGGTGACGATGTGGCGGCCGTAGTTGGTATTGATATAGTCGATCAGGGCCGCGAGCGTGGTGCTCTTGCCGGATCCGGTGGGTCCGGTCACCAGGACAATGCCGCCGCGCATATCGCCGAATTCCTTGATCACTTCCGGGACGTTGAGCTGCTCAAGTGTGAGGATCTTGGTGGGAATGATACGGAAGACCGCGCCGTAGCCGTGGGCCTGCTTGAGGTAGTTACAGCGAAAGCGGCTGTTCTCATCCATCTGGTAGGCGAAATCGAGATCTCCGCATTCCTTGTACTTCTGCCATTTCTCTGGCGTGCAGATTTCGCTGAGCATGTAGGCCATCTGTTCGCGGGTGAGGGGAACTGAATCTGCCCAGATCGGAACGATTTCTCCGTGTTTGCGGATTTTCGGGGGTTGTCCCTCGGAGAGATGCAGATCGGAGGCCCCGTTTTCGATAAGTGCCTGGAAGAGTTCGTCGATGTATGCCATGGCTGCTAAATAGGTTCAGGCCCCGATGACGATACGCATCTCGGTCTTGTTCTCGGCCCGGTAGAGCGCCTCCTCGGCAGTGATGATCCCCTGGCGGTAGAGCTCGGCCACGGACTCGTCCATCAGGATCATACCGGCCTTCTTTCCGGTCTGTATGATGCCGGGAAGCATGAACGTCTTGGCTTCGCGGATGACGTTTCCGATGGCCGGGGAGTTGAGCATGATCTCCATGGCGACGGCGCGTCCCGTGCCGTCGGCCCTGGGAATGAGCTGCTGGCTGACAATGCCGCGGAGCGACTCACTCACCATCATGCGGATCTGGTCTCGCTGATCTGCGGGGAAGACGTCGAGCAGTCGGTCCAGGGTCCGGGGTGCATTGCTCGTGTGAAGAGTGCCGAGAACCAAGTGACCGGTCTCCGAGGCGGAGATGGCCAACTGGATAGTCTCGAGGTCGCGCATCTCGCCGACCATGATGACGTCCGGATCCTCACGGAGAGCGCCCCGGAGTGCGGCGGCAAAGGATTTGGTATGTGTGTGGACTTCGCGCTGTGTCACCTGGCAGCGGGCTGAAGGGATGATGTATTCGATCGGCTCCTCCAGGGTGATGATATGATCGCCTCGGTGGAGGTTGATCTCCTGAACGAGTGCGGCAAGCGTCGTGGTCTTACCGCTACCCATGGGTCCGGTGACCAGGACGAGTCCATTGTGATACTGGGTGAGTAGCTTCAGCTGATGAGGCATTCCCAGCTCATCGAGCGTCCTGAGGTTGCTCGTAATAATGCGGAATGCCAGATCGTAGCCGAGTCGCTGGCGTACCACGCTGGTGCGGAAGCGGCCGCTGGCGTTGTTATAGGCGAAGTCGACGTCACCCTGATCAACAAGCCGTTGCCACTGCTGCTCGTCGAGGAATCCCTTCACCAATGCCTCGGTGTCCTCGGCGGTGAGTTTGGGGGCGTTTTCCCACATCGGAAGAAGTGCCCCGTAGCGGCGGCAGGTCGGAGGACTGGAAACGCTGAGATGGATGTCGGAGGCATCAGCCTCTTTACCAAGATTCAGATAGTCATCGACATGACCCAGTAATGTGGGGTCGGAGAATGAACTCATGGGGGCGGAAAAACCAATTGAACGGGAGAATTTCTAACTAGGGTCGTCCCCGTTTAGCAAGTCCCGCCTTGGCTGCATTCGTGGCAAATTCCACGACAAGAGGCTTCAGGATCGGATACAAAATCTTCCCCACTTCCAGCGCTCCTGAGATCCATCCGACTTTGCTCAGCGTGGTGAGGGCACCGACTCCATTTACGGAGGCAGAGACGAGTGTCTCGGAGGTCTTTTGTTTTGCTCTGGGAGATGTCTCTTGAGGGCCTAATCGGCTTCGATGTCCACCACGGCCACCAAAGAGCGTGGCGATCAATCCCGCCGTCGCGGCCCCGCCGACCCAACGCAGGGGATGATGGCGGACGGATTCGGTAAAGCGCTTCTGGAGGTCCAGATCCGAGAGGAGTCCGGCGTACTGGCGGGAAATAACAATCCGGCTTTCCCGGACGCTCTGCTGGAGTTTGGAAAGTTCAGTCTCCGGTGCATTCATCGTGTCGTGGGAAAGTTGGAAGTGTTGGGCGTAGCAGAAATTGAGAATGGGTCGTTGCCGGGGGTACTTCCCAAGGCCTCGATATCACGACGCAGTTCCGCAGTGGTCGCCTCAAAGGGGCGCGGATTGATGACTCGGGCACGGAGCATCTGATAGAGTATACCCAAGATTCCCAGATGGAGTAGTCCGGCAGCGGCGAGCGAGACCGGCCATCCCCACTTGAGGTAGGTGGCCAGTAGTGCAATCAAGGCTCCGATCAGAGCGACATAGGCGATCATGGCCACCAGGACGATAGCCATCAGGAGAATAAGTCCCGCGATGCTCTGACGAATAAAGAGACGGCCTTCCAGCGCGGCCAAAGAGCCAAGCGAGAAGAGATGGCGCAATAACCCAGCGGTCAGTCCCGTGACTCTGGAGGGAATGCCGCCCGGCAGATCCTGGGAATTCCTCATAACGGGTTGACCTGATCGTACTGGGATAAGAAAAGCTCCAGTTTAGCGTCGACGCAGGAGCAGTCCTAACACGAGCCCTGCGGCAAAGGTGATGCCGACGGCACGAAAAGGATTGTCCCGGACATAATCCTCGGCTTGGTTGGCGAGTTCCTCGAACTGGTCGCGGTATTCTAATGCTGCCTCTTCGGCACGATGAGCAACATTGCCATAACGGTCGATTGCTTCTTGGGAGAGATCTCCGTACTTGGCTTTGGCTGTCTGGGAAAGATCGGCGTAGGTGGATCGTGCAGCTTCCCTAAGATCCTTAGCGGCGGCTTCGATCTCCACTCGTCCGGTTGCGTAGGCCGAGCGGGCGCTGGACTTGGCGACTTCAGCCACTTCGCGGGCGGCCGCGGCGGTGGTCTCAAGGGCTTTTTTGGCATGGGCCTGGCTGCTTTCGAGCTTTTCGGAGGCGCTGGAGTAATTCGTGGAGTCAGTCATGGTTTTGTGGGGTTGAATGGGAGTTGAAGTAGGGAGATCTTGAATTAAGAATCGCAGAAGTGAGCTTGTTGGCAAGGCGTCATCAATGCATTCCCCTCCATCGGTGGGAGAGTCCGCAAGGGAGTTTTTGGTGATCTATCGTTCCGATCAATGAGAGTTGTATTGTCTCCAATGATCCGGCGAGGCGGGAAAGGCGTTTGGCGATCATGGATTGGGCAATGTCATCCAGAGTGTCGCTGTAGGTATTCAGCAGAAGAAAAAGGGGTTGCTCGGAGAGCGCCTCTTGAGCTGTATCGATGAGGAAGGGAAGATGCTCGGAGAGTTTCCAGAGTTCACCTTTCTTGCCACGTCCAAAGGAGGGGGGATCCATGATAATGCCGTCATAGCGGTTGCCCCGGCGGATCTCCCGCTGAAGGAAGGTGAGAGCATCATCAGCAATGTAGCGGATTGGTGCCTTATCAAGACCGGAAAGGAGGGCATTTTCGGAACACCAGCCGACCATCGCCTTGGTGGCATCGACATGAGTGACGCGGGCCCCAGCCGTAGCGGCCGCAAGGCTTGCCCCGCCAGTGTAGCCGAAGAGATTGAGTATTCGGATCTCCTGGCTCTCGTCCCCATGCTTCTGGTCACTGATGAGCTTCCGGATCCAATCCCAGTTCACGGACTGTTCAGGAAAGAGGCCGAGGTGTTTCGAGTTGGTGGGGCGGATGAGGAAGGAGAGGTCGCCGTAGCTGACCGTGCATTGATGGTGGAGGTTATGCCGCCAGTTCCAGATGCCCCCGGTGGCACGGTCGCCGGAGTAGCAACCCTCCCATGCAGGAAGTGACGAGCGGGCTTTCCAAGACCACAATGCGGCGGACTCGGGGCGGAGAATCACTGTGTTGTTCCATCGCTCCAGTCGCTGTCCGTCGCCAGATGCCAGGAGTTCGTAACCGTTCCAAGCCGGATGGTTGATCGGAGAGGTCATGCAATCTCTTAAAATCCTGTCCGGAACTGGACGATCAATAGCCAAAGATTGAGTCCCGCAATCACGGCGGCCATGACCCAGCCGATGAGTCGTACCCAGCCCGCATTCACAAATTCTCCCATGATCGAGACGTTCCCGGTGAACTGCACCAGCGGAATGACAGCAAAGCTGAGCTGCATGCTGAGCACCACCTGGCTGACAAGCAGAAGTCGGGTGGTAGCTCCCTCTCCCGCGATCGCAATGACGATGAAGGCAGGAATAATCGCCAGCATCCGGGTAATCAGGCGCCGCATCCAGGGGGCGATCCGGATATGGACGAATCCCTCCATGATGATCTGCCCGGCAAGAGTGCCTGTCAGCGTGCTGTTCTGACCCGAGGCCAGAAGAGCCACGGCAAAGAGGGTGCCTGCTCCTGCAACGCCTAGCATCGGGGTCAGCAACTTGAAGGCATCCTGGATTTCAGCCACATCCGTACGACCTGCCCTATAGAACGTAGCGGCTGCCAGGATCAGGATGGCCGCGTTGACTGCGAGGGCCAGGGTCAGCGCAATATTGGAATCGATGGTTGCGAAGCGGATGGCTTCCTTCTTGCCCATGGAGTCAAGTGTGTAGCGCCGGGTCTGCACGATGGAGGAATGCAGGTAGAGGTTATGGGGCATGACCGTGGCGCCGATGATGCCAATGGCGATGAAAAGCTTCCCGGGATCTGTGACGATTGTTGCTGTCGGGAAGAAGCCGTGAAGAATCGGTAGGATTTCCGGTTTGGAGAAAAAGAGTTCTAGGGCGAAACACCCAGCGATGGTGGCGATCAGGGTGATCACGATCGCCTCAATGTAGCGAAATCCTTTCTGCTGAAGCAGCAGTAGGAGCAGGACATCCAGGGTTGTGATGACCACGCCAACCAGCAGGGGGAGGTGGAAGAGGAGGTTCAGCGCGATGGCTGAGCCGAGCACTTCGGCCAGATCGCAGGCGGCGATGGCGATTTCCGCAAAGATCCAAAGACAAACAGAGGCTTTTTTCCCGTAGTGTCTGCGGCAAAGTTGGGCCAGATCGGCGCCGGTAGCGATGCCGAGCTTCAGGGCGAGGTATTGCAGGAACATGGCCAGCATGCTCGATAGGAGGATGACCGAGAGCAGGGAGTAATTGTATTTCGATCCTCCGGCCAGATCGGTGGCCCAGTTTCCGGGATCCATGTAACCGACCGCCACAAGGTATCCCGGGCCTGCAAAGGCCAGAAGTTTTCTCCAAAACCCCGTCTGAGAGGGAACATGCATCGTGCGGTGCACTTCGGGCAGTGTTGGCAAAATGGGCTGAGTCATGAAATTAGCCTTGGCTAAAATATTTATACGATGCTATGAGTGCGATGCAAAGGGAAAAACCCTAAAGGCGAACCCTCTAAAATCTCCCATGGTCAAAACTTCAAACAGGTCATCATCGGCAGCCGAGGACTATCTTGAGCGTATCCAGGAACTGATCGAGGCCAAGGGTTACGCCAGGATGGTAGATATCGCGGCTAGTCTGGGAATCTCCCAAGCGAGCGTTACCAACATGGTGAAGAGGCTCGATGCCGAAGGATTCGTTCTCTATGAGAAATACCGGGGATTGGTGCTCACGCCGGAAGGGGAGCGTATCGCCAAGGAGATTGCGCGTCGGCACCGTATCCTGACGGATTTTTTGAGCCAGTTGGGTGTCTCTAGTGAAGAAGTAGAACGTGATGTGGAGGGGATGGAACATCACTTGAGTCTGGACTCACTAGAAGCTATCGAACGTCTTTGTGAGCAGCTCACTCGCCACCCCGATCTACTTGCAAAAATAAAACAGGGATCGAATAAAGGAAAACTATGAACTGGACAGATGATGTCCGGTTAATGGAGTTTTTGGGCTTGCGCTTTCCAGTGCGATGGGCTATAAATTCAAAAGTCTTTTATGTCCACTTTCAAGCATATGGCTTCCCTTTTAGGGATCTCGGATCGGCAGCTTAGACGATATGCCGAAGAGGGAAAAATCGTCGGGGTTTACACAACTAAAGGCGGTCATTGGCGCCTGCGTGGAAAGATAACCGAAGCGCGCGTTCAGCGTGCCAGAAAAGTACTCCGCTTGACTCCCTCCATCGCCACGAATCGGCGTAAGAATCACTTCAAGCGCGCCAATGTCGTGATCAAGGATGTCCAGAAGCAATGGAAGCAGACCTTCGAGCCGCCCAAGAAGAAAGCGTCGTCGGTAAGAAAGTCCAAGCCACCCAAAGCCCCGCTTCCGGGGCAGGCTGTCCAGGTTGATCTGTTTGGGGAATGGTAGATGATAAGGCTTCACGGTCTAAGGGGGCCATAGAGAAGTAAGTTCTTTTCAGAATTTGTAACGCTCCGGGGCTTGGATTTCTCACGGAAGATCTTCACTCTGGTCGCCTGATGAAACGAATCTTTGCATGCTCTATCTGGGCCTTTCTTCTGATAGCGGTGTGCCTGGTCTTTACCTCCGGGCTCAATGCTGCAACGTATTCCGTGATGCCGCGACTCTTCGCGGTAGCCACGCTTTCCTGCCGAGGAGTCAAACCGGGTGCCCATGTGGAGTTGGTCGTGACTGTTCGGAATGCTCTTCATCCGGTGATCGACTCGGTCGAGAGGCCTGCTTCTTTCCGCATGCGGACTCTCCGCAAGCCAAGGCTACTCAAGACAGAGGAAGGGGATGTCTGGCTTTTCCGCTACCAGATCATTCCCACGGAAACCGGCGATTTCGAGATTCCTCCGATCAGCGTGACGGATGCATCAGCTGAGGCGAGAACGGCTCCGCTGATACTCCGTGTTTCGCGCACGGGTGAACCCCCTGTGCTAAGCTCTGGCGAGTTGGCCCGCGCGGTTAACCTTCCCTCATCACTGAGCGAGGAGGTGATGAAGAATGCTCCTCAGAAAGCACCGAAGCCTGACCCAACTCCGGCACCTGCCGATACGCGACCTTTGCCCGCACGGATTACCTCGACCTGCTGGAAGGAACTCAAAGCCTTCTGGAATTAGGCTGGCGGAAAATAGTGAGATCCTGTCCGGGCGGACTTGTCTTTGGCACATCGTTTGATTAGTTCTCTCTTAGTAGTTTTTACCCCCATGATTTCTCTGCTGCTTCTCCCCAAACTGCTTATCGCTGGAGGATCCTCATTTCTGGGAACTCTGGAGCTCCCTCCCTCTCCCGACATGATCAACCATACCTTGGCGGGTGAGAAGATCCTGGCTCGCGAGGTGGTCTGCCGTGACCGCTGGGGAACGCCGATGCTCCCTGATGGAAAAGGAAGCTACAGCATCATTGCTCCCATCGATAAGGGTCTCATCGCCCAGAGCCTCTGGATTCCTCCTATTTCAGGCTCGCGTCCGACCCCAACTCCGCCCCCATCGCTTTCCCTGCCGGTGCTGGCTGCCCCTGCTCAAACCGTTCCCGGTGCAAAGGCTGGTTCTGTCGCGACGCCTTCAGCTGCCGCCGGTATCCCTCGATAGTCCGAGGTTCGGGCCTTGGTGTTTAGTTCAACCCGTTTTTTTCGGTCGATGGGATACAGAGGTTAGCGAACAATCAAGTATACTTCAGTACCTCTTCGATCGTCGTGATACCATCGAAGATACACCGAAGCCCGTCAGCTCGAAGCGTCGCCATGCCAAGCTCCATGGCCTTCTGCCTGATGACGACGCCCGGAGCTTTTTCGTTGATCATCGCACGGATAGGATCGGAGATCTTAAGTAGTTCGTAGAGACCTTTTCGCCCCTTATACCCGGTCTGGTTGCATTCGGAGCATCCTTTGCCGAAGTAGAAGGTCTTGTCGCCGATATCGTAGGGAGAGAGGCCGAGTTGGGAGAGGAGTGCCTCGTCAGGCTCATAAGCTGTCTTGCAGCGGTTACAGATGCGACGCACCAGACGCTGGGCCAGCACCCCCTCGAGCGATGCGGAAAGCATGAACGGCTCAACCCCCATGTCGATAAGACGGGAGACAACACCTGTCGAATCATTGGCATGCAGGGTAGTGAAGACCAAGTGTCCGGTGAGCGATGCCTGAATGGCGATCTGGGCTGTTTCCAGATCACGGGTTTCCCCGATCATAATACGGTCGGGATCTTGACGGAGGAAGGCCCTGAGCACCCTGGCGAAGGAGAGTCCTGCCGCCTCGTTGATCGGCACCTGAAGGATCCCGTCGATCTCGTACTCCACAGGATCCTCCGCGGTGAGGAGCTTCGAGTCGATGGTGTTGATCTTGTTCAGGCAGGCATAGAGCGTGGTGGTCTTTCCTGATCCGGTTGGGCCGCAGACGATGAAGATGCCATTCGGCTTCTCAATGACCTCGATGATGTACTCGTAGATGTTCTGAGGCATCTGGAGGGTCTCTAGATCGAGTTTAACAGCACTCCTGTCGAGCACGCGAAGCACGACGCTTTCACCGAACTGTGTCGGGAGGCAGGAAACACGGAGGTCGACAGTCTTGTCACCAATCTGACGCTGGATGCGCCCATCTTGAGGCACGCGCCGTTCCGCAATGTTCAGATTCGCCATGACCTTGAGGCGTGAGGTGACGGGGATCGCCAGATGGCGCGGGGGTGGCTCCATCTCGTAGAGGGCTCCGTCAACGCGGTAGCGGATCTTGAACTCTTTCTCGAATGGCTCGAAGTGAATGTCACTTGCTTGCGCCTGAACGGCACGGTCAAGGATCAGGTCGACATAGCGGATGATCGGCGTGGCATTAGCCTCGGCTGCCGCTGCAGCGGCATTAAATTCTTCCTCATCGGTTTCAATATTCGTAACGTCCGAGGCAGTGAGTTGATGGAGGACATCCTCCATGGAGGTCTCCTCGGAACCGTAATGTGTCGCGATGAGATTCCTGACCTGATTGCAGGGGGCGACGACTTGG
>Ga0194059_1000619_pt1 | contig 16429 bp, 16 predicted proteins | sample SepL6211m_MetaG_FD_163426 | JGI IMG/M metagenome (GOLD analysis project Ga0194059, IMG submission 163426) | Anoxic zone freshwater microbial communities from boreal shield lake in IISD Experimental Lakes Area, Ontario, Canada - Sep2016-L626-11m | ecosystem: Environmental > Aquatic > Freshwater >... | reverse complement strand
TTGTTGGCCCGGAGTCATCGGCTCAGCCTCCGCCTTCTCGAGCTGCGCATGGGTAATGAAGCCCAGATCCTCCATCCGTCCCAGGACCACATTACGCTGCCCAAGTGAGGCATCGATATTGTTGAGCGGAGAGAACCTGTTCGGACTGCGGATGAGTCCTGCTAGTAGCGCCCCCTCGGAGAGATCCATGTTGGAGGCTGGTTTTCCGAAGTAGGCCAGGCTGGCGGCCTCGACCCCGTAGAGCCCCGAGCCGAAGTAGATGCGGTTCATGTAAAGCTCCAAGATCTTCTCCTTGCTCATTTCCATCTCGATGCGGAAGGCCATGGCAGCTTCTAGGAACTTGCGATTGAAGTTCTTTCCCCCGAGAGGGAAGCTATTGCGGGCGAGTTGCTGGGTGATGGTGCTGGCTCCTTGTTTCATCCCTCCGAAGAGCAGATTTCGGACGGCGGCCCGGGCGATCCCGAGAGGGTCGACTCCGTGGTGCTCGTAGAAGCGCGAGTCCTCACGGCTGATCAGCGCATTGACGAAATTCGGGGAGACCTTCTCGTAGGGCACGACGACCCTGTTCTCCCCGACTGTCCTACTGTAGAAGGTCCCGTTGCGATCGTAGATCGCGGAACGCTGGGGCATCTGACCGATGGTCGAGATGTCGAAGGTCAGGGCCCAGAGGTAGTAAACCAAGCCGATCAGCATCCAGAAAAGGAGTGCTGCGAAGCCTAGCTTGATCAGCGTGATCAGGAACGAACGCTTCCGTTTGGGAGGCCTTTTTTTTCCTCGATTGGGAGGTGTCTTGGATCGTCTGTTCACTGTTCAGTTAAGGATTAGAAAAGACTATCCGGTTATGGAGCTTGATGACGAGTCGCTGTTCATCGGACGATCCTATGGTAATGATCTTCCCATGATTGAGATTCAGATACTGACCCCCATTCCTGCGATCGCGGAAGGAGTTCTTCGAGAGAGCATCCTTGGTCGCGCACAGGAAGCGGGACTTGTGAAGCTGGAGGCTGTGGACCTGAGGCGCTGGACCCACGACCGTTATCGCACGGTCGATGACGCTCCCTATGGCGGAGGCCCGGGCATGGTGATGAAGATCGAGCCGATCGCAGAAGCCTTAGGCGAGCTTCCTCACTCCACAGGGTAGAACTTTGACCCAGCCGATCGTCCGGGAGTATGCCAAGGCCGAGCATTTGATTCTGCTCTGCGGCCATTATGAAGGGGTTGATCAACGCGTTGCCGATCACCTCGTCGATGATGAGAGCTCGATCGGCGACTACATTCTTACTAATGGAGTGCTCGGGGCAGTTGTCCTTACCGATGCCATCGTGCGTCTTATCCCAGGCGTCCTAGGCGGCGACCAGTCGGCGGTGACCGAGTCGTTCGAGACCGGCCTGCTCGACCATCCCCATTACACGCGGCCCGTCGAGTTCCAATGTTGGAGCGTTCCGCCGGTCTTGCTTTCCGGGAATCACGGAGCCATCGCGACATGGCGTGCAGAACAGGCTCTGGAGGCTACCAAGTAACACAGGCCAGATCTGCTCGGTTAAAAGGTAAAAGAATCAAAAAAACCAAAATTCGGGCCGTTTGTAGTCGTTTCGAAAAAGATTCCTCCTGCGATGTTTAAACAAAAACTTATCCGTGATGAATTCCCCGATCTCACTCTTCGCTCTCATTGCGGCAACTGTTTTGGTTGCCCGCTCAGCGACAGCTGTGGACCAAATCCAACCGACGGAAGTCTGGCCCGACAACCGAGGTCACCATATCCAGGCCCATTGCGGCGGCGTGATCAAGGAGGGGGATGAGTGGTACTGGTTCAGTGAGGATCGGGCCAAGGAAAACGATCTGGAAAAGAACAAACGCTTTGTCGCGTGTTATTCATCTAAGGATCTCGTTCATTGGACCTTCCGCAATAAAGTCCTCAAGCTGGATATGCCCAACAAACTACCAATCTAAGAGTCATCATATGCACGGAGTGATCAAAATGCCGAGCCAATCTCTTCCTCCCATCTAAACTCAACCAACCTTTGGAAAAGGCCCCCTTGATCAGCGCTTCCTTAGCTGGTATTCGAGGCGGTTAAGCCAACAGAATTAAATCATGAAGTTCTAAAATGAGACTTCATTAAATTAATTAAACGTAATAAATAACGGACATGCCAAATAAAAAAGAAGAAACTACGCGTTGTTTAGGCGCTATTAATTCAGTTGTTTTGGCTATGAAACCAGCGATTATGGCAATTGGGCGCTTCGACCGCAACTTTGAGCTGATGACTGCTCAAGCCATGGTCGGTAAATTCCTACAGACCTTCCAAGAGTTTCCTCCCAGACAGAATGTTTGCAGATTTAGTCTGGATAAAGTTTTGGAGTCACTGATCGGCAGCCCCAAAGATGAGAGTCAACCCCTTTTGCGTAGGGCTTCTCAATCTGTGATCAATAGACTTCTGGGAGCTTTTGTCCTCTCATTGGCCATCTTGTCATCCTTGCGCGGAGAGGAGGCGAAGGTCTTCGCTCCGACGATTGAGCACAAAACCAAAGCGCCAGGGCCCGCTCCCCACGGGATGGTTTGGATCCCCGGAGGGGAGTTCTCAATGGGAAGCACGGGAAAGACTTCGGAAAAATCCTGCCGCTCGCTCTGCTCTGAGGCGACAGTCGGGGATGCCCAACCGGTGCATCGCGTTTCTGTCGATGGCTTCTGGATGGATGCCACGGATGTGACAAACGACGAGTTTGGGAAATTCGTGAAGGCCACAGGTTATGTGACCATTGCAGAGCGAGTGCCGACGAAGGAGGAGTTCCCGAATGCCCCGTCTGAGAATCTAGTTGCGGGCTCCGTTGTTTTTACCCCAACCAAGGAACCCGTTCCTCTGGATGACCATTTTCGCTGGTGGAGTTATGTGAAGGGAGCCAACTGGCGTCATCCCTCTGGTCCCGACAGCAGCATCAAGGCTCATGGGAATGATCCTGTGGTCCAGGTAGCTTTTGAAGATGCTCTCGCCTATGCCAAGTGGGCAGGTAAGCGTCTGCCGACCGAGGCCGAGTGGGAGTTCGCTCAACGAGGAGGACTCTCCGGCAATCTCTATGCCTGGGGGGATGAGTTCAAACCGAGTGCAAAATACATGGCGAACACCTATCAGGGTGTATTCCCCGCGAAGGACACCGGGGAGGATGGGTTTGCAGGGATCTCGCCTGTGAAATCCTTCCCGCCCAATGGGTATGGCCTTTACGACATGGCGGGGAACGTCTGGCAATGGTGCAGCGACTGGTATCGTCCCGACGCCTATGCCGCGGATGCTAAGAACGCCGTCACTTGTAATCCGAAAGGTCCAGATTCCTCCCTTGACCCGGAGGAACCCGGCATCCAGAAGCGTGTGCAGCGTGGCGGATCCTTTCTCTGCACGGATCAATACTGCACCCGCTACATGGCGGGCACCCGAGGGAAGGGAGAAGCGAACACCGGTACCAACCACACGGGCTTTCGTTGTGTGATCTCTCCCTGAGGTTCCTGTTTCTGGCCCTCACTGGTATAAACTGCTAAAAATCAACCATTCAGAATCATTCTAATTACATATCCACCTAAAAATACCGAAATAAATTGGTCCCTCCGGGCGATCCTGCTCTTGGCAGTTGCCGGGCTAACAGCTTGCGCCAGCGATGCCACGGTCAAGGAGAAGCCTCCGCAGTATCACCCGCTGAGTTCTATGACTGCAACCGCAGTCACGGGACAAAAGATCATCCATGCGATGCGCCTTGCGGGTGTGAGCCCACTCATTGCCCTGGGCGAGAATATCCAGGCCTCACAGGAGGCGTTGGCGATGCTAAAGCAGAACCCTGGTGATGCTTCGGCGCTGCATGACTATAACTTTGCCGTCTCGCGAATCATCGGGATCATCCATGCCAACAAGCTGGATCCCTGGACCAATCCTCTGACCGTTCCAAGTCCCTCAGGGGGCACCTATCTTCTCGAGCATAAGCCAGACCCAAGGCCGATGTGGAATCCGGCTCTTTACACATTCACTCCTGCCGATCAGTTCATGATCGGGGGCAAGTATGTCGAACAGCATGTCTCCCGTCCCGGAATCGGTGCTCCCGTCGTTGCCGTCGGCAAGGGAGATAACAAGGAGTGGCACACCAACTACTTCACTAAGAAAGTCTATTACGGTGTGACGGCTGTGGCCCGCTTCCAGGGGACCCGCTGTATCATAGCCTTCGAGGATCCCTTGGCTCAGGAGAGGACTTCGGTCAACGGGAGGAGGATGGATCTGGCGGCTGATTTCACCGTACCGCTGGCGGTAATGCTCGCCAGCACGACGCACAGAATACCCAAGTTGGAACGAATGATTAACCCCGAGAAATGGGCCGAGACAGCGCAGTTGTCACGACTCGAGCCCTATAATCCGAATAAGGCCGTGGTACTTGTCATCCACGGGCTGATGGACTCTCCCTCAACATGGGCACCAATGATCATCAATCTGCGAAGTGACCCCGAGATCCGGAAGCACTATCAGTTCTGGTTCTACAGCTACCCCTCGGGATATCCCTATCCCTACTCTGCTTCGATCCTGCGTGAGAATCTCGATGGGGTTGAGAAGCGCTTTCCCCTGCACAAGCCAATGGTCGTGATCGGCCATAGCATGGGGGGATGCATCAGTAGACTCCTGATCACCGACACGGGTGAGACTCTCTGGGAACGACTCTTCAACCGCACTCCAGCGGAGACTCGTCTTCCAGTCTCTTCCAAGAAACTCTATACCGACGCCATGATCTTCAAGCACCGCCCAGAGATAGGCAGGGTGATCTTCATCTCCTCACCGCTCAAGGGAAGCGAGATGGCCTCACTCTCGATCGGCAGGATCGGCTCCATGCTTGTGAGAACGCCTAGGAAGTTGCTCCGTGCCGGGAATGACGCACTCAAGGTGGTCACCTTCCAGGCCAATGATTTGAAGCTCAAGCGCGCTCCCAACAGTATCGACACCCTCTCTCCGAAAAATCGCTTCGTCCGCATGATCAATACCATCCCGATCGTGCCGGGCGTCCCGTATCACACGATCATCGGCGACCGCGGACGGGGAGACTCACCACGTTCTTCCGATGGAGTCGTCCCTTATTGGAGCTCCCACATGGATGGAGCGCAGTCCGAATGCGTTGTCCCGAGCGACCATGGTGCCCATCAGAATCCGAAAGCCTTTGAAGAAGTGAAACGTATCCTCAAGCTTAATGCTACCGAGTAAGAAAACTGACCAGAAAGCAGATCGCTGAATGAGAAGCTCCTCTGCTCAACGAGTTTCAGCGGGAACTAAATCAGGACTCCTGAGGGGTTTTTGATTGGGCGAGGGGAGGACTTCGTCGAGTTGGAAGATATCCTCCTCTTCAATCTCGTCGGTTTCCAAGGGAGCAAAGCGTTCCGCCTTGAATCCCCTCTCGATCCCCACCTTGTTGGTCGGGTTCTTCAACTCGGTGAGATAAACGGCGACCTCTCCGTGATTCGCATTGAAGTCGCAGCCCGGAACCAGATCGCGGATATGATAGGTGTTCCCTTTCTTCGGCAGCTGGTTGTAGAGGAGCTGAATCCCGAGAGGGAAGGCATCGTCGATACACACTACGGCTTGGCCTGGAAGGAACATCCTGTGATCGTTACTCAAGAACTCAGACTGGTCAATGGAAGCCCATTAGCCCCTTAATCATTCCTCTAATCTGACTCGAAAAGCTCCTGTTGTAGTTTTTCCTCCAACTCGTTGTTCTCTTCCTCAAACCGCACTCCTGTTCCCAGCAAGCGGACGGGGAGATCTTTTCTCCCAAAGGCTTCGGTGAGAAGAGTCTGGTAGATTTCGATCGAAGGCTCGTTGCAGAGGCATTCCCGGGTGGTTCGGGTGAAGTCGGCGAACTTCATCTTCACGAAGGCCTTGCGGATCCTTCTCTCCGGGGCCTTCTGATTCAACTCCTCGAGTAGTTCCGCGGAGAGTTCCGTGATGGCGGCCTGGCACTGCTCTAGGGAAACAAGGTTGTCGCTGAAGGTGGTTTCATTGCTCAGGGATTTGCTGATGCGATGGGGCTGAACCTCCCGGTCATCCTCTCCCCGGCAGAGGTGATAAAGCTCCTCTCCCCATTTCCCAAACTGCAGAACCATTTCTGATAAGGTCATTTTCTGGAGATCAGCGCAGGTCAGGATGCCGCGCTCTGCAAACCGCTCGGCGCTCTTGGGACCGATGCCCCAGATTTTCCGCACGGGGAGCGCTGCCATGAATTCCTGAACCTGCTCCGGCAGGATGGCAAACTGGCCGTTGGGCTTGCGCCAGTCGCTGGCGATCTTGGCTAGCATCTTGTTTGGGGCGATGCCGGCTGATGCGCTCAGGCCCGTCTCCTCCAGGATCCGGGCCCGGATTTCCTTCGCAATGTCCCAGGCATAACGCCCCTGCTCGGATAAGGCGCTCACATCGAGATAGGCCTCGTCCAGAGAGAGCGGCTCCACCAGTGGGGTGTAGTCGCGGAAGATTCCTCGGATCTGCTGGGAGGCGGCGCGGTAGAGCTCGAACCGGAGTGGCAGAAAGAGCAGCTGAGGGCAGCGTTCTCGAGCCATGAATCCCGGCATGGCCGAGCGGATCCCGAATTTACGAGCCTCGTAGTTGCAGGTCGTGACCACCCCTCGGTGGCTACCTCCACCTATGGCAATGGGTTGACCGGCTAAATCAGGCCGCTCACGCATCTCCACGGCCGCATAGAAGCAATCCATGTCGATGTGGATGATTTTTCGCATAGTGCCGTGATAAGCTTAGTTTTCTCAGTTGCTCATAAGGTATCCTAAGAAAAGAAATAGCCACAAAAGGCACAAAAAACACAAAAAGGGAATTAGCGCACAACGCTCATGTATTTGTTGTGGGAGTCGCGCAGGAGCAATCACATCCCATGTGCATTCTGTGCATCTTGTGGCCATAACTCAGTTGAAACCGTGGGAGATTTTATTCAGTCGCCTCTTTTTGCTTCGGTAAGTGTCCTCTCTCTGCAAATCATGCCGCTCTTATGATCATCCAGATTTACGAGATTCAGGAGCCGAAGGAAGCGGCACTAATGGCTGAGTGTGGGGTTGACCATATCGGTGGGGTGATTCTTGCCCCCGAGGAGTGGATGATCCCAGCGCTGAGGGAATCCGTGAGTGTGATCCGCAAGGCTGGCCGCAAGAGCAGTATTATTCCCCTCTTTGCCGATCCGGATGCCGTTCATCGCGTGATCGACTGGTACCAGCCTGACATTATTCACTTCTGCGATGGGCTGAACCGTGAAGCGGCGGTGGATGATGTGGCTGTCTCCGCGGCGATCCTTTTGCAGCAAGGAGTGAAGGAGCGATTCCCTCATGTGGAGATCATGAGGACGATTCCCATCGCGCCGCCCGGATGGGGATCGCATGTGCCGACACTGGAGCTCGGACGACTGCTGGAAGGATCCAGCGACTGGTTTCTGACCGATACGCTGCTCGTGGGTGGCGAGGCCCAACCGGTCTCTGGGCATGTGGGCATCACCGGCAAGCTCTGCGACTGGGATGTGGCCCGTGATCTTGTGAATCAAAGTCACATTCCGGTGATCCTCGCCGGGGGTCTCTGTCCCGAGAATGTTGCCGAGGGGCTGAGGTTCACGCAACCTGCCGGTGCCGACACCTGCACAGCCACCAACCTGCTCGACGAGTCCGGAAAGCCGATCCGCTTCCGTAAGGATCCGGAGAAGGTGAGACGTTTTGTAGAATCCTGCCAGTTACACTAGAGTATCATCTGTTAGATCTGACGTTTTTGGTGAAATCACCATGGCTGTCGGAAAATGAAAGTACTCGTGCAGAGGCGCAGAGGCGCAGAGTTTTTTTAGGCTGCCTGCAACGGATGCACAGAAACAAAGGCACCTAAGTACAAGCAATTAGGCAGAGAGGATTTAAGACAAGAGTAACGCCTTGAATCATTATTGAGCATCGCGTCAGTGCTCACTCGTCCCTATGTATTTGTCTTTACCCTCTGCGTCTTTGCGCCTCTGCGCGATGATTCTCACTTTCTGCAAAGCGGCAGAATAAATAGAAGTCGTTCTAAGCTGCCGGTAGCTTGCCCGCCTTATTTCCCCCCGCGGCGGCGGTTGGGACGTGAATTTGGTCGGGGCTGCTTGGCTGGAACTGTAGTTGATTCTCCATCCGGCTTGGCCGTATTAGCTGAACTAGCCGGTTCCTCAGACTGTTCGTGCCGGTTTTCGATTTCTGAATCCCCCCGATCTTCCCGATAAGAAGGGACAGAGGGCTGTGTGGATCCCTCATGCTCCTCGAAATCGCCCGGATGGCGATCATCCTGGTGCCGGTCCTCCGTACGATCTGTCTGATCGCGATCTTGCTGGGGCTGATAGGGTTGACGGTTCTCCTGCTGGCGTCCCCGCTGGTGACCGTCGCGCCGGCCACCCCCACTGCCACCTTGCTGATTTTGCTGGCGCTGTCCCTGCTGCTGGGATTGAGGGTTACGCTCCTGCTGGGCCCGCTTCTGCAACGCAGAGGTGAGCTCTTTCAGTGAAGCGACAAGATGGACGCCAAGGTCGCCCTCGGGTTCATGAGCCTTCTCGATCGACTCAGCCACTCCCTCGACAGCGCCTGTGAGGCTCTCGAGAGTCGATTGGATCGATTTGAGGCTTAGAGCAATGCTCTTGAGGAATTCTGTATTGGGGTCTGTTTCTGTAGTGCTCATCAATTGGATTGGTGATCTGTGGAATTTTTGAAATCTGTATTGGTAGCAGAGTGGGCACAGGAAGAGGGATGGTTGGCGAGAGATTTATGGGGCCTGTGGACTCCGCGTTGCAGTTCAGGCAGGGTTTCCTTGCGGCGAGCCGTGAGGCCTTTCAGCCAGAGAAGAAGAGCCTGCCAGTGAATGCCAAAAATGACCTGGAGTGTCAGGAACGGGTATTTGAGCGAAAAGAGCAGGAGATTCCTATCGGTGAGAGGGACTCTGACCCCAGTGAGAACACTGATCAGCTCGCGCTCTTCGCCGCGATAGTCATCAATGAGTACCTGAAGACGCTCGCCCGGGAGCTGAAAACGGAACTCAAACTCCAGATCGAGGTCTGAAAAGGGGGAAACATAGAAGTGCTTCACCACACGACTCAAGAAGGTCCCATCTGCCTGGAGAGGAACCAAATACGGTTTCCATTCCCCGAAGGTATTCCCAACCTCGACCACCGAGGTGAGGGGAGCACCTGCTGTATCGAGGCAGTAGTAAATCGAGACCGGATTGAAAATATAACCGGCGATCCGAGGGAGTGTAAGCAGCAGGATCTTTCCGACGGGCGCTGAGATTCCCTGTGCTGTAAGATAACCGATAATGTTTTCCCTCGCTGAGACTGGATGAGCCACGTGACTGATGTGATCGCTCTCTTGGAAGCTGTAGAGGCCGGATCGGTTGACCTTCAGAAGGAAGAGAGTGCGGTCGATGGTTTCCAGTTCGTCGAGGTCGATCAGTAGGTAAAAGACGTGGTAGAGAAATTCGTGCTCTTTCGGTGCCAGTCGCCGGTGAAAAACCGTGCACTCGTAAAGGCACGAACTAAGAGGGGAAGGCATGGGGAAATTTTACTATGGAACTCGGGAACTCAGGAATCTTGGACTGATTCCCGAAGAAATCGTGGAGAGATAATACAGGCGCTACTCGGGGGAAGCACTTTCAAGAATAGAAGAAGTTGTAATGACCTCTTTTCTTGAGTTCATGAGTTCCAGATTAATTCTTTTTAAAAAATCGGGTCACGGCCTTCGCTGCATCGAATCCTGCCATGCAGGCATCTTCATGGAATCCGTAGCGGAAGTAGCTTCCGCAGAAGAAGAGACGCCCAGCGTGATTAAGCTTCGGAAGTTCCCTTTGGGCTTTTATGGCCTCCAGCGTGAAGACGGGATGCTCATAGGTCGTCTGGTAAAGAATGCTCGAGGGGGCGATCCGGTCATCGCTGTTCAGGGAGACAAAGTAATCCCGCTTCTGAGAGACCCCCTGGAGTGCATTCATCCAATAATGTGTCGAGGCGCGACGGTGACCGTACCGTTCCCCGGTGGCGCGCTGATGAGCATCCGGCCCTTGCTCGACCCGGAAATTCCACGAGGCCCAGGCCCGCCGGCACTTCGGCATCACCGAGGCATCGGTGTGGAGGGAGGCTTCGTTTTGCTGATAGTGGAAGCCCGAAAGCAGACGATGTTGATCCTCCGAGGGATGTGAGAGGAGCCTCAGGCTCTGATCGGCGTGAGAGGCCAGGACGACCGCATCGAAGCACTCGCGGACTCCCGATGCCGTGGTGACCCAGGCGCCATCTTCTTTTTCCTCCACCGAAATGACGGGATCGCCGAGGCGTGGTTGGCCCAAAGTCTCCAGCATTTTTCTCACATAGGTGCGGGCGCCACCATCCACTGTGAACCAAGGATGGTGGGTGGTGACTCCAAGGAACCCGTGGTTGTGGAAGAAGTGCAGCAGCGTCGAGGCGGGGAAGTCGAGGATGCGACCGGGCTTCGTGGACCAGACGGCGGAGCTCATCGGAACCAGATAGAGATCAAGGAAATCGTTACCGAAGCCGTGTCTCTTGCAGAACGTGGCTAGATCCTCGCTGTCGAAATCTGCTTTCTCGTCCGAGGAGTCATTCCCTGCTTCATCGCGCAGCCACTTTCTGCCGACACGGAAGAATCGCATGATCTCGGCGATCAGCATCAGGAAGCGGAGGTTGCCGAGATTGCGGCGCTGGGCGAAGAGCTTGTTCAGTCCCATCCCGTTATACTCCAGGCCGCTAGCGGCATGCTGAACGCTGAAGGACATCTCGCTCGGCTTGATCGCTATGCCCAGTTCCGTGAAGAGACGGAGGAGATGGGGATAGGTGACCTTGTTGAAGACGATGAATCCCGTGTCGATAGGGATCTCTCTTCCATCCTCCTCCACTGTCACGGTATTCGTATGCCCGCCGGGTCGCTTCTCCGACTCGAAGAATGTCAGATCCGCGATGTCTCTCAGCCCCCAGGCGCATGAGAGTCCGGAGATCCCCGTGCCGATGATGGCTATGCGGGGGCGATCTTTACTTTGCATGAACCAGCATGTTCTCCTGCTTGTAGACACTTTCCGGAACACGCTTGAGATTACTGATGACGCCCAACATGGCTAAGAGGCGTAGGGCATAGTAGGTGGGATCGATCTCCCACCAGTAGAACCCCTGCTGTGCCGAGGACTGGTAGCGGTGGTGGTTATTATGCCATCCCTCGCCAAGAGTGATGATCGCAAGAAGGAAACTATTGCGGCTGTCATCGCCGGTGTCATAGCGGGGCGTGCCCCAGACATGAGCCATGGAGTTGATGCAGCAGGTGCCGTGGAAGAGCAGAACGGTGCTGATGAAGCCGCCCCAGACAAGCATCTGGAGTCCTGAGGTATGGAGTCCTGGGGTCAATGACTGAAGTGCAGCTCCCAGTCCATAAGTCAGGAGGGCAACCAGTAGGGGGCCGATCAGGTCAAAGCGGTTGAGAAAAACGAGCTCAGGAAATTTCGCCAGATCAGGGATCAGACTGTAGTCGGTAGGGAAGTTCTTGCTGCTTGTCATCCAGCCGATGTGAGCCCAGAGAAAACCTTTCTGCTTGGGAGAGTGGACGTCGACTTCCTCGTCCGAGTGGGCGTGATGATGGCGATGGACCGCAGCCCACCAGAGAGCTCCGCGCTGGACGCATAGTAGTCCGAGCAGTGCAAAGAGGAACTGAACGGGACGGGAGGATTTGTACGATTTATGGCAGAAGTAGCGGTGGTAGATGCCGGTGATAAAAAACATCCGGACGACATAGAACGCCGCGCAGACAACCAAGGCCACGGGGCTCCAGCCGACCCAGAAGACCCCGAGACATCCCAGATGCAGAATGATAAAGGGGAGTGCCCTGCTCCACTCCATCCGCTCGGGCATGGAGCGCGTCGCCTCGATCCCCCTTGGAAAGTAATCCGAGTCGATGAAGCGGATTAGTGGGCTCAGCATGCTCATACGCATGATTCTACATCGTTATCAATCCAGCGAAATACCAAATTCGCCGATCAGGCGATGGAGATCGTCGGAGCCAAAATACTCGATCTCTATGCGCCCCCTCTTGTCGGCGTGGTAGAGGCTGACCCGGGTTGCAAAGCGGTGCTGGAGTTTGTTCTCCAAGTGTTTCAGGGCAGGAGGGAGTTCGGCCAGTGAGCGCCCCGTCTTTCCTCGACCTTTTTTTACTTTGGTACCGGCCAGATGTGACGCCACGAGCTGCTCGGCATCGCGTACCGAGGCATTCGTTCTGATAAGTTTTTCGGCCAGCAGGCGCTGCTCTTCTGGATTCTTGAGACCGAGCAGGACTTTGGCATGACCCACGGTTAGGCGCCCCTGGGTCAGGTGTGCCTGGACTTCAGGGTGGAGTTCCATAAGGCGCATCGCATTGGCAACAGCGGCCCGGCTTTTGCCGACGCGCTTGGCGATATCTTCCTGAGTCAGTCGGAATTCTTTGGAAAGGCGGCTGTAAGCTGCGGCTTCCTCGATGGGATTGAGGTCCGCCCGCTGGAGGTTCTCAATCAGAGCTAGCTCCAGGACTTCCTGATCGGAGGCCTTGCGGACAATGACGGGGGCCTCGGTTAGGCCGACCTCGAGGGATGCACGCATTCGGCGCTCACCGGCGATGAGTTCGTACTTTCCACCCGCCATTCGGACGATCAGGGGTTGGATAACGCCCCGTTCGCGGATGGAATCGACCAGGTCACGGAGCTGGTCATCCCGAAACTCTGTGCGGGGTTGGAGAGGGCTTGCAACAATCTGGTCGAGACGGATCTGCTGAATGCGCTCGCCATGTTCCTCGGAGGGAACCTGTGCCGCCACTCGAGTATTTATAAGGGCACCGAGGCCTTTACCCAAACCTTTGCCGAGACCCTTTCCTAGTCCTTTGCCGACTGATCCCTTGGGGGTGTTTCCTGAGTCTGACGTTGCCATGAATGGATCGTAGAGCAGGCAGCGAGGAATCGGGAAGAAAAAGGTGTGGCGGGTTGGCTCTCGGAACGTTCAGCATCCACGAATGTTTTCCAAACTGGATCTCTTCATACCCTCGCTTCCCGAGGAATCGTTCAACGGGCCAATGCAGATGGCGCTGGACGAGGTGCTGCTCAGGCAGGTGTCGATGCCAACGCTCAGGATTTATCACTGGAAGTCTTCCTGGGTGACGTTTGGCTACTTTCAAGAGATAAAAAAAGTTCAGCGCAGCTTTCCCTGCCAGCCTGTCGTGAGGCGCTGGACGGGGGGAGGGATGGTCTCCCACGGAGAGGAAGAGGACCTGACATTTTCCCTTATGATTCCGGCCTGGGAAAAGATTGCGACTGAATCTCCAACTTCTTTCTACAAGCAACTGCACAGCAAGTTGGCATGTTTTATCCGGACGCAACTCTCAGTCTCCGTGAATCTCGCAGGGTTTGAAGATGTAAAGCCAGGGCCTTCATGCTTTCAAGCGCCGGCCAACGACGACCTTCTGATCCAAGGAAGGAAGGTGCTGGGCGGTGCACTCCGACGCAGTGGGGGAGGGCTGCTTTACCAAGGTAGTCTGAAGATATCGGATATTCCGGGATGGTATCCGGCTCGGATCTCTCCGATGGCATGGGCGGCGGCGTTCGGTGACTTCCTTGAGCCAAAGCAAATGAATGCTTCAATCATAAGGGAGGGAGAGGAATTAGTTGCGACGCGCTATGGAACTACGGGATGGAATCATCGCAAATAAATCAAAGGTACTCGAAGACAGAGGGGATTATTAGATTCCTTAGATACTGCATGTCGGTATTGTCACGCGAAAGGGGTTGTCTTTCTTGCTGCAATCAAGCTGAATTTATAGCTTAACCCTCTCAATCCAATGACACGAAATTTCCTATTCGCCTCTCTACTAGCCGCATCTGTTTTTCAGGCAAACGCTGCTACCGCGCTCAACGGCTCCGGGGCCACGTTCCCTGCCCCCATGTATCTTCGTTGGGCTTCTGATTTTCACAAGGCCAACCCTGATATCACTGTGAACTACCAAGGAGTTGGTAGTGGTGCGGGCATCAAGCAGTTCACTGACGGAATCACGGATTTCGGAGCAAGCGACGTCGCGATGTCCGATGCCGAGATCGCCAAGGTTAACGGCAATGTGCTGATGCTGCCTGCAACGGCAGGAACAATCGTGCTAGCCTACAATATCCCGGGAGTTCAGGGCGGCCTGAAGCTCTCCCGCAGCGCCTATGTCGGCATCCTGCTCGGCACCATCAAGAGCTGGAATGATCCCGTCATCGTCAAGGAGAACGGCAGCATCACGCTTCCTAATCTTCCGATCACGGTTGTCGCCCGTTCGGATGGCAGCGGAACCACCGCCGTCTTCACCGCTCACTTGGACGCCATCAGCCCTGAGTTCATCAGCAAGGTCGGAAGCGGTAAGTCGGTAACCTGGCCCGTAGGCGTTGCCGGCAAGGGCAACGATGGTGTCACTGCTCTTGTCAAGCAGACCCCCGGAGCTATTGGTTATGTGGAGTTCGGCTATGCCGAGAACAATAAGCTCACCATGGCCGCTCTCCAGAATAAGGTTGGCAACTTCATCACTCCAACCATCGAGAGTGGTGCAGCGACACTGGCTTCGGTGAATCTTCCCGAGAATCTCCGTGCTTTTATCACCGATCCCGAGGGTGCCAACGACTACCCTATTGCCACCTTCACCTGGCTCCTTGTGAAGAAGACCTATGCCGACGCTAACAAGGCTACAGCGGTCAAGGCCTTCGTAACCTACGGCCTCACCACCGGTCAGGCTATTGCTCCCGAACTCGGATATATAACGCTTCCTGCAAGCGTGGTCACCCAAGTTCAGGCAGCGCTGGCGACTGTCAAGTAAGGTCTCCTTCCATTCTACCAGCAGGCTAGAATTTCCGTGAGCGGTCATATCTCAACGACTGGACTTTCTCGTCCTCCCACTCAGGAATACCGCCCTCGTCCAGATTTCTTCCGGATGGCCTGCCTGCTGGCTTCGGTCCTGACCATCGTTCTCCTCGCTTTCATTATCGGCGAGATCTTGGTTAATGCTTGGCCGGCCATGAGCAAGTTTGGACTGGGGTTCATTACGGGCATCCAGTGGAGTCCAAATAGGGGAGTCTTTGGTGTCCTTCCGGTGCTCATCGGCACTGCAGCAAGCAGTTTTCTGGCTTTACTTCTGGCTCTTCCCTTGGGCCTGGCGATTGCCATTTTCCTCAGCGAGGATTTTTTCCCGGGACCTGTGCGCCAAGTCATTCGTTTCGTGGTGGAGACGCTCGCGGCCATTCCTAGTGTTGTCTATGGACTCTGGGGAATCTTCGTGGTGATTCCTCTGGTCCAGCAGTATGGGGCCATACTTGCCGCCAAGGTCGGATTCATTCCATTCCTGGCTGGTCCCGCCTACGGGAATAGCCTGCTCACGGCCAGTCTTGTGCTGGCCCTGATGGTCCTTCCCACCATCACCGCGATCTCGCGTTCATCCTTAGTTGCGGTTCCTTACACATTGCGCGAAGGATCTTATGCCCTTGGTGCCACACGCTGGGAGACCATCCTAAGTGTCATTATCCCGACGGCCGCTCCAGGCATCGTCGCCTCGGCTATCCTGGGTTTCGGGAGGGCCATGGGCGAGACCATGGCAGTTGCCATGCTCATCGGAAACAGCCAGCGGCTTTCCTGGTCGCTACTCTCGCCCTCCAATACTCTCTCCGCTCTTCTTGCCAACCAGTTTGCAGAGGCCGATGGCATTCAGGTCAGCGCCCTTATGTATGCCGCCGCCCTGCTGGTCCTACTGACCCTGGGCGTGAATATCGCGGGCGAGGCGTTTCTCCGTCATACACAGAAAGCCACGGCAGGCCTTCGTTAAAATTAACCCGAGCCATGACAAGCACTGCTTCTACCTCACCAAGCAATTTCTTCTCCGATGCCGGAAAAAAGACTTCTGTGCTCCGGTTGTTCCGCAACCATTTCCTGACAGGTCTCTGCATCGCCCTCTCCCTACTGACGCTGGTGCCGCTTTTTTCGATTGTCGTTCTCGTCATCCACAACGGCTTTCCCCTGCTTTCTACTAATCTCTTCACGCAACTACCTCCAGCTCCCGGCTTGGATGGGGGAGGTTTTGGCAATGCCATTGTGGGCACACTCGTTATGGTGGGGATCGCGCTTGGTTTCTCGATTCCGCTTGGGATTCTCGCCGCTGTTTTCGTGAATGAGTACGCATCCGTCTCATGGTTGGCTTCCACCGTGCGTTTCGTTGCCAAACTGCTCACCGGCATCCCTTCGATCATCTGCGGTGTTTTTGCGTTTGCCGCTGTGGTGATGACGACCCACAAGTTCTCGGCACTCGCTGGAGGCATCGCCCTAGCCATCCTGATCCTGCCAACGATCCTACTCACTGCAGAGCAGGCGCTTCTGGGGGTTCCCTATTCGTTCAGGG
>Ga0194059_1000618_pt1 | contig 16449 bp, 11 predicted proteins | sample SepL6211m_MetaG_FD_163426 | JGI IMG/M metagenome (GOLD analysis project Ga0194059, IMG submission 163426) | Anoxic zone freshwater microbial communities from boreal shield lake in IISD Experimental Lakes Area, Ontario, Canada - Sep2016-L626-11m | ecosystem: Environmental > Aquatic > Freshwater >... | reverse complement strand
GTCCGAAACTAATAGTGATGAACATGCCGATCAGCGCGGCGGCGAATACAAGGGAATGTTTACTCATAGACGGGTTCGAGTTGTTGATCGATGATTTTTCCAGTGTAGCGGTCAATTGCAACATGGAGCCAGTAACGGCGTTCGCCCTCGACGATAAAATCGTCCAAGGTCAACGCTTTTGGTGAAAAGCGGCCAGTTTGTGCAACGACGTCAATTAAAAGATTCCATGTGCGGGTGTTTGCTGCCGATGCAAGAGCCCGAACAGGCGCTTCGAGATAGGCTTTGTTGCCCTTCCCCGGGCTGCTGGTAAAAGCGTTGTAGATGGTGCCTGAAAGTGAGGTTGCGAGATTCGCGCGGTTGATTAGGGGATTGGCGATTACGCCCGCCGAAATGGCGGTTGCAATCTGCTGGGCGTCTGTGCCGGATAATTTAAGCGTGGCGTCAATTTCTTTTTTTGAAGCGCCGGATAGAATGGCTTGGAGAACTTGAGTTGAGGCTGTGTTGATATTTATCTGTCCCGCGACCAATGCCGGTTCATCCGCAACACTAAATAGATCCAGCAGTGCGGCATCTGCACTGACAGAAGAAAAGAAGTCGAGACTTTTATATGGAAGATCCCGATAGGCGTAGCCCAGCTCACCGACGGAACGGAATGGACGGTTTAGGATGACGGGGCGGCGACCATTTTGAATATTGTTGTTTAACGATCCTGCTGGAATTGGATTAGTGAATACCATGGTTCCGTCTCCTGTCGTGGAGTAAGTTACTCGATAGCCGTCACCAGGGCGCGTGATCCCGTCTGGATCTGCATAATAAGCCCAGCAGGAGTCACCAGGGGAGCTTGGGTTGTTTACTACCCAATCACTGAGCTCGATACTAATATCCCCGGCACCCGCCCAGCCGCTGGAAACACAGCGAGGATCATAAAAAAAACCATTTACTGGACTGGCCGCTCCAGTAGCAGGAACGGTTGGTGATGCATTGGCATCCGGACGAGGGTATCCCAGATTTGGACCTGATTTGAATCCGTTATTCCCCGCATACCCAGAGGATACCATACTTGTATTGTAATACCAGCGCTGTTCGTAACTGCCGCCTGGCACTTTGCCTGCGTGGCTTAAATCGCTGGTCGCTACAGAAAAGCGGTCGGTGCGTGGGTCGGAGTGTGCGTAGAATCTATCACACACTGGTCCATTAAGCCCCGGGGAATAGCTGTTGGCAAGGTAGTGAATTGTCCGATTAGCTATGGAATATCGCCCTGCAGAGACGTCTGTGGAAGAGGGTTCAATCTGGCTGCTGCTACGTGCAAACAAGCGACTGACGAAATTATAAGGGAGGTAACGAGTGCCATCATAGTATTCGAGCGCAAAGGTAATGGGGCCGTTTGCGGGTGCGATCCAAGCCTGGATTTTGGACCCGGCAATATTTTCAACGGAATCGTAATTTTTTGGATCGGAAGACGTGTTTGGACCGACATAAATTCCGAGGAAAGGGTTGCCATTGTCGGTGGTCTGAAATTCAGAGGCTCTCCAGACATTGATCGTAGGGGTTCCATCCGAGTTTGCAACCGATGAGGTTGTCAACAATTTTGGTGTATCGGAAAAAGCCGCGGGAGTTGCTAGCTCAAAGCAGATGTGGCTTTGTTGCTGTGTGCCATTATCATAGTTGACGGGAGGGGAGTTGACATGGGGTTGGTTCGGCGAGTTGTATTGGTTCCACCCGACATAGGCTTGGCCATACATGGTGATGCGAAATTTAGTCGGCCAACTGGCGGTCACGGGGTTTGGTGGCATCTGATTTGGGTTCCAAAGTTCCGGTTGGAACCATCCTCCCAAGAAATCTCTTGTTTGTTCATATATCAGTGGAACTAGGCGGGTGATGGAAGGCAGGTTCTCCTGCCCGTATACTGAATTAACCGGGCCCTGGAGTAGCAGTCCGTCTGCGCGCCACTTGAGGCAGATCGCTGTGGGATAGCTGTCGGCATCATATTGATCGATGATGTTTGCCCCAATGGCCAGAATCTGAATGTCGGGGGCGTTCATATAGTCTTCAAATAGATTGCCAAGGACCCCCATCCTATCGCCGAAGTCCGGTGACCAGGCATAATCCTCAGTCAGACATTTTCTGCCCGGATGTTTGCCGAGCGATCCGCTGAGGATGGCTGCCTTGAGCAATTCAAAAAAATCCGGTTCACGCCCGGCCGCTGCCACTTCATCCAGCGTCAAAATCCGGCTGGCATCGCCGTGATTATAAACCCAGGAAGGATTCCCGAATCCGTCAACTCCCCAGGTAAGTCCTAAACAACTTCTAACTGCGTTAGTCATTCCGGTGGCAGGGCCGGTGTGCGTAAGCCAGGCAAGGCGTAAAAGCGAAAAACGCTGTTGAAGCAGCGCGTCTCCGGTTCTGACAGAAATGGATGTCGCAGAACCATCATCCCGGTAATGAGTGATGTTAAAATTGTTAGAAAATCTGACATTCGCCAGATTGCGATTAGCTTTTCCTGCGGTTTCCGCCTGGGCTGCGTAGTTGATTGTGGAAACGACAGTCTGTCCGGCGCTATTCGTGGAAGTCGGTGTTACCGGGGACCAAGACGGTGCATTGACTGCTCGGCTGAAGGTTCCAAGAAAGCTCAGTGCCTGAAGACTATTGGCAAGGGACGGAGTCTGTTTAAAATAGTTAATCAAATCCTGCCTTCCAAGCAAGGGGCTGTCGCCTGATTGGAACTTCAGAAAGCCGTTGGTCGCGCTGCTAACGGTGGTGGAAATAAAACGGTTGGTATTACTAATAAGCGAACCCTTGCTACGCCAATTGATGATCTGGTCCACCATGCTTGCCGTGAGTCCGGGGATTTGAGTCAGGTCGGCATACGCAGTATAAGATTTTCCGGAGAGGGCATTGGTTCCGCCTGTTTCTGCCAGCGCAGTGGAAGGATACCCCGCGGTGTTCAGATCGAGCAATCCACCCTCTTCATACATGACAAAGGCATAGCGACCGAGGATCATGTTTGTGCCTGAGAGTTTGGCGGTGGTTTTCAGATCGGGCAGGTCTGCGACAGTGCAGACGCGACTGCCCCCACGCGTCATAAAAACCCAGTCGGGCGGCTTGCTGGTGAAGGCCGGCGCGGCGTTCGTGCCCATGAGGAGAGGCTTGTTCCAGCGTTGGGCGGTCAGGAGTCGTCTATTGGCGGAACGCGCTGTGCTAGAGGCTGCCGAGGTGCGATTGGGTGGGAGTTTTGCGGAGATGTATGCCGGGGGAGGGGTTGTAAAAAAGGGATCAGTGGCCCTGCTGACACGGAGAAGCGAGGGCGGTAGATTGTTGGAGGTGTAGTCTGAGAGAGTAAACCCGATCCGCGAGGGAAGCATCGTCGTATTGGTCGTTGGGGTGTAAATCCGGACATTGTTTGTCGTATAGCTGGCGCCAGCCGGTGTTCCGTCTTGTAATGAACCTGCATTGATTTCCTGGCGCAGATCCCCCAGGATTTCTTCGAGTGCGCCTTGTGCAAGCACCTGGGCCTTGATGGACTGGCTGTAGTTCTGGGTGGAGAGCCTGTCCAGCTGCATCATGACAAGATAGGAGATGAGCAGGATGCTTAGGATGACAATGCAGGCGAGAACAATCACCAGAGCCGTAGCCTTGTGCTTGGATTTTGAAGAAATGTTTCGGGCGGATCTCATTGGGGCTAGTGAAGTGTGTAGCGGCGTTCAAATATTCGGACTCCGCTGCTCACCGGAGCAGGAAGTCCTTGTGCAAAATTGGAGGAATGCAACGCAACATCCCAAAAATTCCCATAAACTTGTCCAGAAGCCGGAAGTCCGTCGAATTTTGCGAGCAGGTTGGGGAGCGCGCCGGACTGGACGGCGAGACGAAAGGCGCGGTCGTCAAGCGTGATGAAAGAAATAATAATAGCCCTGGTATTCGTTAAGGAGGACGGATTGGAACTGTCGTATTGATAGGAAGATTGTAAGGAGCCGTCAGCCGCCACAAACTGCCATTCAAAACGCAGAATTCCATCCGTGATATCCTGTGAAACGGTCTTCGAGAGGTCTGGCAAGTTGCTGGTGTTCGAAAGGGATAGTGTGCTGCTTCCACTGCTGTAGAAAAGCCCATAATCCGAGCGTTGAAGGAGTGCTGTCGAAGATGATGTGGTCAGGATGTATCGGACGAGAGAGAGACGCCTGTCACCCTGGCTTCCGCTGATTTGAGTGTAGAAAGCACAGGCATTACTTCCCGATTCATCGACGAATGCAGCGAGATCGGGACGCAACACAGCGGACTGCAGATCACGATCCAGCAAGCCGAGAACGACACGCGCCTTTGAAAAGTTATCGATCCTAGCGGCACCATATTCCCAAGTGCGCATCACTGCAGTCACTGCCTGCGTAACAAGCACGAGCACCATGGAGAGTACTGCGATTGCCAGCAAAAGTTCAATCAGTGTAAAGCCGCAACTGGTTCGTTTGTTTTTCATGGTAGCTTTACGGTGCTGATAATTTCGCATCGACCCTGCGCATTATCCGGGGCTGCTGCTGCCGGCCAGTAAAGACATAGGTAGACCGAGGAAGTCAGGGCTGCGGTTACAGGACGGATGCGGTAGATAAGACCGAAGCGAGCCGTCGCTGCACTATTTGCCAGGGTTCCGTCCGCAGCCAGAAAAACGGGAGAAGCCGGAGGTGTTTCGGCCGGCTGATCTAAGGGGGGGAGCGCGAAGTTTGGGAGAACCATGGTGGGTGAGACTTTGCGGATATTGAGCAGGGACTGGGAAAGTGTTGTGGCCTCAAGTTCCTCAATCGAGTCGCGGTTATTTTTCAAGCCGATGGAAAACAAGCCGATGAGGGCAACTCCGGCAAAGGCAAAGATGCCTACGGCGAGCGCCACTTCGATGAGTGTGAAGCCAGCGTGCCGTCGGTAAACAGTCTGCCACCTTTGTCGGGAGAGATTCATGGGAATAAAACAGTATCGCATTTTGCGTTGTTTGCCTCCTGCGTTTTGAACTTCCGTGCATTAGCAGGGGAAGTCACTTTGCGGAGGGGGGCACTGGGTGGCGGGGCGCTTTTCTCAGGCACGGTGGAGGCCCTGATGACCAGAGGGACTTCTTTAGGTCGCATTAACAGCGGTCCTCTCCAATTTTGTCCGCCTCTCATCATCCATTCGAGGCTGCGCGTGATAAAGGGAGCCGGAGTTTGAGACTCCAAGGCGGTCAGGGGAGGGTTGAGCATCCTTGCAATGCCTTCCCCGTTTGCGGCACAAATAGCAAGGTCCCGTCCGGGTTGGAGTTGATGGTCCAGCATCGCGCTCATGGCGCCAAGGGCCGTCGGGGTGGTAGTGCAAAACCAGGCGGTTTCCGATCTTTCCCCGGCAAGAATGGCTGTCATCACACGATGGGCTTGCAAGATTGGGTTGTCATGGGGGAGCACAGGGTGGTCTGCCAACTGTCCTGAGAATTGATGTGACTCCTTCCAATAGCGCCACTGGTTGATACGTTCCCGAATTTCGGAGTTATCCGGTTGGGTGTTGAGACAGCCGATTTTGCTGTGCCCCAGTTTTTTTAGATGATCCAGCAGATTATGGATAAAGATCGGCGGAAAGATCTGAATCGAAGGTATTCCATGATTGGTAAAGTCATGATCGATTACGACTACGGGATTTCCCGGCGGGCGTATCCGCTCTGCCAGAGACTCCGGAAGGGGGTGGGGAATTGGACTGAGGAAAATTCCGTCGAATCCGTCGATGGCCCTGGAGAGAATGGGATCGTCCCAATGCAGGAACAATACAGGCCGGATATTGCAGGGGAGGTCTGCGCAGGCTTTTTCAATAGTGACTCTCCATACTCCCATGGCGGCGGAACTGCTTGTGGGCATCAATAATCCGATATTGAAATGTTTCTTGTTGCCCTGCTTGGCGCGTTTGATTTCGATTCTTCCTTTGGCGTTGCGTTGGATCAGGCCTCCCTGTTCCAAAAGTTTAAGCCCGCGGCGTACGCTCATGAAGTTGACCCCGATTTCTTCCGCCATCTGGCGTTCGGACGGGATGGATTTCAATGCATAAGAGCCATGCAGGATTCTCCGGCGCACGAGATTTGCCACTTTCTTGTAGTCTGGGAGGAATCGGTCCATAAGAAATCTGCTAACTTCAAAAATGACACTAGAAGAATGGGAATGCAAGATAATGTTGCATTTTGAAAGTTTTATTTGACATTGCATTCTACTATGATTATTTAAGAATCATGATTTCCATGACTGCCTGGCCTCTCTCTGCATACCCGCGTCGGGTTAAGGCGTTCACGCTTGTTGAATTACTGGTTGTGATGGGGATTATTGGAGTTTTGGGGTCGATGGCTGTCCCTGCGGTATGTGGTCTGACTCGCAGCAACCAGATGACGAAAAACTTGATGATATTGGACGGGATTTGCGAGCAGGCCCGTCAATATGCCATCAGCAAGAACACGTATGTATGGGTTGTATTATCCTCGGGATCCTTGGATTCAATCAAAGTTGGACAGATTGCCTCTCTGGATGGCACGGATGTGCTCGATTGGACTCAAGCGCCTACGACCGTCTCGGGCACCTCCAATCTTGAGATGGTGGGGACTCCACAGGACTTGCGCTGGGTTAAAGTGGAGAATTCGAATGTGGCGAATGCCGGAGTGGCATGGGCCAGCGTGAACATCATCGGAGGAGGGGGGCAACAACGAACCTATACACGCGCGGTTCAATTTACTCCGACAGGTGAAGCTCGTGTCGGGGCTACTACCAGTCGCTACATCGACATGGCCATTTTTCAGGACGTAGGGGTAAATGCTCCTAATAAGGCGGTATTGCGGGTCGCCGGGCTTACCGGAAAAACCACCGTTCAGCGGGACTGAGCTGAATATCTTATAATTAGCGGTATACGAAGAGTTTTTGACCGTAAATTCAACCGTCCACTCATTATATTTCCTGGGAGTGTGCTTTTTCGGGTCGAAGACACAGTTCTGCTCCACAAGAAAGGGTCATAACACAGAACCTCGCCCTGCCCCAGGTTTTGAGGATTCTCTGATGATGAGCGGTACATCGCTTGGTCGCATCAGCAACGGTCCCTGCCAATTCTGTCCACCTTTTATCATCCAATCAAGGCACACAGAGATAAAAGGCATGGGGTCTGGGGGTTCAAGCGAAGTGAGTGGAGGGTTGAGCATTGACGCCAGGCGGTCTCCGTTTACCGATCCCAGAACAAAATCTTTTCCCGGTTTGAAACCCAGATCAAGCATGGCGCGTATGGCACCAACAGCCGCGGGAGTGGTAATACAAATCCATGCGGTCTCGGGTACTTTTCCGGCCGAGAGAATCTTGGTCATTGCCTCGTAGGCTCTCTCAATCGGGTCGCCATGAGGGGCGACGGACTCATTTAAAAGTCGACCGGAGAAGCCGTGTGCATTTATCCAGTATCTCCATTGATTGATGCGATCCTCCACTTCCTGGCAGGATGACTGGGTGTTCAGGCATCCGATGCGCTTGTGGCCAAGACTTTCAAAGTGATCGAGAAGTTTTTGAACGAAGACCGGGGGAAAAAGCTGGATGGATGGAGCCCCGAATCCGCTTAGATCCTGATCCACCACTACAACGGGATGTTCCTGCTGTCTGAGTTTCTCAGCAACATTTTCAGGGATCGCTTCAGGGATCGGAACAAGAAACACCCCGTCAAATCCCTCGAGGGCATCGGTTAAAATAGGATCGTCCCAATGCATGTAAAGGATAGGGCGGACGCTGCAGGGGAGTTTCGCCGTTACTTTCTCAATAGCCATCCGCCAAGATTCTACGGTTCCGGAAGTGAATGTGGGCGTGAGAAAGCCAAATGTCAGATGGGTTTTCTTGCCCTGCTGGATGCGCTTAACCCGCATGCGCCCGTTCGGTAGGCGGGTTAGCATATTTTCCTCCTCGAGGATTCTGAGTCCGCGACGGACAGTCATGTAATTAACATCAAGCTCACGTGCCAGACGACGTTCGGATGGAAAGAGCTTCAGGGAATACGAGCCCTCAATAATTCTCCGACGGATAATATCGCTGACTTTTTTATACTGGGGACAGAAATTTGAATTTTCCACTCTTTGCCCGCAGCATACAGCACGAAACGGCTTTTTGCAATGCAAAGCACTCGTTTCGAGTGTATTCGTAACAATTAGAGGTGGAAAGTCTTATTGGATGGCATTGTTTTTTATTACGAATACCCGATTTTTTATTCAAAACGAAACAGATTTATTGACAGGGCGTACATCCCTGACTATTGATTAGAGCATGAAATGGTTTTTTCCCTTCCGTAGTCGAATGAAAGGCTTGGCGGGGAGATTCTTGTCATTATTGTCGAGAGGGCTTTCTTTAAGGTGTGAGGATGAACTACAGGCGGCGCGGGGAAATGAATCTGCAACCTCTGGATGGGGTCTGAACCTCATTCCAATGACGCCGGTGGGATTGCTCGACAATTCTCCTAAACACGATGATCGGAAAGTGTCAGAATCCCCAAATGGGTGGTGGCGTGAATTTGAAATGGACGCCACTATGAATGACGAGTTTGAGGTTAAGGACTGGGTGGGGGTGGGGTTGAAACGGAAGCTTGAACTTGAAATCGCCGTCAAACATATCTTCTGGGAACGTGAAAATCGAGTGACTACCGATCATGAGGATGTCAACCCGGGAATTAGCAAATAACGATGATCGTCCGGGATTATGCCGTCGGTATTTTTCTTCTGTTTGCTTCGTCGTTGATGGGAGCGCTGGAACCATCCCCATTCACAAGCAATTTCAAAGGTGAACAGCAAATTCCTTCCGGTTGGAGAACGGAAGGTGCTGTGACCATTGATTCTGTCGAGACTTTCAGGGCGGGTGGGTCCATCCGGATTGAACGCCAAGAAGGTGCATCGGAAAAACCTGCCTCGGTCACGAGCCCGTTGATTGCAGTAAGGCAAGGGGTATGGGATGCTGGGATCGCTTTTAAATCGGATTTACTTTCACCGGACGCCTCTTACAGCGGTGTGATTGCCTTGGAAACCTTGAATGATGCCGGACAGGTGGTCGGAAGTTTTACATTGGCTGACACTTATGGCCGACATAACTGGCAACCGGTTCGAAGGCGCGTGGAAATTCCCGCGGGAGTTGTATCCGCGCGGCTTCACATCCAACTCAATAAAGCCTCTGGAAGATTTTGGGTGGATGCATTTTCGCTTGCATTTGCGGCTGAGGCTTCCAAGCAAGAGCGGCGAATCAAGCGTTTGCTTTTTTCCACCGCGCAATTGGGCAATCTTCTACTGCCTGGTGATTCCAGGAAGATCAGCGTCACGGTCGAAGCCGATAAACCGCTGGAGCGTTCTCAAACTACATTAACTTATGGGGTTCGTGATTATTGGGGGGCGGAGCAGACCGAATCCAGAAGTTTGTCGCTGCTATTGCCTGAGCAGTCAGGCAATACCCTTATTTACAGAGGCTCAATTGACCTCGATCGGGCACCTTTGGAAGTGGGGCGTTATTATGAGATCCATGCTGAGATTCCGCAGGCAGGAAGCGAGCCGTTTCGCGCTTATACCTCCCTGGCAATTCTACCGGAGGCAGAGGCGAAACGTTACAAGCCGGAAGAAATCCCCTTCACTAGCCGGAGTTGGAACAATACGATCCCGGAAACGGTCACACTGACGGATCGACTTGGAATTCGCATCGCCGGTATTTGGGGAGGGTGGAGTTCGGAGCCGCCTTACAAACCGCAGGCCCCTTGCATTGAGTTGGTTGAACAGCTCAAAATGGGTTTTTTAACGAACACCCCGATTCTTAGTATCGAGGCCCGGTATTCAGGATATGAGAAGTTTGATGAAAAAGCATTGCGGGAGGGAATGCGCAATTTTTTAAAGAAATATGCCCATATCAGACCGCTTTATATCAATTTGGGTAATGAGCCCCATGGAACAGGGGATCGTATTATTGAAAACGTGCGGAATTACAGGATTCTTTATGAGGAGGTAAAGAAATTCGATCCGTCGATTTTTGTCATCGGCTCCTCGATGGGGCCGGAGGAAGAATACTTCAAGGCGGGTGCTGGCAAATACTGCGACGCTTATGATTTTCATATCTATGAAGACTCCGAAAATGTCCGCGCCGCTATCCGAAAATATCATGAATTGTTCAAAAAATACGGGAATGCGAAACCGATTTGGTCCACTGAACTAGGGCTGAACAGTCACGGCATGACCCGGCATGCAGTCGCGGTTGAGTTGATCAAGAAGTTTGTGGTATTTTTCGCCGAGGGCGGTTCAAATCTTTCGTGGTTCAGCGTGCTTTTTCCGGACACTGACGGAAGCATTACAGGAAGTTCAAGCGACGCCCATAATGTTTTTGACGGACGTTACGGTCGCTTTTCTCCTCGGCTTGATGCTATTGCCTACTACAATGCTGTCAACGGAATCGCAGTTAAGAAATTCCTCCAGGAAAAGAAATACGACGGGGCTGTCAGCGCCTTCCTTTTCGAAGATCGCGACAAGAACAAACTTCAGGTGCTTTGGAAGGAAAAGGGCCGCCGGGATGTTTATGTTCCACTTCAAGGGGTCGGGAAAGTTCAGGTAATCCGGATCGACGGATCGCGGAGTGAATTGGAGGCCGGGGGCCAGGGAGTCACTCTAAGCATTACCGAGGATCCGTTGTTGCTTTTGTACCGGGAAGGGGAAGGGGCTCTTGCAGACAATCTCGACGAGCCTTTCGTCCGCCTCATCTCTGCTCCCTCAGCCATTGTACGGGGAACAGAGGGGAGAATGTCGTTGGCCTTGGGCAAGGACGTCAATGCCGGTGAGGTCGATCTCGTCTGTCCTCCTTCATGCTCCGTCAAGAAATCGTCTTCCGATCTAGGGGAAGTGGTTTTTGAAATCAACGTCCCAGAGCATAGTTTCGCCCGGGAGATTGATTGTAAGGTAACGATAGCAAGCGCAGGTAAAAAGCGTATTGGAGAATTATATTACCGTATTCCTGTGACAGGTCGGTTGGCGATGCACATCCTTCCTGTTCCTTCAGCGGGGACAAATTCTCCATTGATCAAGCTTCAGCTTGCCAACAATGGTGACAAGGATCTGGAGGCGGACTGGGACATTGCAATCGTGGGGCAGTTGACGCTGAGCGCAGGTGAGTTTTCGGCTCCAGAGCCGGCGGACGCCTATTTTGCCGATTCTCCCCAGGGACACGTTTCACTCGCGGGCGGGCAAACCTCTGAGGTGACGATTCCGCTGGCCGGAACGGATCCGCTTGCCCTCTATCGTATCCGTGCGCAGTTGACTGAACCTTCGGGGGCAAGGATCATCCAGGAGCGCCTAATGGGGGGATTTGTCGGAGTGCCCCGGGTTAAGGGGGCGATCAAAACGGATGGAATATTGGATGAAGCAGATTGGGGGAATTCTCCAGCCCTTCCAATTAACCTAAAACAACAATTTTATGTGGTCATGCCTGCTGCCCACCCATGGAAAGGTCCAGAGGATATTTCGGGTACCCTCAGGTTTTTGTGGGACGACCATTTTCTTTACGCCGCCATTGAAGTTACCGATGATATTGCCGGGAAAATTCAGCCGGACGATTCGCTTTGGGCAGGAGACGGTTTGCAATTCCTCATTGATCCCATGCGAGAGTCCTCCGAAAAAGTTGGGAAATATGATTATTCGATCGGGATCGGAAAAAATGGACCGGCTGCATGGTGCAATCTTTCCGCTGACTCCGGCGCCCCTACAGGAAAGGTGCAGGACATGCTGATCGGTGCGAAAAGATCATCCAAAGGGGCTGGCTCCGTGACCTACGAACTTGCCATTCCCTGGTCACGTGTCGCTCCGTTTAAACCTGCTCCCGGTGCCGACCTCGGCTTCACCATGGTCCTCAACGAGGACGATGGCAACGGGCGATTCAGCTTTATGACCTGGTTTGGAAATGCCCACACCAAGCAGGTAGACACTGTGGGCGATCTCATTCTGCTCCCATAACCTAAAGACATTCGAACCCATGACAACAACAACCGACGAAACACCAGACGAAATATCCGAAGACACAGTTCCCCGCTCCCAGACCGACTCCGAGGCGGTGGAATACTGCCGTAATGCCTACGCCATGATGCAACGTGAGATTGCCAAGGTGGTTGTGGGTCAGAATAAAGTTGTTGAAGAGATCCTGATTTCCATCCTGACCCGCAGCCATGCGCTTCTGGTCGGTGTTCCGGGCCTCGCAAAAACTCTTCTCATTTCCACACTGGCGAAAACAATGGCCATGTCCTTCAAGCGAATTCAATTTACGCCGGATCTCATGCCGAGCGACATAACTGGAACCGAGGTGATCTATCAGGACCAGATGAGCGGGCAAAAGGAGTTCAAATTCCTACCGGGGCCGCTCTTTGCCAACATCGTGCTTGCAGATGAAATCAACCGTACGCCGCCGAAGACGCAGGCTGCCATGCTTGAGGCGATGCAGGAACGGCGTGTCACGGTCGGTGGCACCACCTATCCGCTTCCCGTTCCGTTTTTCGTGCTGGCGACGCAGAATCCTCTCGAGCAGGAGGGAACTTATCCTCTGCCCGAGGCGCAGCTTGATCGTTTTATGTTCCTTATTCACGTCGGCTACCCGACGGATGAGGAGGAATTGCTCGTGATGAAAATGGCTTCCGGGATGAAACCCGAAGAACCTCAGGCTGTCTTAAATGCCGAGCAGGTTCTTTACATGCAGGAAACCGTCAAAGCTTTGCCGATCGCGGAGCATGTTTTTCGTTATGCAAAAAATATTGCGCGTGCCACACGGCCCAAGGAACCCGGCGCGCTGGATCTCTGCGCGCAATACCTGAGCTTTGGGGCCGGTCCTCGTGCCAGCCTCAACCTGATCATGGCGGCCAAGGCGCATGCGCTGATCTGCGGACAGGATTATGTCAGTTGCGAGAACATCGCCGCCGTTGCCCCCTCGATCCTCCGGCATCGCATTTCGCCTAATTTCACGGCTCAGAGCGAGGGAATTACACCAGATATATTGATCTCTCAAATTCTCGGGGCCATTCCACAGCATGAGCCGATGAACTGATGGTTTTATAAATTTAGCGATGTCTGCAAATCTTCTGGATCCCGATGCGGTTTCCCGCGGTGAGTCTCTTGGCCTTCTAGCCAGGAGAATCGTGGAGGGCTATCGCGTGGGCGAACACCGTTCTCCATTTCACGGCTTCGCGATCGAGTTTGCACAGCATCGCGAGTATACTGCAGGCGATGACATACGGCATCTTGACTGGAAGGTTCTTGGCCGTTCGGACCGGTATTACATCAAGCAATACGAACAGGACACTAACTTTGTGGCGCATCTTGTGGTGGATGGCAGCGCGTCAATGAACTATGCATCCGGAACGGTCACGAAACTGCAGTTTGCAAAAGCACTGGCCGCCTGTCTGGCGTATTTGATCCTTCTCCAGCGTGACGCGGTGGCGCTCGCTCTTTTCGATACCGGTCTACAAGAGTACCTGCCGCGAACCGATAGTCTCGGCAAGATTCGGCACATCATGGACCGCCTTGCCTCATTTGAGGCCACCCGGCACACCGGTCTCGGGATTTCACTCGAACAGGTTGCGCAGAAGGCAAAACGACGCGGGATTGTTATCCTGATCAGTGATTTCTTCGATGACGAGGAGGGGCTGGTCAACGGCCTGCGGTTACTGAGTTTTTCGGGAAATGAAGTCGTCGTTTTTCACGTGCTGGATCACGCGGAGATTACCTTTCCTTTTACCGGAACCTGCAAATTCCACGACATGGAGGGGGATGCCGAGTTGCAGACCTCGCCGGCAGATATTCGGAAGTCGTATCTCAAGAGTTTCGAGGAATACCGTCAGCGGATCCGGCGAACCTGCGAGAAGTTTAATGCGCATTACGTGCTGGCCGACACCCAAAAAACTCTCGCGGAGGTTCTCTGCGGTTACCTGGCCTTCCGGCGCAAGGTTGGACGAAAATGAACTTCCTTTTTCCAGCGATGCTCGGCGGTTTGGTCACGGTTTCCGTTCCCATTGCCATTCACCTGCTCAACAAGTTTCGTGTAAAGAAGATCGAGTGGGCTGCCATGCGTTTTCTCCTGGACAGCCTGCGCAAGAACGAACGCCGGGTGAAGATTGAGGATCTGATTCTTCTCATTGTGAGGTGCCTGGTCTTCGCCGTAATCGTGCTGGCGTTCGCGCATCCGGTTCTTAAGAAATATTCTGCAAATGGGGAGGGGGCGGGCCCGGTTGCTGCCGTGGTCCTGCTCGATAATTCGGCAAGCATGATGCAAGGCGGGGGTGCCACAACCCGTTTTGACGACGCAAAGCAGGCTGTTCGAAAATGGCTCGACCAGAGGGATGCCGGGTCCCTGGTGGCACTGTTCCTAGTTTCCAACCGAACGGAAACGGTGGTGGCAAAACCGTCGGCCGATTTCTCCGCTTTTCGCAAGGCGCTTGATGACGCGCGCCCGACATGCCGTGGCACCGATCTGGCCCAGGGTATTCGAATCGCCTATCAGGAACTTTCTGCGATTTCAGGACGAGCGCGGGAGATCCGAGTTTTTACGGACGACCAGAATGCCGCATGGTCGCACTTGGAGGACATTCGCCAGTTGGCAGTGGACCACCCCGATATCCGACTGGTGCCTGTCATCATCGGAAAGAAGGGCGAGAACAATCTGGGTATCATTTCCCTGCGCGCTTCAGGCAGCGTCCCCGCGGCAAAAATGCCGACAACCTTCCGTGTCGAAGTCGGAAATTATGGTGAGACGGCTGCCGAAGGGGTGCGTTTATCGCTTTCCGTTGATGGCGTGCCGTCCGCAGGAGAAATGCTGATTCCGCATATCAGCCCCGGAGCCACCCAGGCGATGGACCTCACGGTGAATTTTCCGACGGCTGGCCACCACGTGGTCGTTGCAACCATCCCTCCGGATGCTCTGACTGCTGACAACCAGCGGTCTGTTGCAGTGGATGTGGTGAGTCACATGAACACCCTGATCGTGGAAGGCGGCGAGGCGGAAACGAAAATTGACCGGGACGGATATTTTCTCGCCAACGCCCTCGTGCCGCTCCCCCGCGATCGCATGCTTCAGTATTACCTCGGGGTTACATTTTCAAAACCCTCCGGAATTGATAAAACCATACTCGCGGAGTCCGAGGTTGTCTTTCTTTGCAATGTTGCGGGATTCACGGCTGAAATTGCGGATGCCTTGAAGGCTTATGTTTCCGGCGGGGGAAATCTGGTGGTTTTTCCGGGAGCCCGAACCGAACCTGATAAATGGCGGGCGGTTCCAGCACTCTCGGACTTGCTTCCCGCAACGATGGGAACCGCACAGACACCTGCCGACGGGGCTAAATTCATCGCCTGGCAGTCGAATGAGTTTGAGCATCCTGTCAGCGCTCTTTGGAACGATCCTGCTCAGGGCAGCCTCGGCAGCGTTCGTGCGTTCCAATATTTTCCGTTGAAGCTGAAAGCTCCGGAGAAAGGGGGGGGGCGCCCGGGTGTGATCGTTCGTTTTTCAAATGGCGAGCCCGCGGTTGCCGAGTGGGAATTCGGCAAAGGAAGGGTGGTTCTGTTTAACGGGCCTGCGACACCGGACTGGAACAACCTAGTGTTACACCCTGCGTTTGTTCCTTTCATGCAGCGTCTGCTCGGCTATCTTCATCGGAAAACCGAATCGCGTCTTGTGCTGGCACCCGGAGAGTCGTTCCATACCACGTTGCCGACGGAATTCCGCGGAAAGGAATTTTCCGTTATGGAACCTGATGGCACCCGGCGCGTTGCAGGACGGGTGGAGATGGAAGACGACCAGGGTGTCATTCGTTTTTCAAGCACACAGATGGCGGGTGCCTATCGTATTTTCATCAGCCCGGGAGAGGCGCCCGTGGCCGCGTTCGCAGTGCAGATCGATCCTGAGGAATCTGATCTCCGGCAGGCGGATCCCGCCAAAATTGAAAACATGGTGAAGCCGTCTGCGGTGGGGGGGGCAAAGTCTCTGACCAGCCAAATGGTGGTTACACACGAATTCTGGACGGCTTTCATTTGGGTGGCTGCCGTGCTGACTCTCGTTGAAATGACCCTTGCCTTCCGCTTCAGCCGTGCACACTAAAATGAAAGAAGCCTTTCTTCCCATGATCGCTGCAGGAACCACCCAGGAATGGAGTCTGGGCCACGAGGGGATTTCCGCCGGATGGGCATTTTTTGTCTTTTTGGTACTCATGGCCGTAACGATTTTTGTCTACTTGAAATTCGTTCCCGACATGCCGAAATGGCGGCGATATTCAATGATTGCGCTGCGGGGGGCGGTCATTGCGGTTCTGCTTGTTCTGCTCGTCAAGCCGGTGGTGAATCTCACCCTTAACGAACCGGTGCGGCAGAATTTATTCGTGCTTCTCGACACCTCGCAGAGCATGTCGCTGGCCGACAAACGGCAAAAGCCAGACGACCTTAAACGCGCGGCCCTTGCC